>Ga0307508_10001390_pt1 | contig 27251 bp, 29 predicted proteins | sample 9_EM_MG_FD_203089 | JGI IMG/M metagenome (GOLD analysis project Ga0307508, IMG submission 203089) | Populus trichocarpa ectomycorrhiza microbial communities from riparian zone in the Pacific Northwest, United States - 9_EM | ecosystem: Host-associated > Plants > Roots > Unclassified | place...
TGTCGTCGTCGTGAATTGTTATCAACCTCTTTTAAATTTTAATGACACCACAAGATCGAGGAAAGGAAAAGCCTCTCTTGCCAGGCTGCGGCCGGCCCCTTGATTACGATCCCAACGAATTCGATCCAGACTATGTTGGTGATTTGTTCCCCAACACCTTGAACCTGCGGGTAGTTGTGTAACTAACTTATAGTGTCGCCCGAATTCAGAGCTGATAAAGGAATCATCTATAGCCTGAGCGCGTTGACCCTTCGCGAAATAAACATGTTACAGTTCATGAACCATGCAACGGACAAATCAGAATGGTTCACAAAGGTACACACCCTCTTCGATGTTGGAAGATATACAGCTAATATCTTTCCTAGGTGAACGATGAGGAAATTGCAAAAAAGTGGAAGGAGGATGTCTGTTCAAACGATGAGCTTGACTTTACTCCTAAGATGGTCGACTGGTGTATTGCCGAGCTGCGCTACATCGCCTCTTTCCATGCCGCTTCTCCTGAAAATCCGCCACCGATTGTCGTCTTTAACGGCGACGTTGTAAAGTCAGACACTGCTGTCTCTACGGAACTGAAGAATGCTCTGCAGGAGGCGGTTAACAAGTTCCAAGCTGCGATCCCGCAAAAACTGAAAGACTGGCATCCTGGATCGCCTCAGAGACTAATAGTAATACTGATGGGTGTTGTTGTTTTATGTAACAAAGAAGAAAGAGTTACGCAATTTGGTCATTTCCGAGTCTACATTCGAATTTGCCGACACCAACAACACAGGACCATGATAAAAGATCTGTGACCATGCTTAAGGGATTTTTTACTCGCCGATTGAACGAAATGCGCCTATCGGGTAAAATGTCAATTATGTAAGCGGCAGATAGAACATTTTGGCACAGTTGCGAGTGTTTGTGGCTTCACTGCCTGGCAGCACCGTCGAGGCACAAGGGACCTAACAAGGGGCGACCCTCCAGTTCTTTCTATTTTGCATACATCCAGGACAACCTGAAATTCAAAATGGAACCCAATTTCGAAGAACACCAGCCCCGGTCGCATCCTTACCTCCATGAACCTTTGCTTTACATCACTAACCTTCCACCGTTCGTCTCCGACGAGAATTTGGCCATGGCTTTTATGAATTGCGGCCCATTTAGACCAAAGATCAATCGTGACGGGTCTCTGAAACTCCTATCAGGCACGATTGAGTTCAAGTATCTCGAGAAAGGTGATCAGCCTGATTTCCAACCTCTGTTGGCACGCGTCTCGTTTTCAATTGCTGATTTTTTTTTCTAAAAAAAATATTTAGCCGAAAAGGCCTTAACGATCCTTCAGTCGCGTAACGTCCCTGATCTTCCGACTCCTGTGCCCTTGGTGTTGTCACCATATCCACCAACGAACCCACCTACGCCTCTGCCTCCGCCATCTGGACACCCACGCCTCGTGAAGCAAGTTCCTGAGGGATTCACAGACAGCCAACTTTATGATCTCTTTCGTCCTTACGGCGCCCTCGCATCGGCCCGTACTCAGACACAATTTGGTCGCGATATAGGCATGGTGGAATTTTGGAGTGAGGAAGATGCACAAGTCGCTGAGCAAGCATTGCATTGCGCTGACGTCAACGGAACGCATATTTCGGTGCAAATATACAATCCTAGACAAGCTCCCCATCCCGTTACGGAGTTTAACGCAGCAGCTCCGTCCTTCGTGCCTACTGGAATAAATTATTCGCCCTTCCATCCTCAAGTGGGTTTATCTGTTGTCCTGGCTTTACTTCCTTGCTTACCACGTATCGCGACAGTATTCGCCACCACCTCCAAGACCAGGTCTTTACTCCCCAGTTCGATCCCCAGTTCGATCCCCAATCCAGACGCCGCCGTCGCCTTTCATACATGGCCCTGGTCAGAAAGTGCAACTAGCACCCCTGAGCGGACCAGGATCGAACAGTCACAGTGGCCTTATTGACCCCTGCAACCTGTTCATCAAAGTGGGTTGAAAATCGTTCCCTCCGTGAATACATGTTGATCGTCCTGGTATCCAGAATTTAAGTTCCGAGATCGACTCTAATACCCTGTTCGCTCATTTTAGCAAGGTAATCATACTCATGCTTTCTTTTCTGTAGTACACGCAATTGACATTTTTTAATAGTTTGGGCAAATTGTTAGGTAACTTTTGGCTTCTATAATGTTGCCCTCTTTTCGAGGCTAACAGATTCCCAGCGCACGTGTGATGCGTAACGAACACGGAGAGAGTCGAGGGTTTGGATTCGTTTCCTATCATCAACCTGAGCATGGTACTCAACTTTTTACCTTTGCAACGGTCCTGAGTATTATTGACACGTTAATTTTCAGCTAATGAAGCGATGCGAGTTATGAACGGCGCGATACTCGGCTCTAAGCAGGTCGTTGTTCGGTTGCACGAACCAAAGCAATTGAGGCAGGAAAAACTAGCTCAACGATTCGGGCATAATGGACACCCCCGGCGCAATTCAAGTGGTGCCACTAGTCCGACAGCAAGCGAGGCCGGTGACTTGAGTGGTTGGAACAGTCCAAGAACATATACTCAAAACCTTGGTTCTCCTGCTCTTTCTCCAAAGCCTGTCTATGCTGAGCGCCCAGACAGAGGGAGAAGGGGTTCTGGAAGTTACTATACTGTGATTTTTATTACACACCTCCCATTTTCGAAATTCTGACGAATCTTCAGGCCGCTGTCAATGGCACCTTGCAGATGCCCCTCAACTACAATACCCTATCGTCGTTGTCCCCCGTGCTCAGGAAAGAGGTTCTCACAGGCGAATTCGTTCGTCGTGTGAAAGCGTCCGAGTCCATGGATGACAAGAATGTTGACGGCCTGGTCGAGTCCTTGGTCTCTCTTTCTTTGAGCAACGTGCTCCAGTACCTCGATGATTCGACGAAATTGAAAGAACAAATCCAGAATTACAAAGCGAGGCAGCAGCCTGGCCACACACCAGAGGCATCTCCGTCCCGATCTGTCTCTGAACCTGCATCATCTCATAATTCTGGTGAAAACAACCCTGCAACAGCCAGCGCACCTGAGCACCCGTCTACCCCTGTGTCGATTGATCAGTCTTTGTTAACTCCTCCTCGGACATCGTCTCCTGCGGGCTCAGTCCCTCCCATCTCGGAACGTGATAGGATTTACACGGCCATCTCGAGATTGGAGTCTTCGCGCCAGACCGAACTAGCCGACCTTATTATGTCACTGCCGAAGAGAGAAAGGGCATTATGTTTGTTCAACAACGAAATCCTTAGAGGGAAGATCATTGATGCGAAAGTTGTTTTGGATAGTGATGACGGGGACGTTGGAGATGCACAGAGCACGAAGAGTGCACCAGCACCAGTGCCTGTCACCCCGCAGCCAAAGAAAGTTGCGCAACCTGCTTCAACATCTCCGCAAACCCCAGATCTTTCGTCGAGAGGCCCGTCGGCTGCAGCCTCTCCCGCGCCAGCTACCCCTGGAAGCGCTGGAAGCACTCATACCATTGCAAGCCTTGCTCGGTTGCCAGCAGCTGAGATTGTAGGCCTTGCGAATTCGACCAACGCAACCGGATTGCCACTTCCAAAAGCGGATCCATTGATCGTTCAGGCTACCGATGAATTTATAGATGGGTTGCTGGATAAGCCCATCCAGCAGCAGAAGCAGGCGCTTGGAGAGAAATTGTTCAAAGTTGTCAAGAGTTTGGGAATCAAGGGTGCCGTAAGTTTTGAACATAAACCTTACTTCTCTTTTTTTTTTGACTGTGAATTTTTGATAGCCTAAAGCTACGATTGCCCTCCTTGACCAAGAGGATCTTCGCGCTCTCGCCCATTTGATGAACAGCTATTCTTCCGTTTTGAAGGAGAAGGCTCTGGCCATTGGTGTTTCCAAATAAGAACTTCTACTAAAGCACTTCAATACCCTCAGTATCTTACATATACGTATCTTTTCCCGTCTAATCGACTTTCAGTGCCTACCCTATTTCTCTTTCTTTTTTTTTTCCCTTTTTTCCAATCTCACATTTGGAAGGATCCGATCATCTTTCGCTCATTGGCTGCTGCCTTTCCTTAACTCACTTGGAAACAATTCTACGCCCCACATGAACTATTTTCTAATAACTTCATACAAGATTTACTCATTTGCATCTCCCGATGCCTCTCGTTTGTTGAAGATTCCTTAGTCTCGAATGGTGTCCGTATTTTTTTCCCCCCTTTCCCCACAATTTCAGGTTTTCTGAAGCCATCGATTTTTGAATCAAATCAATACTCGCCCGTTCTATCGCGTAACAATGATACATGTATGTGTGGTGGTGTAGTGAGGAAATTTAGGGCATGGTGCTACATAAATGGGTACCCATGCTATGGCGCTATGGCGCTAGGGAGCACTCCATAGCACTCCCTACACCACCCTGACATCGCTGATGAATTGGCCCGGGCCAGACCCATCCTATTACAACTTCATGTTGCCAAACAAATCATGTTATACAGTGAGCAAGTAGATGATATGAAAACACGGATGGAAAAACAAAACTGCAGAAGTTTATCCAAAACCTGAATATCCGTATTTGAATCACCTTAATCTATGAAACTTGGGCACAACGACAACCCAGAACCCACCACCACTGCTCCGATCCCCTCTCTCAAACCTTTCTTTCGTTTTTGGGAAAAACTCTGATTTGACATACCGTGCCGCTTCCTCTGCAAGTTCTTGTTTCATCGAGTACTTTCTTGGGACCCTGTACACTTCCAGTTCAAGACGAAATGTCAAGTATCTGATACCTGCAAACCGATCTTGAGATTCTAGGGAAGAATCGCCAAGAAGATCATCGAGAGGTCTGAAGATGGTGTTGTCGCGTGACCATGGCGCGAAGATTCGTTTGATAATCGTCACGGTCGGGGGGATGGAGCTGGTGGCACTAGTCACCGGATTCCCGGATTGTAACAGGACGCCATCGCCGACAACGCCAGATGCACCCGGCGTTTCCGCTCCTCCAACCTGCTTCATAGTTTGGTCGGGGTTGATTCCATCCGTTTCTGAGTCTGTGCTGTCTTGATCTGCAGGGTCGCGGGATGGCGTTTCAGGGTAGAAGCAACCCCCATAGAATGGTATCAACGGCAAATTTATGGAAATACTGCAAAGACTTCGTGGTAGTTGTGAATATCCGAGGAGGTCGATCATGTCTTGTATTGTTCCATGGGTATGACCGTTCGACGAGACGTGTCCTGATGTTTGTCGTCGATGAACCAGGCTCAAGTGTCTGAGAACGTGGAGAGGGCGGAACGAAAGAGCCGCTCTGCTGCTTGTCACCGAATCTTCAGTCCGGTCTCTGGACCTGCCTGGATGTTGAAAGATCAACGACGAAATAGAAAAAAGATACAAAGGATTTCAGTTACAGTTGAGCTTTATCTCTAGATTCTCGATACCTGTCGCGCTTTTCAAGAGCTCTGTTGACTTCGTAAAGTCTTCAGGATCATTGATTTTGATCGTCAGCTTCCTGAGCCTTTGGAAGATGAAGTCCCAAGGTTGCGAATGCATTGGCGTGAGATCCAAGATATGGGTGATCGGGAAACTATGATCAGTCTCAATTGAATAGGGCTGAATGCAGGAAGGTGGCTCAGAGTTTGAGACAACACAATCGCTCTGCATGTAATGCTGTATGGTTATATTCTTGAAGCTGATGTGATCTACAGCTGAACACGTAAGGATATCATCAGGCAGGTTGCTGATCCCAAGGAGGTAGAGGGTGGATAGGCGGGCAGAGCAAACAATGTCGAGCAAAGCGCAACGAAAGTCGTGACCTAGGGCCATCCAGTCGAGTCGATCACCATTGACTGGCACAAAAAGGATGATGGATAGATAGGACGGTCTGTTGCCATTGCGAAATATTGTTCGTAAGATGAAGGGCAAAGCTTCACCTTCTACCAACGATGGAAGGACAAGCGATAGACGCCCACCTAGGCGCAGTGTAAAGGAACGGATATGGGATGCGATACCTGTCATTTCTGAATGTGGGTCTGCGGTTATAAGGTCTTTCAACCGGGACAGACGCCGAAATGCTGCAGCCAAAGTGGTGTCAGATCTTCCGCGAAAGGCAACTGCGGCGAAAAGGCGTTTGTGAGCGCAGTAGCGAAAGCGCCTGGATACGAGAGCAATGGACGACAGCGCTCGGATTCGTTCATTTTTACTTTTTATTTGAGGAATGTGGTCCATAATCAGGTCCTTCAGTTCTTGTGGTAGGCTTTCGAAGTTAGCAGGTGGGTTCATTTGGAATTTGGATTCGGGTCTTGGGGGCCACGATAGCTTAAGCGCTTATTATTATTCGGTTTTCTGATTACTCTGCGGCACACCTTGACAAAAAACTGTTAAATTGCTCAGCACTCAGCAACGTTCAACCCACAAAGAGTGCAATTTGCCTGAGATGGTCGGTCGTACTTGTTCTTTCACAAGATGATGAAAATCAGGAAACACCACTGACATCATGGAATTTCCAACCCCTAACCTTAGTAAATCAATAACATTTCTGGGTTTGAAAATAGCCAGATCAACCATTCTTGTACGTGACTCGGGCTTTGTTCTCAATCCTCATCCAACTGCTTTTTTGCTGCTTGTCATCTTTTTTCACCTACAATGTCTTTGAGATCCCGGAAGCCATACAGCGTATGTTTACATGAAACTTGGATAGCGCGCCAGGTTGGCATTTTCATGGCGCTGAGCCACTCTTTTTTCAATCTCATAGCGCCCAACCCCTCGCCCAGCCCCAGAAGGTCAATGGCTGCATGACAAAGCCCCAACAGGTCCAGCAAAAACAAGACATGCAGCTGCAAGACCACCAATTGCACCCTCTGGCCCAGCTGCTGCGAACAACAATGCTATACTCGTCTCGAATTTGCATTACGAAATTACACCAAAGGACCTCATGGTTCGTTCCACATTTCTCAACCTTCTGATCCTGAATACAATTTATTTATTTTTGCCCATAGTCTATATTTGGACAGATAGGCACGCTCATTCGCGAGCCTTTACTTAGGGTATGAACCAACCACCAAGTTTCACCTGCTATGAGACAAATCAAAAGCCAATTTTTGCGACTTCTGCTCTTCTCCCCTTATGATATGTTGCAAATCAATTCTTCAAAAATTTCCCCTGCGACTTGGGCTCAATCTTCGCACAGTACGACCGGAGCGGCCGCTCAACTGGAGAAGCAGTGATTTCTTTCGAAACACCCGTAGAAGCCACGAGAGCCAAGAAACAATTTCACGGACTTCTTGCAAAAGGTAAATAATAATGATAACTCTTTGGCAGAAGCATAATTCTGACTTTTTTTTTCGTCCTCGTCGCATCAACAGGACAACCGATGACTATTTCGTATTATACAGCACCACGCGCACCTCGCCGGGTCGTCAGTGCACCATCCTCAACAACGACTCGATCGCTACTTAACAGAGTTGAGAAGCCACCTCTGTCCGACCGATTGAGCAAGGAGGAAGCAGATGCGAAGCCTCCCTCTGGACCGTAAGTCGTCTTTTTTGGGGGGGCAGTACCACTGACGGCGTGATTACATAGACGTAGTCTCTCTGGCCCGGTCCGCACAAAACCTGCCCGCGGAGGAGGTGGAAAGGCAAGCAAAGGGCCTGCAAAGAGGAAGCAACCGAAAACGGCGGAGGAACTCGACAAAGAGCTAGATGCCTTCATGGGTGATGCAGATGGTGCATCTACCAATGACAGCACAGCCGTAGCCGTCGGGAGTGACGGGACTGCCGCCATCGCTGCCGGCAATGGAGATGTCGACATGGTCTAGAGTCTTCCGTCTCCGTTCCTTGTTAACGAGTTGCTGTGCATTTCAACTTTCCTCGCTTCGTGTGGACTATCCGTATAGTGCTCTACTCCAAAGAAGCCTTTATTTATTTTAACTCCCAGCTCTTTCTTGATTCCGGTGTTATGTATATACATATCGTGATCGTGGGCCATCATAAAGATTTGCAGGATACCTGTTCTGTACTTAAACATGAAACTTGACCTCCCAAAGTCTAACAACCCCATCAAACCCAGTTGACACCAACCTACCAGTAGCGCCCTTCCCCTCATCCATCCAGAGTACACCATTAATGCCTCCTGGACCTGCATTCTTGATTGGTATGTTCTTCATGAGCTTTGAAACACTCCACACATAGACGTGTGTATCCAGGGAGCCCGAGGCAACGTGTGCAGAGTCGGCAGTCCATGAGAAAGAGTTGATTCGTGCGGAATGATGGGCCCATCGCGAGGAAAGGAGCTACAAAAAGCCAATAAGAAATGGAACTCTAGTTCGTGAAAAATGTTTGATTGATTTACCTTCCGTTCTTGTGCATCAAATAGAATAATTTTACCCGATGACTGCATGAAAATCATTAACTGAGATGATAGATAATGCAGCGGTGAAAGCCTTACATCTCCAGCAACAAGGTAATTGCCATTGGGTGAAAAAGCCAATGCAGACACCTGGCCTTGGTTTCCCTCAAGCACAGCAACCTCTTTAAGAGCTTTGCCATCCCATTCGTTCAGACGAACTTTGCGGTCCTGGCTTTGATTCAGTGACTAAAAAAGCAAGCAATTCCCAAGTACCTCGCCTCCGATTGCAACCAAAGATCCTATGGCAGTAACTACAGTCGGTTGGTAGGAAGTCTTTTGCTCAAAGACTTTTTGGTTCGAGCGGAAGGCTTCAATGATTCCGATCTCGACGACAAACACTGTCGAATCCCCTGCAGCGGTAATAGACCTGGGTTGCGCGCTTGTAGCAGCAGCAGCAGGCCTTCAGCAAGAAATCAACGGGATGTTATTGTGGGTGGTGGAAAGGGGGGAAGAAAAACGAACAAGAAAGTTAAGCCATCGGCCGAGATTTCTCGCACATGATCGTCGAATCCTATCGAGTACACCGTGCCGTCCACCGGAGACATCACTATTCCAGAGACGTTGTTGGAATGCGACTTGCCTTCCACTAGAGTCGTTCCCTTGCTTGACTCCGAGTAGGCATAAACCCGACCATCTGCGGTCCCAGCTAAGAATGTGCCCGAACTCGCCCCTTTGGTAAGCGTGATGACGTTGATTGACCTTTGTGGAGCCTGATGAAGCAAGGGAGTTTCACAAAGACGTACTGACAACGAAACAACACAGAAACATACACTGAGAACATTCGTGGCCTTATCACCAAGACGAGGATCGAAAATGTTGAGTTCTCCGGACATAGACAAAGAAACAAGATTGCTTTCGCCACTCCAGGTGTTTCCAACTTGTTGGTGGTCGATTTCAGATCCTACTGTCCAAGTGTTCACTGCCTTCCGGGTCTGAGCATCCCCTGAAAATCGTTGAATAGGTACCCTCCAAATAAGGTACGGTCGAGTCTACGCACATAATTTGACCGTACGATCAGCAGAAGATGTGAAGAATGATTTGCTGTCTGGACTCCATGAGGCAGCCATCTGTGGAGGAGAGAAGATTAGTCCAGGAGGACCAGAAACGTTATTAAACTTACAATGGTGCCTTTGTGCGGGCTGTCGGTTACTTCGGCGACAGTGTCGCCCGTTTTGCCATCATAAAGGAATATCTTCGAATCCGATCCTACGCTTACAAAGTAGTCACCAGATGGGGCATATTGCACATCTTGAACGAATTTAGAATGTGTCTTGATGGTCTGGGGGCCAATTTCAGTTCAAATAATATTTGATTGTGGGCGACATACACACTTTTTCATACTTGTACGGTGGTCCACTGTAAAAAACGATCTGGTTGTCATCACCCGCAGTCGCAGCTTTAAATGGCCGTTGGTGCCTAATAGAGACAGCATTGACGACCTTCATTGTTAAAAAAATTTATCAACGTGCAGGCTTCAAGGTGAAACGAAAGGACCTTGGAATGACCCATGACCTCGCCAGTTGAAGAGCCAGTGTCCATCATAATCGCGGCTCCAAACCTAGGGCCAGAATGTTAATAGGATGCTAGCGGTTTCAGAATACAAACTTTTCTCTGCCATCTCCAACGGCTATGATTCTTTTGCTCTCGCCGTCCCAAGAGAGATCGTTTCTATTCGTGATAAGTCACCATCCATAGAAATCACGAAGATCATTTATACCACGTACATCTTGCCAGAGAAAACCTTGTATTCCCCTTTCAGTGCTTGATCCTCACCCACAACATCCCAAACGTTAACTAATAGCAAGCAATATGAACCATAGTCATATCAGTGGGGATGTTCAATTCACCTTTTCCTGTGATATCTGCGGAGGCACAGTAGTATCCAGAAGGGGATATACGGGCAACAGTAGCGTTTTGAATATGGCCCGAGTATACAGCTGTATGGGATGGGTTCTAAATCACAGCAATTTCAATTTGTCTACAACGACGGGATAAGCAAAAGTCTTGACCTTCAGATCGCGCAACTTTCGGAAACGAAGCGTCAAAGGGATTATTAGAATATGGAATGGAAACACGCACAACGACAGATCTTCCAGATGCGTAGATTATCTTGTCCTTGCTTGAGCTCAGCTTGGTTGACGCGCCTCGAGCAGTAGAAGGATTGGGAGGGTATATCTCGAGTCTCTTGAATGACATTGCTAAAGAGGAAGGCGGTGATTCCCGAATCTATGATACTGGTCACATCACGATCAGATATCGATCAAGCTTGAGGCTACTTACCTTCTGCCACCTTCCTCCGCTCCTCTTTGATCTCGAGGTCAGCATGAAACGAGGCTTTTTACTCAGAGCAGAAGCAAAAAAAGCTGCCGCGAAGCGTAGAGATGCACAGAAGCCGACCGAACCGTCGACAGTTCCTGCCAAAGGTGGGCGATCGGCATACTACCACCAAGCGTGTAGAAGCAATTTTATAACGGATTTTAGGATCTAGTGTCGATGAAGGAAATCCTGCAGGCGATAATCGAACTGAGGAGGAAAAAGGTATACAGTATACTTATGCGATTATTTAACCAACCTCATTGACTGATTTTCTCTTCTAGCTCTCCCCAGCGGTTATGATCTCAACACTGGCGAATTGCTATATAACATAAGTGATTCAGATCCGAGAATCGGCAAGGACGCGCTCGTCATCATCACCATACCCAAATCCGTCCCTCCTGGCGAGACGCAATGCGCGTGGATCGTCAATGCTTCGACAAAAGGAAAAGTGCTCAACGCCGCAGGCTATCCAGCTCGTATCCTAAAACCTCGCCCAGACCTGTACGAAGTTAGATCAGCGCCTGGTATGGAAGAGGGAGTCTTCGCTAAACGCGACATCAGGCGCGGAGAGATCATCTTCGCTGAACGCCCTCTGCTCGTCATGCCTGATCCACAACCGTCACCACAAGCCGCTCTCCTCAACCTTTACCAAATTCAGCAGAAGGGTCGTTCCGGATTTGAATGTTTGCTTGAGGCGGCCATCGCCCGCTTACCGCCCGAAAGCCAGGCTGATTTGAGAGCCCTTCGAAATGTTCATACAGCCGATCAGTGTAGTCCTCTGGTTGGGATAGCGAAGACTAATAATTATGACCTCCGCAACCTATTCGATGGTTCCGACACGTCATCAAATTACAAAACTGTTAACAAAATTGCATCTCGCATTAACCATAGGTGTGTCTTGTGCCTTTCTTTTAGCTCTGCAATGACTAACACCCTGTCAGCTGCGTGCCCAATGTGAAGTTTTACTTCAAGGTCAACTCTTTCTCTATGCAGTTCTTCGCGCTACGCGACATCAAAGCTGGAGATCAACTGTTCTATCCTTACTGTCTAACTGACAGAAGCCGCGCACAGCGACAGGCCCATCTCGTGTTCTATGGCTTCACATGCAAATGTCCTGGCTGTCTCAATGCCACCCCTGAAACTGATGAGCTGAGGACCACATTCAAAACCAAAATCGCCTTTTTCAAAGAAACCATATTAGATCGCCCAAAAATCGACAAATCCGCACTCGAAGCAGCATTGAAGTTTGAAAAACAAGTGCTCAAAGAGGGACTGGACGCAGATGACGAGTACTTACTACTTCTTATGACGATCTCTGCGGGGTATTCGAAGCTCGGCAAAGGGGAGGAAAGCAGAAAGTATAGCGCGCTTATGGGAAAATTCCAAAAGTTCATCGAAGACGAATGGAGAGGCATTCCGATTCCTCAGATGTGATTTTCAGGTCTCAAACACAGATATCTTTCCGATTTCTCTAGATCCCTTGTTCCAGAAAATCTAACACTTTTCTTCCCGAAACGGCCTCGAATAATATCAAGGTGTCATTGGATTAACCGATTGACCCTGGCTTTGTTCGATGAGTATTTATTTTCAACAAGTAATAATGCCAGGGCGATGGTGGTATGTGCACTGCCGGGGTAAGAGAGATGGACTGTCGATGGCGAAGATAATCCGATGGAACTAGAACAATGGACAGACCTTGAAAATGGTACCAAGGCGACGAACAAGAACCTTCGTTAGTAGGGTTCAACAGCTCCGATCGAGAGTATAAGGTGGGAGACATCTGGTCCTCATCGTGATGTCCCCTCGCGATAAAAGGCAATAAGGATTTTGTCCAGGTCAGAAAACTTGTCCTTCAGCTCTTCGAGTCGTTCATTCATTGCCAAACGAATGTAGATACAGTAAGCTCTGGAGAACTCTCAGACTTGTAGGACAAAGCGTACGGATAATGCGGTAGCAACCCAATAATGATTGCAGAATTGCTCACCGATTATATGCGCGTATGATGAGGGACTACCTGCGAAGAATAACAATCCCGTTTTCAGACGAGTTGCACGGCATTCACCTCACGTTCGCATTTTCGAAAGCTGCCCAATGTCCTAGACTGGTGACCGTTCCCTCTATGAGTTGCAGGACCTCGGATAGTCGAGGATTCTCCAGTTGCTAAGTGCTTGAGCCTTGCAACATCCCTTTCCGGCTGGTCACGAGTCTACCAATGCCCTATGTTCAGTCAAGACTATAAAATGGCCTAAGTTATCCACGTTACGAGATTGCAGGTATGGGATACGGTTCCTAGTCTAAGCCGACATCGAAATTGTCTTGTATTGGAATTCCTTCCCTTGTTCCTTCCAAAGGTGCCCGTCTTGATTGGTCTTTATCAATGTGACGTTGTTGACGTTTTTCGGGCAGAACTCCGTCGATAACCGCCATGAACTACACCCTGGACAAATGATTCTGGAGCGCGCCTTGCATTCGCATGTCATCAGATTTACTGTCAATGACCGAATCAGAGTCTATCTCTATAGGTTGCCAGGACGGGCCTCGACTCGGGAGGGAATAGAACCCCATCCCGAAGGAATGTACGTCCGCCATTGAGACTTCTTAGAGGTTGCTTGTCCTCAGACTTTACATGATCAGGAACATTCCGAGTCAGGAACAATAAAGGCTGAGCGCTAGAGCCTCAACGAATTTGGCCAAAGCACATCATGTAATAGTGCAAAGAGGTGACCCTTTCGAGAGCCTCAACGGATTTGGCCAAAGCAACAGTACAAAGAGGTGACCCTTTCGTGATCATCATGGCTGAATTCTTTCTTACTGAGCGGGAAACGTGAACGGCATGAGCATCGTAATGACACACATGCTCCCCGAGGTGTTAGATCATTGAAAGTTGTAACGTACCAAGTCCTGCGCTCCAAGATGTCCCTCACTCTTAACCTACTCCTCTTCTTCACCTCACTTTGAGTGTCAACTTCCAACGAGCGAGTGTGGCAGACAGCGACATGTGGGAACGTATCACGTGATGCTAAATTTATGAACAGTCCTATAAATAGGCCTCGTAATAAAATCGGTCTTATAGCGGATGCCGATACGTCTCGTATATATCATTTATCTATTAATTACACAATCATCACCCCAGAACAGGTTGTTCCTGGTTGGTGAGAGTCAGCGCCAAATGCAGTTGCGTAGATTCCTTTTCAGGTCTTGGAAGCCTTGGCGTTTCCCCTGAAATACCGCAATAAATGGCCCTGCCCTGTCTGTTGGTTTGCATCCCCACTCCTCTCCCCTCATGCAAGACCCTTCCTCTTACAGTTTCAAGCTTTCCGATCGTGCTGGGACTAACATTTACTCTCCTTATGGCGACGGTCCAGCGAGTTCGGGCTGGCGAGTCCTACCAAACTCACATAATACTATGGCATCAAACGCCTCCCTTCGTTTCTCCTGGAAAGGAACAGCGATCACAATAAATGGATACGTTAATTCGTCCCAAGGTCCTCCTGCCTATATGCTTTCCCTTGACGGACAACCGCCAACCCAGGAAGTCGTTGACGAGGGGAGAACCAAGGCAGAAGTATTGCTGAGCAAAACCGGCCTACCCTTAGCATACCACACCATTGTGATGAGCAACATAGCTGGCGGAAACCTCACTGTAAAGGAACTTCAGCTCAGTATCTCCACTGGGGCCAATAGGTCCGTTTTTTAAGTTGTCAATCCGACTTTACAAACCAGCTGACATGTCGCGGCAGCACCCGTTGGACAGACAAGTCAATCGCCGCAACCATTAGCTCAAACTCGGTCAATACTCCCAATCCATTTTTTAGGTTCAATGGAAACTGGTTCCCTGAGAGTACGCCATTCACTTGTGTTTTTACCGCTCTTCACTGACCTAGTGTCCCCCGATAGAAATTTCATACAACCCGTCGATGCTCACCACAGCCACAGACAATGCGTCTTCTAGCCTTTCTTTTACTGTCTCCGAATGTTCTGCATTCTTTCTTTATGGCCCGATGATACCGGAATCAGGAGCACCGTACAATGTCAAGATCACTCCTCCGGTTCGCACTCCAGAGTAAGTCACCTACTCTCTCGTGTCTGTCACTCTGGAATCCCAACTTATCGTCATCAAATATCCAAAGTCTTTCCAGTTTGACGCTAAATAGTACCCTTGGTCAAGCCCTTAAAGGCACGACCATACCCTCTCAAGACGAGGTCTTGTTCTGGGAGAGTGGGATGGACAGGAATATGAACTATACTGTCGATATAAAAATCTTACCAGGCCCTGGACAGTGGGGTTTCCGCAAACTCGTAACTTTCGATGCCACGTACGTTGCCTAGTCGTCTGCTCGTGCTGTTGAACAACTGCCCCAACAAACTCCTCAGAGATCAGGCCTCAAGCAGTAGCAGTTCGTCATCATCTTCAGGACTGATTGTAAGTACCTCTTTGTGGATTTCGCGAGGAAGCTCTACAAAGTGTTATCCCGGTCTGCCGTATAACAACACACTAATACCATTATTATCCTTCAGGCCGGGTTGATAATCGGCTTCATCGTTCTGTGTATATGTGGTGCTGGGAGCTCAAGGAAAGTCCGACAGCAGGTTTGGGTGCGAGTTGCTTAAAGAGAACTGAGAATGGTCGCATGTGTCCCATTAAATAAATGTCCTTCCTTAGCAAAAACACGATCTTTTGTATGTATTATTTCAAGAAATTTTGCGTGGGCAGGGCTCCGACATCATGACCGAGTGCGGGATATGATCTCCTTGTGGCAATGTGTTAGTCAAGTGTTAGTCATGACTTTTGGAGAAAGGTGACAGCCGGACACTGGCAGGTCAAGTGGGCGTCTATCGCTTGTCCTTCCACCACTGGTAGATGATGCCTTGCCCTTCATCTTTTGATTATTTCAATGGCAACGACTCGGAACCGTGTTTTCTACCCCTCTACCTTTTTGCGTCTGCCAACGACGATCAACTTGACTGGATGGACATGGGCCATGCGACGTTGTTCGCTCGACCCGCCTATCCCGCCTTCGTGGGATCAGCAACCCTCCTGCTGATATCCTTGTGTGTTCAGCTGTAAATCACATCAGCTTCAAGGATATAACAATCAAATAACTGTGCGGCATTACACGCAGGGCGATTGTGGGGTCTCAAACTCTGAGCCACCTTCCTGCAATTCATTCAATTTCATTGAGACTGATCACAGTTTCCCGATCACCCATATCTCACGCCAACGCACTCGCGACCTTGGGACTTCATCTTCAGGACTTGCTGACGATCAAAATCAATGATTCTGATGACTTTACGAAGTCGACAGAGCTGTTGAAAAGCGCGACATGCATCGAGAATCTACCTGTAACTGAAATCCGTTGTATTTTTTCTATTTCGTTGATCTTTCCGGAGACGAGACTGAAGATTCATCCCTTTTGACCAGCAGCAGAACGGCTCTTTCGTTCCGCCCTCTCCACGTTCTCAGACACTTGCTGAGCCTGGTTCATTGATGACAATCATCAAGACGCGTCTCGTCGAACGGTCATACCCATGGAACAATAGACGTGATCGATCTCCTCGGACATTCACAGTTACCACGAAGTATTTGCCGTTGAGACCATTCTATGATCAAAAATAAGTATTGGCGCTGACGGTACCTTGATCAGTAATTATGGCAACATATGGACACCGATAATAGGTACATATATGCAGGCTCCTAGAAGCAGCCTCTCGTATCGCTTCGTTTTTGGCGGACGGACAAATCCGTGATGGTATTACGTAAACTTAGAGAGACAACTCTCTATCGCGAGTTGTCTCCCTAAGTTTACGTAATACCATCATGATGATCACGCAAACGAGCGATACGAGAGGCTGCTTCTAGGAGCCTGACATATATGCTGCCATATATATTCACCAATCAGAGCCAATCAGGTACCATCTGTATTTTTTGATTTTTCCCAGAGATTTTGCCGACAAACGCCATCCCGTGACCAAGACAGCATAGACCCTGAAACGCATGGAATCAACACGGACCAGCAGCTTGTTGGAGGGGTAGGAACGCTGCATCTGGCGTTGGTCATGGTGCCATGTCACAAACCGGGATTCTGCCACCAGCTCTATTTCCCCGACCGTGACGATTATCAAACGAATCTTCGTGGCACTGGCATGGGCACGACAACATTCAGACCTCTTGATGATCTTCTTCAAGGCGATTCTTCCATAGAATCTCAAGGTCGGTTTGCAGGTGTCAGATGCTTGACATTTCGTCTCGAATTGGAAGTGTACAGGATCCCAAGAAAGTACTCGATGAAACAAGAATTTGCAGAGGAAGCGGCACGGTATGTCAAATCAGAGTTTTCCCCAAAGCCGAAAGAAAGGTTTGAGAGAGGGGATCGGAGCAGTGGCGGGTTCTGGGTTGTTGTTGTGCCCAAGTTTCATAGATTAAGGTGATTCAAATAAGGATATTCAGGTTTTGGATAAACTTCTGCAGTTTTGCTTTTCCATCCATGTTTTTATATCATCTTAGTCTAAGCACACCGCCAACTGGGCTCCAGGTGAGTTCCAGGAATATGAAATTGATGGCGGCCATGAAGAACTCACTATGGGAATTGGGTGGATCATATATGACAGCCACAAAGCCAGAGATTTGTGCCTTCCATGTGGTGGGAACCTGGGTAGTATCTGGTGGTGCCATCTCCAGGCCATGTCAACAGTCACCTGGAGGTAGGGTGGGACAAATATCTGGTATTGATATCAGGGAATATATAGCAGACAGGATGACTTGAACATTATACAATGAACATTGACTCGGGTAGAGTCTATTAGACCACTCTGCTCACGTCCTCTTAGTTGCCTTTTCCCGATAATTCAGCAGATGTATCCTGATAACAATCCGCACTAATGACTCGCGGGGTGTTGTGCCGGTCCCACCTGGAGAATATCTGTTTCGTGACCACCGCCAAAATAGCGGTGTATTGGCGGTGTATCGTGAAGATGGCTCCGGCCCGGGCCAGTTTGTTATCCATAAGCACTATATGTCACTGATCATGTCAGGTAGCCAAATCAAGCTGCCCCCGTTTTTTGATCTGTACCTTGTCAAGGTGTGTCGCAGAGTCGAAGCTTAAGCTTTCTGACCACTTCCCAGCGCGTGGCTCCTCCAATATGAATGCACCTGCCAACTTTGGCAGCATACCACAAGAACTGAGGGACCTGGTTGTGGACCACATTTCTCAAATATTGGATAAAAGTGAACGGATCCGGGCGCTGTCGTCGATAGCTCTCGTATCCAGGTGCTTTCGCTACTGGGCTCACAAGCGCCTATTCGCTGCAGTCCTCTTGCGCGGAAGACATAACTCAACCCTGGCTACAGCATTCCGTCGTCTGTCCGAATTGAAAGACATTATAATTGCGGATCCACATTCAGAAACGACGGGTATCGCATCCCATATCCATTCCTTCACCCTGAGCCTGAGTGGGCGGATATCGCTTGTCCTTCCACTACTGGTAGAAGATGATGCTTTGCCCTTCATTTTTCGAAAATTATTTCGCAATGGCAACCAACCGTGCTGTCTATCCCTCTACCTTTTTGCGCCTGCCGACGATGATCAACTTGACTGGGTGGACATGAGCCATGATTTTCGTTGCGCGTTGCTCGATGTTGTTCGCTCGACCCGCCTGTCCACCCTCCGCCTTCGTGGGATCAGCAACCTGCCTGCTGATATCCTTGTGTGTTCAGCTGTAAATCACATCAGCTTCAAGAATATATCTATACAGCATTGTTCCTTCGATGGACAATCACATCGCAGCATCCAACCGTATTCGATTGAGACTGATCATAGTTTTCCGATCAGCCATATCTTGGAGCACACGCCAACGTCTCGGCACTTCATCTTCCAAAAGCTCAAGAGGCTGACAATCAAAATCAACGATTTTGATGGGTTTACGAAGTCGACGGAGCTCCTCAATAAAGTGACAAGTATTGAAGATCTAGAGATAAAGCTTAACTGTAACTGAAATCCTCTGTACTTTTTTTCTATTTCGCCGTTGACCATTCAACGTCTAGGCACAGAAAGCAGCAGGGCGGCTCTTTCGTTTCAACCTCTCCATGTTCTCAGACACTTGAGGCTGGTTCATCGACGACAAACACCGAGACTCGTCTTATCGAACGGGACCTATCGAACAGTACAAGACGTGATCAATCTCCTCGGATATTCACAACTACCACGAAGTCTTTGCTCTATTTCCATAATTTTACCGTTGATGCCACTCTATTGGAATTGCTTTTTTCATGATATGCCATCCGGTAGCCCCGCCGATCAGGGTAGGCTCATTCCCCCGACGACCATGACGATCATCAAGCGAATCTTTGAACCGTGGTCACCCGAGAGTAGCAACCTCAAACCTCTGGATGATCTTTTTGGCGTTTCTTCCACAGATCGGTTTGCAGGCATCAGATACTTGTTGTTTTGTCTTGAAATAGAAGTGTTCAGGGTCCCAAGAGAACACTCAATGAAGGGCGAGCGAGAATTTGCAGAGGAAGCGGCAGAGTATGTCAAATCGGAGTTTTTCCCAAAGGTGAAAGCGAGGTTTAAGGGAGTGGATCAGAGGCGCGGTGGGTTCTGGGTTATCGTCTTGCCCAGGTTTCATAGGTCTTCTCCATCCAGATTCCAGAGTGTTGTACAGTAAATCGTCAACATGATATGCAAAATTGCTCCAAAAGCGTAGTGATATTTTATTATAGTAAGGTCGGAGCGCATATCCCTAGAATCGTCATCGTCCTTCGAATGCCGACCCTTTTGTTGGTTCGGAGGGAAGGGCGTTTCGTAATCAGAACTACATTGTTGAATCTGGCTAATCGGTACCGCCCAAATATGTCACATGAGGATGTTGGTTCCTTTCAACGTGCAAGTCTTCTGCACACCAATATGTTCCGCCTTGCTCATCCGCTGTTGCTGCTCCTTCTCGCCTACCAACTTGTCGCGCAAGCGGCGGATGCGCCAAGTAACAGCCCTCACGAAGAAGCGCCAGCAAACTGTGTAGATGGTTGTTCAAAACGAACCCCATTCAATATCATTTGGGGGTGTCTTTCGACGACTATAATATGTGCTTGGGCCGCCATACATCCGAACATCCCACCTCGAGAAGGTGCTATCAAGGGAACACTCCGAAAACTAGAACTGATGTTTTGGACAATCATGGCACCGGAAATCCTGCCTGCCTGGGCGCTTAACCAACTGCTGGCAGCAAAGACAGTTAGAGATGTGTACAATGAAGGGAAGGGTATGTTTCTCTTACTTCTTCCAATGAGTGTCCTTGTGAAACCCAAAGTCAGGTTATGAGCAAGAGAATTGCGGGATTTGGAAAACTTTGAAGGGGTTGTTTTCGTTTTACGAGATCAAGGAGGCTGCAAGTCAAGGTGAGTATTTTGCGTCGTATTTGTAGTCACGAAAATTTTTTAAAGATGGTTTACCAGCATGGACGCTGAAGCATGGACACTTCCTGATTATGGGAGGATTCCACCTTGTCGAGCCGGTCGAGGGAAATTCGACATCGCCGGAAGTAACTACTGGCACAGAAAAAGCTGCGTTAGACGTAGTCAATGTTCAATCCATGAGCACCCTCCCGGTGGAAGGAACCCAAACTGATGCTGAAAAAAGAGGTGCTCCTGAAAACAAGGCAGAGCTCGAAGAGGGTAGAGTGACCATCCTGACCTTGGAGATGCTCCGAGAACTTGTCAAAGACGAAAAATTCAGAATTCGAATAACAGAAGAAGAGATTACGCATAGGTCGAAGGGGGATGAACTCTCCAAGCTTATCTTCATCCTCCAGTCTTCGTGGTTTATCTTGCAATGTCTTGCGCGTTATGTTCAGGGGCTTAGTCTTACTCAGCTCGAACTGACTACGCTGGCGCTTGCAAGTTTGAATGCAATCACATTTATCTTGTGGTGGCATAAGCCGCTCCGTGCGCAAGCTATTGTGCGAGTGTCTATGGGGCGAGAACTGACAGATGCGGAGAGAGGACCTGCAGTGAGTGATTTGTTCTCAATTGCCACTATTTTTAACAGTTGATTTGCAGCGACGTCAATCCGAGCGGTCCAGGTTGATTCCAGGTCTCCGAAATTTCTTTGGGAGCTATGAGAGTGCAATTCGTGCCACCCTCCTATGTCAGTCGGAAGGAAATATATTCGTTGATTGGTTGATTGGACTCCCCTTGATCATTCTTATTCTTCTCCTTTCACCGATCATCGTATTTGGCTTCGCCATCTTTGCCACTACCGCTGACCTACTGGGAAGCTCAACTTCCTTCCCCGCTGACGCCACACACGTTCCTACGTTCTACGTTCCAAAGCATGGCCATTCTAAAGCCTTCCACATCTCCTTCCTGGGGGCCTTTGGCATCATATTCGGTGCCATTCATTGTGCAGGGTGGAGTCTTCCCTTCCCCACTTACGCCGAAAAGCAACTCTGGCGCATCGCCTCACTTGTTGTCACCACTTTCCCAATTGCTGCAATCCCCATCGCTTTCATCGCCGTCTTGATCGGCCTCGTCGCCTTCATCATCATCGTCGTCACCATCTTCCTCATTTGGGTCATTGGCGTAATCCTCCTCCTCGTCGCCTTCATCATCGCCATCCTCATCGCCCTCCTCATCGATGTAGTCGTTATTGTCATCACTTGCGGCAACATCAGCACCGGCGTCATGGACACCATCGGCGACTTCGGCTTCGAAACCAACGCCTTCGACACCCTCGTCCGCCTCATCACCCCCATTCACAGCCTCTTTGCCACCTTCTCCCGTTCCGATCTTGGCCCGTTCCACATGGCCTTGATATTCTACATGCTAGCGTATGCGTCTTCTAGGCTTCTGCTGCTCGGACTGGCCCTGGCACTCTTGGGGCACCAGCCCCTGAATGCATTCGTCGCCGTCGACTGGGTCAAGTTTTATCCCCACATCTTTTAACCAATGTTCGTCACATGCTGGCATCTCACCCATCTTTTCCGATGCACTTTTTTCTTTATTGCATTGATCGGGGTTACTTTTACGCCCTCCAGATTGCATGATGCATATCGTATTCACGGTGACCCATACTTATCTAAGATCATTATACGGATGGAACATACTGATTTGCATATTGAAGTCAACGCAGTGTTATTTATATCCTTACATTTTTGCATAATTGATAGAGACGGAAGCTATTGATCGCAATCTACCGGAGGAATAGCTCCTGCCCGGGCCGGTTCGGAGATCATTCCTCATTGCCAAGTCGAGTTGTTAGCAGCCGGCATGGCAATGGGCATAAGGGGAGTAAGTGCATGAGAAGGAGGTATGCCGCAGTCTTGATGACCCAGAACTCCTTGTCTTCTAACTACATACTCGACACAGTTGGTTGCATAGCATTTTGGGTTAAGTCATGAAGGCACCCGCTGATCTCGAAAACCTTCCACAAGAACTGAAGGATCTGATTGTGGATCATATTTCACAGATATCAGACGACAGGGAACGGATTCAGACCCTGTGTTCTACCGCTCTCGTGTCCAGGCGCTTTCGCTACTGGGCCCACAAGCGGCTGTTCGCCACGGTTGTCTTGCGGGGTCGACATGGCAAAGCTCCAACTGCACTGATTCGTCGTTTAAACGACCTCAGTGAGCTTATCCAGGCGGATCCTCACTCAGAGAAGACCGGTATCGCATCGCATATCCGTTCATTTACCCTGAGTCTAGGTGGTCATCGATCGTATGTCGTTCCTCTGCTGGAAGAGGATTCTCTTCCCATCATCCTGCAAAAGATCCACCGTGCTGGCTCCCGTCCCCGTTCATTATCCATACTCCTCTTCATGCCAGGCGATAACGATCAGCTTGACTGGATGTCCATGAGCCACGAGCTCCGTCGTGCTTTGGTCGGCGTTTCTCGTTCCACCCTCTTAACCACCCTCCGCCTTCGTGGAATAAGGAACCTACCTCGTGACATCCTCGCGGGTTCTTCTGTAGGCAACATCAAATTCAACAATATATCTATAAAGGATTACAATCACGAAGATTGCGGGCGTATAACCCCACCATCACCACCATTTGGTTGTGGCCTACACTGTTACGGTTTGGCCTTGCCCCAAAATGCCTCAGATGTTTCCGTGCAAGTGGGAAGTGGGGCGGCATCGAGCGAAGCTTCGCCCGTTGTGCCATCCGCCCTCTGTCTTCCCGTATTTTCAGCAACCAAGCATTCAACCCAAACGATCGCGCCCCCTTTTGGAGTTTTACCTTCATCGGAAGGGAGACCATATCCCGACGCTCTTCAACTCGAATCGATTGAAACAGATCACACGTTCCCAATTCTTCATCTATTAGATTTCAGTCCGACCTTGTCGAATTCCAAGGAGAAAGTCTTCAAAAGACTCAGAAATTTGACGATGAACATCAAGGATACAGATGGCTTCAGGAAGACAGCTGAAATCTTTGAGACCGCACCCTTTGTCGAGAAGCTGGAAATCAAGCTCAATTGCAAGTACAAAATTACTCTATCAAATATGGGATTGAAAGCTGATGCGTTGTATTTCTTCTAGGCACCTCAATTGGCCAAGACGCTCTTTCACTTCGACTGCTTCACAATCTCAAGCATTTGCGACTAATTCATCGCCTACCCACACCTGGGTTCTCTTCGTCTTCGAATCATCCAACTCGGCCACACACCACGATACAGGATATGCTCAACATCCTCACCTATTCAGAGTTACCCAAGACGCTCAGGCGAATTTCGATAACCTTGGCTTTGAAACCAATTTACAGGAATTACTTTTACGTTATGGCTCCACAGCGCAGTCCAGCAGCAGCAGCAGATCAGGGAGGATTAGGAACGGAAACGTTGGTACATCAATCTAACGGAGATGTCAGCGGGACCACCTTGACAACGACCGGAGCTGCTATGACCCACTCCAATGTCATCGCGACTACTACGGATAACCCAATAAGCCTACCGAGTCCGAATCCTCAGCCTCCCACAGTCATCGTCCCACCGACTGCCACGATTATCAAGCGTGTATTTGCCGCTTGCCCTTACCACAACATTCTCAAGCCCTTTGACGATCTCTTCGGCTACTCGCCCTCCCACTTCCCGGACAGATTTGCTGACATCAACTACTATACCATTCGACTTGAAGTCGACTTGTACTTGGTCCCCAAGGAGTTCACGAGGAGCAGAGAGAGGGAATTCGCAGAGGAAGCAGCTGAATATGTCAAATCTCACTTTTTCCCAAAGTTGAACGAGAGGTTTGAGAGGATGGATGAGGTGAGTGCAGAGAGGAGGTATGGTGGTGGTGGTGGTGGTGGTGGTTTTGGGGTTGTTGTTACGCCTAGGTTTCGAAGTTCGGCCTAGGTTTTTATTATATATGTGTTAATACCCCACCTTCCTCTCTTTCTCTTGAACTGACTGTTTTGTTTCTTTTTTCCCAACGTACACTAGGCTATTTTATCATTCTTTCCCCCCCCCCAATCAGGCCGTCCGTTCCAATTTAAATAAATGCTGTAGCGGTACAGGATGCATACATATACAGTTGATACCTTTTCGATATGGTTTAGAACAATCGAGGACAAGGGTTGATTCCAGTCAAGGCAGTCCGGAGAGGGCATGGTCATCCGCGTAAATTGGAGTCAGCAAGAGGGACCTTTGGTGGTTACGCGACGAACTCCCCCTTTTGCAGCCTGGCCATCGAATATCTTTTCACAGAGATGTGACGAACGTTGTAAAAACCATTTGAGCTTTCCTTAATTCGAACTGAGAGCGTATGAAGCGATCTACTACTAAGTAAATGTCAGATTCACAAACTGAGTGTTATGCATGAAAAAAATACGCACATGAATTTTGGTGGATCTCCATCGATGAAGGAAAAACCTTGCCAAGCGCTTCAGGTCTCAAAGGGAAACTCAAGAAGCAGATGACTTTCGGACAGATTTTTTTTTTCCATAACAGATATCCACTGTGATGGGCGTTCAATGGTGCGGCAGTAGCCGCCGTCCAATAAATCCCAAGAAGAGGGAAATGAAAAGTGGGTGTTCACATGAGCTTTCTCGCAAATATAATTCAATCTGTGGTCCACACAAAACCCTGAAGGGATATCAAGAAATGGGAGCTGCTGCCCGATTGGTGACAAGACTGAAGCAGCTAAATTTAATAGCTTTTGTTGGCCCCCGAGTCAGACCTTTCAAATGATTTCGGCGGGATTTGGAATTCCTGGTTGAAAGTCATTTGCAAAATTCAATTGATAGATCCTAGCAGAATTTAAAATTACTAGAAGGGTAGTTTGGGTGGTTTCGATAAGCGAGACGGCCTGAGAGGATTGGGTTTCCTCTTCTTGTAGTACTGCAGGGCGGGAAATCGAGTTAGAGTTGCAGGAAGAGGACGGGGGGGGGGAGAAAATATAACCACTAACCGACTTGTACCTCTCCACCCTTGCCTTCATATCGCGCATGAGCATGCTCTGCCTGCGCACCTTCTTCGCCTTCTGCTTCTCCCATAAATGACCCTTGAACATCCTCTTTTTCCCTGCGTACAATTTGATACCCAGTTCTTCGCCTCTTATCGGCTTCCTCTTCACTTCTCCTACCCAGAGTGGATTCGACCACAATCTCTCTCGAGCCTTTTCCGCCTCCAATGCTTCCTTGTGCTTCTGCGCATTTTCCAAGTTCTGAGCCGCTTTCACGATCTCCTGCCGTGCACCGACGATTTCACCTTCAAGGGAGATATAGTCTCCTTGACGCTGTCTCCTCTCCTTTCGCTCAGCCTCCGTCTCGTTCTTCTCGAATGCCGCAAGATCGTCGAGCTCGTGCTGGGTCTGCCTGGTTTCCAAATCTTCTTCAAAGGCTCTAAACTGGTCTTTGCGCTTTTGAAGTTCCTGTTCAAGTACAGATATACGATTGAGATCCTTTTCAGGTTCGGAATTTGCCTCGCCTACTGGCGTTTGCGTGTTTGTGGAATGAGAAGCCGTCTCCGCGTTTAGTAGTGTAGAACCGACAGTCTTCCTAACAATTGCGGCATCAGTAGGGGACAATGAGGTCTGTAGCCTCTTGAACCGCAGCTCCATTGCGAAGAGTTTAGGCCCAGGTGGCATAGTGGCCAGTTCACCCACTTCCTTCGCCCTTTTCACCAGATCCGCCTGGCGGCGAAGGGAGTATTTAGGGTCACGCCATTTCCCCGTTCTTGGGTTCTTTCGAGGAATAAACGGGTTTGGGAGAACGATAGTACTAGGACTGTCCGGAGTGCCTTGGGTAGGCAGGGGTCCATGGAGTCGTAGGTGACACATTAGTCCCTCCAGCTCGCGTGCGCGAAAGTTTTTCATGACCTGAGAGGCTGTCTTTGGAATAGGAAGAGGACGCATGGCTCGTGCAGAGTTTCTGCAGACTCGGAATTGCCAGTGGTTTATATTTGCTTTGCTTGGTTCTACCTTCAGAACCAAATCGAGTCAAAGAGCCTGGGAACGTTACAGACTTTTGCGTACAGTAATTAGTATAATAGATCTTGCAATCACGACGAGGAGGAGAAAGAGGGAGATGAGAGGACAACATTGAATCTTAGTATTGCCGCAACTCGGCTAACCGTGAGCCGACTCTGAAAGCCAACGACAAGATCACTTGGTGAAACTTCAGTGAAAGCCTCATCAGATTAGCATGTTCAAGTTTCGGGTCTTCGACTTATTTTAATACGATCACTCGAGTCTCACTGTGACTGTCTGCCGTTGCCTCAAGGATCATGACGATGGATGGCTGTAATGCCTCCCCGCATGCATGAGGCGCGATCCTTCCATCTTCCACGTTTCTCCTGTTACCGCATTGCTAATATAAAAACCGGAAGGTATCCACAATTATCCCTCCATCAATCCTTGTAGCTAAAATCTTTTACGTTTTATCCAAGTCGTTGCTAGTAGTCCCACTTGACGCCTTACGCACATTCACTCTGATCATGCCTTATCCTCCCCGTGGTGCGATGGATTTTATTGACGAGGTACGGGACGTTGGCAACTTCCTCGACAATGCATGAAGCTGATGATATTGCAGTTCATCAATCATGATAACAATGACGACACGAACCTGTGTCATATGTTGCAAACCATGAAGTTGGATGGAGTGAGTCGTCTTATGTTGCTGGATGAAAACTAATTTAGAGGATTTGGAGAAAGAAGGTCCCCGACGATGCTATCGGTATCGCCTCAAACACTCAACCAAACACTGGCAGCGAAGAAATTCCGGAAGAACAGTGGGTTTCTCAAGTATGTGTCCCATAAGCAATAGGAATCGATCCAGGCGTCCTAATTTAACCCTCTCACATTCCAGGCCGACACGATACCGCAAAGGTCCAGCTCAAGTTTGGCAGACACGAATCACGGCGAGCCGCCTTGCGGTTGCGCTTATCTGCGGGCCATCCGACACCAACTGCAGTGGGGATCCTACACAACCACAGGCGGAGAATATCTAGATGCCATCTTCACTCATCGCGAAATATTATTCTCGCAACCAATGGCACACACGGATTGTGCTCGCGCTTTCAGTGATTTGGCAGCAATGTTGGAGAAAAGGGCATGGAGGTCAGATCGAGACGCGG
>Ga0307508_10001391_pt1 | contig 27239 bp, 19 predicted proteins | sample 9_EM_MG_FD_203089 | JGI IMG/M metagenome (GOLD analysis project Ga0307508, IMG submission 203089) | Populus trichocarpa ectomycorrhiza microbial communities from riparian zone in the Pacific Northwest, United States - 9_EM | ecosystem: Host-associated > Plants > Roots > Unclassified | place...
CGCCGTGGGCGCGGGCGTGCGGGCGCTGGCCCGCCGCCGCGCCGGCCGAGCCACCGCGGCAGCCCCGTCGACGGCGGGACGGCCCTCCTGACGTTTCTTCGGGAAGTTACCGGCACTGTTCGACACGTCGTTAAGGCTGCAGCGCATGCAGCCGGACCTGCGCCTACCGGCCAGGCACCGTTCGGCCGCCCTGGGTAAGGCCGATCTCGGCTACCTGTTCCTGCCGCGGGCGTGCGGTCCCAGGTCACATAGTCCGCCCGAGCTCCGGCTTGGCCGTGTAGTCGGTGAAGCCGATGACGTTGTGCCACGGATCTTGGATCTCGAACGCCCATCCGGTCGGGATCAGGAACGGCGGTGACAGCGGCGCTACGCCCCGAGCCGACAGTTCCTCGGCCGCGGCGCGGGCGTCCGGCACCTCGAACCAGACCTTCTGCCCGCCGGCCACCGGAAGGTCCGTCGCACCCACGCCCAGCCCGGGCGTCTCGTCACCGATCTGGAACAGCGCCATGCCCATCTCGTCGAACCGTTTCGCGACCGGCAAGCCGAGCAGGTCGCCGTAGAACCGAACCGCCTCGGCGAAGTCCGCGACCGGCAGAAATACGTTGTCTACGCCCAAGACCTTCACGGCAAGCTCCCTTTCGTGCGACCTCTCTGACGCTGACGCTGCCACGCCCGAAGTTGCCCGACAAGGGGCTGAATGCCTTGTCCGAAGGTTGCTGACCGGCCCGGGGCCGTACGAATTTCGGCCCTGCGGGGGAGGGCGGCGCGAGCGGCGAGCTAGGTGGGCTGACCGGAGACTCACAGGTCCGTGCGGATGCACGCAGAGTGACGGGCGCTTGGAAGACGGTATTCGATTTTTCTTCACTACTGGCGGGATGTGCCCACGCCTGCCTGGTTGTGATGCCCCGGCGAAGACAGCTTCCCGGGCAGCAGGCAGATCCATACAGCATCTAGATTTTCTATTCAAGGGATAGATGGACGCCGGGCGCGTGTCGCAGAGGCGCCAATATAGAAGAGTGTCCACGATCGGTGCTGCTGAGCATCACCGACCAGGAGGCCGACGTGCACACGAACGCGACGTACTGGTCGAGGCGTTGTACCGGTCGGTGAACTGGTCGAAGAAATCGTCGCCGCGGTCGGAAACCGAGGCGGCGAAGTAGGCGCGGTTCGCCAACTCGAAGACCAGGACCGCCGAGGCATGGCCGGCATGCAGCCGCTGCAACTCGGGCATTGCCCAACCCTACCGACGCAACACGCCGAGGCCGTCCGACCGTCGGTCCCCCTTCGTGCTCTGCTGGACTCTGCCAGCGACGAACGCTCGGAACGCCGACGCCTGCTTTGTTGAACGGCGTGGACCTTCGAGACCCCGACATCGGCCCGCCCGGCCCGCCGATCCTTGGAAGTCGGCGCACTGACTAGCTCGGGTCGAGGGTGTCGCGGAGCTTGCGCAGGACGCGGGCCAGGTCGTCGCGGTCCTCGGCGTCGAGAGCGGCGAAGAAGCCCTCGCCGACGGACTGGCGGGCGCGTTGGATGTCGCGGCTGGTCCTGGCGCCCTCGGGGGTCAGGGAGACCAGGGTCGCACGCCGGTCGGCCGGGTCGGGGCGGCGCTGCGCCAGGCCGAACCGCTCCAGGTCGTCGACGACCTCGGTGGCCGAGCGGGGCGCGATGTGCAGGTGCTCGGCGAGGGCGCTCAGCCGTAGGTCGCCGTGGCGGTGCAGGGTGCTCAACGCGCGGGCCAGTGACGGGGAGATGTCCCACGGCTCGAGGGCCGACCTCGTGCGCAGGCGCAGGCGCCGGGCCACGGCCCAGAACGCCTCCGCGAGATTCTCCTCGTCCACCGGAATACGGTAGCAGCGACTACTGTTGTTCCCTCATGATGAGGTAACCTCACTAATGCGTTTGTATAAGAGTCGCCGCGTACGGAAAGAAGGTCCTGCTCTTGGCCCGCCCAGACGGAAGTCGCTCTCGCACCCTGACCCCCGCCGAGAAGGCGCAGGCGCGCGACGTGTCGCTGCGCCGCATCGGCTCGCTCTTCCGCGACCACCGCGGGCAACTCGCCGTGGTCGTCCTGATCATCGTGGCCTCGTCGATCGTCGGCATGGCCTCACCCTTCCTGCTGCGCGAGGTCATCGACGTCGCGCTGCCCCACGCCGACCTGCGTCTGCTGGTCTGGCTGGTGCTCGGCATGGTCGCCGTCGCCGCCGTGACCGCCGCGCTCGGCGTGGTCCAGACCTGGATCTCCACCACCGTCGGCCAGCGGGTCATGCACCGGCTGCGCACCGACGTCTTCGCCCACCTGCAGCGGCAGTCGATCGCGTTCTTCACCCGCACCCGCACCGGCGAGGTCCAGTCCCGGATCACCAACGACATCGGCGGCATGGAGTCGGTCGTCACGTCCACTGCGACGTCGATCGCGGCCAACCTGACCACCACGGTCGCCACCGCCGTCGCCATGGCCGCGCTTTCCTGGCAGCTCTCGCTGATCTCCCTGGTCGTGCTGCCCCCGGCCGTCTGGCTGACCCGGCGCGTCGCGCGGATGCGCCGCGACATCACCGACCAGCGCCAGCGCGAGCTCGCCGACCTGAACGTCACGATCGAGGAGGGCCTGTCGATCGGCGGCGTGCAGCTGAGCAAGACCATGGGCACGGGACCCGCGCTGGTCGAGCGGTTCACCGCGTCGTCGAGCCGGCTGATCGACCTGGAGCTGCGCTCCGAGCTCGCCGGCCGCTGGCGGATGGCGTCGATGAGCATCATCTTCGCGGCCATCCCGGCCGTCATCTACCTGGCGGCCGGCCTGCCCTTCGCCGCCGGCACGATGAGCATCGGCACGCTCGTCGCCTTCACGGCCTTGCAGTCGGGCCTGTTCCGGCCGCTGCTCGGCCTGCTCAACGTCGGCGTCTCGTTGACCAGCTCGCTCGCGCTGTTCGCGCGCATTTTCGAATACCTCGATCTGCCGATCGAGGTGCACGAGCCGGCGCGGCCCGTGCGGCTCGCGGCGCCGCGCGGCCACCTGCGCTTCGAGGACGTGACATTCGCGTACGGCGGGAGCGCCGCGGCCGCCGTCGCCGGGGTCAGCCTGGACGTGCCCGCCGGGACGTCGCTCGCCCTGGTCGGCGAGACCGGCTCCGGCAAGAGCACGATCGCCGCGCTGATCGCCCGGCTCTACGACCCGACCTCCGGCCGGGTGACCATCGACGGCGTGGACGTGCGCGACCTGTCCCTCGGCGACCTGTCGGCGATCGTGGGCATGGTCAGCCAGGAGACCTACCTGCTGCACACGAGCGTGCGGGAAAACCTGCGGTACGCCCGGCCCGGCGCCACCGACGCCCAGATCGAGCAGGCCGCCCGCGCCGCGCAGATCCACGACCTGATCGCCTCGCTGCCCGACGGCTACGACACGACGGTCGGCTCGCGCGGGCACCGGTTCTCCGGCGGCGAGAAGCAGCGCATCGCGATCGCCCGCACCCTGCTGCGCGACCCGCGCATCCTGGTGCTCGACGAGGCGACCAGCGCGCTGGACAACGAGACCGAGCGGGCCGTGCAGCGCGCGTTCGACGAGCTGTCCCGCGGCCGGACGACGGTCACGATCGCCCACCGGCTGTCCACCGTCCGCGACGCCGACCAGATCGTGGTCGTCGACCACGGCCGCATCCTGGAGGCCGGCACCCACGACGCGCTCGTCGACTCGGGCGGCCGCTACGCGGCCCTGGCCGCATAGCGCCGGCCAGGGGCCGGTCGACCCTAATTTCCGTCTCCTTCACAGGTCTACGCTTTCGACGTCATCCGGAGATCCAGCGCGGAAGAAGGACCTGGCCGTGAACGAGGCGCAGCTTCACAAGATCGGGCACGGAGCCGGCTTCCTCGCCGCCCTCGACCAGAGTGGCGGCAGCACCCCGAAGGCCCTCGCGCTGTACGGCGTCCCCGAGACGGCGTACGCGACCGAGGCGGCGATGTTCGAGCTCATGCACGAGTTCCGCAGCCGCATCATCACCGCGCCGGCCTTCACCGGCGAGCGCATCCTGGGCGCGATCCTGTTCGAACAGACCATGAACCGCGACGTCGACGGCGTGCCCACACCCCGCTACCTCTGGGAACGTAAGAACGTGGTCCCGTTCGTCAAGGTCGACGAGGGGCTCGCCGCCGAGGCCGACGGCGTACGCCCGATGAAGCCGTTCACGGAGCTCGACGGGCTCCTCAAGAGCGCCGTCGACCGCGGCGTGTTCGGCACGAAGATGCGCTCGTTCATCCTGCGCGCCGACGCCCGCGGCATCGCCACGGTTCTCGACCAGCAGTTCGCCTACGCCCGGCAGATCCTCGACGCGGGGCTGACGCCGATCCTCGAACCCGAGGTCGACATCACCAGCGCGGCCAAGCAGGAGGCAGAAGAGCTGCTCAAACAGGGAATCCTCGAGCGGTTGCCCGGCGTGCCCGACGGGCTGCGGGTGATGCTCAAGCTGTCCATCCCCACGGTCGACGACTTCTATGCCGACCTGATCGCCCATCCCAAGGTGCTGCGCGTCGTCGCGCTGTCGGGCGGTTACTCCCGGAAGGAGGCCGACGCTCGCCTTGCCGCGAATCACGGCCTGATCGCCAGCTTCTCGCGGGCGCTGACCGAGGGGCTCTTCCGGCAGCAGAGCGACGAGGAGTTCGATCGGGTCCTCGCCACCTCGATCGCCGCCATCTACGCCGCCTCGACAACCTGAACCGGCGACCCTTCGGCGCGTGATCCGGGCCGGCGTTCGACCGGGAACGCCGCCTGATCCGCCGATGCGCCCCCGGCCCAGGTCCGTCCATCCTGGTTCGGGACGAGTGGAGGGGGTCCGCTTTGTCGCGGTGGCTGCGTTTCGTGCTGCCAGTGTCCGCCATCATCGCGCTGGTGGCCTGCGGCACCGCACCTCCAGAGCCCGAGCCGCCGACTGCCGTGCCGGCGACCGCGGTGCGTGTCGAGGGCAACCACCTTGTCGACCCGCAGGGCCGCACGCTGCGGCTGCGCGGCTTCAACCTCTCCGGCGCGGAGTATTCGTGCATCGAGGGCGACGGCTTCTTCGACACCCCGGACGGACGGGCGCCCGGCGACGCCGTCCTCAAGGCGATACGCCGCGGCTGGCGGGGAGCGAACGCGATCCGCCTGCCGCTGAACGAGCAGTGCTGGCTGGGGTTGCCGGCCGCGCCCAAGGCCTACTCCGGGCAGGCCTACCGCCAGGCCGTGCGGTCCTTCGTCGGGCGGCTCAATGCGAACGGCTTCGCCGTCATCCTCGACCTGCACCGCAGCGCACCGGGCGACGGCGTCTCCAAGGAACAGGAGCAGATGCCCGACCGCGATCACAGCCCGGCGTTCTGGACGTCGATGGCGACCACGTTCCGGTCCGGCGCCGTCCTCTTCGACCTCTTCAACGAGCCTTTCCCGTACGCGACGACCAACGGCGACCCGGCTTGGACGTGCTGGCGTGCCGGCGGCTGCACCCTCAGGTCGGTCAACACCGGCCGAGACTACGTAGCGGCCGGGATGGACGAGCTGATCGCCGCGATCCGCGCCACCGGCTCGCAGACCGTCGTGCTGGCCGGCGGCATCTACTGGGCCGAGTCGCTCACCGGCTGGCTCAAGAACAAGCCGACCGACCCGGCGGGGCAACTGGCCGCCTCGTTCCACGGGTATTCGTTCAACGTCTACTGCGCGGACGTCTCGTGCTACGACCGCGACCTGGCGCCGGTCGCCGAGCAGGTGCCGCTGATCGCCGGCGAGGTCGGCCCGTCGCTGCACATCGACCCCACCAAGGTCGACGAGAACTGCCCGGCGTCCGCGGTGCTCCGGGGCGGCTGGGTCGACGCGACGCTCGACTGGCTCGACGACCACGGCGCCGGCTGGACCGCCTGGAGTTTCAACCCGTGGGGCGACTGCTGGTCGCTGGTGAAGGGTTGGGGCGGCGAGCCGACGCCGGTGTGGGGGGTGGAGCTGAGGCGTCGACTCGCCGCCGCTTGATCGAGGCCCGGTCAGCCCCGTGGCTCGAGTGACCGTTCCCCGTCGCCGCCACCGCGCGGCGACGGGACCTGTGATCCGTTGGGCGGGCCCGCGGGCGTGCCGTTGGCCCGCGCCTTGACCGGCCCGCCGACAGGCCCCCGCGGCGCGGCGATATGCGGCTGCCCGGCGGCGATATGCGGCTGTCCGGCGACGACCGGCGGCTGCCCGGCGGCGACCGGCGGCCGCGCGCCGCCAGGTGGCTGCGCGGCGCCGCCAGGTGGCTGCAAGGTGGCGCCCACGTTCAGCGGCGTTGCCGACGACGAGGTATAGATCGTCGAGGCCGGGATGGCGGTCTTGCCAGGGATGACCTGCGGCACGGCGGCCGACCCGAAGACCGGGTTGCGGCCGGCCGCCGCCCGCTCGTCCGGGGCGTCGAGCAGCGCGAGCGGGTCCCGCAGCTCGTCCGGCGCCGCGGCGCCGCCCCGCGGTCGGGGAACCAGGCCGCCGGCGCTTTTGGGAGCGTTGACCAGCACACCGCTGACGTTGTCGTCGCGTACCACCTCGTGTAGCTCCGCGAGCGCCCGGGCCAGCGCTGCGCGGGTAGTGCGCCGGTAGTCGCCGACCAGCAACACGTGGTCGCTCTGCGCGGCGAGCGCGATCGCGTCGGACACGCTGAGCACGGCGGCCGAGTCCAGCACGATCACGTCGCACAGCTGGCGCACGGTCCGCAACACCCGGGCCAGACGGGGGCTTTCCAGCAGGTCGGCGGCGCTTTCCGCGCCGGGTCCCGCGGCCAGCAGCCGCAGCCGGCGCACCGGCGTGGTCTGCAGCGTCTCGGCGACCGTCGACTCGCCGTTGAGCAGCGTGGTCAGGCCGAGCTCGTCGACGCGGTCGAGCATGGTGTGCAGCCGCGGCCGCCGCAGGTCGGCGTCGACCAGCACCACCGTGCGGCCGGCCAGGGCGAGCGCCAGCGCCAGGTTGGCCGCGGTGGTGCTGCGGCCCTCGCCCTCCTGCGCGCTGGCCACCAGCACGGTCACCGGTCCGGCGCGCAGTAGCGGCTGCAGTCGCGAGCGCAGGTAGCGGTACGACTCGGCGGCCGGCGACTCGGGCGCGCGCAGCAGCACCGGCCGGTCCGCGTCGGCGCCCCGCAGGCGGCGCGAGCGCGGGACCGTGGCCAGCACGGTCACGCCGGTGATCTGCTCGAAGTCCTCGCGGCCGCGGATCCGGTCGCTCATCCGGTCGCGTAGCAGCGCCGTGCCGATGCCCAGCAGCAGGCCCAGCACCAGAGCGATGCCCAGGTCGATGTAGATCGGCCGGGCTACCGGGTCGGCCGGCAGGTAGGCCGGGGTCACCAGGGTGGCGTTGGCGTTGGCGTTGGCCGTCGCCGCGTTGCGGGCTGCCGGCGCGGTCGAGGGCGCCTCGCCCGCGTTGCGGTAGTCCACATACGCCTCGGCCAGCGCCTCCGCCCGCTTCTGCGCCGTCGCCGCGTCGGCCGCGTCGTACGCGAAGGTCAGCACGTTCGCGTCCGGCGCGACGGTGACGGTCAGCCCGTCACCCAGCGTGCCCGCGTCCACGCCGAGCGTCTTCGCGGCCGGCTCCACAACCAGCCCGGACTTCGCCAGCGCTTTCTCGGTGCCCATCTCCGGCGCGACCGGCGTGGTGTTGGCCCGCACCCGGGCCTCGACGACGACGATCGCCGCCGAACGGTAGACGGTGGGCGCCAGCATGCTCACCCCGTAGCCGGCCCCCATGACCACCACGGTCACCAGAAGAATCCACAGCCCGTACACGCGTAGCAGCCGTGCCGGACCCCCGTTCATCGTCATGCCGGCGAGCCTCCTGCGGTGTTGATCTTCTCTGGCGCCGGCCGCCGGGCGGCGAGCCGCCCGACGACCTCGAGGTACGGAACCTGCTGGTGGTCCCAGGCGAGCGAGTCCTGGACCGCGCGCCACCCGGCCGCGCCCATCCGCTCGCGGCGGGCGGGGTCGGTGAGCAGCGCCTCGATCAGCTCGGCGAACGCGGTCGCGTCGCCGGCCGGGGCGAGCGCCGCGGCATCGCCGGCGATCAGCCGTGTCTCGGCCACGTCGAAGGCGACGAACGGCAGGCCGAACGCCATGTACTCCATCGCCTTGACCGGTGTCACGAACTCCTCGAGGTTGGGCTCGAGGCCGACGTCTGCGGTGCACAGCAGCTCGTAGACCTCCTCGCGCTCGATCCAGCCCGGGAAGCGCACCCACTCGCCGAGTCCGCGTTCGGCGACGAAGCGTTCCGCCTCCGCGACCGCGTCCCCGATGCCGGCGAAGGTGAAGGCGCAGTCGGTACGCCCCAGCCGGTGCACGAGGTGGTCGATGGCCAGCATGGCCTGCTCGATGCCGTCCTGCGGGCCCATCATGCCGGTCAGCACGCACAGGTGGCGGTGGCCGCGGCGCAGCTCCGGCCGCGCCGGGCGCATCGTGGTGTCGGACAGTTGCGGGCCGTTGCCGACCACGGTGACCCGGCCGGGCGGCAGGTCGCCGCGCCGCAGCGCGACCTGGCGCACCGAGGCGTTGACCGCGACGACGTGGTCGGCGGTGCGCAGGCTGGCCCGCTCGAACCGGCCTAGCAGCCGGTACATGAAGCCGTCCCGGCGGCCGTAGCGGGCCGCGAAGATCTCGGGGGAGAGGTCCTTGAAATCGAAGATCACCCGGCGGCGGAGCAGCTTGAGCGGCACGGCCAGGGTGAAGTAGATGTCGGGGGTGCTGGACATCTGCACGACGTCGACGCCGCCGGCCACCATCGCTCGCACGGTCAGGACCGCGGCCGCGGCCAGCGACCAGGCGTACTCGCGGACGAAGCCGAGCTTGCTCTGTCCGTCGCTGGCCGGGTAGTCGAACACGCGCACGCCCGGCAACTGCCGGTTGCCCGGGTCGCGCCGGCAGATCACGGTCACCGTCATCCCGGCGGCGACCAGCGCGGTCGCGTGCTTGCGTAGCCGGTGGTCGCGTCCGAGCGGGACGTTTTCGACCATCAGCAGGACTCTGATCGGTTTGCTCATGTCGTCAGCCGTTCGGAAAGGAGGGGCGGCTCGGCCCGATCGGCGGCGCGGGCCCCTTTGCCGGCGCCGAGGCCGAAGACACGCAGGATGGCGAGCAGGCTGAGCAGGGCGTCCGCGGCGCCGCGGTAGGTCAGGTGCGGGTCGAAGATCATCAGAAAGACGTCGCCGCCGACGGTGGCGGCGACCGCGAGGCCGACCACCGCGACCACACCGCTCGCGCGCCGGGCCGCGGCGACGCCGCGGCGCATGCAGACGACGACCCAATAGACGTACGCGCCGAGCAGCGGGAGGCCGCCACCCCAGAGCAGCCACGTGTAGCCGCTCTCGATCCAGACGAAGCCGAACTCCTCGTGCGAGGCCGGCACCCGCGCCGACGGGCGCACACCGAGGATCCAGTTGTTGTCGGCGCCGAGCTGCGGCCAGAAGTAGGTGTTCAGGTTGCGCAGCCGCACGATCCAGCTGTCCGGCAGGCCCGACGCGCTCTGGAAGCCCATCAGCCGGGTCGAGATCACCGGCCACATGACTACCGCGCCGAGCAGCAGCAGCGGCACGGCGTACCCGACAAGCTTGGTCGCCCGCGTGACGAGGACCAGCACGCCCATGGCGACCAGCAGCCCGAGCACGGTGGAGAACTCGCCCGCGCCGAGCGCCCCGAAGACGCAGGTCAGCACGGCCCCGACCAGCAGCAGCCGGTGGCGCCTGGTGTAGAGCAGCAGCCCGATGGCCAGCGCCAGGTTGAGGATGGCCAGGTCGGCGACCGCGGCGGCGAGCGCCAGAGTGGAGCTGCCCCGGCCGATCGACAGGACCCGCTCGGCGCCGAACGGCGCGTAGAGGAGGCCGAGCAGCCTGGGCACGCCGAAGAGGTCCAGCGACTGCAGGATGCCGATCACGCTGACGATGCAGGCCGACAAGATCGAAAGATAGACGCAGCGGTACGCCTGCGCGACGTTCTGCAGGCTGAACCGGATGATCAGGTAGACCGCCAGGTACTTCCAGAGCACAATCGCGTACTGCAGGTCGTCGGAGCTGATCTCGCGGCCGCGGACCAGCATCATCGCCAGCGGCACGATCGAGCTGAACACCGCGAGGCCGATCAGCGCGCCGTCGATCGCGTTGATCCGGGCGATCCGGACCGCGCCGGTACGCAGCCGGATCAGCCAGCGCACCGCGAGCGCCGCGCCGACCAGGGCGGCCAGCGCCTCGTTGGGCCGCAGCACCGGCAACACCGTGCCGCGGTCGATCCCCGCGGTCAGCGGCGTGAAAAAGATCAGCAGGTACGCGGCGACCGCCGGCCGGTAGTACACCCAGACCATCACGCCGGCCGCGGCGGCGAAAACCAGGGCCGCGTACGGGTTGACGCCGACCACCGCGCCCAGCAGCGCCGCCCCGCCCAGCAGGGCCAGGTTGACCAACGGGCCGGGACGGGCGCGCGGCGGCCGCGACGCCGCCCGGCGCCGGCCGAGCTTGGCACGCAGCGAATCGGTGATCCAGCTCAGTTCCGGCGCGCCGAGCCAGGCCTGCGCCCCGCCGTAGACCGCGGCGCCGACCAGGGTGGCCGCGGCCACGCCGAGCACACCGCCCGTGCCGCCGCCGACCGCGCCGGTGATCGTCCGGCCGACCAGCCACGCGGGCGCGGCCATCAGCACGGCCACCCCGGTGATCCGCAGCACGGGGCGCGCCAGCGACTCGGCCCCGGGCGGCAGGCCACGCAGCAACGACCAGAGCAGCAGCCCCGCGCCGACCAGCGTGCCCGCCGACATCGACAACCCCAGCACCGCGAGCACCGCCGGGCCGGTCTGCGTCGGCGCCAGGCACGCGCCGCCCAGGCAGACCACCAACTGGGCGACCATCGCGTACATCGGGGTTCGGGTGTCCTCGCGGGCATAGCAGGCGTACGTGGCGACCAGGAACGCTGTCTCGCCGAGCACGCCGACGGCCAGGGCGCCCAGCGCGGTGGCGATCAGCGCCGTGCCCGTCTCGGTGCCGAAACCCCCGTACGCGATGGCCCGCGCGATCGGCGCCCGGATGGCCAGATAGCCGGCCGCGGCCGGCACCGCCACGAAGAGCGCGAAGACGAGGCCGCGCACGAACGCGTCGCGGAACGCGGCGTCGTCGCCGGCCGCGTGCAGCCGGGACAGCCGCGGCGCCAGGGACAGCGCGACCGGGGTCGCCCCGAGCGCGATCGGCAGGAAGTAGAAGTTCATCGCCAGCTGGAAGGCGACCACCCCGCCGGCCACCCGGTCGGCGAAGACCAGCAGGATCAGCAGCTGGAACGCGGCGAGCGCGGCCTGGGCCAGCGACGGCAGCGACCGACCGAGCACCTTGCGCACCTCGGGGTCGCGCCACCCGGCCCGCGGCCGCAGCCGGACTCCGGCGCGGCGGGCGCCGTACCACTGGGCGGCGGCGTGCGCGGTGACAGCGCCGGTGGTGCCCAGGCCTAGCAGCAGCAGCGCGCCGGTCGGCGCGTGCTCGAGGCCGCCGATGCCGGGATAGACGAGCGCGACCGCGGCGAGCACGGCGACCGTGCCGATGTTCTCCAGTGCTGGGGCGGCCGCGGCCAGCGCGAACCGGCCGTGCGAGTTCATCGCTGCGCCGGCCGTGGCGATCAGGCCGTAGAGCGGAATCTGCGGCAGCAGCATGACCACCAGCAACATGCCGGTGCGGGTCTGCTCGCCGCCGGCATCCGGGGAGGCGACGCGCAGGGCTAGCGGCGCGGCGAGCACGGCCAACGGGAAGAGGGCGGCCGCACCCACGCCGACGATGCCGAGGAAGCCGCCGGCCACCCGCTCGGCGGCCGCGCGATCGCCGGTGTCGACGTGCCGGACCAGGGCCGGGATCAGCAGCGAGGAGAGCATGGAGCCGCCGAGGAACCCGTAGAACACCAGGTTGGGCAGCGAGTTGGTGAACTGGTACGTGTTGGCGAACAGGGTGGCGCCGAGCACTGCGGCGATGACGACGCCGCGGATCACGCCCGTGCCACGGCTGATCGCCGTCCACACGGCGACCGTCATCGAGTCGCCGACCGCGGCGGCCGGCGACTCGACGGGCGTGTCCATCGTGGACGGCTCGCGCCGCCCACCACGGTCCAACGGTGGAGCCAGGGTCATGCTGGATCTCCCGGGGCATGCCCTCGTGGCCCTGCGAGTGCTGCGCGGTCTCCGGTGCAGTCGGTCATGCTGTCTCTCCGGGCATGCCCTCGTGGCCCTGCGAGTGCTGCGCGGTCTCCGGTGCAGTCGGTCATGCTGTTTCTCCGGGCATGCCCTCGTGGCCCTGCGAGTGCTGCGCGGTCTCCGGTGCAGTCGGTCATGCCGCGCCACGTCTCAATTGGGCCGGAATCGTACGCACCAGGATTGTCAGGTCGAGCCAGAGGCTCTGGCGGCGAACATACTCCACGTCGAGGGCGAGCGCCTGCGGCATGGTGAGCCGGCTGCGGCCGCTGACCTGCCACAGCCCGGTCAGTCCCGGCCTGGTGCGGAACCGGGCCATCGTCTCGGGACGGAACAGCTCCGCCTCCCAGGCCAGCACCGGCCGCGGCCCGACCAGCGACATGTCGCCGCGCACGATGTTGACCAGCTGAGGCAGCTCGTCGAGGCTGGTCCGCCGCAGCCAGGCGCCCAGGGTTGTCACCCGCGGGTCGCCGTCCAGCTTGTACAGCCCGTTCACCTTTTCGCCGCTCGCCTCCGCGGTCAGCATCGCGCTGACGAAGGCACGGTGGACCGCGTCGCTGTTGCCGACGGTCATCGATCGGAACTTGTACATGGTGAACGGTTGCTTCTCGAGCCCGAGCCGCTCCTGCTTGAAGACGGCAGGGCCGGGCGAGCTGACCCGCACGGCTACCCAGACCGCCGCCAGGACCGGGGCGAGCACGATCAGGGCGGCGGATGCCAGCAGCACGTCGAGGAGGCGCTTGACGGCGGCGGAGACGGCGCCGGCGCGCGGCGCCACGGCCACCGTGCCGACCTCGGTGCGGGCGGTCACGACCCGGCCCCGCGTCCCGCGCGGGCCGCGACCCGGGCCTCGATGTCCGGCAGGTCGGCCACCCTGCGGCGGGCGACGGCGGGATTACCGTACGCCACCGTGCCGGCCGGAACGTCGCGGGTGACCACCGATCCGGAGCCGATGATGGCGCCCGCGCCGATGCGGACGAACGGCAGGATCGTGACGTTGACGCCGATCTGCGCGCCGGCCTCGACGTGCGGGCCGGTCATCAGCTTCGCGGACCGCTCGTCGCCCGGGTACAGGTCGTTCGCGATGGTCACGCCGGGCGCCAGGAAGACGTCGTCCTCCAGGACCGTGAACTGCGCGATGTAGCAGTTGGCGTGGATCTTCACGCGGTCGCCGATGCGGCAGCCGTAGTCGACGACGGTGTTGCTCCAGACGCTGACGCCGTCGCCGATCTCGTTGCCCTCCCGGATCACCACCCCGTGACCGGTCTCGAGGCCGGCGCCGATGCGGCTGCCGTCGTAGAGGACGGTGCCGCTGCGCAGCCGCGCCCCGGGACCGAGCTCCAACCGGCCGGCGCCCGCGCGGCTCACCGGGTATCCGACGATCACCCCGTCGTCGGCCGTCAGGCCGGTCACCGCGGGTCACCCGCCGGCAGCGGGTCCCTCGCCGAGAGAGCCTCGTCCAGCACCTCGCAGACCCGGTCCACCTGGGCGCGGCTCATGTGCGGGAACAGCGGCAGCGACAACTGCTCGCCGGCGGCCTGCTCGCAGACGGGCAGCCGGCCGGTCCCGTACCGCCGCAGTGGCGGCTGTAGGTGGCACGGGACCGGATAGTGCACGCCGGTCTGGACGCGGGCCGCCGCGAAGGCGGCCTGCACCCGGGCACGATCGGGGACCCGGACCACCATGAGGTGGTAGACGTGCCGGGCCAGCGGGTCCACCTCGGTCAGCCGTACGCCCGAGCCGGCCAGCTCCTTGCGGTAGCGGTCGGCGAAGGCGATCCGGGTCTCCGTCCACTCCTCGTTGCGGGCCAGCTTCGCGGTCAGCGCGATGGCCTGCAGCGTGTCGAGGCGGCTGTTCGTGCCGACGAACTGGTGCTCGTAGTGCGAAGCGTCCCCGGTGCGCCCGTGGTTGGCGAGGCTGCGTACCCGCTCGGCCAGCGCCGTGTCGGCCGTGACCACGACGCCCGCGTCGCCGAACGCGCCCAGGTTCTTGCCCGGGTAGAAGCTGAAGCACCCGGCCACCCCGAACGAGCCGGCGCGCCGGTCGCGCCACTCGCCGCCGTGCGCCTGGGCGGCGTCCTCGATCAGCGGGATCCCGGCCCGCTGGGCGACGGCCACCAGACCGTCCATGTCGGGCATGTTGCCGTAGAGATGGACGACGATGACCGCGCTGGTGCGTGGCGTGACCGCCGCGGCGAGGATCTCGGGCGTGATCAGCAGCGTGTCGGGCGCGACGTCGACGAAGACCGGGACGGCCCCGGTCCGCACCACCGCCGCGGCGGTGGCGATGAAGGTGTTGGCCGGGACGATCACCTCGTCGCCGGCGCCGAGGCCGAGCGCCTGCAGGGTGAGTTGCAGCGCGTCGGTCCCGTTGGCCACGCCGACGGCGTGCGTGGTGTCGCAGTATCGGGCGAACCGGCGCTCGAACTCGGCGACCGGTGCGCCGCCCACGTATCTGCCCTGCAACAGGGCTTCCACATACGGTTCTTGGATCTCCGGCCAGACCTCGTGCGCCATGGCGCTGAGATCGGTGAACGGCACTTCGATGGCAGGCGGCATGGCGTCCTCGCTGAAGTAGCTGAGCTGAGGTGGCGGGGGAACTGCGCGTGGTCAGACGGTGAGCGCGGAGGTCCCGGCTCGCTGCGCCGGGACGAGCCCGATCGGCGGCGCGCCGGACTCGCCGGCCACCTCGCTGATCAGGACCTTGCGCTCCTCGACGAGACTTCGTTGGGCCGCCTCGATGACCTGGACGACGGCGAGACCGTTCGCGCCGTCCGTGCTGGGTTGCGCGCCGGTCGTCAGGCAGTCGACGAAGTGCCGGGCCTGCACGGCCAGCGGTTCCTCGAACTTCACCACCGGCGAGGTGACCGGCCCGTGGTGATAGCGCAGTTTCGGCCCGCCCCCACTCTCGTCGGGCAGCACGGCCTTGTCGTGGATGCGGATGCGCTCCTCGGCGTTCGTGTCGTCGTAGACGGCCATCTTCTTCGAGCCCACCGCGGTGATCAGCCGGACCTTGCGCGGGTCGAGCCAGCTCACGTGGATGTGCGCCTGCACGCCGATGTCGTCGTAGCCGAGTCGCAGGTAGGCGACGTCCTCGAACACCGGGTCGACGTGGCGCGCGCCCCACGCGTGCACCGAGGTCGGCGTCGAGCCGAGAACGTGGTTGGCGATCGAGATGTCGTGCGGCGCGAGATCGAAGATCACGTTCACGTCGGACTGGTAGAGCCCGAGGTTGAGTCGCGAACTGTCCAAATAGTATAGATCGCCTAATTCGCCGGACTGCACGAGCTCGCGCAGCATCCACACCGCGCCGTTGTACTCGAAGGTGTGTCCCACCATGAGGGTCACGCCCGCGTCCTTGGCGGCCTCCATCAGCTCCTGGGCGCCGGCGGCCGTGACGGCCAGCGGCTTCTCGATGAGCACGTGCTTGCCGGCCCGGATCGCCTCGAGCCCCAGGGGCACGTGCGTGGCCGGTGGTGTCGCGATCACCACGGCGTCGACGTGCGGGAGCGCGGCTCGCAGTGAGGTGAACCCGTCGCCACTGGCCAGCATGTGTGCCATGCCGGACAGCAGCGGCAGGCGCGCGTCGATGGCGACGACCCGGCTCACGCCCGGTGTCGAACGCATCACCCGCAACTGCTTGGAGCCCCAGTAGCCGACGCCGACGACGCCCACCCGCACGTCGCCGACCCGTATGTCCTTTATGTCGCTGGCGGGCGGCGCCCCACTGCCGCCCCGCCGATCGTCGCCGCTGTCCGAACCGGACACCTGCGCCTTTGTGGCCATGCTTCCGTCCCCTCGGAAATTCGCGCGATCTGGCGGGATGACGCGCAAGAGCGAGTATTTCGGCGCTGGCTGACGTGGGTGAAGGGTCCGTCCGACGGAGTACGAATGGGCCATTCGGCCGAGTACGGAAATTTTCGGCCTCTGTGGACCATGGAAATAGGCACCTCAGCTACGGTTCTTTCGGCTGGTCGGAGTGGCCGCGATCCGTAATGATCATGAAATCAACCGGTAATAATGATTCGGTGAGGTCTGTCCACATTCGATCCTCTGTCGGGTATCCGCTATCACGTTCTTGGGAGTTGATCGTGCAAGGTGACATGGTCCGGGGTAGACCTCGGCTCGAGGAGAATCGATCATGAAGAGCGCCCCAAAGATGATCTTTATCCAAGGTCACAAGCTGCTCGTTCTCGGCCTGACGGTCGTCCTGGCCATCGCCCTCACCACTTTGACGCCGGCCGCGGCCCAGGCGTCACTGCTGCACCCGCTCGCGGTCACCTTCAGCTTCGACGACGGCTTCGCCGACGAGATGCCCGCCGCGACCCTGCTGCAGAGCCACGGCATGGTCGGGACCTTCTACATCAACTCGACCTTCATTGATCAGCCGGGATACATGACGCGTTCACAATTGGACGATCTCGCTGCGCAAGGTCACGAGATTGCCGGCCACACGGTCAGTCACCAGGATTTGACCACGCTGGACGCGGACGAACAGAATCGTCAGATATGCCAGGACCGCGACACGCTTTTGTCGTGGGGTTTTCAGGTCACTTCGTTCGCTTATCCGTTCGCCAATCTCAACCCGAGCATCGAGGCGATCGTCCAGCACTGCGGCTACAACAGCGCCCGCGCGGTCGGCGACCTGCGCTCGCCCACCAGCTGCGGCGACTGCCCGGCCGCCGAGACGGTGCCGCCCGCCGACCCGTACGCGGTGCGCACCCCCGACGACGTCGAGTCGAACTGGACCGCGGCCCAGCTCGAGGACCTCGTCACCACCGCCGAGGTGGACGGCGGTTGGCTGCCGTTCAACCTGCACCACGTCTGCAGCGTGAACTGCCCGCCGGAGTCGATCCCGCCGACGGTCCTGGACGACTTCCTCGCCTGGCTCGCGCCGCGCACCGCGGTCGGCACCACGGTCAAGACCGTCCAGCAGACGCTCGGCGGCGCGACACAGCCCGCGGTCGACCCGACCGCGCCGCTCGCTCCGGGTGACCCTGGTGTCAACACGGTGCGCAACACGTCACTCGAGACGCCGAGCGCCGCCGACCCCAACGTGCCGGACTGTTTCGCCTCCGCCGGCTACGGCGCCAACACCGTCACCCAGACCCGGGTGACCGATGCGCACACCGGCACGTACGCGTCCCAGATCGTGATGACCGCACACACCGACGGCGACGCCAAGCTGGTCCCCAAGTTCGACCTCGGGCAGTGCTCCAACCAGGTCGCCCAGGGCCGCACCTACCAGGTCAGCGCCTGGTACAAGTCGGACGTCCCGGTGTTCTTCACGCTCTACCAGCGCGACGCCGTGGGCCACTGGACCTATTGGACGCAGAGTCCGCGGCTGGCCGCTGCCGCCGACTGGACCCAGGCCTCGTGGATCAGCCCGGTCGTGCCCGCGGCCGCCGTCGCCGCGAGCTTCGGCCTCACCATCGACAGCGTCGGCACGCTGACCACGGACGACTACAGCTTCGCCGACACCACGGTGGCGCCGGCGCCGGACGGGGTCAACGCCCTGGTGAACCCGTCGCTCGAGGCCCCGGGCGCGGACGGCTTCCCGCAGTGCTGGACGGGGGCCGGCTACGGGACCAACACGCCGGTCTGGACCCGGGTCACCGACGCGGCCGACGGGACGTACGCGGAGAAGCTCGAGATGACCAGCGTCACCGACGGCGACGCCAAGCTGGTCGCGGGCTGGGACAGCGGCAACTGTGCGCCGCTCGTGACGCCCGGCAAGACGTTGACGCTGTCCGTGGCGTACCACGGCACGACGCCGACGTTCCTCACGGTGTACCGCCAGGACGCCGCCGGCAACTGGTCCTACTGGACGCAGAGCCCGAGCTTCCCGGCCTCGGCGACCTACACCACCGGCGGCTGGACGACGCCGACCGTGCCGGACGGGACGAAGGCCGTGACCTTCGGCCTCACGCTCGACCAGGTGGGCGAGGTGACCACCGACAACTACAGCCTGGTCAGCAACCCGTAGAGCGGCGGCGACCGCAGGGGGAAACGGCGTCGCCGCTTGGCGCCGTGTTGTAGCCTGCGCCCGGTCGATCCCGAGGGGACGGCTGATGGGGGCGGTTACGGGTGACGAGGGTCTCGTCTTCAGGAATGCTTCAGGTGTCGGCTCTATCGTGCTGGCCACACAGACCCGGACCGTCCTCGGGTAACCTGGCGGAAGGGTGAAGGGTGGACCAGACGCTCGACGAACAGGTCGAGGAGCGCGAGGATCGGGAGATTCCCACGCAACCCACGGATACGCCGGTCGCGCGCCGGCGCCTGCTTCCCGATGTGCTCGCGCTGGTCAGCTACGTGGCAATGGGCTATTACGTGATGGCCCGGCTCTGGGCTGACCCGGCCGGCCTGATGCTGCGCAACAACCGCGACGACCACGGCCTGTTCCTCTTCCTGATCGGACACGGCGAGCGCGTGGTCTTCCACGGCGCCTCGCCGTTCTTCTCCGACCGGCTCAACGCGCCGGGCGGGGTGAACATGATGGCCAACACCTCGATGCTGGCCGTGAGCATCCCGATGGCGCCGATCACCCACTACTTCGGCGTGGCGGTCACGGTCGTCCTGCTGCTCTCGCTCGGCCTGGCCGGCACCGCGGCGGCCTGGTACTGGGTGCTGTCGCGGCACTTCGTCAGCAGCCGGACGGCCGCCTGGATCGGCGGTCTCTGGGGCGGCTTCGCGCCGGCCTGGATCTCGCACGCCAGCGGCCACGTCAACTTCGTGAGCGGGTACGTCATCCCGTTCCTGGTGTGGCAGGTGTTGCGGCTGCGCGAGCCGGGCCGGGTCTGGCGCGGCGGCGTGATTCTCGGCCTGCTCGTGACCCTGCAGACCTTCATCAACGAGGAGGCCCTGCTCTTCGCGGCGCTCACGCTGGGACTCTTCATCCCGCTGTACGCGGTGATGAGGCCCCGCATCGTGCGGGAGGCGGCGCCCCGTTTCCTGGCCGGCGGCGCGGTCGCGGCCGGGGTGGCCGGGGTGCTGCTGGCCTATCCGCTGTACTACCAGTTCCGCGGGCCGGGCAACTACCATGGTCAGCCGTTCCCGCCCGACCGGTTCACCACCACGCTGCTGTCGATGATCGCCTACCCGAGGCAGGCCGTGGCCGGCACGACCGGCATCGCCAAGATGCTCAGCGGCAGCGCGACCGAGGACAACACCTTCTGGGGACCGGCCGGATTCGTCATGATCGTGGTCTCGGCGGCGATGCTGTGGCGCTCGGCGGCCGCGCGTGCCGCCGCGCTCGCCGGGCTGGGGCTGCTGCTGGTGTCTTTCGGGTCGCACCTGCGGTTCACCAAGACCGAGACGTCGATCCCGACCGGGCTCGGCTGGGTCAGCCACGTCCCGATCCTCAACCTGGTCACGGTCCCGCGTTACGCGCTCGCGTCGACGGTGGTCGCCGGGGTGCTGCTAGCCCTCGCCGTCGACCGGGCGCCCGCCCTGCCACGCGGGCGCCGCAACGCGTACTGGATCGGTCTGGTCCTGGCCCTGGCGCCGCTGTTCCCGAAGCCGGTGCCGACGCTGACCGCCCCGACGATCCCGGCGTTCTTCGCCCAGGGGCTGTGGCGCGGGTACGTGCAGGGAGACCAGTCGGTCGTGATGGTGCCGATGCCCGAGGTCGAGAGCGGCCGAGAGGGCGAGCGGGTCGAGGCGCTCACCCGGCAGGAGTTCCGCGTGGCGCGCGGCTATTTCATGGGGCCGCAGGATCCACCGAGAAAGACGAGGGGCGCGTGGGGCGCGCCGCGCCGCTACACCAACGCCCTGCTCACCATCGCGCGGGTGAAGGGCGTCGTGACGCCGATCACTCCACGTCGCCGCAATTTGATCATTGCCGACCTGCACTACTGGCGGGCCGCGGTCGTCGTCCTGCTGCCCGACGCCGAGAACGGGCCCGCCCTCCAGGCGCTCCTGACCGGGGCGCTCGGCCCGCCGCGTCTGGTGGGCGGGGTCGAGCTCTGGGACGTGCGCTCCCTCTAGAGCGGTTGTGCCGGATCGCGTCGTAGGACGCAGTTGAGCCGCCCCTTCCGACGACCGTTCGCTGCACAAGGCTCTCCAAGGATCCGTGACGAATCTGCCGCCTGCCGGGAAACAGTCCTCGCTGGCCGCCACAACCGGAGAGGCGTGGGCACATCCCGCGAGTTGTGAAGACAAAACGAATACCGTCTTCCAGGCGCTCGCAGGGGGTCCCTACCTGCGACAAAGGCTCTCGACAGGTGAGGCCGGCACCGTCGGATGTGCGCAGGGTGCGCAGAACATCACGGAGGAACGCGACATGAGCACGGACCAAGCGGCCACGAATCCACCCACCGAGCAGTTGTTCCCGGCGGGGGCCGCCGGTTGGCCGCCCGCCAACGAAGCCCGCAACCCCGGTCACGATCCCCGATACCCCGCCAACGAGAACTGGCAGCCCGCCGCCGAAGCCCGGCAGCCCGCCGCCGAAACGTGGGCCCCGGCGGCCGCCGCGGGCTGGACGCCCACCACGCCCGCCGCCGATTCGGCCATCTCGGTCGCCAAGCGCTGGACCGGCCGCAAGGTCGCCGCCGCGGTAGCGGCCGCGGCTGTCGCGGCCGGCGGCGGGGGCTTCGCCGTCGGCATGGCCGTGGGCAACTCGGGTGGCGGCAGCACCCAGCAGGGCCCTGGCGGCGGGTTCGCCGGCGGCGGCCCGGGCGGCGGGATGGGCGGCGCCGGCACGACCCAGAACGGCACGACCCAGAACGGCACGACCCAGAACGGCACGACCCAGAACGGCACCACCCAGAACGGCACGACCCAGAACGGCACCACCCAGAACGGCACCACCCAGAACGGCACCACCCAGAACGGCACCACCCAGAACGGGACGGTCCAGAACGGGGCCACCCCGCCCGCCGGCGGAGCCGCACCGACCGGCGGCGCGACCCCGCCCACCGGCACCGGCACCACGTCGTGACGAGCGTCGCCGGCCTTTCACCGGCCGGCGACGCCTCCGCGCGGGGTGGTCAGCGCGACGTTTCCTCGACGCCGCGGGCCGGCGCCATCGCGCCGGCCCGCGGGATTGTGCGGAAGGGTCAGCAGGTCGGCTCGCCGGTCTGGGCCGGCACGCTCACGGCCGTCCAAGCGGCCTTCACGCTAGATATTCCGTGGGTTCACGCGAAATAGGAAAGCCCTTGCGCCGCTGCGATCAGCCCGGTCCCGGACCCGCCCGGCACGGCGCATGGCAGGGTTCTAGGTCATGAAGGTGTTGCTTCCCGACTCGGTAGATCTTGAACTGACCCTGCCCGGCGGCGTCGAGGGCGTCCGCTACGCCGTCGGCGAGCCGGTCCCGCCCGAGCACGCGGACGCCGAGGCGCTGGTCGTCTGGGGCAACCCGCCGGACCAGATCCGCGACGCGGCCCGTCGGCTGACCCGCCTGCGCTGGGTGCAGACGCTGAACGCCGGGCCGGACGCGGTGCTCGCCGCCGGCTTCCCCGGCGACATCGTGATCACCTCGGGGGTGGGGCTGCACGACCTGACGGTCGCCGAGCACACGCTGGCGCTCACGCTCGCCGCCGCGCGGCGGCTCGACCTGCTGGCCCGGGCCCAGGTCGGGCGCCGGTGGGCGGCGGAGCTGGGCGGCATGCAACCGGTCCGCGACGAACACCACTTCCGTACGCTGCGGGAAGCGCACGTGGTGATCTGGGGCTTCGGTGGCATCGCGGCGACGCTCGCGCCCCACCTGGTGGCACTCGGCGCCCGGGTCACCGGCGTGGCGCGCAGCGCCGGCGCCCGCCACGGCTTCCCGGTGGTGACCGCCGCCGACCTGCCCGAGGTGCTGCCCACGGCCGATGTGCTGATCGACATCCTGCCCGCCACCGAGGCGACCCGGCGCGTGGTCGACGCGGCCGTGCTGGCCCTGCTGCCCGCCCGCGCCTGGCTGATCAACGTGGGCCGCGGCAGCACGCTCGACGAGGAAGCGCTGCTGGCGGCGCTGCGCTCCGGCCGGCTTGCCGGCGCCGCCCTCGACGTCTTCGAGACCGAGCCGCTGCCGCCGTCGTCGCCGCTCTGGGACGAGCCCAACCTGATCGTCTCGCCACACGCCGCGGGCGGGCGGCCGATCGGCGCCGGGGACCGGATCCGGGAGAACCTCGACGCCTTCCTGTCCGGCCGGCCGATGCGGCACGTGGTCGCCCACTGACGGCGGGCACGGCCGGCCGGAGGGGTCGCGGCGGCAAGGCTTCTTCGACCATTGTGGTCGTCCGTGTGGTCTACAATGCCCGAAAGGTCAGGTCCGGCTGTCCGGCCGTGACACCAACCAGCCTTCCACACCGAAGGTGCTGGACACACCAAGTGAGGGGGACACGAGGTGTTGAATTCGCAGTGGCCGTTCGTGGAGCGCGACCGCGAGCTGGCGACGTTCGAGCAGGCCTGGCCGCGGCGCGGGTGCCACGCGGTGGTCGCCTTCGGGCCGGCCGGGGTGGGCAAGTCCCGGTTGGCCGAGGAACTCGCGGAGCGGGCGGTGAGCCGGGGCGCGACGGCGGTCCGGGTGACCGCCACGACGACGGCGGCGGCCGTGCCCCTGGGGGCGATCGCCCATCTCATCCCGCCGGGCGTCGACATGTCGAGCCCGGTCACCGCGTTCGCGGAGATCGCCCGGGTGCTGACCGGCGACGGGTGGCTGGTCGTGGTGGACGACCTGCACCTGCTCGACGCGGCGTCAGCGGCGCTGTTGCGCTACCTCATGGACGCCGGCGCCATCCGGCTGATCGCCACGGTCCGCACCGGCGGCGCGATCAGTGACGCCGTGGAGGCGCTCGCGCGCGGCGACGCGGTCTGCCGGATCGACGTGGCGCCCTTCGACCGGGCCGGGGCCGAGCGGTTGTTGCGCGCCGCTCTGGGCGCGCCGGTCGGGCACCGTACGCTGCACCGGCTGTTCGAGGCGTCCGGCGGTAACGCGCTGTACCTGCGCGAGCTCGTGCACGGCGCGTTGGCCACGGCGGCGCTGTCGAGCGACGGTGAGATCTGGGAGCTCGCCGACGGGGCGCTGCCGTCGACCCCGCGCCTCGGCGAGCTGATCAGCGCGCGCCTCGCCGCGGCCACGCCGGCCGCCCGCACGGTGCTCCAGCTGCTCGCGGTCTGCGGGTCGGTGTCGCTGGCCGACGCGGTGTCCGTCTCGTCGATGGAGGTGCTCGCCGGGCTCGACGAGGCCGGCCTCATCACGGTCCGCCAGGACGGCCGGCGCACGCTGATCGCCCTGAGACACCCGCTGTACGGCGAGGCCCTGCGCGCCGATCTGTCGCCGCTGCGCAGGCACCGGCTGCTCATCGACCAGATCGCCCGCGGCGAGGCGTACGGCGGCCGGCGCCACGACGACGCGTTGCGCCTGGCCTCGTGGCGGCTGGCCGCCACCGGCACGGCCGACCCGGCGCTGCTGGTCCGGGCCGCGGCCCTGGCCCGGCACGCCTGCGACTACGAGCAGGTCGCCGCGCTGCTGCAGGCGCTGCCCGAGGCGAACCGCGACCACCGGTCCTGCCTGATGCACGGCGACGCCCTGGGCCAGCTCGGGCGTTGGCGGGAGGCGGACGAGAAGCTGGTGGAGGCCGAGCGGCTGGCCACCGCCGAGCACGAACAGGTGGCCGCCGCCATGGTCCGCACCTGGAACCTGTTCTGGGTGGCGGCGCGCACCGACGAGGCCCTGCGGGTCAACGCCGCGGCCCGCGCCCGGGGCCTCGGCGCCGCGGGGCAGCGCCTGCTCACGTTCAACGAGGCGGCCTTCCTGACCGTTTCGGGCCGGCCCGAGCAGGGCCTGGCCCTGCTCGACCAGCTGGAGGCCGACGTGCGCGACGCGCCGGACCCGAACTCCTGGTTGATGGGCGCGTTGTCGCGCACCGCGGGACTCGCCTACCTCGGCCGCACCGGCGAGGCGATCGCGTGGGGCCGGGCGGCGTACGCCGCGCACCTGGCCCTCGACGAGCGGACGCTCGCCCCGGCCCACCCGTACTCGCAGCTGGTCCCGCTGGTCTTCGCGTTGACCGAGGACGGCCGGCTGGCGGAGGCCGCCGCAAGCGCCGAGGAGATCCTGACCGTCCTGGTGGACACCGACAACGCCCAGATGCGGATGTGGGCGGCGATCTACCGGGCCCGCGCAGCGTGGCACGGCGGCGACATGCACCTGGCTCGCCGCTGGTACGCCGAAGCCATCACGCAGGGGGAGAGCCACCACCACGTCCGGCCGATGGCCCAGGCGTGGGCCGGCCTCGCCGCCGCGGCCGCGGTGCTCGGCGACGTCAGCGCCGCCGAGACGGCCCTGGCCCGGGTGCGGACATATCCGGCGTTGGGCAACGAGGCGGGCGAGCAGCGGCTGGGCGAGGCCTGGCTGCACGCCGCGCGCGGGAAGCTGTCCCGGGCCCGCGAGGTGCTGCTCGCCGCCGCCGCCGACGCCCGCGACACCGGCCAGGTGCCCTCGGAGCTGCTGCTGCTGACCGACGTCGTACGCCTCGGCGGCGCCGCCGAGGTGGCCGGCCGGCTGGCCGAGCTGAGCGACCGGTGCGACAACGCGTTCGCGCGGGCCCGCTCGTCGCTGGCCGCGGCCGTGGCCGCCGACGATCCGGAGGCGCTGACGGCGGTGGCCCACGAGCTCGAGTCCTTCGGCGCCTATCTGCTCGCCGCGGAGGCCTCCGCCTCGGCGGCCGCCGCGTGGCGGCGCAAGGGCCGCGCCCGCCGGGCGACCGCCACGGGGCAGCTGACCCGCAGCCTCGCCGCCAAGTGCCCCGGGGTGAGCACGCCGATGCTTTCCGGCGCCGAGGCCACCTACGCGCTGACCGACCGGCAGCGCGAGATCGTCATGCTCGCCGCCGCCAACACCCAGAGCAAGGAGATCGCCGAGGCGTTGCACCTGTCGGTGCGCACGGTCGACAACCACCTGCAACGCGCGTACGCCAAGCTCGGCATCAGCCGGCGCGCGGAACTCGCCGAGCTGCTCGGCGAGCCGGATGAGTAGCGACTACCTCAGTTGCGCGCCGCTTCCGGCCGTACGGTGATCTCAGTCGATCACCGATGAGTTCGGACGCAGCTTGGAGTCAAGGATGCAGTTCTGCCGCCATGGCCTGATCACCCTCGACCTGGACGACGGAGGCCGCAGGACGTCCGCCGGCAGCGGTGGCGGGCGACCAGGTGGCATTGCGCTGATCAACGATCGCTGACGCTCCAGGCGCGGGCGGCGGGCCCGCGTCAGTAGGTGAAGGAGCGGACCAGGGCGTCGACGCGGGTGGCCAGGGCGGACAGCTGGCCAGCCGACTGTTGGGTCATGCCGGCGCCCTGCGCGGTCGAGTCGGCGGCCTGGGCCACCTCGCCGATGTTGCGGGCGATGTCGTCGGAGCCGGCGGCGATCTGACCGACGTTGCGGCTGATCTCGGACGCGGTCACCGACTGCTGCTCGACGGCGGCGGCGATCGTGGTCTGCAACTCGTTGATCTGGTTGACCACGTCGCCGATCCGGCCGATCGCCTCGGCCACGTCTCCGGTGGTGGCCTGGATCGCGGAGGTCTTGCGGGAGATGTCCTCGGTGGCCTTGGCGGTCTCCTGCGCCAGGTCCTTGACCTCGCCGGCGACCACGGCGAAGCCCTTGCCCATTTCGCCGGCGCGGGCCGCCTCGATGGTGGCGTTCAAGGCGAGCAGGTTGGTCTGCTCAGCGATCGAGTTGATCACCTTGAGGATGTCGCCGATCTCGTTGCTGGCCTGCCCGAGCCGGTCCACCGCCAGCGAGGTCTCCTGGGCGGTGGTGACCGCCCCGGTGGCGACGCCGGCGGCGGTCGAGGCGCTGCGGGCGATCTCGGCGATCGACGCGGTCATCTCGTCGGTCGCCGCGGACATCGTGGTCACGTTGGCGGACACCTCCTCGGCCGCCACGGAGACCGTGCCGGCCTGGGCGGTGGTCTCCTCGGCCGCTCCGCCGAGCTGGGTGGCCACGGCGGTGAGCTCCTCGGCGGCCCCGGCCAGCGCGGAGGAGGTCTCGCCCACGGTGGCGATCGCCGCCCGCATGCCGGACAGCGCGACGGCCAGGGCCGCGGCCATCTGCCCGATCTCGTCGCGGCTGCGGACGGCCACGGTCGTGGTCAGGTCGCGCTCGGCGACCCGCCCGAGGGCGGCCACCATCCGGTGCAGCGGGTCGGTTATCGACCGGGCGATCACCAGGGAGATGCCGATCAGGGCCGCCAGGCCGAGCGCCAGCGCGATGATGATCGTCGTCTTGAGGGTGCTCATCGCCTGGTCGGAGGCCGCGCGGGCGGCGTCGACCCGCTGCTGTTCGAGGTCCCGGACCGCGGTGATCTTCACCTCCAGCGCGTCGGCCCGCTCGGTCTCGGCCTTCAGCTCGATCGCGGCCCGGGGGCTGGCGGGGTCGGTGGCGGCCAGCACCGGCATCTGCGCCGTCACGCCGGTCAAATATGTGTCGAAGTCGGCGTGCAACGCGTCCAGGCCGGCGCGCACGGCGGCCGGCATCGCCAGGGCGCCCAGGGCTGACCAGTCGGCCGCGACGGTCTGCTGCACCGCGGCGAAGTCGTCGGCGGCGCCCTTGCGGGTCGCGTCGGTCGTGGCGAGAAGGTTGTCCCGTTCGGCGATCTGGACGTTGCTCTGCTGCATGTCCAGATCGATCAGTGCGGAGTTGGCCTTGTTCAGCACCGTGCGCAGGTCGCTCGCCGATCGGACGGTGGTGAGGCTGGCGAACGTCACGACGCCGACGGTCAGCGCGACGACCACCCCGGTGCCGGCCAGCACGGTCAATTTGCGTCCCACGGTCATCCGCGGCCCGAGCGCCATGGCCTCCTCCATTCACGGGATCGGCGTCACTGCGGACACCGGCGACGATGGCTCAGGGATGAGCGTAAGTCGTGCCAGGCGTGCATACCGGGCGAATCGGGCTCTCGGTCTCGGGATCAGAGCACGTCCGCGGCCAGGCGGTCCGGGTTGCCGAAGCGGTGCGCGGTGATGCTCACGGCCTGCTCGCGTACGAATGCGAGCAGCTCGACCCGGCCCGCCTCGGTGACCGGCCCCGCCCAGACCGCCCGATCCGGCGGGCCGCCGGCGTCCGTGCCTCCGATGAGCCGCACGCGCCCCGC
>Ga0307508_10001392_pt1 | contig 27227 bp, 24 predicted proteins | sample 9_EM_MG_FD_203089 | JGI IMG/M metagenome (GOLD analysis project Ga0307508, IMG submission 203089) | Populus trichocarpa ectomycorrhiza microbial communities from riparian zone in the Pacific Northwest, United States - 9_EM | ecosystem: Host-associated > Plants > Roots > Unclassified | place...
CAAACATGCGGTCTGCAAAATTTTGTGTCTCTCCGATCTATGGTTGTTGAGTATCGTCGTTTTTTCTCATTTCTGATAGTGTCCGACTAATGGGTAGTAGCCGGGTAACCCCTACAGTACGTTAGTCCCTATCGCCATCCACAGCCAGCGATGCAAAACCAATTAAGTTTTTTAAAGATGACCAAAGATGACAGACAACATCTTAGCGGATCACCTCCTGTTGTCTGATTCTCGATTGGAAAATTGGTTGTTGAGATAGGTATTCAGAGAACAGTGGTGAGTAGTGGTGGTGGTGTTGGTGGTGGAGTTGTCGGGCAGGCGGAGGTTGCCGTGGAGAGGGAGATTGCCGTGGAGGTTGCCATGGAGGTCAAATTAGTTAGCAAAGTCCCAAGGCAAATGTCGTCCGGACGTCGCGTGCCATGGCATCTGCCTTCCGGACGAGGAGTGTCAGGGCATTTGCCGTCTGGACGCGGAGTGTCAGGGCATTTGCCTCCTGGATGCAGCGCGTTTCTTACAGACACAGAGTGTCAAGGCAAATGGGATCCAGACGAGGCTTACGATGGCGCACCACACAGAGGTAATAGAGCGGTCACGGTGGTAGCATCCAGACGCGACTGTCAGGGCAAGGTACATTGCAGCGAAGACTATCAAACACGCATTTGGTTCCAGGCATTGTGACTTAAACTAGTTCTATTCATTACATCTAATGTACATCTATATACCACACTTCGCCTACCCAGTGCAAGCACCCAGCGTCACCGTAGATAGCATTGCTCTGCCGGATGAGACACGACGCAATGAGAACGACATCAATGAAGTGGATATGTACCAATGAGGATGCGGGCCGCAAGGACAACAACGAGTAAGACGCGACGAGTACGATGTCAATGACGATGGCGGTGTCTATGCCGGCGGCAAGGACGATAGCAAATAAGACGCGGCGAGAAGACCGACAAGCTTTGTGAGATTGTTAGCGCAGCTCTCAGAGGGACAGACAGTGGGAGGTTGTACAATACGACGCGACGAGTACGATGTCGATGAGGATGGCGGTGAGGATGCCAGCAGCGTGGATGATAGCAAGTAAGACGCGACGAGTACGATGTCAATGGGGATGGAGGTGTGGATGCCGGCGGCATGGATGATAGCAAATAAGACGCGACGAGTACGATGTCGATGAGGATGGCGGTGAGGATGCCGGCAAGGACGATAGCAAATAAGACGCGGCGAGACGGTCGACGAGCTTCGTGAATTGTTAGCGCGGCTCTCACAGGGACGACGCGACGAGTACGATGTCGATGAGGATGGCGGTGAGGATGCCGGCGGCGTGGATGATAGCAAGTAAGACGCGACGAGTACGATATCGATGAGGTGGATGCAGGCAGCGTGAATGATAGCAAGTAAGATGCGAGGAGTCGCCGGACCAGGTCGGATACGGCCACCAGCCGCGCCGCTGCCACCAGCCACGACAGTCAAAAACAAAACTGCTAGAGTACTACTTAGACAGCTACTCCAGCGCATCGCCGGACCATGGCCTTAGGAGGAAAGGAGGGCGGAGGCGGAGGCGCTGGGCAACGGGGAAGAACGACTGCTGTTCCTACCCACCCCACCCTTCATGACATCGGCGGGAGAAGAGTAGGGGTCGGACGTCGTTTCCTTGGTTTTCTTTCCTTTTCTCCTTTTCCTTTGTCCATTTCCTTGGTGCGCTTGTTACAATTTCTGGGTCAGGCCTGGGCGGAGGGCAAAGGGAAGCTTGCAAGGCGCCGCCTCGCTTTTTTTTTTTTTTTTTTTTGTTTTATCATTACTCGTGTGCGACCTATCTAGATCATGACGAGGGTACAGTCCGTTTCCTGGCCGCCGACCGCGCAAGGCGGCACAGTGCAAGCTCCCCTTGTGCCCTCCGCCCGGCCCTCCCAGAACGTAAGAAGAGAAAATAACAAAAGAAAACACACCCCCTACTCCTCTCCCTCCAATGCCATGAAGGGGGGGATGGGGAGGGAGGGTAGATGCCCCTCCTCCTCCATTCCCAACACCTCCGCCTCCGCCCTCCTTTCCTCTTCCCGCTCCGCTCTCTCCCGGAGCTCCCACTCCGACGCCTCACTCCTAGCGTCTTCCTCCGCAGCTGGAACTGTCTTCCCTACCTCTGTGGAGGAGAGAAAGTTCAGCACCGCCTGGCTGCACCTCCGGTCGGCAAAGAGCTCATGAGCCTTCCACCACCGTCTCCCCTTCCCAGTCTCCTTCCATACGGCGCCGCCTCGCGCGGTTTGCGGCGGGGAAACGGACTGTATCTCTCGTCATGATCTACCTAGGTCGCACACGAGTACTGAATAAACCAAAAAAAAAAAAGCCGGACCATGGGCACCAGCCGCGCCGCCGAAACCAGCCACGAGAGTCCAAAAAAAACTCCAGCGCATCGCCGGACCAGGAGGGAAACGGCCACCAGCCGCGCCGCCGCCGCCACCAGCCAGCCATGACAGCTAGAAAATAAAAACTGCCATACTAAATAGATGTCCGCGTCCAGTAACGAGAGCAAGCAAGCAACTCAGTATCTAAACGGCTTTCCTATTGGACCGTGCTGCGGGGTTGAGAGGTTGGCATTACGTCAATGCGCGCGGAATTGATTATTCTGGGCATAGCAAGCGAGATGCTCAGCGATCTTTACCGCCAACAGCCTAGGCCCATGCAACTGTTATCTCGGACAATAGTGGCCGAACCCCCATGCAAGTTTTAGTACTACCTGAGATTCCACAAGTGCTGGATAGCCCGAGTGAGAAAGGGTGCCCGCAGACCGATATAATCCTTTCTTACTCCACAATCACATCGTATGTAGAGCCCAAATTCGCAGAGAGGCCAATCGTCGGTGTCTAAATGGCGCGTTTTAAGTATGAGGGCGATACGACAAGATTTGAGTTGACGATGACTATTTGGCGTTGAAACTGGTCACTCAACGGGGCGAAGTCCGACATTCTATGTCCAATACCATTTTGCAACGTGTGGTGAGTATGACGGTACCACACCGTACCGACAAGAGCGGTCGTGTACATCCCCAGCAACCGGCTACTCTAGGATATCTCAATGAACAGGAGGCAGATCAAATAGCCTACTATCAGAATTACCACCGGTACCTGCACATTGGTTTTTTGAGGCCCGCTGATCTGTATTCACACCTACTAATCGTACGTAGAACTAGAGCGCAAGCAGACGATATCAGCGAGGCGCAGCGGTTACAACTAGAAATTGTGAAGATGGCCACAGAGCACCGAGTAGAACTGGATGTCTTGCATCATCGTGTCCAAAGTGGAAAAATGGCTAGAACGTTCATCAATCGACTCAACAGGCGGTGGAAACCTCTCGAACGGCTGGTGTCAAAATACAACATCTTGGTTGCAAAACCTGTGTTCCAGGGGAGACTAAGTCCCCTCTCACTACGGGCACTAAAGGATGACGGTATCGGCGACTGATGACGCCTTAGGTGTTCAATACGCGCGACCAGCGCACTCCTCGCATCTTACTTGCTATCATTCACGCTGCCTGCATCCACCTCATCGATATCGTACTCGTCGCGTTTTACTTGCTATCATCCACGCCGCCGGCATCCTCGCGCGGGCGACTACAGGCTGTTTTCGGACGACAAATCTGGGGGCCCTCTCGATGGAGTCTGGCCTCAGGGCAGCGTCAGCGCAGCTGGAGAACAGACAACGGCGCTTTGGGCTACGACTCCTGAGCCTGCCAGAAGGCGACCAGGCACGGGAGGTAGTAGGAGCCCCCACGGAAATAGGGCGGCGACTCAAGAATGCCCTCGCATACGGCGGACAGACAGAGAGAACAGTCCTGCTCGAGGAGCCGGAAACCCTCGATGCAGAGCTTCTACAAGAGGAGGAAGCTGAGGCAAAAGCGGAGGCGGAAAAGACCCGACCGGGACTGACCATGTTTACCGATGGGTCACGGCTGGACAACAGGGCGACGGGGTTTGCGGTGGTGTGGAAAAGAGGCCTGACATGGACGGGCGTCAAAGGGCACATGGGTAGTAACCAGGAGGCATACGACGCGGAATGCGCTGCTCTTGCCCGGGCACTAGAGGAGGCATCGAGAAGAAACACGACCCCAGAAAGGGTGACAATCTTCACCGATGCGCAAGCAGCCATCAGACGGATGGCGTCGGACGAACCTGGCCCGGGCCAGCAGTACGCCCTCCAGGCGCGGAAACACATCGCCGCGCTGCGAAAGGCTAGGCCAGGGATCATCATCGAAATCCGGTGGTGCCCAGCGCACAAAGGTGTCCCCGGCAACGAGAAAGCAGACGAGTGGGCCAAGGAGGCAGCGGAGCAGCCAGGCAATCACAGGCCCATCCCGCGGTCTCTCGCCAACCTCAAGCGGGAAATCTCGGAGAAGAAGTGGGTGGAGGCACGCCAATGGGCGGGGGGCAGAACATCCAAGAAGAAGTACCGGATGCCGGAGAGCCAGCGGCCCGATGGTACGGTAGCAGGAAGCACCAAAAGGCTCGCCTCGCGGTTCTACCAGCTCAAGACGGGGCACTGCCTAACCGGGCAATACCTCAACTGGACAAAGAGCCGCCCCACCCAGCAGTGCTGGTGGTGCCGGCACCAAACGCAGACCCGGGACCACCTCTTCAAGGAGTGCCCAGAATGGAAGCTGCAGCAAAAGATCTTGTGGGCCGAGGTGAAGAAGGAGACGGGGAGGTGGAAGGACCGGTGGAAGGTGCGGGACTTACTGGCCGATGGGAGGTGCAGCCGGGCGGTGCTGGACTTCCTCTCAGCCACAGACGTGGGCAGGCGGGTGCCGGGGGCAGAAGAGGACGACGCTGTGAGCGCGGTGTCGGAATTGGAGGTGCGGGAGTGGTTGGAGGAGCAGGGAGTGGGGGCGGAGGAACCAGACGCGGGTGGGACACCGCTGTTCCTGCCCACGCCCGATTTCATGGCGTCCGCCGGCGAGGGGTAGCCAGGGCGTTGGCCCTTTTCTTTTTTTGTAATTTCCTTGGTGCGCATCTTACCTTTTCTTCTTGGGACAGGCCTGGGCGGAGGGCAAAGGGGTGCTAGCAACGTGCCGCCACTGCGCGGACAGCGGACAGGAACCGGACTGTACATATCCTCGTCATGATCTCCCTAGGTCGCACACGAGTACTGAATAAATAAAAATAAAAAATAAAAAATAAAAGCCGCCGGCATCCTCACCGCCATCCTCATCGACATCGTACTCGTCGCGTCGTATTGTACAACTTCCCACTGTCTGTCCCTCTTAGAGCTGCGCTAACAATCTCACGAAGCTCGTCGATCTTTGCGCCGCGTCTTCTATGCTATCGTACTTGCCGCCGGCATCCACACCGCCATCCTCATTGACATCGTACTCGTCGCGTCTTACTCGTTATTGTCCTTGCGGCCCGCTTCCTCATTGGTATCTACTCCATTGATTCCATTGATGTCGTTCTCATTGCGTCGTGTCTCATCCGGCAAACTGCCTTTGGTTCTGTCACGCAGAGCAATGCTATCGACGGTGACGCTGGGTGCTTGCACTGGGTAGGCGAAGTGTGGTATATAGATGTACATTAGATGTAATGAATAGAACTGGTTTGAGTCACAATGCCTGGAACCAAATGCGTGTTTGATAGTCTTCGCTGCAATGTACCGTGCCCTGGCAGTCGCGTCTGGATGCTACCACCGTGACCGCTCTATTACCTATGTGTGGTGCGCCATCGTAAGCCTCGTCTGGATCTTGACACTCTGCGTCTGTAAGAAACGCGCTGCATCCAGGAGGCAAATGCCCTGACACTCCGCGTCCAGACGGCAAATGCCCTGACACTCCTCGTCCGGAAGCCAGATGCCATGGCACGCGTCGTCCGGACGACATTTACCTTGACACTCTGCGTCTGTAAGACACGCGCTGCGTCCGGATGGCAACAATGTCCCGCGCCTGGTCTCCCTGCGGCAGGCTCAGTAACCACAGCCCAAATCGCCGCCCCCTATTCTCCAGCTGCACTGCTGCCGCCCGAAGTCCAGACCCCATGGAAAGAGCGCCCAGGTTGGTGATCCGGAAGCAGCCAGTTGTTGCCCTCACCTCCTGGTTGTGGAACGGGACGGTGCTGGCGTAGCCGTGGGAGCCGTCTTCTTTCTGCGGAAGATCGCCTCGCTGCCCAGTGACCAGTCAAGGGACGCTGCTGCCGCCTCGGAGAGCGTCACCACCGCCTCGTCGTCGGCCCCATCCGCCCACCACCCGATGTCGTCCACAAAGGAAAGACCTCGGACGCCAGGGGGCGGGGGCCGGTCGAAGAGGGGCGACGAGACAGTAACAAATCCCGGACAGGTATGTGACGGAGAGGATTGGCGCTGCTGGACATCGCTGTGGGGTGCCGGTATCAACCGGGCTCGCATCGCCCATCTTGCCAGCTACCAGTCCATCGAATGAGGTCTGGCTCGATCCCGAGTGCCTTGCAACAGTGCCCCTGCCACCCTCCTCTCCGCCCATGCTCGCTGGTGTGGTTCATCAGGACTGCCACTGCATCGACACCGAAGTTGATAGGTAATGCTTGTTCGAAACCTCAGACGGAGTGGAGGAGGTATGTATGCTCCAGCTGCATCCCCGGTAACTCCACCACCCCTGCTCTTCATGGGCATGGTTATTCCCGTACGTGTTAAGCGCCATGCGTTGGGTGGCACAATCTTATCCGCGTACTATTTTGCAAAATAACCTTTTTGAAGAAATTTAGTTCCGCGCTAATTCTGACATTGCAGTTAGCAGACTACAAACAAGTTCGAGACGATATCCTTCGTGGATAACCTTGACCGAACTGGCAAAAGCAAGAAGACGGCAGATGGGGGGGGAGGGCAGGGGCCGGTCGAAGCGGGGCGACGAGACAGTAACAGCAGAGCTGAAGTGCATCAGAGATTTGGTAGTGCAGAGGAACCATAGGATGCCCACAGCGGGAGCGGTCGACCCAACTCGAATGGAAGCAGCGGAGAGAGCAACCAGTTTCTATAATAGGGAATCTCGGAATGTGGGTGACTTTCCTAGGCGGCTTCACGGAGCATTGGGCGATGTCATTCGAAGGATTGTGAGGGTTTGTAGAGTTTGAAATTTTATTTGTTTCTACCTTGCTATATGGTCATTATTTGTTGTATCTACATTCGAATGAATTCGTCTGCGTGAGTCTATAATTCTCGACTTCCTGTTCTCTCTGAGGTGGCCCTCTTGCGCTCTTCCTGAGAGCGTGTATTTTTAGGGAACCCCGGCTGATTCTATATCTATTTCATTTCAATTTCAATTTTACTATTTCTATTTCTATTTCTCTCTATAATTGGGGTGCTCTGTGGCTGACTCTATAGAAGTCCTCTTGCCCCCCCGGCGAGGCCCCCACTGTTATTGCCTCGTTTCCCTGCTTTGACTGGCCTTCACTGCTCCACACCTCTGCCACCGCCTGCTATATAAGTCGTCTAGATCGAAATGGAAGCCATCGAACAAGCATTTCTGTGTACTGCCCGGGTGAACCTCAATGTTTTCCGGTTTGAGGTTTCGGATCAAGAGAATGAGCTTACAAATCCCCTCCACCCTTTGGTCGCCGCATTCACAATCGACTGTGAGAGAGACAGGGAGAAAAACTATGCCTGCGGACTAATAGATCCTGTCATATTTCAGGACACTGCTAGTAGTCTATCCAACCTCGCTGCTAGTAGTGTTTCCCACCTGGATCTTCCACGAGGTTCCGTTTTATGCTTGGCAGGAAGGAAACGTATATTGGCAGCGAAAACGCATCTACGCGAGGGGGATCGGTGGTGGATAGTTCGGTTGTATTCCGACAGTAGGTAACACCCTTCCTTTTTTTGGACTCGAAAACGACCATCCTAGCAATAAGCGATCAAGCGCGTTCCTACCTTAGCAACAACAACACACAGAATATTAGCGATTCCGATGCCGAAATTTACCGTAGGGTTGTGCATTTCCGATCACAGAACAAGCCTCAGGAGGAGGCGGTCTGGAAAGCTAAGCTCCCGGTGTCCAAAAAAAAGCGGCTAGAGCAGTTTCTAAACAAACCCCAATATGCATTGGCATTGAATAAATTACTACCGATAACAGGTCTCTGGAAAGGATTTTTGTTGGGTCATTCCAACAGGCTGAATCCCTTACGTTGCGAAGAGGAGATTTTGTGCTATCTCACTCGCATCTGGAGAGTTTGGCATTATATTTTGGATGGCAACACAACCGCAATGAATGCAACAGATGCTTTGACAATTGAACACCTGCAAGGGCGGTGTCCAGGTATCTCTGGAAGCGATGACGAGCTGATCAAAAAACTGATGGAATGCGGTACAATCTTCGGTTCCGTGCCATCACCGTCACGACCGGCAATTCTAGAAAGGCTACTTAAGGTTGACCTTCTCATTCTGAGCATACATACGTTTTTCGAAGACCTTAAATATCTTGAGGTATGCGCTTCAGCTGTCCAAAAGCTTGCTCCTTGTGGGCGAGAGCGAACCACCTTGTGGTGTGCCTTGTCTTCCATGTGTTTTCCTCACACGCCCGCACGTTTACTTGTCGAGAACGCGGAAGGGCAATTCCGCGAAGTTTTGCGCACCCCAGTTGAAGAGGGTCTCAGGAGCAGATATCTTCAGCTCTGGCTTTTTGTCATACGTCACTTACTGGACCTGGTTTCTCCAAGCACCAATTACCGGAAGCAGAATAATGGGCAAGATTCCTCCTTCCTTGCCTGGGATATGTTCCGAAATTTATGTACAGCACTGGATTTCAACTCAGATACGCTAGTAGTCAATGGAGGGTTAGAGAAAGAGATTTCAAAATTTCTGGCGCGAATTCGTTCAACCAATCTTTATGAATATAATCTTCACGGCCAGACCAACACCATCTTAGCCATGCTCAACACCATCCAACGCAGGCCCATGGAACCCCCTACAGGTGTCACACTGTTGACCACCAGCAACGTAATGCTTCAGGTAAGCCATAGAATGGGGATTCCCCATCAGGCATATCATACGACAGACAAGAGACACCTCTTCCTCCCGACTATGTCTATAAGGAACTCTCTGTGGAATGGTCCCAGTGATCCGTACCAAGATGTATCAACCTTCTTCATCAAACGATGTTTCTTCATCTTTTTCTTTTGCCCCGACTATCCTGTCAAGTTCCCAACTGATGATATCCTTTCTGACGGACCCACATCGCCCCCTAATCTTCCACCAGACTTTTCTCGAACACTTGACTTCCAATCGGATCAAGACTGACATTTCCTAGGAGCGTTGTCACGTCTAAGGGGCCTGCAATCACCTACTAGCGACGACATGAGGGTCATTTTAGAGGAAGCTGCTGGCTCTATTCGAGCAAGTCAGCTCATCCGATTGCAAAACGAGGCGGACACTACACTGTCCCGGTGTTCAAACAAGCGGACTATGCACAGGAGGATGACTGTGGTAATTATCTTCTTTTTAGGAAAGGGCGAAATGGTTACTAAACACCTGGAACCTCATAAATCATTGCGTAGCTACTGTGAAGATCTCAGTAGTGAACGCTTGCCGCTCCGTAACTCCGAAGACCAATTGGTACGGTATTCTGATGCTGAATTTATACTGGAGGGTGTCGAAATAGCAGAATTTCATGTACGACCTCCACTTACAAGGTCAGGACATATCGAAGAGCAAGAAGGTGTTGCAGGGGATACGATGGAGAAGGCCAGGTGCCGGGAGAGGCTGGGGATATCAGGTTGCTTTCCTTAGTGCAGTGCACGGGCTAAGTGCGCTGACACCAGCATCAATATCACACTCTCACGTGATCGCCAGGACATTTTTTTTTTTTTGGTTCATTCATTACTCGTGTGTGACCTATGGGGATCACGACGAGATTATATACAGTCCGTTTCCTTTCCGCTGTCTGCGCAGTGGCGGCTCATTGCTAGCACCCCTTCGCCCTCCGCCCAGGCCTGTCCCAAGAAGATGATCGAACTCGCATCAAAGAAATGACATAAGGAGAGGGGGGGTGGCCTGCTGCCAACACTATGAAAAGACCAAGGAAAACGCTCCACCACCTTTTACACCGTTTCTGCGGATGCTATGAAGTCAGGTGTGGGTAGGAACAAAGGTGATGCCGCCCCGCCCCACTCCTCGGCCCCCTCTTCCAGCTCCTCCAGCCACTCCCGCACTTCCAGCTCTGACATCGCGCTCACGGCATCGTCCTCCTCCACTGGCGCCCACCTCCCCACATCTGTTGTGGAGAGGTTGTCCAGCACCGCCTGGCTGCATCTCCCATCGGCCATGAGGTCCTGCACATTCCACCGGTCCTTCCACCTCTCGGTCTCCTTCTTCACCTCCGCCCACAGAATTTTCTGCTGTAGCTTCCACTCGGGGCATTCTTTGAACGGGTGATCCCGGGTCTGCATCTGGTACAGGCACCACCAGCACTGTGTGGAGGGTCGTTTCTTCGTCCTGTTGAGGTACTGTCCAGTTACTAGGCAGTGCCCCGTCTCTCCTTGGTGCACTCTCTGTGTTGGAAATGCTTCTCTATTGGGGTGCCGAGACGGTCTTTGGATTTGGCGCAAGAGAAGGAACAATGCGGATGGATCTACTCATTACAAGGCACGACTAGTCATCAAAGGTTTCCAACTGACAGAAAGAAGAGATCGACTGCGAGGCTGGGATATCGATCATATGGACATGGTAACGGCCTTCCTAAATCCTACGATTGATCGTGACAACGACCTCGCGAAATGCACGTAATGGCTGCTAAGAGAGTACTTCGATATCTCAAGACTACTTCAGAATTGCAAATCCAATATCGACTTATCGGATATACCGACTCCCGAAATTGGTGGCAGGATGTGTCTTCTGTATGGACTGATTCAGGCTGCGGACCGGTACCAATCGGATGCGGCAATCAAGGCGCCATCAAATTGGTCACCTCTGCAATGGTGAAGCAGAAGCCAAAGCACATCGATGTTAAGTACCACCATGTACAAGACAAACAAGAGAAAGGGTCGATCCAAGAGGGGTGTGACTCGGAACGGAAAAAAGGGGTGCTTGAGAAGGAAAACTGCTCTGAAAGATTGTTCTGTTTATATTTGAAGTTCTTGCATCATGTCGGCAAGTGTGAAGGCTGTCGAGTTGAAGCGGGTGTCATCCAGTCGAAGTGTAAGAAGGGGCCAGAGGAAGGGCCGTGGCTGGTAAACTGGAGTGCTTTAGGGACAATGTTATGCAAGCGGTAATTCGATGGGAAATCAGATTACTCGGGCGGAAGTTGTTGGTTAGAAGGAGAGGAGAGGCGAGTCGAGAAGATGAGCCACTGACACTCGGCGGTGATGGTATTGGATCATTGAGAGTCACTCGTTGGTTCATAGTAAATCGATTGATTGATACAATGTCGAAGGAGGAACATTCTCTCTATGTACAACGGGCCCAAGGGACTCGCCGGTATAAAGGACAAGAGACTGTCCCCCGAGCCGGCATCTGGAGACCCGGACAGCTGTCAGCTCCGGACGCCGTCTCCGGTCCGTCATCTGCAGACGCCCATTATTTTGACATACATGCTTCCTGTCCTACCAAATGAGGAATAAAATAGCGTGGGGGTTTATTTTGTTTGCATGACTGACGAGAGTTCGACAGCCATGATAGCGGCAAATATCAATGACACGCCATCTCCAATCAGCTATTCCTCCACGGTTGGCGGAGGTTCGCCCAGGTCCGCACCTCAATCTAGCACGGCGACCACCCTATTCGCTCAGGTAGAGCAATGACAATTGGCAGGAGGCCGGACCTCCAGGCAGGCAGAAGAACGACATCGCGGTTGCGGGGAGTTCTAAGAGGCTGGCCTCGAGGTTCTACCAGCTGGAGACGGGTAACTACCTTGCTGGGCAGTACCTGAAGAATTGGCCCACCGGTACTGAACGCAGAAACGGGTTTACTCTCCAAGATGTGCCGGTGTAGCCAGGCGGTACTTGCTAGACACCACAGATGTGGGAAGGCTGGTCCCGGCCGGGGAAGACGCAGGGGGCAAGGTGGCGAGAGCGCAGGTGGAGGTGCTGGGTGTTGCTGCGCAGCTGGGTAAAGGGGTATTGCCGGGTGACAGGGCACTGCCGCAGTTCCCGCCCAGCCCGCCGTGTTGGTGGAATGGGCGCTTGTGGCCGGTCGAAGCGGGGCGACGAACCAAACCATTCCATCATTTATTAAGGAAATAGCAACTACCAACGAAACAAGACGAAACAATACGAAACAAGTAAGCAGCTATTCTGCAACCGTCCTACCAGAATTACCGCGCGCAGAGACAATTGCGACCCCGATTGCTGCGCCTGTGAAGCCATGGTGTCGCTTGATGACTGTGTGTTCTAGTCCCTATCTGGGGCACTAGAACAGCAAGGGGGAGAGGGCGGGGGAGGGTGGTCTTTTTGCGCTTGCTAGCCCCAAATTTATAGTTGCTGGGTCTACTTAACTCCAGTGAGAAGGATCTCTTCGTTTATTCGTTCGTGTTAGGTGTGAATGAGTGGCAAGAAGGATTACAACAGCAGCGACAATCTCTTTTAAATATCCTGTAATTCACCTGTTGTATTATTTCTCTTTTGCACAGGAGGTCAGAATAAAATTAATCTTACAGGAGGTCAGGATAAATCAGCGGAACGACGAAACAGTGATACGTTGTGACAGCCGCACGCCTAAACGAACTTCGAATGCTCACTGGGAACGTGCGCGGTGATGGATCAAGATGGTGAAGGTATACCTCCAGCGTACACGTAGGCAGAGATAGATATGGAGCTGGCACCATAGAAAAGTGGCTGAAACATTTTGTCATTAATCGCGTGCGACCTATGCAAATCACGGCAATACGCCCAGCCTAAGACGATCAGGGGGTAACTATTTTACGAGCGGTGGTTGCAGGAGCAGCTCCGAAGTATCCGCTAGCGGAGTCGATGATACACCAGGCCACATCCCTCGCCCTCCGATATGTGGGTATATATGTATGGAGTGGTCGCTCTCAGCATAAACCCCAGACAGCCTGTTACACCCACCAGAACACATGCAGTAATGAACACAACATTTTACAGCGATCCCGACCCATCTCAGGAAGATGCAGCCCTCAGTGAACGTAACGTATTACTTCAACCTCAAGATCCACACAGAGATGCGGCTATGTGGGATTGGGTTCAGTACATTACAGACATCGATACGGCCCCCTATCCCCAGAGCGATTTCTTAGACCTTTTGTTTGGGGACGGAAGTGCTGTCGAGAATGGTAATGACAGCCAGGATCTCGGGCGCCGGAATTCTGTCGCCACCGATCCAAGGACTTGCTGCGAGTAGGAAAAGTGGATCTCGTAACAGCAACCTATATGAGGGCAGGACTGTAATTTTGTAGGACGGAGATGTCGGACCGGATTGCGGAACTAGGGCAAAAGTCGAAAGAATTGAACCGGCGGGTTACCAAATTGGAGGAAATGTTTATTGACGCTCAGAGCAGTTATCATGCGCACACTAACACTTATTCACAGGACGGAAGAGTCATATCCCAGAGCCAGGTTCTTCAAGAGAGGAGAGACTAACGAACTGTAGATTTGCCGAGTATCTCAAAAAACTGGCACCCTGGACTGAAGAAGTAGCATGGCACCACAGTTATTGTTGAGCGGATTATCGTATTGTCCTGTTTTCAGTTGCGAGTTTGTGTTTGATATTGTACGTGGTTCTAGGACACAGTGTCCCTCCGTTTGTTTCCCAATCAGATGCATTGTATGTATGTGAATAGCTAGTGTGGCTGGCGAGCTCCAAAGCTAACGCAGCTCGTCGCCCCACTTCGACCAGCCCCCGCCGCCCCTATAAGACTCTCTCTCAAGTCTCACTTTGAGTGTCAATTTATTTCTTTGGTCAGAGGATTCATTTGTATTCGCCAGTTCTGACTCATTTCAGGGGGCCCGGCTCGACACCCATGTCACACTACAGCTCGCGCAATGGGGGCACGGCAACGGCTCGACCGTTTGTATTGCATGGCTGGTGGCTCGAAGGTTTGTGGGGTGTGTGGAGGCAGCGAGGTGGTACCGTGGTGGTTTTGTCCTGGCCTTTATACCAAGAAATTTTGAGAGAGAGAGAGAGAGAGACAAGAGAGAGAAGGAGAGAGAGACAGTAAGACACAAGGGATAAGAAGAAGGAAACACGAACACAAGTACGACAAGGAAAGACTTCCAGCTGCTAACGATATGTCCTGTACACCAAAGCCGAGTGAGAACTCATGATGGCTTTGTGAAGACGCGTTGTCCGGCCCTGCGCCCAGGCCCGTCCCAAGGAGATGTAAGTCGCACCAAGGAAATAACAAAAGAAATGAAAATGGAGAGAATGTGGCCCCTCCCTTGCCCTCTCCCGCCGACACCATGAAGACCGACGTGGGAAGGAACAGTGGTGATCCCCGCTTCCTGATCCGACACCTCACTCACAGCGTCTTCCTCCTCAGCCGGCACCCACCTTCTCACATCTGTGGTGGATAGGAAGTCCAGCACCGCCTAACCGCACCTCTTGTCCGCCAGGAGGTCCCGGATCTTCCACCGGTCCTTCCACCTCCTGGTCTCCTTTTTGACCTCCACCTACAGGATCTTCTGCAGGGCCTTCCACTCCGGACACCTTGAAGAGGTGGTCCCGAGTCTGGTTCGGATAAGCTCTGCCGTTGCGGTGTGGGCAGGCAGTGCCCCGTCTTGCTTTGGCATCCGGTACTTTGTCTTGGAGGTCCGGCCTCCACACTCCAATCGATAATCTGACAACAGGAGGTGATCCGCTACGATGTTATCTATCATCTCTAAGCGGTATTAAAAAACTTATTTGGTTTTGTATCGCTGGTTGTGGTTAGTGTGGTACCAACCGTCGACCAATGGCCCAACTATATACACGCTAGCCAACAGTTTGCCAAGGCCGGAATCCTTGACTCCTCGCGACTAGAATCACACCGGGTCACCAACCGATTCTCCACCCATCATCATTCTGTCGGGCTATGTAAGTCGGCTTTGTATGTTGTTCTGCCCTGACGAATATGCTTTACGACAAGGACCGGTCTATTCGCGAAGGGAGGTTCAACGAGGTGGGAAAACATCCCCCTTCTCCGGATTGTAGTGTCAAGATCCTGTCTCACTAGTCCGTGCAGCTTGACAGGCAACGTAGGAGGTCCGGTAGTCTCGCTGTGGTGGTATCCGACTTCGCCCTAATCTCTGCACGCCTGGCGTGGTCTGGTTGCGGTATTCGACTTCGCTGTGGCGGTATCTGACTTCGCCCTAATCTCTGCACGCCTGGCATGGTCTCGTTGCGGTATTCGACTTCGCTGTGGCGGTGTCCGGCTTCGCCCTAATCTCTGCACGCCTGGCGTGGTCTTGTTGCGGTATTCAACTTCGCTGTGGCGGTATCCAGCTTCGCCATAATCTCTAGTAGGTTCTTACAGGTGGTGGTCCCAGCGCTGGGTTACGGAGGTAGAGAGATAGGTCTGTAGAGAGAGATAATAGATTGCGTGGAGAAGAATCTCCAGACTAGCTACCGCGCCCTTCCTTTATACTTTTCCTTCCCTCTGTGGAATCACAGCTTGCCCGCAAGACTGACACAGTTCCTCCATAGCTCATCAGGACTCAATCGTCGCGCCCAAGGAAAACACATGATCGCACTCGGCCGCCGCGCGGCCAACACTCTACTCGTGGCAACAGGAGAAAGGACGCGCAAGCAGTAACAGTAAGGGAACAAGGAAGAATGACGTACGACTTAATCAAGGGGAAACAAGACTCGGAACGATAAAGGAGAAGGACGCGCAAGCTCAATCAACTGGAGACAACAGACATAGGGAACAGGAGGAAAGACGCGCAAGCATAATCAACAGGAAACAACATACGTAGCAGAAGGAAACGCAAGCCCTATAACAGAGACAAAGGAGAAGGGACCTAGATCAGCCGGCGGTCTGTAGGTTGGGGAGATATCGCTACCGGCACGATATGGCAGTAATAGGTCAAGGCGCCTAAGTGCTGAGGATGACCGCAGCTGCGGCAGTGGAAACGAGGATGACCTATAGGCCGACAAGGGTGAGAACGGCACCGGCGCCGGCGCCAATAAGCCTGTCGCACCAGGTTCGTGACAGTACGTCCCCTGTCCAGACCGAAGCTCCAGCGAGGTCATGTCAGGTCATCAGGGTTCGGCGGCGGATTGGTGTACGGTGGATGATGGGCGTGCGGTGGATGCGGACGGGTTGGCTTGCCTGCTGCCGGGCTTGGAGTTGTTCGTTCATTCGCTGTTGTTTGGTGATGATGGCCCCCAGGGTGTTGGTCATCTGCTGGAGTTGCTGCTGGTCTGCGTCGTGGAATTTGTTCATCCCCTGTACGAGCGTCCAGTGTACAACTTGGTTGTGGCGCGCGTCCTGGGTGGTTGTTTGATGTATCATGGTGACGATTTCCCGCAGCAGCGCAAGTTCCTCCTCTTGGGGAGTGGTGCTGGCGGCTGCGGCGGCGTGGGGTTCTTGATTTTCTTCGATCGTGCCTGGGAGTTCCTGTTCTTCCGGGGCCGGCATGATGTCAGCCACAGGGGTTCGTTGTGCCGTGGTCTGGCAGCGTTGGTGGCGGTCTTTCATGTTCACTAGGAACCAGCAACCGGGGCAGACCCGATTCCCCTTCTGCCAGTCTGCATTTGATATGCGTGGGTTCAGGTGTTGGTTGTGGATTATTTCCGCTAATTCAAAGGGATGGGCGTGGGGACAGCTGCAGGGCCGGTGGTTGCGCCGGCGGCGGTCATTTCCTTGTTGTGGGTAGTAGTTGTCATCTTTCATCTGGCGGTGAGCATTACAGTAGTCGTCGTAGCAGACGGTCCAGTGTAGAGAGGCATGGTCGTTGGCGCTGGGTTGTCCTACAGCGGACAGTGGAGGGGAGGGTGATGGCGGCGGGACATTCCATCCGTCCGTGGTGGTGGTGTTGTCGGGGATGCCCCAGTTGTCATTGTTGTCGGTCATCGTGGGCAGTTCGGCTTGCTCGACATTGGTGAAAGTCCAGCTTTCGTTCGTGTCGACAGTGGCGGTGTTGGACATGCTAATTGGTGGGGGCTTGTTTTTCGGGGTATTCCCCGTGGAATCCACGTATAATCTCTGGGGTGTTTTCGAAGTTTTCGACCGTGTACCAGGTCTTGTCTGGGTCCTGGAAACCAGTCCACTTGACTCGATATTGTATCTTGCTCCAGTGTTGTCGTGAGTCGAGGATCTGTTCCACTTCCCACTCATGTTGTGCTTCTATGATAATGGGTGGTGGCGGTGGCTGGTGGTGTCCCGGTATGGGCTCGGTGCTGGCTGTGGGTTCTAAGAGGCTAATGTGGAAAACGGGGTGCAGTTTGACAGAGGCGGGCAGGTCCAGCTTATATGCGCGCGAGCCAACTTTCTCTAGTATGGTGTAGGGTCCGATTTGTTTGTGGTACAACTTATTCGATGGTCGCGTTGTTCGGATGTTCTTTCTCTTCAGCCAGACTCTGTCGTCTGGTTCCATGACGGGATCTGGGTGTCTTGCCTTGTTGGCCTGTTCCGTCTGAGCCATTTGTGCCTCCTTTATCTCCGCCCTGAGTTCCTCGTGAAGCTTCCCCAGTGCCGCGGCATATTCTGAGACTTCCGGTGTTTCTTCGTTTTGTGTACCGAGATCCGGTAGAAACCTGGGGTGATATCCGTAGTTGGCGAAGAAGGGTGTTACCTTTGTGCTTCCTGCCTGCATGTTGTTGTAGCAGAATTCAGCAATTGGTAACAGTTTTTCCCAGTCGTCCTGCTGGTAATTGCAGTATGCATGTAGGTATTGTTCGAGGACGGCATTGACTCGTTCCGTTTGTCCGTCTGTCTGCAGATGAAATGCTGTGCTGAGGTTCCGTGATATTCCGAGTGCTTTGGTTACACGTTTCCAGAAGTCGGAGGTAAATAGCGATCCTCTGTCCAATACAATACTTGTCAGCAGCCTGTGGTGTCGGACAACCTGCTGGATGAAGTGGTCCGCCAGGTCTTCTGGTTTTATCGTGCCTTTGCATGCGATGAAGTGTCCCATTTTTGTCAGCCGATCGATGATTACCCACAGTGCGTCTTGTCCGTTGCTGACTGGTAGCGTGGTAATGAAATCCATTGTTATCGTATCCCAAGGTCGATGGGGCAGGTCTAATGGCTTGAGCAATCCGAATGGCGCATGTCGAATTGGCTTGATGCGGCGGCAGGTGTCACAGTGGTCCACGTACCGGTGTACGTATTTGCGTTGTTGTGGCCAGTAGAAAGTTCGGCTAACAAGTTCCAGGGTCCTTGCTCGCCCCGGATGTCCCGCGGCCTGCGCGTCATGGTGGTCTCTTAATATCCGCAGTCGCAGTTCGTCGTTGTCAGGGATCCATATTAGACCGTCGTATACTAGTACCCCTTCCTTTTCCTCGCATAATCCTAGTGCGATCTTTCCGTCGCGGGTGCTCCCGCTCGCCTTTTTCCCCAGGATTTCTCGGACTTCCTTATCCTTGGCGCTTTGTTCTCGTATTTCGCTCAGGAGTTCCTTATCTATCTGGAGTTTCATTGTTTCCGTCGTGTTAACCTGGAGCGCTTGTAGTGTTTCGAAATTTTCCTCTGGCAAGAGAACTCGCCCGTGATTCTGTCGATGCTTCATATCCCCTTCCCAGGGAGAGTCTCCTGACTCTCTAGAGAGGATGTCGGGCTTTCCCGCTAGTTTCCCTGGTCGGTATTTGAATATGAAATCATAGTTTGCCAGTCGTTCACCCCACCGGGCTTGTTGCAGATTTAGGTCGTGTTTCGTTTTCCAGTACTCAAGGTTCTTGTGGTCGGTTAGGATCGTGATTTTTGGGCCTGTTTTGCAATAGGTATCCCATTTCCGTAGTGCATCTACTATCGCCAGAAGTTCCTTGTCGTGGATATCGTAGTTTCGTTCCGGATCCTTCAGTTTTCGTGAGTAGTATGCTACCGGGTGCAGGATCCCTTTTTCGTTAGGTTGCGAGCATATGGCTCCTATGGCGTAGTCCGAAGCGTCTGTCTTGATGGTCACCGGTTTCTCCGGATCGAAGTGTTGTAGGATCGGTTCTGTTATCATTGCTGTTCTGAGCGTCTCGAATGCTGTTTGCTGCTCGTCATTCCATTCCCATTTTGTTACACCTTAGTAGTTAGCTAGAGTACGTAGCAGGGGAGACTCATCACGGGCCTTCAGAAGGGCACTAGTGCCCTCCGAAGCACGGGTAATGATGTCAGAGAGTCTAGGTAGGAGATCGAGGAGACGGAGATTAGCTGTTGGCCGAGAAGAACCGGACCTAGGCTAACTCCGGAGATGAGGGGGTGAGTGCAAACGAACGGATCTCTTCCAGAGGGAGATTGCGTCACCTCAGGGTGATCGACAGGCTCTAGAACTCAGACCCCGCACGACTGCATGGCCCTCATACAGTACGTGGCTCCCCAGGGAGCTCTCACCTCAGGGAGAGACGGAGGACTCTGAGCCTAGGGTGCCGCAAGATGCATGAAACCTCATCTCCCCTTATCTACACCCTGCTATGACCAATGAATCACCCACGGGGTCCCCGCACCTCAGGGGAATCCAAGCCCGAGTCACCAGCACTCACGCTGGTTCATCAGATCTCACGCTATGACCTCGACCATAAAAAAGAAGGAGGTTTCTCTCGAAAGCGGAAGAGAAATCAGCACGAACATCCTCCCCAAACACTACCACCGAACCCCCACACAAGATCTAAGATTATTCCGCTGTGAATTATCGAAAGTAGCCTGATTACCTCTGATTCTCGCTACACTCCGGTTACGATACAACCCCAGTGTCACACATTTTTTCTCTTTCCTTGTTAACGACATGAGCGGAGCGGTAATTTTGCTGTAGTCCTTGATGAAGCATCTGTAGAAGTTGGCAAATCCCAAGAAGCTTTGGATCCCCTTGACGTTGATGGGTTCCTTCCATTCCTTGATCGTTCGGATTTTCTCTTCGTCCATGCGCAGGCCTTTCGGTGATATCACATATCCCAGGTACTTGGATTCCGTGGTATGGAATTCGCATTTTGACACCTTCAGTGTGAGTCCTGTGTCTCGGACCCGTGTCAGGATAGCTTGTACATGGCATCTGTGCTCCTCCAGTGTTTGCGAGAAGACCAGGATATCGTCCAGGTACGCCACACAGAAGATATCCAGATATTCGCTCAAAATCTCATTCATCCATCGCTGGAAAGAGGCCGGGGCGTTTGTGAGTCCGAACGGCATGACGCAGTATTCGTACAGCCCATACCGCGTTTGGAACGCCGTCTTCCATTCGTCTCCTTCTGCAATTCGGAGGTTGTAGTATGCATCCTTGATATCTAGTTTGGTGTAGATCGTGGCATTTGACAACTGGTCCAGTGATTCGCCGATGAGTGGCAATGGTGTCCGGTCCTTGACTGTGATTTCGTTCAACTGCCGGTAATCTACACAGAGTCACAAACCTCCATCTTTCTTTTTGACGAAATGGATGGGTGCCCCTGCCAGCGAGGTGGATGCCCGGATCCATTCTCGTTCTTCATTGACTTCGATGTACTCTCTGAGGGCGCGTATTTTTTCCTCATTGAGGGGTCGTAGGGGTGCGTACGGCGGCATTTTCCCTTCTAGCAGTGGAATATGGTGATCTTGGTCACAGTGTGGTGGAAGGGCGGTTGGCTCTGTACTTGTGAAGACTTGGAGGAAGTCTTGATATTCTTCCGGGATTCCTCCCTTGCTGTCCTTGCTGGTTTCCTTGATTTTGTCTATGACCGTTTGACAAACCTCCCATGGGTCGGGTTCTGCTTCCTCTGGTGTCTTCCAGTAATATTGGTCGATTGCTTTTCCTTCTGTGACGCTGGTGGCTTGTGGGGAGGTCGTTAGGCATTTTTCCGCACATCTATCGGAGTGGAACTTCAGTGTTTGGTTTTTTCATCCGATTGTTGGGTCGTGGAGTTTTAGCCACAGCATTCCGAGGATGATGGGTGCGTTTCCGATAGTGATGCAGTGTAATCAGATCTCTTCCTCATGGTGGTTGATTCTCATTCGTACCTAGGCGTCATGGGTTACCGGCCCGCCGGCAACTTCCCCCCCATCGACTGTGAGGACTCTTCTTGGCACTGTCTTTTCTTGTGTTGGAATACGATTGGCTTCTGCGTATGCTCTATCGATGAAGTTCTCTAATGCGCCGCAGTCGACTAGGGCGGTGGTCTTGTGTTCGTTGCCATCTTTCCCTTGTATGCATATCCTGATGATCAATTTCTCTTCTCGGTCGTACTTTCCGGTGCTGGATACGACAAATGGCGATTCTTTAGTCCCTATTCCTTGTGCAACTTGTCTTTCCCTCGGGTATCCGTTGCTGGGGCCTACTCCCGAGGGCTGCCATTTCCCGCCGGTTCGGGACTGTGGGTGCTAGGCTCCTCTTCTGGTTCTTCATAGGTGGCTTCTGTGGCTCGGTTTGGCCTTTTCCATGGGATTTGTGCCTTCTTTGGCTGAGGGCATTCCCTCGAGAAATGCCCCTTTTCCCGCAGTTGTAACACTCATCGGTGCTTGTTCGTCTGCCACCCCTGTATGGGGGTCTCCGTGTGAACTTGAATCGTCGGGTGGCATCGAGATCCATTGGGTCTCCTGGAGGTGTTGGTGCTGACTCTTTGGTGGAGATGTGGAACCGTGCTTTGGGGTTGGTCGTTGGTCGCCGGTTTATCACTCCCAGGTTGCATAGGCGGCTGTCCCTTTTGATGGCTGTAGTGGCGTAGTCTACCAGGACTGTGGCAGGTGCTTCGCTCATGACCAGGTGTCGTTTTACCTCAGGGTGCAACCCATCTCAGAATCGCGCAATTCACACATTGTTCGCATATGGGAGATCTGCTTTAAGTCGCTGGAACTCTGCCCAGTACGTTGCCGCCGTTCGGTTTCCCTGCTGGATCTTCTGGAATTTTTCGAATGCTATTTCTTCTGCGTCTACTTGGCCAAAAGCATGCTTCATGTTAGTCTTCAGCTCTTCCCATGTTAAGTTGATTCCTCCTTCTTGGTTCAGAAAGGTTTCCGCCCAGGTCCATGCCACCCCTCGGAGTAAGGATGATGCATATCCCGTTTTGTTCTCATCGTCGTCGAATCGGTTTCTTTCTTTTCGGAATTTTAACTCGCATTGAGCCAAGAACGTTTTAAATTTTTTCTTATCCCCTTCGAAAGGTTCTGGGTCTCGGAGCTTCGGGTAGCTATTCTGTGGTGGTCTGTCACGTGCTGCTACGAGAGCTTGTAGCATCTCTGTTGTCAACAGATGGGGCCCCGTTCCCCCCGTGCCTGATCCTTCGGCCATTCTTCTGGGTTGTTCTGGTGATTCGGGTGTCTGCGGTCTCGTTTGTGGTTCCAGGGTCACGGGGCTCGGTACTCGCTGGTCATTGGGGACTTCCCTAAATTCTCGGATGTTGAGGGGATCTTCGGTATTTTCGTCCGGGGACTCCACTCTGTCATTTTACTTGCTACGTTGGGTGTCGATTGGGGGAGGCAATCTAGTGTCAAGATCCTGTCTCACTAGTCCGTGCAGCTCGACAGGCAACGTAGGAGGTCCGGTAGTCTTGCTGTGGCGGTATCCGACTTCGCACTAATCTCTGTACGCCTGGCGTGGTCTCGTTGTGGTATTCGACTGCGCTGTGGCAGCATCTGACTTTGCCCTAATCTCTGCACACCTGGCGTGGTCTCATTACGGTATTCGACTTCGCTATGGCGGTATCCGGCTTCGCCCCAATCTCTGCAGGCCTGGCGTGGTCTTGTTGCGGTATTCGACTTCGCTGTGGCGGTATCCAACTTCGCCCTAATCTCTGCACGCCTGGCGTGGTCTTGTTGTGGTATTCGACTTCGCTGTGGCAGTATCCGATTTCGCCCTAATCTCTGCACGCCCGGTGTGGTCTCGTTGCGGTATTCGACTTCACTGTGGCGGTATCCGACTTCTCCTTAATCTCTAGTAGGTTCTTACAGGTGGTGGTCGCAGCGCGGGGTCACGGAGGTAGAGAGATAGGTCTGTGGAGAGAGATAATAGATTGCGTGGAGAAGAATCTCCAGACTAGCTACCGCGCCCTTCCTTTATACTTTTCCTTCCCTCTGTAGAATCACAGCTTGCCCGCAAGACTGACACAGTTCCTCCATAGCTCATAATGACTCAATCGTTGCGCCCAAGGAAAACACATGATCGCACTCGGCCGCCGTGCGGCCTACACTCTACTCGCGGCAACAGGAGAAAGGACACGCAAGCAGTAACAGTAAGGGAACAAGGAAGAATGACGTACGACTTAATCAAGGGGAAACAAGACTCGGAACGATAAAGGAGAAGGACGCGCAAGCTCAATCAACGGTAGACAACAGACGTAGCGAACAGGAGGAAAGACGCATAAGCATAAACAACAGGAAACAACATACGTAGAAGAAGGACATGCAAGCCCTATAACAGAGACAAAGGAGAAGGGACCTAGGTTGGCCGGCAGTCTCTAGGTTGGGGAGATATCGCTACCAGCGTGATATGGCAGAGATAGGTCGAGGCGCCTAAGCGCCACGGATGACCACGGCTGCGGCAGCGGAAACGAGGATGACCCATAGGCCGACAAGGGTGAGAACGGCACCGGTGCCGGTGCCAAGGAGCCTGTCGCGGCAGGTTCCTGACGTGGAGTGAAACAGCTATATATTTCTCTCGTTGTGCCTTGTTCGAAGAACTGCCGTAACACCGTCACCGCGCATCAGCCCTCCAGAGGTATTGCCGCGCACTGCATCCACCTGTTAGTCTGGGTCTTGTACTGGCACCACCAGCACCGAGTGTCAGGTCTTGCCGGTGGCTCTGGCGGTTAGGTTCTGCCGGAGGCTATATTCTGCTGTCCCTTATATAAGAGGGGCCCCGTTCTATGAGATCTCCATACTCAACCATTCAACCAACACATGCACGGCCATTCAACCAATACACACTCGACATCATGATCCCAAGGGCAGGCAACCAGCCACGAGTGTCGTATGTACACACCCCTGTGGCTTGGTGAACTGGAATAGGGCTGCTGCTCTTTAGGACTAAGGCCGTGCCGCTATTTGGTAGGAGTCACCCCCTCCTACCCAGTCGATTGGGCTTTTCCCCTTCTCCCTCTGTCTCCTTGCGTGGTGAATACCCAGGCGAGTACATCTCAGGCCATCCCCGCGACCTGGTTGAAAGTGCAGTACCTGGTTGCGGCAAAGTTGTTGGTACGAGCTCTGTCCCACTAGCGCGCGAAAGCCACTCATGGCGAGACGCTTCCCCCCTCCCCCCTCCCATGTCGGTATTTAGTAGAAGTCATCCCCTGCTACTCTGTCGATGGCTTTTCCCCTTCTCCGCATCCTCCGTCTCCTCGCGTGGTGAATACCCAGGCGAGAACATCTCAGGTCATCCCCACGACCAGGTTGAAAGTGCAGTAGCTGGTTGCGGCAAAGTTGTTGGTACGAGCTCTGTCCCGCTAGTGCGCGAAAGCTACTCACGGCGAGGCGCTTCCCTCACCTCCATTAACCGCCGTTATCTACTTCTTCCACTCTTTACTGCGACCTTCATGAACAAAGCCGTGCTGACAGGTAGCTTGCAGATTATTGTCCTGTCGTCCCACTTCGACCGCGCCCCCCTCTCCCACCAATGGCTTGCCGTTTTTGAAAGCCCAAGCGGGCCGATGATCCCACCTCTCCTCCTCCCCAGAACTACCGGACGGGCCATGCACCATTGCACAGCCAACAAATCGTTTGACAGTTTGCACGACTTCGTGCGATCGTGTCTTGCGGCTCAATGGGGCACGGCGGTTCGGTTCGGTTCGGTTCGAAACATCACATCGCCTTCGACCGCTTGGGTGTCTCTGGAGTGGAAGGCCCAACAGAAGATTTTGTAGGCGGAGGTGCAGCTGGGCGGTACTAGACTTTCTCTCCACTACGGCTGCGGGAGCGCCGAGAGCGGGAGCAGGAGAGAGAGGTGGAGGCGGAGGAGCTGGGTGCCGAGGGAGAGTTGGGGAGGAGCCACCGAGGAGGAGTAGGGGACGGGGTTCGATTTCCTTTGTACTTCCCTTTGTCTAAGTCTCTCATTCGATTTTCCTCTGTTCAAGACTTTCCTTGGCTCCTCAACTTCTTGGGATAGGGGGAGCAAAGGGGGCCAGTCGAAGCAGGGCGACGAGACAGTAACAATGAGAACCGGACAAAATGTACGCCCGCCGTAGTCTAGATAGGTTGTATGCGAGTATGATTAAACAAAAATAAAAAAGAAAGCTTGGGTCGGGTGAGATGATGATATTTCATGATCCACCCCAGTCCGGCTCTTTTTTTGCCAAGGAAATCTAATCAATCTTCCCGGCGCAATGGAATTTTTAGATAACTATCTCGTTCGCCCCACCTTTCCGGGTATTTAGGCAGTGGACTAGCGCGGACCGCGTCTCACAGGACTCCACCCTCCTCTCCTCTTCCCGCTTGCTGCTCCCCATTCCAGCACCTCGCTCCTCGTAGCTTCCTCGGCCAGGAACAGCCTTCTATAGCGGAGAGGAAGTCCAGTACCGCCTAGCTGCGCCTCTTGTCGAGGAGTTCCGGATCTTGTTTTACTGGCTCTTCCCCCTCTTCTGATGAGGTAGTGACCTGTCTTCACCTGGTAGAGCCTCCTGGAGCTACCCGCAATCGTACCATCTGGCTTCTGCCTGCTTGGTATCTTGTACCCATCGTCAACTAAAATCTTGTCTTATCGTACTCATACCCAAAAGTCATTGACACACCGAGGATTGGCTCCTCTGTCAATTTGGGCCATACGATGATATTAGGCGCCCAGTACCCCAACACTTGCATGGGCCTAGGCTGTGGACGGCTAAATCGCTGGCGGCGGCGGCGCGGCTGTTGGCGATGCGCTGTCGCCGCCATCTGAACTCAGTTTGATCTCTCTCTCTCGCTCCTGCCTGAGGTTCGCGAGGTACCTGGGTAACGCCTCCAGGACGATTTCTCCGAATGGCTACCACTTGCCGAATTCGCGTTCAAATTATACGTCGGAGACCACTTCTTCTTTTCAGGACTTTAAATGCCTGAATTTGATCAACCTGAGTGCGAACCAGCGGAGAATGTGACGAACTCGAGGACGTCACCAGGTTTCACGAACAGTATCCCCAGGCCCCTCCCGGCCGGGACGCCCCGGCTTTCGAAGGTTTTGTTCAGAAAATTTGGAATTGCAAATTGGAAAAGGAAGTTGCACGAGTATGAGTACGAGTACGCATGTTGCGTGAGTTGTGTCTGTACGCATGTGAGTTGCATGAGACGAGTATCTGTGCGTTGTCTGTTCTTCTTTCTCTCTCATGCAACCTCTTGTTTATCTTCTTTATCCTACGAATCAAACTCCTGTTCACAGCGTTCGCTCATTTAGCGTTCACCTACCTCTGCCTCCCATGTTTGCTCATCTAGCGTCGCCCGCCTGTATTCCCGGTCGAACTCATTTCGAGTACCTTAGGTTTCTCCCGCCACCGCCTGCCGTTACAGCCTGAGGGAGGAGAATGCTAGGTTAAATGACAGCTGGAGTGCTGAGGGATCTGCATGATTTTGATATCACTCGACTTACACTTCTGAAAAACATTACTGTCCCCAGGCCCAGACAAGACCAGTCTGATCAAGGTGGCTCGCTCTCAACTGTGGCGTGTCGGAATCCATTTTCATTTTTAATGTAATTACAATTCCTCCAGCGATCTCTCCTCCAGCAATCTCTCCTCCAGCAATATCTCCTCCAGCAATCTCTCCACTCTCTGCGTAATTATGGCCAAGAAATATTGCATCTGCTCGACTCTAAAGTTGTCCACGGGGAATTGCGGCCACTCACCACCTAGGTCCCATCCACTAGGTATTGCTTCCCCGTTTTCGTACTTCAAAATGTCTGCTCTGCGGGCCGGCTGATTCCTCGGCATGCTATAATGTTGAATCTTCTCCAGCATTCTGCTATGTGTCTGCTCGCGAGGCTCCTGAGAGACTGCCAGTATCGCATTCACTGTAATCCCACTGTCAATTACACTTATACTCTCGATGTGTCTGCTGTAAGTTTCCAGCCATTCGTCACAGGCCTGTTGGATGCTGTGGGGTGAAGCGTTAGTCGAGATATACATCCCTCGCAGATCACAGTAAAGGCCGGAAGCCGCCTCGCTGCTGTCAAAAGTACTATTCATGTAAGCTGAGAAAAGCAGGTCTCGCCGGATACCCTCGTCTTCTGTTCCGGCTTTAAGAAGTGCAGAAAAAAGCTCGTATGGGCCCAGAATCTCGAT
>Ga0307508_10001393_pt1 | contig 27225 bp, 18 predicted proteins | sample 9_EM_MG_FD_203089 | JGI IMG/M metagenome (GOLD analysis project Ga0307508, IMG submission 203089) | Populus trichocarpa ectomycorrhiza microbial communities from riparian zone in the Pacific Northwest, United States - 9_EM | ecosystem: Host-associated > Plants > Roots > Unclassified | place...
GCTCCGCCAGCTGAAAGACCAGTTCAGGATAGCCACCCTCAGCCGCGGCTACAAGCGCAAAACAAAAGGCTATACCCTGGCCAACGCACAGAGTACCGCCCTCGAAATAGGCGATGAGCCCATGCAATTCCACCTCAAATTCCCCGACGTCGCCATCGCCGTAGGCGAAGAAAGGGTAGTGGCCATTCCCCAGATACTGCACGACCGCCCCGATACCCGGGCCATCATTCTCGACGACGCCTTCCAGCACCGCGCCATCAGGGCCGGCATGAACATCATACTCACAGATTACAGCAATCTCTATACCCGCGACTGGTACCTGCCCACCGGCGACCTGCGCGACGAGCGCCGCAGCATGGCCCGGGCCGATATCATCATCGTTACCAAATGCCCGCCCGCGCTCACTGAGCCCGACAAACAGGCCATCCTCAGCGAGCTGGTCCCCCTGCCGCGGCAGCAGGTGTTTTTTACCGCCATCCGCTACGGAACGCCCTATCATATCATTTCAAAGGAAAGCCGCCGGCTGGGGCCCGAATCAGAAGTGCTGCTGGTAACCGGCATCGCCAATCCCCGCCCCCTCAAAAGCCTGCTGCAGGAAAAAGTAAAAGTATACTACGAGATGGCCTATAACGACCACTATATCTTTACCATCGACGATTTAAAAGACATGGTAAAACGCTTTAATGCCCTGCCTGCGGGGGATAAAGTGATCCTCACCACCGAAAAAGATGCCGTGCGCCTGGTAAAATTTGCCCCGGAGCTGCTTGGCATACCTTTTTACGTGCTACCGATTGAACTGGACTTCCTGTTTAATGAAGGCGCGCATTTCAACCAATTAATTGGTACATTTATCAGGGAATGGAACAGGAGTAATCCGTTACCGGCCTTGTCCTGAAAAAAAATTCATGGCGTCAGCTATGAAGCCAAACCTAATCAAACGAACAAATGGGACGAAAAGATTCAAAGAAAAAAAAGAAGAAAACAGACTCCGGCCACGACTACAAGGGAAAACTGGATATTACCCGCTCGGGTATGGGCTACGTCATCACCGATAAGCTCGATACAGACATCCTCGTACGCCCCAACGCCTTTAATACGGCCATGCACGGCGATACCGTGCGCGTGCGCATCATCGGCGACGAACAAAAAGCCGGTCGCAAACAAGGCGAGATAACCGAAGTGGTAGAACGCAAACAAACGGAATTCATGGGCCGCATCGAGGTAAGCGACAGCTTCGCTTTCTTCATACCTGAAACGGAAAAGCCCATGCCCGATTTCTACGTGCCCCTCGATAAGCTCAACGGCGCTAAAAACGGCGATAAAGTAGTGGCAAGGCTCACCAGCTGGGAAAAAAGCCGCAAACCCGCCGGCGAAGTATTGCAGGTAATGGACGCCAGCAATACCAACGACATGGCCATGAAGGAAATCATCATGGAAAACGGTTTCCCGGCCCTGTTCCCCGAAGAGGTGATCGAAGAATCGGAGCGCCTGCCCGATACCCTGTCCGAAAAAGAAATCAAAAAGAGAAAAGACGTTCGCGATATACTCACTTTTACCATCGACCCCGTCGATGCCAAAGACTTCGACGATGCCATTTCTTTCCGCGTGCTCAAAAACGGTAATTATGAAATCGGCGTGCACATCGCCGACGTAAGCTATTACGTGGAGCCCGAAACGGCGCTCGATAAGGAAGCCTATGCCCGCGCTACCTCCGTATACCTGCCCGATAGGGTGAATCCCATGCTGCCCGAACGTATCTCCAACGAGCTCTGCTCGCTGCGTCCCAACGAGGACAAGTTTACGTTCTCCAGTATTTTTCAGATAACGCCCAAGGGCGATATCAAAAGCCAGTGGCTGGGCCGCACCGTTATCCATTCAGACCATCGCTTTACCTATGAGGATGCACAGGCCGTTATTGAAAAAGAAGAAGGGCTCTATAAAGACGAGATACTGATACTGAATAACCTTGCCCAGCGTTTTCGCAAACAGCGGTTTAAAAAAGGCGCTATCAATTTTTCTTCCACAGAAGTGCGTTTTAAACTCGACGAAAAAGGCAAGCCCATCGGCATCATGATCAAAGAGAGCAAGGAAGCGCACCAGCTGGTAGAAGAATTTATGCTGCTGGCCAACCGTACGGTAGCCGAAACCGTGGCCAAAGTAAAAATCAATAAAAAGCCTGTTCCCTTTCCCTACCGTATACACGATACGCCCGATGAGGAAAAGCTCCTGCCGTTTGTGGAGTTTGCCAAAAAATACGGGCACAAGTTCGAAACCAAAACACCCGAAGGCATCGCGGCCTCTTTCAACCAGATGCTGGCCGATGTAAAGGGCAAGCCCGAACAGCATGTGCTGGAGCAGCTGGGTATCCGCACGATGGCCAAAGCCGTCTATACCGCCGAAAACATCGGGCACTACGGCCTCGGGTTCGAAAACTATACGCATTTTACGTCTCCCATCCGCCGCTATCCCGATATCATGGTGCACCGCATCCTCGAAGAAGTGCTGCAGGAAAAAGTGGAGGTCGATAAAAAGATGGAAGCCAAATGCAAACATTGCAGCGAACGCGAGCGCGCCGCCATGGATGCCGAGCGTGCCGCCAATAAATACAAGCAGGTGGAATTTATGATGGATAAGCTGGGCGAGGAATTCGACGGCGTTATCAGCGGCGTTGCCTCCTTCGGCTTCTGGGTGGAAACCATCGAGCAAAAATGCGAAGGCCTCGTGAGCATCAACAGCCTCACCGATTACGACGATTTCCGCCACGTGGAAACCGATTACTGCCTGGCAGGTCGCCGCAGCGGCCGCACCTTCCGTATGGGCGATAAGGTGCGCATAAAACTCGTAGCCGCCAACCTGGCCAAGCGCCAGCTGGACTACGAATGGGTGCTCACCGGCGTAACCGATACGCCCGAAGCGCAGAACCGGGCCAAATTCAGGAAGAAGGATGGCGGAAAGGGCGGGAGAGGTAAGAAATAAGAAAGTTCAGGGAGGTTTATTGCTTCCTGATTTCAATGGTCCAGTCGCCGCCGCTGCCGATGCCCTGCTTTTTGGCAAAATCGCCCATATTGAGCGCCAGCGAAAAATTCAGCAGGCTGTTGATATAACAAAGCGGCTGCCCTTCGGGCACATTGTCGAACGTCTTTACAAAAGGGATATTCCCGCTGTACTTCAATTGGGTGCCTTCGTAAATAAGCACGTTTACCGTATCCTTGTAATGAATGCCCGTTTGCTCCACCAGCTTCTCCGGGATATTCGTCCATACATTCCCATACTGTACGTCGAGAATAGGCACATTACCGCGAATGCGGTTATGGTCTACCGTTGCCGGCTGGTAGGGAATTCTGATTACCTGCGCCGGCAGCAGCCGCCCCACCTGCTCCCAGGTAATTTTTTTGGAGGCCAGGCGCGCGGCCGCATAGGTAAATACATCGCGCCCGTGAAAAGTATGCGAATCGCCCGAGCCCGGCAGGCGGTTTATTTTTTCATCTATCTCCCGCAGCTCGCCGATGCCCAGCGATTCGGCTATCAGCGTCAGCGTACCATTGTCGGGCGATACGATATAATGCCCGCTTTTCGTGCGTAATACCACGCTCTTCCGGCTGGTGCCCACGCCCGGGTCTATTACCGATACGAATACCGTTCCCTTTGGCCAGTACCGCACCGTTTGCTGCAGCCGGTACGCCGCCTCCCAGGTATTAAAAGCCGGTATTTCATGCGTTAAATCGAATAGCTTCAGCGACGGGTCTACCTGCAGGGCTACGCCCTTCATTTCGGCTACCGCCCCGTCTTTGACACCAAAATCGGTTTGAAATACCAGCACGCCGTTTTGCGCCCTGGCCGTAAAGGCCAGTAAAAAAAACAGGCAGGAGAACAGGGGATAACGTTTCATTGGAGAGCGCTTTATACCATGAAAATAAAATAAATTCCTGCGGCACCAATGGTAATAGGCCCACAAATTTAATTTCAATAAATTCGCGTCAGCCGCATAATTGGTGTCAATTCGCAATTATTCGCGTTAATTAGTGTTATGCATTCATTCGACGAACTTTCGGCGCAGTTTAAAAAACGATTTGAGATCAGCCATTTCCCGGCATCGCCCGCCAGCTTATACGAACCCAACAATTATTTTCTATCCCTCGGCGGCAAACGCATCCGCCCGGTCATGTGCCTCATGGGCAACGAGCTGTTTGGCGATATAGACCCCGACTGCTGGGATGTGGGCACGGCCCTCGAGCTCTTTCATAATTTCACCCTCGTGCACGACGATATCATGGATGTGGCGCCGCTGCGCCGGGGTATGCCTACCGTGCATGAAAAATACGGCCAGGCCACGGCCCTGCTGGCCGGTGATGTGATGCTGGTGGTAGCGTACGATTATCTTAACCGCATTAGCCCCACCCATGGCAAAAACATCATTCACCTGTTTAATAAAACCGCCCGTGAAGTATGCGAAGGCCAGCAGATGGACATGGACTTTGAAAAGCAGGAGCAGGTGCATATGGAAGAATACCTGCAGATGATTACCCTTAAAACATCGGTACTGCTCGCCGCCAGCCTCCGGATAGGCGCCCTGCTCGGCGGCGCCGGCCAGCGTAACCAGCACCACCTGCATGAGTTTGGCAAAAACCTCGGCATCGCCTTCCAGGTACAGGACGATTACCTGGACGCTTTTGGCGACCCCGCCAAATTTGGCAAACAGCCCGGCGGCGATATCCTGGCCAATAAAAAAACTTTTTTGATGATCCGCGCGCTGGAAACCGCCGGCCCCGCACAGCAAAAGGAATTGCGGGCGCTGATGGCTTCCAACCCGCCCGATAAAGTAGAGAAAGTGCTGGCCATCTTCAGGGCCAGCGGTGTAGATAAATGGGCCGTTGCCCTCAAGGAAAAATACATGGAAGCGGCCATGGGCCACCTCGAAGATATCGCGGTGACTGCTGTACGCAAAGCCCCGCTGCGCAACCTGGCTACCTTCCTGGTGCAACGCGAGCATTAACGGCTGTCACTGCCTGCCCGGCACCAAATAAAAAGGCCGGTAGCCAATGACTACCGGTGCCTTTTGTTGCAGGAAATCGGAAACCTTAATCAGGTTGTACGAAAACCGCTACAACCGCTATTGATAAGGGGGCTTGAACCTGCCTGGTCATCAATGACCAGCAATATTGCTACAGGGCCGGAGCATTAACCACTATATGTTATGAAAAAAGCTGCGGTGTAAATGATTTGACTGTAAAGATGCAGGGTCCTGCGGCCAAATACAATGACGCTTGTCAGGAGGAAAACTGATGTTGGTCAGTAAGCCCCATCGGGGCGATAACCGCTATAAATTCCTGGGGTTCTTCCATTCCTTACCCAGGCGCTCAATCGTGCCTTTTACTCTTTCTGTTCTCGTTTCGGCTCTTTTGGCCGTTATTATCCACTCCACGTACTCCTTGCGGTTAGTAAACGACAGCGCCTCAAAAAAAGCTTTTTCTTTTTTCTTTTTGCCCAGCGCTGCGGCCAGGTCTTCCGGCAGGCGAATGTTTTTTGTTTTGGCGTCTATATAGTCAAAAATGGGGCGCTCCTTTGGCTTCTCTTCTTTCTTTTTGTCCGCCGCCGTTTTGAGCCGGAAGCCAAAAGCCGACCAGGTATCGTCAAAGCTGATCAGGCTTATCCAGGTAAGGGTATCGTTATGCTTCAGCAGGGCATCCCAGCCCTTGTCACGCGTGAGATCGGTTTGTATGCCCGAGCTGCCTTTGGGATAGTATATCCAGCATACCGCGTCTCCCTTTACCAGCGGCAATACGGTGGCCAGCTCCTTTTCCATTTGCGCCCGCCCCGTTACAAACCAATGCACCTGGTCAAACGCCTTGCCGGATCCCGCTATTGTAACGCCCGCCGGCAACTCCCCCAGCTGCTTTTTAAAACCGGCAGGGGCATTGAGGGTGAACAAGGTATAGTTTTCTTTGATTTTTAACTTTTGGGCGATGCTGGCAGACATGGCAGTCGGTTTAGGCTTTAAAGATACGAATCGCCAAAAAATGTCATTTATCGGATCTTGCTATCTGCCATTTTTGCACCCTGTCATGTCATGGCATAATCATTGAATACCATACCCTGAATTATAAATTCTATCAATTATGGGAAAGATTATAGGAATAGACCTTGGAACTACCAACAGCTGCGTTGCCGTCATGGAAGGCAATGAGCCGGTAGTCATAGCCAATGACGAGGGCCGTCGTACCACCCCGTCGGTAGTGGCGTTTCTTAAAAACGGGGAGCGTAAAATAGGTGACCCGGCCAAACGCCAGGCCATTACCAATCCCCAGAACACCATTACCAGCGTAAAGCGGTTTATGGGCCGTCGCTATGACGAGGTGACCGAAGAAATCAGCCATTGGAGCTATAAAGTAGCAAAAGGTGACAATAATACCGTTCGTATTGATATAGACGGCCGGTTATATACCCCCCAGGAAGTATCTGCTATGATTCTGCAGAAAATGAAGAAAATAGCCGAAGATTACCTGGGCCAGGAAGTAACCGAAGCGGTCATCACCGTTCCTGCTTATTTCAACGACGCACAGCGCCAGGCTACCAAGGAAGCCGGTGAAATTGCCGGTCTCACCGTTCGCCGTATTGTAAACGAACCCACTGCCGCCGCCCTGGCCTATGGCCTCGACAAAGGCGGACGGGACCATCATATCGCTGTATTTGACCTCGGTGGCGGTACCTTCGATATCTCGGTACTCGAGCTGGGCGAGGGTGTATTTGAAGTAAAATCCACCAATGGTGACACCCACCTCGGTGGTGACGACTTCGATAAAGTGGTCATGGACTGGCTGGCCGATGAGTTCAAAAAAGATGAAACCGTCGACCTGCGCAAAGACCCGATGGCCCTGCAGCGCCTGAAAGAAGCCGCCGAAAAAGCCAAGGTAGAGCTGAGCTCTTCTACCGAAACAGAAATCAACCTTCCCTATATCACCGCTGTCGACGGAGTGCCCAAACACCTGGTGAAGAAACTAACCCGTGCCCAGTTTGAGCGCCTGGCCGACAAACTGTTCGAGCGTTGCCTCAAGCCCTGCGAACAGGCATTGAAAGACGCCGGCATGAGCATTTCACAAATCGACGAAGTAATACTGGTGGGCGGTTCTACCCGTATCCCCAAAGTACAGGAGATAGTAGAGAAATTCTTTGGCAAAAAGCCCAATAAGAGCGTTAATCCCGACGAAGTGGTGGCCATCGGCGCCGCTATCCAGGGTGCGGTGCTTTCCGGTGAGGTAAAAGATGTGTTGCTGCTGGACGTAACCCCGCTGTCGCTGGGTATCGAAACACAGGGTGGTGTAATGACCCGCCTGATCGATTCCAACACGACCATCCCTACCAAAAAATCAGAAACCTTCTCCACCGCCAGCGATAACCAGCCCGGCGTGCAGATTCACGTATTACAGGGCGAACGCCCCATGGCCAACCAAAACAAGAGCCTGGGTATGTTCAACCTCAATGATATTCCCCCGGCCCCCCGCGGCGTACCGCAGATTGAAGTGATTTTCGATATCGATGCCAATGGTATCCTGCACGTAACGGCCAAAGACAAGGGCACCGGTAAGGAACAAAAAATCCGTGTCGAAGCCGGTAGCGGTCTCAGCAAGGACGAAGTAGAAAAAATGAAGGCGGAGGCACGTGCCAACGAAGCAACGGATAAGGCAGCCCGCGAAAAAGTGGACAAAATCAACCAGGCCGACAGCCTGATCTTCCAGACCGAAAAACAGCTGAAAGAATACGGCGATAAAATACCGGCCGAAAAGAAAGCGCCCATCGAAACAGCCCTTAATAAGCTGAAAGAAGCGCATAAAACACAGGATGTTGCCGCCATCGACAGCGCCATGACCGAAATGAATACCGCCTGGACAGCCGCCAGCGAAGAAATGTACAAGGCTACCCAGGGCGCCGGCGCCCAGCAGCCCGGCGATGGCCAGCCCAATAACGGCGGTCAGCAAGCCGGTACCGGTGAAAACGTAACCGATGCAGAATTTGAAGAAGTGAAATAAGCTGAACCGGTTATAATTGTTTTTTTATGAGTTTAATGATACAGCCCTCCCGTTTCCCGGGAGGGCTTTTTATTACACATTCCGTACCGAAGACGTCCTAACGTTCTGCTATACCTGCAATAAAAATACACATATGCAATCATTTGATAACTAGTGTGTTATAGTGTAGTTATTTGACGATGCCCCGCTTTCATTTGCCTGGGTGCCTTAAAAACACTATATTTGCAACATCAATTTGAGCGCTGGATACAGTACTTACTACAATGGGTGCCACAAGCCTGCCAGAATTTGCCTAACGATTTCCCGGTTATTTACTCCCTTTCGCAGCTCAAAAGATTCAAGACGGAATAATTAAAAATGAGAAATAGTATGAAGACTAACATGAATGTCAGGCCTTCTATTGTCCAATTGGAAGTAGAAGTATTTAACAACCTGGTAAAAGAAGTAAAGGAAACCGTGGCAGCTGATATTGCGCTGACCGTAACAAGAAAACCCGTTTTCAGGGTTATCGATTTGTGGAGCATCCAACGGAAAATGAAATCTGCTACAAGATATTCGAGAAGAAGCGCCTTTTAAACCGGCGCGGCCTTATTTGCTTTATTTTGCCCAATCCCGCCTTTGGCGGGATTTTTTTATGCCCTTATCCATGAAAAAGCCCCCGCATCGCGGAGGCCTGATTTATTTTACTTCATATTGAAAGACCGAATTATTAAACGCTGTTCCATTCGCCCCTGTTCGCTCACATTCGCCCTTATTCGCGTTTTACAATATATCCATCGCCTTTACAAAAGCCGTACACTGGAACGGAAGAATCAGTGTCAGCCATTCCCAATGGGCAACAATGGCAATTACTAAAGCGGCGGTAGAAGCGAAAAACAATAACCACCATAAGCCTGTTTTCTTTTTGGTCGTTTGCATCAGGTAAAATTTTTGCGAAAATAAGACAAAACAGTAAAACTTTCATTAAATCGCTTTAATTCGTCACATTCGCGCTCATTCGCCCTCATTTGCGCCCATTCGCGTACAGTTTTTGTGTTATTTTCGCCTCCGCTAAACCTGGTTAAGAGATGAAGCTTCATTTTTATGTACGATTTCATACGCATTTTGGCCAGGCCCTGGGCATCCTGGGCAATATACCGCAGTTGGGAAGCAACCAACCCGCCAATGCCCTGCTCATGCAATACTTTAACGACGACTACTGGCATATTACCCTCGATATAGACCCTGCCCAGGCTTTCCGGTCCATTTACTATAAATACCTGCTTACCTATGACGATGGCTTCCAGGTGCTGGAATGGGGCGACGACAGGCAGCTGGATCTTTCTTCCGTCCACGAAGAGATGCAGCTGGTGGATACCTGGAATTTTTCCGGCGAGTACGAAAATGTGTTCTTTACCACTCCCTTCCGCGATACCCTGCTCAAAGCGGAAGAAACCAATATAAGAATCAAATCCCCCCGCGTTTTTACCCATATATTCCGGGTTAAAGCCCCGCTGCTTAAAAAGAATGAGATCGTTTGCCTTAGCGGCGCCGGTCTTACGCTGGGCGATTGGAATACGGCGTCCACGGTACTCCTGTCGAAAGACGGCAACTGGTGGACGGCAAAGCTCAACCTGCCCCGCGAGGAAACGCCCCTGCACTACAAATACGGCGTTTACAATACCAAAGAGAAAGCCTTTGTACGCTATGAGTCGGGCGATAACCGCCTCCTGTTTGGCGAGGATACCAAAGGCAAGCTCACCATCCTGCACGATGGCTTTGTGCACCTTCCCAATACCAGCTGGCGCGGCGCCGGGGTAGCCATTCCCGTATTCAGCCTGCGCAGTAAAAACAGCTTTGGGGTAGGGGAGTTCAAAGACCTGAAGCTGCTGGCCGACTGGTCGAAGAAAACAGGCCTGAAGCTGATACAGATATTGCCGGTAAACGATACCATGGCTACCAACACGTGGGTGGATTCCTATCCCTATGCCGCCATCTCGGCCTTTGCCCTTCATCCCATTTATATCAACCTCGAAGAAGTGGCGGGCAAAAAACAGGCAGCGCTGTTAAAGCCCCTGAAGAAAAAACAAAAAGAGCTGAACGATTTACCCGAACTGGATTACGAAGAGGTGATGAAGGTCAAGCTGCTGGTATTAAAACAACTCTACAATCACCAGAAAGAGGCGTTTTTAAAAGATGAAGGCTTCCGGGAGTTTTTTACCAACAACAAACACTGGCTGGCGCCCTATGCGGCGTTTTGCTGCCTGCGCGATAAAAACAGTACCAGCGATTTTAACCAGTGGAAAGCCTATAGCCGGTATGATAAAGCGGCTATCGAGAAATTCGTATCGCCCCGCGCAAAGCACTACGACGAAATAGCCCTGCATTATTTTATCCAGTACCACCTGCACCTGCAGCTGAAAGACGCTGCCAGGCATGCACATAAAAACGGTATCATCCTCAAAGGCGATATCCCCATTGGTATCTATCGCCATAGCTGCGATGCGTGGATGAACCCCGGGCTGTATAACATGGACGTACAGGCCGGTGCTCCGCCCGATGATTTTGCCGTAAAGGGACAGAACTGGGGCTTCCCCACCTACAACTGGAAGAAGATGGAGGAGGACGGTTTTGCCTGGTGGAAACAGCGTTTCGACGAAATGAGCAATTACTTCGATGCCTTCCGCATCGATCACATACTGGGCTTTTTCCGCATCTGGTCGGTGCCCATCCACGCGGTGGAAGGTATCATGGGCCGCTTCGTGCCTGCGCAGGCGGTGCATGTCAACGAATTTCATGAGCGCGGCATATGGTTCGACCATCACCGTTATACCACGCCTTTTGTAAACGACAACGTGTTGTGGGACGTATTCGGCGAGCTGCATGAATTTGTAAAAGAAACATTCCTTGCCGAAGGCGGCTACGGCCAGTTTGCCCTTAAAGAAGCGTTTAACACGCAGCAGAAAGTAGAACAGTATTTTGCCGTGCTGGAGCACAATGCGCACAACCTGCGCCTCAAAGAAGGCCTGTTTGATCTTATCAGCAACGTGATTCTTTTTGAAGAAGAAGGGTCCGGCGGCACCTTGTTCCATTTCCGCATTTCGATGGAAAGCACTTCGTCTTTCCGCTACCTCGACCAGTCGCTGCGGCAGCAGCTAAAAGACCTGTATACAAACTATTTCTACTATCGCCAGGACGGGTACTGGCAAAAGGAAGCCATGTATAAGCTGCCCGCCCTCAAAGCATCTACCAATATGCTTATCTGCGGCGAAGACCTGGGTATGGTGCCGCACTGCGTGCCCGATGTAATGAAACAGCTGGGTATCCTGAGCCTGGAAATACAACGTATGCCCAAGGATCCGCGCCGTGAGTTCTTCCATCCCAACGATGCCCCTTATATGTCGGTGGTCACCCCTTCTACCCACGATATGAGCACCGTTCGCGGCTGGTGGGAAGAAGACCGGGTAAGAACACAACGTTTTTACAACAACGAGCTGGGCCAGTGGGGCGATGCGCCTCTTTTCTGCGATCCCTGGCTAAGCCGGGCTATCGTAAACCAGCACCTGCATTCGCCCGCCATGTGGAGCATCTTCCTGTGGCAGGACCTGCTGGGTATGAGCGATACCCTGCGCGGCCCCAACCCGAACGAAGAACGCATCAACGTACCCGCCATCCCTAAATACTACTGGCGCTACCGCATGCACCTCAGCTTTGAGCAGCTGCTGAAAGAAAAAGAATTCAACCACGAGTTAAAAGAACACATAGAAGCCAGCGGGCGATGATGGTTATAAGACTGCTGTCACCCTGAACTGAGCCTGCCCTGAGCTAGCCTAAGAAATCCGCTGTCACCCTGAGCCTGTCGAAGGGTCTTATATATGAGCGGTAATTTGTTATTTTCGCATTATGAAATGTACGTATCACTCTTTTAACCTTCCGTTTACACATCCGTTCACCATTTCCAAGGGTACCAAAACCCACCAGCCTACCTTTATCGCCGGCCTTGATTTTAACGGCATCAAAGGCTATGGAGAAGCACCCGCCATTGCCTACTATCATATACCGGTAGAGCAGATGATCGGCGACCTGGAAGCAAAGAAAACCCTGGTAGAAAAATTCGCCCTCACCGATCCCGATCGTTACTGGCATTACCTGCACCATCTTTTTCCTAAAAACGCGTTCCTTGTCTGCGCCCTCGATATCGCCGCATGGGATGTATACGGCCAGCTGCGCCGGCAGCCCTTATATGAATTATGGGGCGCCGATATGACCAAAGCCCCGGTGACCGATTATACTATCGGCATCGACACGATAGAAAAGATGGTGGCTAAGCTCAAAGAAAAACCCTGGCCCATCTATAAGATAAAGCTGGGCACCAAAGAAGATATTAAAATCATGCAGGAGCTGCGTCGCCATACCGATGCCATCTTCCGGGTAGATGCCAATGCCGGCTGGAAGCTCGATGAGGCGCTGGAGCTGATTCCCGCCCTCAAAGATCTCGGCGTGGAAATGGTAGAACAGCCCTTGGCAAAAGACGACTGGGAAGGCATGAAAGTATTATACAAACAATCGGTATTGCCGCTGTTTGCCGACGAAGCCTGCGTGGCCGAGCAGGACGTGGAGAAATGCCATGGCCATTTTCACGGCATCAATATCAAGCTCACCAAATGCAGCGGTATCACACCGGCGCGCCGTATGATAACCCAGGCGCGGGCCCTGGATATGAAGGTCATGATCGGCTGCATGAACGAAAGCACCATCGGCTCTGCCGCCATTGCCCACCTGGCGCCCTTTGTCGATTATATCGATATGGACGGTCCCCTGCTGCTCAGTGAAGACCTTGCCACAGGTATCACGTACAACGATGGGCGCGTGGGCGTATCAGGCAAAAACGGGCTGGGTATTACCGTTAATTTTTAATGCCACCCTGAGCTTTTGTCACCCTGAGCTTGTCGAAGGGTCACTACCAGATATTCACCCGCAGGCTGTCCTCCCGGTACATCTTGTCTCCCTTCTTAATATTGAAAGTGCTGTAAAATGCCGGCACGTTTACAAACGGGCCGTTTACCCTGAATTTGGGAGGCGAATGCGGATCGGTCATCACCAGGCGGCGCATCCGTTCCGGCCGCATATTGTAAAGCCATCCCAGCGAATAGCCAAGAAAGAACCGCTGCGCCGGACTCATGCCATGGATAGATTCCCCTTTTTTATATAAGTCGGTCTTTACAAAGGCGTCCCATCCGAGCAGGATACCGCCCAGGTCGGCAATGTTTTCACCCATGGTCACCGCGCCTTTAATATGAAAAGTATCCACTGCCACCAGCTCATTAAACTGGCGCGCTATCATGGATGCCCGCGTGTTGAATTTCTTTTCGTCCTCTGTGCTCCACCAGCTGACCAGGTTGCCCTTGTCGTCAAACTGGCGACCTTCGTCATCGAAGCCGTGTGTTATTTCATGGCCGATGGTAGATGCGCCCGTATAACCGTATACGAGAGCGTCGTCCAGCTCATCGTCGCGGTAGCCGGGTACGGTAAGCTGGCCGGCCGGCAGCACGATTTCATTGTTATTGGCGCTGTAATAGGCGTTATAGGTTTGCGGGAACATTTCCCATTCGTCGCGGTCCACGGGTTTGCCCAGTTTGTTCAGGCGGTACTGGTACCAGAAGCGGTGGCCGCGTACCTGGTTGGCCACATAGCTGTCGCGTTTTATTTCCAGGGCGGAGAAGTCTTTCCATTTATCGGGATAGCCTACCTTCTTTTTAATGGCCGCCAGTTTTTTCAATGCCTTTTGCTTGGTGCTGTCGCTCATCCAGTCCAGTTTTTCGATGCGCTCGCTGTAGGCGGTGCGAATCGCTTCTACCATATCCTCGTATCGCTTCTTCGCTTTTTCGTTGAAATATTCTTTGGCAAAAAGCTGTCCCAGCAGTTCCCCCATTACCTGTTCTTCATTTTGTATCACTCTTTTCCAGCGCGGGCGGCGTTTTTTGGCGCCGCTAAAAACCTGGCCATAGGCAAATGCCGCTCTGCCGAAAGTATCAGGCAGGGCGCCCGAAAACTCGTTGAGCAGCTCAAAGCGCAGGCGCACCTTGAGTACTTCAATAGGGGTGCCTGTTATAAATTGCTGCAGGGCGGTGTAATATTCGGGTTGCCCTACTATTACCGAATCCACTTTGGGTACGCCCGAGGCGGCGCAATAACCGGCCAGCTGTAATACCGGCGTTAGCTTATAAAAAGCGGCGGCGCTCATCTTGTTGTAATTCCTTACCGGGTCGCGCAGGGCTTCCATAGAGCGGTGTGCCTGCGCCAGCTTTGTTTCGGCGGCTAAGATGTCCTGCGATGCTTTGAGGGCGGTGGCGCTGTCTGTACCGCCCAGGGTGAGCAGTGTCTTGATATAATGGGTGTACGCCTTGCGGATTTTTTGTGAGGAGGAATCCATATTGAAATAGTATTCCCTTTCCGGCAGACCGAGGCCGTACTGCCAGAATTTGAGCATCATGGCATCGCTGTTTTTATCATCCTGACCCACGTACATGCCCACGAAGGTGCTCACGCCTATTTTTTCCAGTTCAGTCATGGCATGGGTGAGGGTAGGGATGTCTGTAACCGAATCGATGGTATTCAGCCAGGGCTGCAGGCCGGTAAGGCCCTGTTTTTCGATGCCGGCGCTGTCCATTCCCGTAGTCCAGAAATCGCCTATTTTCTGCTCTGTACTGCCGGTGGCGGCGCTGGCAGCGGCAGCTTTGACACTGATCTCTTTTAACCGGTTGTTGTTTTCTTCTATAACCAGGTTGCCGATGCTCCAGCTGCTTTCATCTCCCGGTATCGGGTTCTTTTTCAGCCATCCGCCATTGGCATATTCGAAAAAATCCTCGTTGGGGTGGATGGTGGAGTCAATATTAGTGGCGAGAAAATCGGGTTTCGGGCTGGTATCCGTTGCCGTATGGCAGGCTGTTAATATGGAACAGGCTGCCAGGATAAGAATGGCGGGACTAATGCGCATAGAAATAAGAATTTATAGTTTGGTGGCCTAAAGCTATCAAATTGGTAAAACCGGCACTGGGTATTTTTGATAAATGGTGGCTTTAAAGTAACTTTGGCTGCTCTCAAAAGCCAGGGGCGCCCGGAAAAATAACTTTTTCCGGCTCTCCCGGAGTCAATCCCTGGTGATTCATTTTCGGGATGTAGCGCAGCCCGGTAGCGCACTACGTTCGGGACGTAGGGGTCGCAAGTTCGAATCTTGTCATCCCGACTTGAAAGGACAAAGTGGAAAATTTTCCACTTTGTCCTTTTTTATTTCCGCTAAAAACCTCGCCCAGACTGTATTTTAGCCTTGCCGGCTCTGCCAGCATAGCAGCAAACCCCATATTGGTGGCTGTTCTATTCGTCATACGGACTTTTTTGTCCATTGTTTAATAAAACTTTAATAATTCGTATTCTGTTGTGTCGCTGAAGAAAAATAGGATAAATGTTTAAATAAAGATTTAATGATGTTAGAAAAACGAGGTCAGGGCAGCTCAATTTTTTGTCAGTAATAAAAATCAATCCAATACATCCGATAGTTGCGATAATATGTCGTAATTCGTTATTTCTTGTTTGTCTTTCGAATCTATACAATTCGTTTATTCTCCCGGATTTGTTAAGTTTAATTTGAATTATTTTTCTCCGTTTTCTTGCGATGTCGCCTGTCATTGGCAAATACTTCTTGAATAATTTGATGCCAAAAAATACATAAATCGTTTGGTTACGATAAAATTCAATTTTTTTCGGTTTGAAGTAGGTTTTCATTTTTTTCGGGACGCCTCTAATAATAGTTCCTTATTTAGCGGATAAATGATTTCCATATAACGCCAGGGCCAAATATTGGATAAGACTACAACAGAACAATTCATCTCCCGGTTAACCAATATGGATGCACCGTACCCGCCCGTTCCGCCGTTAATCCCCTGCATACGGATATTTTCCGGTATAATTAATCTTTCCCCCCATCCGAGATTGCTTTTTAACTGCGGTTCGACCGAAAAGGTTTCCTGTGCCTGTAGATTGCCTGCCGCATTCGACCTATCAGATGCCATGATGGCAAACCTGGATAAATCTTCTATAGTGGAAATAATACCAAGACATCCATCGAGAATACCACCATCCCAATGTGAGCAAAAGGTTCCCTTATCATCAATTCCCTTTACCATATTCGCCTTCACTTCCCGGATATCAAAAGTGGAATGGCCCATTTTTAATGGCTCAAAAATTCTTTTTGCAACGACTTTTGCAAAGGGGCTCCCTTCAATCTTTGAAATGATATAACTCAACAAACCAGCTCCGAGATTGGAATACAGGTGCTTTTCACCGGGCAGGCTGTCCATCTTCAGGTTTTGGGTGAAGTAGGTAGTCAGTTGGTCTTCCGTATAGTTCTTAAAGGGGTTATTTTTATCATAATTTGGCTGTGTCTCAAAATCAGACGGCATTCTCTGCAGACCCGAAGTATGCATAGCCAGCTGCTTTAGTGTAATGAGCGGATTGTTGAGTAAAGTAAAAGGAAGAAAATGCTGAATCGGATCATCCAGATTAACTTTCTTTTCAGTTACTAACTGTGCTAATATATTTCCGGTGAAAGCTTTTGTTACAGAACCTATTTCAAAAGCAGAGGTGGTATTATTAATTTGCTTAACAGATCCATTTTCTTTGATCATTCCATAAAATCCTGTTTCCCCCTTTTTTATAACAGCAATTGATAATTGTGTCTGATCAGGCAGGTCTTTTATATTATCCGTTATTTTGTCAATTATTTTAGAATAAATCATAAGGAAATTGCTCACTATTAAAGGAATTGCCAAATTAACAATTCCCTCCAAATCTATCTATTAAAAACAATCGGTTCCGCTGATTCCGCACTACATATATGAAAGTATAAGATGTTTAATTGTTTAGAGCGTACCCCAGGCTTGACTGGTAGTGCCGGCAGAAAACAACATACCAGTTCTTGATTGCAAGGTGCCTGTTTCATAACTTCAACAAACCAACCTTGTGTAACGTATTTACCGGCTTATTGTCCCAAAAGAGTTCAAAGTCTTCCAGTCCGGCGGCTTTGTAGCTGTCCGTTACATCCTGTAGCGTGCGTACTTTAGTATTGGTGATTGACAGCGTCTTCAGCATTTCGGCCAGCCAGTTGCCTTGTTCGCGGGCGACACTGATGCTGTGCTTCCCGCGTTTGTCCTGAAAAGTCAGGGTGGTCATTTCCCAGCTATTGCCTTTTTTGCTTTTAGTGAAATGTTCTACGACAGGTGGCCTGCCCAGGTATACGATCCTGGTAGTGGGTAATGCGGAGATATAAATATCCTGTTCCAGGATTTTCTGAATATAATCAGGAGATACTTTGGTCTTCGGTACTTTAAAGTCGAACCATTTTTGCAGCGGGTCGTTGAGGCCGATGCCGTGCATATAGTTGAACAGTGATTTCTTCAGTCCAAACGCAAACGCTTCATGCCCGGCACCCGTTTCATCGATGTGTACGAGGTCGTTGTTGGCAAAGGCGCCCACAAGGGCTGACGCTCTTTTTACCTTAAATTTTTCCGGTTGCATACCAATGGGACTGTGCGTTGTCATGGTGAACAAATGCCAGAAGGCCGACTGCAGTATGCCTGCGCCAAACATCTGCCGCACCATTTCCAGTGAATCGATCGTTTCCTGTTCGGTTTGGGTGGGAAATCCATACATCAGGTAAGCGTGTACCATGATGCCTGCCTCTGTAAAGTGCCGGTTCACCTGGGCCACCTGTGCTATCGTAATGCCTTTCTGAATAAGCTCCAGCAGGCGGTCGCTTGCCACTTCCAGTCCCCCGGAAATAGCAATACAGCCGGAACGTTTCAGCAGCAGGCAGAGGTCGCGGGTAAAGCTCTTTTCAAAACGCACATTGGCCCACCAGCTCAACGTTAGTTTGCGCCGGATGATCTCCAGTGCCAGCGCACGCATCAGGGCCGGAGGGGCGGCTTCATCCACGAAGTGAAAACCGCTCTGCCCGGTCTGTTTCATCATCTCTTCCATGCGGTCCACCAACAGGGAGGCGGCTATCGGTTCATAGAGCCTGATATAATCGAGTGAAATATCGCAGAAGGTGCATTTGCCCCAATAACAGCCATGCGCCATAGTAAGTTTGTTCCACCGGCCATCGCTCCACATACGGTGCATGGGGTTTACAACCTCAATAGCAGAAATATATTTATTAAGCAGGAAATCGCTGTAATCAGGTGTGCCAACCTGTGCCTGTTTGTAATCGGAACAGCTTTTGTTGTTGATGTATTGCACGGCCCCATTCTGCAGGGTAAAAGTTCTTTTGAGCTCCTCAGTAGAATGGTGGCCTTCCACGAGCTGCACCAGCTGTTCAAGGGGCGCTTCGCCATCATCGAGGGTTATGTAATCGTAGAACTCGAATACACGAGGGTCGGAGAGGGAGCGCAATTCCGTATTGGCGAAGCCGCCACCCATGGCCACTTTCACGTGGGGATAGTGCTGTTTGATCCACTGTCCGCAGCGCAGGGATGTATACAAATTGCCGGGAAAAGGAACGGAAATGGCTACCAGTTTGGGTTGTAATCTTTCCATGTGCGCTTTCAGCAGCCTGATCAGTAATTCATCGATAAAGGTATACTCCTTTTGAAGGGCATTGTACAGTTCGTCGAAACTGTTGGCGGAGCGGCCCAGTTTTTCCGCATAACGGCTAAAGCCAAAATGTTCATCCACACATTCGCTTATAATGTCCGACAGGTCTTCGAGGTACATGGTGGCAAAGTGCTTGCCCTTGTCCTGTGTACCCATGGAGCCGAAAGCCCAGTCCAGATCCTCCAGCTGCGCAAAACGGCTGGCTTCGGGCAGGAAATCCCGTTTGCAGATACGGTGCGCCAGGGTAGGGTTGTGCCCCTGTAAGAACAGGATCACATCGTTGATGGTATAAATATAATCTTCCTGCAAGGCCACTATACGGGCGGCATTGTCAGACAATGGTTTCCCTTGCCGGTTGATACGATCGAATAATTCCTGTAGTCCTTCGTGGCAAAACAGGGCCAGCGTTACCTCGATGCCCAGGTCGCTCTGAAAGGAGGAGATATTTTTAGTGTTCAGAAAGCCCTTCAGGTAAGCCGTCGCCGGATAGGGCGTATTAAGCTGCGTAAAAGGCGGAGTAATCAAAAATACAGGAACGCTCAAGGTCAAAATTTGGGGCAAAATTAGGCTAAAAACCCCGGTTTCCAGAGATGTTTGGGCTTTTGATGCCAGGATGTAAGCTCCCCTTAATTCCGACTTACAGAAGGTTAGAGGCAAAAGGGGCTAATCAGTCCGCGTCTTCTTACAGATTTATACCTGCTTAATTCGTTAACTTTCAATAAATTTTAGAGCCACCAGTACGAAATTGACAACTAAAAATCATATTTTTTTCTTCGGGGTCTCGATAGCATAGCAATGGCTGCTTTGTCATTATTCGTGAAAGTTTCATTTACCGGGTCCCAATAAATTCTTCTTTTTAATTTCATAGCAATATGATGTAATAAACATGTGCTGCAAGACCGGTGACCAACTTCAACAGGAGCCGAAGGTTCTTTTCTTGTTTTAATACAATCCAACCAATTGGCATGTTGTTCAGCACTTTCGTACAAGTGAATTTCATTCGAACCAATAATTGACTGTAGTATTTTTGGATTGCTGGCATCAATAGGTTTAACACCAGTATTATCCGCAACAGGATCCGTATCGGTTACTTTATAATTTCCACGGGTAGCCCAAAGCCATCCTTCAGTGCCAATAAATTTTACACCATTAGGTAATTCGTTAGAAACAATCATATGCACACCGTTGGCATACAATGCTTCCGTTTTGAAAATTCCATGTACATCCCACAACCCTTTATAGCCAGGAGCGTCAGCCGGGAAGTTTGCATTGCCCCAAATTTCGACCGGCCCGGAAAGTTCTGTACCCATTCCCCAATGAGCCGTATCTATATGATGAGCACCCCATCCCGTAATCATACCGGCGCCAAATTGTTCGCATCGTAACCACCCCGGCCGGCTTGTAATACTTTTTGTGCCTGCATCTTGCGCATGCACCCTGTCTTCCGTATAATAAATTTCAGGCGTAGCGCCGAGCCACGCATCGTAATCTAAGCCCGAAGGCACAGGCATTTGAATTTTACTGCCACCGCCGGGGTCGCCAGGTAAGCCAACCTCAACTGTTTTCAATTCTCCAATTCTTCCATTCCGGACCAGCTCACATACTTTTTTAAACTGAGGCCATGGATCAATGGAACGTTGCTGACTTCCCATCTGCAAAATTCTTCCACTCTTTTTTACAGCATTACTTAAAATTCTTCCTTCTTCAATTGTCAGGGATGTGGGTTTTTGCAAATACACGTCTTTGCCGGCATTAACGGCATGAACGCCAACAACTGCATGTTGATGATCGGGTAAGCTTATATGAACCGCATCAATATCTTTATTTGCCAAAAGCGCTGTGTAATCGTGATAAGCTTTTATTTCCCAGTCACCTTTCAGTCCACCATTAAATTGCCCGGCTTTTTCGTAATTGCTTCTTACGGCAGCAGGCCCGGCAGCTGCCCGGTTTTTATCTACGTCGCAAACAGCCCTTATTCTTGCGCCTGAATATCTTGCTATTGCTGTCATGTCGTGCGTAATTGAAATCCTGCCGCAACCAATGGATGCAACATTGATTAGGTTGCTGGGCGCATTTTTACCAAATACACTTGCCGGGACAATCATAGGGAAACTGGCTGCAATAGCAGTCCCCACAGAGGTTTTAACGGTATTGCTTAAAAATTTTCTGCGACTGATAATTAGTTTTTTTTCTTTTTTCATAGATAAATGTTTGAAGCGACTATCTTAGAATGTTTATTTCTTCCATGTGATGAGCCGGGCGTTTTTTTGTGCTTTCAATGCTAATTCGGTTGCAAGAAAACAATGCGCCTGTGTCATGGCTGTTTCAGTTCTGTTAAGTACATCATCAACAAATAAAGGACCGAATGGCAATACTTCATTGTTGCAATCCATATGTACCATTTCTTTTTTATTTACCATGTATAAATGATTGCCGCCTTTATTTCCTGAAAGTATATCCGTGTTTTTTCTTACCTCAATATATCCATCCGTTCCAAGTATGGTTAATCTTCCATCACCCCAGGTATCCAGGCCATCTGGGGTAAACCAGTCAACCCTTATATACCCGGCGCCGCCATTGCCACTTAACATGACATCGCCAAAATCTTCGAATAAAGGTTTGTCGGGATGATGAACATTTCCCACCTGCGACATTAAAACCTGCGCTTCGGTAGAGCCGGTAAAGTGTAAATACTGATCGAATTGATGAGAGCCGATATCTGTAAGAATTCCACCATATCTTTTTTTATCCCAAAACCAATCCGGCCTGACAGCTAACCCTGTTTTTCCAATATTATTATTAATTCTATGCGGTGCTAAATTTATTGTTTGAATTACCTGGCCAATGGCGCCTGCTTTTACTAATTGGCTTGCTTTTTCTGTGCCTTTATTTTCAAACCGTTCACTGTACATAATAGCGTAAATCCGATTTGTTTCTTTTTGGACTTTTTTAACGGAGGCCAATTGTTCTAAACTGATAATACCCGGTTTGTCGGTTAAATAATCTTTCCCGTGTTGCATTACACGAATGCCTAACGGCGCTCTTTCATCGGGTATGCCTGAACTTAACACCAGATGAATGGCAGGGTCTTCTAAAATTTCCTTTTCGCTTTTTACCAGTTTAGCCTCAGGATAGCTTTTTAAAAAGGCAGCAGTTAAGTCGGGTTGTTCGGCATACAAAGCCACTAATTCACCACCTCCTCTTTTAATGGCATCCGTTATTCCATAAATATGAGGATGGTCAATATTGATTACTGCAAATTTTATACGATTGGGCGCGGTAATTATTTCCTTTTGTTTTTTGGCAGATGCTGCGAATGTAACCTTATCGATCAAAGGAGACATTATCATTAAGCCGGAGGCTTTAACTGAATCTTTTAAAAATTGTCTTCTGAGTTTCTTTGGAGTATTCATATACCAAGTTCGTTGTTTAAATGATTGATTATAATGATTTCCCCGGGACTCATTATATTGTTAGTAGTTTATATGCAGGTTTCAAATCTGCCTGGAACGCTACCGGGCTTCCTTTTCTTACTAAAACGCTGTTACATGAAAAATACGCTATTTTAGACATGAACCTGTTTAATGAGCAGCGCCTCTGCCGTAAATTATAGTAAATCAGTTGCTTATATATCTCCAATCTTGTTGTGAAACTCATCAATAGCCCTTGTTGCGTTGGCAGCAACAAAAAAGCCCCGCCGCGCGCCAGCATGGAGAAAACCGGGACAGGGAGCATCATTCTACACCTGTTCCTGCAGCAGCAATAGGCTGACAGGCGTGTGCTGCTCCAGATGATAAATAGTCATTTCATATTGCTGCCGGCAAAAGGGCAACAGCTTTTCAATAAAAGGTTTTGCCATGAGCCGTTGTGGCGTGGCTAGCAGAATAACCGTGCCCTGTTGAAGAAAACGTTGCATTACCTGGTAAAGCCGGGCAAACTGGTCCGGATCGTAATTGACATCGCTTAGCAACAATACATCAGCAGTAAGATTCCCCGGCAGATGATTCCAATCCAGCACCTGGCAGGTAACATTGCAAAGTTGTAAGTGTTGTGCCGTCTTAGCCATGGTCGAAACGGCTTCTTCCTGGTAGTCGCTGCAGCAAACAGACGACGCATAGCGGGCAGCTACAAAAGCGGGCAGTCCCAGCCCGGCGGCCAGTTCCAGCACCTTTTGATGTTGTACAAGCTCCGGGTGCTGTTGTATAAAGTCGGCCAAAGCCAGTGCAGCGGGCCATATTTTAGTCCAGTGTGGAAAAGGCGCCTGCACCTGTAGCTGCTTTTGTTGAAAATAGCTGTCCTGTACTTCCTGTGCGTTGGGTACAAAACAGTCGATAGTATAACCTGGTCTTTCCAGGTGCTGTAATTGCAGTGATACTGACATGATGTTTGGTAAACCTCTAAAAGTAACGTTTTTATTTTTGATTCCGGCTTATGGAAAGCAATCTTATGCGCATCTTTAGGGGCAATATACTTACCTATTAAATTTGCATCATGCGCGCTCCTGCAGAAACCCTCATTTTGCCAGCTTTTCTTGCCTGTAAAAGGATAAACAGCGTTTTCTTTCATGCCGTTTTATTCCTGTGTTTGGTTTGCTCCATGGTGGAATGTTATGCCCAACCCAGGGCGGGCAAAGGAAACTTTCAGATTTTGGGTCACATTAGTGGACGGGATACCGGATCAGTTGTTCTGTGGTATATGAACAGTACAAACGAAGGCGTTGGCGATACTATTTCGCTCGATCATGGCCAATTTACTTTTTCCGGTAATGTCAGGGGTGCTTGTGAAGGATTGATCTGGACAAACCTGCAAAACAGGGATTTTGATGATCAAAGCGTCATCCGGTTTATACTTGAGCCCGGGGTAATTCATATTTCTAAAACCGATGGTGTAAGAAGGGCGATTTTTTCCGGCTCCTATGCCCAGAACGAAAAGGTAAAATGGGATAGCATCAAGTTCTCGCTTACGGAAGCAGAAGACCTGCTATATAAAACCACCGATTCTTTAAGGAAGCTCGAAAAGCAAGCCGGTCAGCCGCTCTTTACCGATCGAATTCATTCCGTGTACCGGCAAATTGATTCCAGCAGGACCATTCGAACCAAACTGGATGTAGGTTATGTAGCGAAGCATCCCGAATCGTATTTGAGCGGATATCTTTTGCGGAAACAATACCGAAACATACCCGTCGATTCGGTGAAGCGGTTATATACAGCTTTCGCCGATAGTGTAAAAAACAGCACAATAGGTTACGAGGTATTACAATATGTGTATCCATTGACAGATGACACGGCGTTCAGGAATGAAAACCCGTTGATCAACGCAGCCTTTACTAAACGCCTGGCCGGCATCAGATCCCTCCATGATATAAGTCTCACGGATTTGTCCGCAAAACGGGTGGATTTAACCACGTTGAAAGGTAAATATGTGTTGGTGCATGTGTGGACCAGCTGGTGCGCAGGCTGTGTTGCAGATATGCCCATGTGGAATAGTTTATTAAAGCAATACGATCCGGCTGTCATTCAATTTATCTCTGTGTCATTGGATAGGGATGTCAATGCCTGGAAGAAAGCCCTCGGGAAATACAAACCTGGTAGTCTTCAATTGATCGATACAAATGCGTTCACAAGCTTGTTTGCCATCTACTGCAAGGTGCTGTGGGTTGGAAAATACCTGGTCGCAGATCCTGAAGGCCATATTATTAATTATGATGCGGCTCAGCCTGGAGAACAGGAATGGCGAAGATTACTGGACAGCTGTATTAAAAAAACGAACTGATAGAATTGACGCATGTAAATATAAAGCCGCTTTTGTCTGCCGGATAGAATGCCTTGTAGTATTATCTATCTCTTAAAATTATCGCTTCCGCCCCATCCGCGCCCGGATTGTATATCAGCCGGTTAGGACACCTTCTTCCCACGCTATTCTTCTGCCTGCCATCCTGGTTTTGATCTATATATACCGGGGGCCAGTACCTGCACCTGATAAGATTAGTACAGCCGTGCTTGCCAAATAATGAGTCAGCGAAAAAATCAAAATAGATAAAATCAGTTTGCAATCAGGTAAAATAGGAGAAGGGATTGTAGGATCTTAAAACGACTTTTAAGTATCAAATTGACACTTATAATTGGTATGAGCATTTACTGTTTCGACAGGGATGCATATATCCACGATTATTAACTAACCTAATTAACGACTTATGCGATTGCCATTGAAAAATGGGTGGGGTAATGTATTGCCCCTGCCCAATCCCTTCTGCCTGAAGCTTTGCCTGTCTTTTGCTATCCTCTTTTTATCCCTGCTGCAGGTAAACGGCCAAAAAGAAAAGCCTGAAATGACTATTACGGGCAATGTGAATGCTGAAGATGGAAAACCCATGCCGGGTGTTTCTGTTCACCTGAAAGAAAGCTTTATTACTACGACCACAAATGATCAGGGTTCCTATTCAATTACTTTTCCTGCTAAAAACAGCGGTGTTCTTGTCTTTACCAATATTGGCTATGCTGAAAAGGAAGTCAATATTAACAACAGCACCACGTCATTGAATATCCGGTTACTTGTAATTGATAAAGCGCTTGATGAAGTAGTGATAGTGGGATATGGAAAACAGAAGAAAGCAACCCTTACCGGATCGGTCACGCAAATCAGTTCTGAGGAGCTAAAGCAAAGTACTTCTGTAAACATTTCGAATGCACTGGCCGGACGTATGCCGGGCGTTATCACCAATAACAGGAGCGGGGAGCCGGGCGCTGACGGTTCCTCCATTTTAATAAGAGGGGCAGGCACTACCGGAAATACCAGCCCGTTATTTGTTATTGACGGGGTGGCCAACCGAAGCGGGTTTGAAAGATTAAATCCGAACGATATTGAAAGCATCAGCATATTGAAAGATGCGTCTGCCGCCATTTATGGCGCACAGGCCGCCAACGGCGTTATACTTGTTACTACAAAAAGAGGTAAAACCGGTAAGCCTGCTATCAGCTACGATGCAAATTATGGTTTATCACAACCCACCAGGGTTCCCCGGCTGGTGAGCTCGTATGAGTATGCCATTTTCAGGAATGAAAAGGACCTGCGTCAAAATGCAGGGTCCCCTACATTTTCCCCGGAGCAGATACAAAAATATAAGGATGGTTCTGATCCCATCAATTACCCGAATACAAACTGGTATGATGAAGTGTTGAAACCTTTAACCCCGCAGACCCAGCATTCGATTTCTGTTGGCGGCGGGTCGGAAAGGGCAAAATATTTTATGTCGGGCGGTTATACTTACCAGGATGCCTTTTACAAAAAATCGGCTACGAATTACAAGCAGTATAATCTTCGTTTGAACCTGGACGCGCAGGTTACCAAACTTTTTAAACTCTCGCTGGATATTGTTGGAAGAAGTGAAAACAGGCGGTACCCACCTGCAGGTTCAGATGGCATATTTCTTTCTGTACTGGGCAGCTACCCCGGTCTATCGCCTTTTTATCCCAATGGATTGCCTGTGGCGGGTATTGAAGGTCCCAACCCGTTGCAAATGGCGCAGGGTTATGACGGTTACCGGAAGGCTGCCAACAATTCTGCACAAACCCTGGCTTCCTTTGAGCTCAAGCTGCCTTTTATAACACAGGGCTTATCGATATCGGGTTTTGCAGCGCATGATTTTGCTTTTTACAACGGCAAATCATTTACCAGGCCGTTTGACTTATACAGGTATGACAGTACCAGCAATGAATACAATAATGTCAGGAGTATATTATTGGGGGATCCGTCTATTTCACAGGATTACGGGGCCAGCCTGTTGAAGACATACCATCTGAAACTGAACTATGACAGGCGTTTTGGCGATCACCATATCAATTCATTTATAGCGGCAGAACAAAGCGACTATTATAATGAAGGCATCAATGCATCACGTTCAGCCCTGGTGAGCAGCCAGATCGATCAGCTCTTTGCATTTACAAATGATGCAACGAGAAATACAAACGGAAGCTCTGCCGATCAAAACGCCCGCCGTAATTTCTTTGGCAGGATCAATTATAGTTTTAAGGATAAGTATCTTGCTGAGTTTGTATTCAGAAGAGATGGCTCTTTCAATTTCCCCCCGGGCAAACAGTATGGCAACTTTCCTGGTTTTTCAATTGGCTGGGTGGCCTCGGAAGAAAAATTTATAAAAGAAGCATTGCCGTTTGTCTCTTTTTTAAAACTCCGCGGGTCCTGGAGCCAGTTGGGTAATGACCGGATTGCACAGTACCAGTATCTGGCCAGGTATACGGTAGCTGATCCTTTTAATTACCAGACTTATTTTTTAGGAAACGATGAAAACCCGGGATATGCACCCGGCTTACTCCCCGGCGTGGCGCCCAACCCGAATGTCACCTGGGAGACAGAAAAAATGAAAAATATAGCGTTGGAGGCTTCTATACTCAAAGGTAAGCTTGATTTTAGTGTTGAATACTATACTGCACGGAGGGATAAATTACTTGCTCCCCGGAATGCTTCTATCCCGGCAACCGCAGGTTTGACTTTGCCCGATGAAAATATAGGACGTGTAGACCGTAGTGGTATAGAGCTCACTCTTGGACATAAGGGA
>Ga0307508_10001394_pt1 | contig 27220 bp, 41 predicted proteins | sample 9_EM_MG_FD_203089 | JGI IMG/M metagenome (GOLD analysis project Ga0307508, IMG submission 203089) | Populus trichocarpa ectomycorrhiza microbial communities from riparian zone in the Pacific Northwest, United States - 9_EM | ecosystem: Host-associated > Plants > Roots > Unclassified | place...
TGCACGACTGCTCCGGTATGGGGACGCCACAGTAGCTCCCGTATTCCCAAATGAACACAGCAATCACATCTTTGAGAGTGTACGACAGCTCCGGTGTGGGGTGCCGCAGCAGCTCCAGCATCACCAATCATGAACATCAGCTCCCCGAGCGCATGCGTCAGCTCCGGTGTGGGGCGCCGCAGCTGCTCCTCATCACCAAGCGCGCACACAGCTCCCCCGAGCGCATGCGTCAGCTCCGGTGTGGGGTGCCTCAGCTACTCCGTCATCACCAAGCGCGCACACAGCTCCCCGAGCGCATACGTCAACTCCGGTGTGGGGCGCCGCAGCTGCTCCTCATCACCAAGGCGCGTACACAGCTCCGCCCAAATATTTGGGGCTCAGAAAACATACCTGCAATCGGCTATAGACCGTGAACCACAGTCTCACTCGGGTAGTCCCCGAAGTTCACCCGGGCAGTTTGTGCGGAGGGTCGCTGAGAGCTTCTTTCTTCTTTGAGCCTCTCTGCCTCTTGCTTCACCCAGCAGTCACTTTCCTTGTGTCCTTCTCATGTGCAGTAAAAGCATCGTAGCCCTGAATTGCTAGGCCTTCCGTACGGCTTCCGATTGCCGTAACCACAGTAGCCCCGCCGCTTGCCGTGCTGAGTTCTTGCTGCAAGTGCTTGATGGGTAGTGCCGGCAATGTTGAGGTTTGAACCAACTTGGTCGTTCCTTCGTGCGAGCGATGTCTCTTCCTTGATAAGGGCTGCAGTAACAGCGTCCATGGTTTGCTCCTCCGAAGGTTTGTTTTTGAGAACGCCGACGGTGATTGCGAACGATTCAGGTACGGTTCGAAGGAGGTGGCAGACGACGGTGGTATCCGAGATCGCTTCTTCAGTTCCAGCCAATTCTTGGCGAATGGCAAGCAGGCAAGAGATGTATTCGGCGACCGAGGTCCCAGGCTTCATCGTCGAGGTATGGAACCGGTTGATGATATCGTTTCGGCCGGATTTCAGGGAGGCAGAGTGGTATTTCTGGCGAAGGAATTCCCAGACGCTGGCCGGATCATCAATTTCATTCTCGGGAAGACTGCTGATGATGGTTCGGATGGTAGGTTCGACTGATAGGTAGATCATCGAAGCTGCTCGGTCAGCGCGCCAATAGAAGTCACGGGCAGTAGCAGAAGTTTCAGAGTTCGGTGGGGTTTCTTTCCGGGTGACGATCTTGAAGGTGCCTTCCGCAGTAAGGACTGCCCTCATGTCGTTTTTCCCTGAATGGTAGTTGCGTGTATTAAGCAGCTCGGCAACTTCGAATTTGACAGTTTGTCGGGTAGAGGTCATGGTGGTGATGTCGTTGCATAGTGATGCGGCTCAAGGGGTTGAGGCTTAAAAATCAAGAGTGCAGGGATGAGACGTAGAAGCGAGGCGCAAAGTGGCAGGTACGGCGGGTGCGATTATCGATAGGTAGCAGATTGGCAGAGCGTTTAATCCGTGCTCATAACCTGTTGGAATATATGGATCGATAAAGACAAAGATAGTGAATTGGTTGATTGATACAAAGTCGAAGGAGGAACATTCTCTCTATATACAATGCGCCTGAGGGACTCGCCAAGGGGAAAGGACGGAAGACTGACTCCCGAACCGGTACTCGGAGACTAAGGCTACTGTCATCTCCGGACATGTTGCCTCTGGTCCGTCATCTCCGGACGCCGTCTCCAGTCCGTCATCTCCAGACGCCCATTATTCTGACAAACTGCATGGGGGCTTGCGAATCAAGCATCATGGCCCTAGCCTTCTGAGTCAGGACTCTGATCATCCTTTCCGCGATGCCGTTCTTGTGTTGTGTGTGTGGTGGACACGGCTTGAATGCAATGCCTCAGACGGCGAGGATGCTGCGGAAGTTTTTGTTGTTGTATTCTCCACTTCCGTTGTCTCAGCGAAACCTTCTAATGTCGTATCCCCAACCATCCACTTTGGCTTGGAACCATTGGAAGGCTGCTGTGCAGGTTTCGGCTTGTTTGTCGGGTAGGACGGTAAGCTCTGTATGACGAGAGTAGTCATCGACGTAGATGATGAAGTATTGGGCACCACCTGCTGAGCGCGTTGCGAATGGTCCCCACAGGTCGGAGTGGACTAACTCGAAGGGGGTGGAAGTTCGTTGAACTGGAATGCAAATTATCTTTCTTCGAAGCTTTGCCTGGATACATACCTCACAGGTGCTGCCATCGTCAACATAACCATTGATAATGGACTTTATCGCTACGTCTCCAAGGTGGCCAAGCCGTTTGTGCCATATCCTTGATTCGGCGATAGATAGCTTTTTCTTTTCTTCTGAGGTGACGAGAGTTGCATTTATTGAGTCGGGGGTACTGCGATTGGTATCGAGTTCGTAGAGCATGCCATTCTTCTGCCCTGTCATAATGACTTTTTAGTTAGTGCGGTCGCTTATTAGGCATCTGCCAGTTTCGAATGAGGTGCGATAGCCATGAAAATCCAGATCTCCTAAGGAGAGTAGTGAATAGCGGAAAGTTGGTAGGTGTAGGGCATTTATCCAGTGGTTTTGAACTTGAACGAGACCTTTATGGGTAGCTTGGATCACAGTGTTGTCGTCTAGCCTTATGTCGATTGTTTGCAGTAGGTGGGAGTTGTTTCGGAATCGGTTCTGAGGGCCATTATATATGTGGTGAGAGGCTCCGGAGTTGATGATCCACGTTGAGGATGCTTTTTCGGCTGCCAGCACAAAATAGCTGGTTTGGAACGTGTTTTCGTCGTAGCTTGTCAGTGCTTGGCCTGTTTCGTGGCCGGTTAGTCAATCTAGATTGGAGTGGAGAACTTCCTCTTCATCGCCATCGGCCGCCATCGCTTTTCCCTTCGTGCCAAACTGTTTCTGGTTTCTCCTGGCTTTGAATTCTTCCGTTCACTTCTTGAGCGTGCAATTTCTCTCGGTGTGTCCAGTTTGCCAGCAGTGATAGCATTCCATGTCGTCTCGAGAGCGCTTTCTCCCACTGTTTTGCTGGGAGTCCTTCTGGCCGTTTTGGAACTTACCGGAATTCTTCTGGGCATTCTTTTTCTTTCGACAGTCGTTGATGTGGTGTCCCTTCTTCTTGCAATACTTACAAAATGGAGTCTTACCACCATTGGATTAGAGTAGGGTTCCGGCAGTGTTGTTTCCGGAATCGCCAATTTGATTGTTCGCCAGGTGGTTTCGTTCAAATTCGCAGAGTTCGTTGATCGCATCTTGCATGAAAATGGTTTTCTTCCTCTTCCGTAGTTCATGGGTTGTAGTGGTGAACATGGGATCCGCATTGTTGAAAAGTTGCTGAAGTAGAACAGAATCAAATATCTCTTCTTCGGTTCCACCGACAGGGTCTCGGTACTGAAGCAGGTGCATGCAGTAGGTACTGATACGTTCACCTGGCCGAGGATTGACGGTGTAGAGGTTGCTTGCGTGGATAGAGCGTTGGGTTTCGGAGTAGGTTCTGTTGAATTGGTTCCCCAGCGTGATCCACACCTTGACCGGATCTTCCATATGGCGGAGCTGTTTTTGGATCGTATCATTGACGGAAAAACGAAGGAGGGTTTCGGCGTCAGTTCTTCTCTCCTTGAAATTTTCGATAGCGAGTTTAAGGTTGGCATTATCGACCTCACCACTTCTGGCCCTAGTGGAGTGGGTAGGAGTTGTCTCGGTCGGCTCCTTTTCTTCGCCGATCACGATTTCCCACACCTTCATTGACTTGAGGATGCTCTTGACGTTCATTTTCCAATCGATGTCGTTGATGAGGTTAAGACGTTCGATGTTTCCCCACTTGGTCTTGTGGAGATCCTTTTTGACGGTATCGGTGGAGGACATTGTGATGGTGTTTGATTGGGACGTTTTTGGTGTTGCGGCTTAAAAAAAAAAAGATTTAGTGGGGGGCAGGTGCGGGAAAAAAAGGATAATTTGTTGGACAGGGATGTCTAGTGCAAGGAAGATTTTGGAGGGAAAAAAAAAAGGTCGGTGCGGACAAGATTTTTTTTTTTTGAATAGAGGTTTTGATAGAAGCGTTCAATCCGGGCTCATAACCTATCAAAGGTTATGGGACAGATATCAGTAGAGATATATGGGTGGAGATAGTAGACAGTAGATTCAATGTGATAATCGTATCTGGTCGACAGAGGCATCTCTATATATACATGCTCGTCTCCGACTTCCTCCGTGCCAAGTTCCACAGCCACCTCGAGCGTCAGGTGCCCTCGCAGGATCGAGACCGCATCCGCATGGACTGCCCCTCTGTGCATCAACGCCATCATCTTATGTATTGGTGTTCCGTATGAACACTGCCCCAATGCATTGATGGCGTCGTTTCATGTTTCCCTCTTGACCGTCCTCCGTCAAAGATATTCAAGTGATAGCGTATGTAGGAATTCCGTTGCTTGATTTTTCACCATAGCGAGAGGACCACTCGCTATATAAACATGCAGAAACAAGCCCATTACCTATCACCGACTCGTCCAGATACCCTGGGTGGCAACTTGCCACTTCCGGTCTGGATGTCGCCGGTGGTGACTTGCCACGTCACTAGCGGCGAATTGCCACCTCTGCCACCTGATGACTTCCAGACGCAACTGAGCACTGAAGCCTCGTCAGGCCTAGGCTGGCCCTCGACCCATACATCTGACACTTTACCTCGTACGGAAGAGCAGCAGAAAGTAACTGTGAAAATCCAAAGTGCAACAAGCAGCAGCAGATAGAAAAAATAACAGTGAAACCCCGAGTCCTCGGATGCCTCATTAAAACTCGTAACCGTGTAAAAAACCCGTACAGGGAAAACCACGGATATAGGAGAAAGAGTGCATCCTCCAAAGAAAAAGAGGTGAAAGAAAGAGAGGTGTACATGGGAGAAACTCATTTGAACTGCTTCCGCCGCTTCCCCCCACCCGCTTCTGTCTCGCTGGAGGCTTCCCCTGTGTCTCGGCATACAAGTCCTAGACCGTGTGCATGCTTCCAGTGTGTTTCCCGAGGGAGGTTCTTTCTCATGATATCGGCGAGCATCAGGAGAAAAAAATATACGTTGCAACGCGGCGTCGCGTTAGCAACGTTGGAAGCGTTGAAACGTACTGCCGAAAGCAATTTACCGTTAAAACGCATTCAACACATCATTGTAGTTCGTACGCAAAATTTCCATTCAAACGCTACATCTTGCGTGTCGTTCACTATCTACGCAAAGTACCCTCGCAACTTCCATTTGAACGCTACGTCCGGCATGGCATCTACTACCCACGCAAAGTAGCTTCCCAACTTCCGTTCGGACGATACATCAGGCATGGCGTCCCTATCCACGCGAAGTATCTTCGCATCTTCTGTTCGGATGATACATCAGGCATGGCGTCCCTATCCACGCACGGCATCTTCGCAACTTCCGTTTGGATGACACCTCTACCGCAGTATCGACTATCCACGCAGAGTACTTTCGCAACTTCCATTCGAACGCTACGTCTAGCGGGGTGTCTACTGTCCACGCAGAGTAGGTTTGTTACTTCCGTCGGAACGTAGAAAAGTGCAAGTAATATCTTCTCCACACAGCAGGTCCGTTCGAACGCTATGTCTGGCAGGGCGTCTACTATCCACAGAGAGAATCTTCGCAACTTCCGTTCGAACGCTACGTCTGGCAGGTCGTCTACTATCCACGCAGAGAATCTTCGCAACCTCCGTACTAGCCACGCAGAGAATCTTCGCAACTTCCGTTCGAACGCTACGTTTAGCGGGGCATCTACTATCCACGCAGAGAATCTTCGCAACTTCCGTTCAAACGCTACGTCCGGAGGGGCGCCTACTATCCATGCAAAGTACCTGCGCAACATCCGTTCGAACGCTACGTCTGGTATAGCGTCTACTATCCACGCGGACTACATACGCAACTTCCGTTCGAACGCTACGTCTGGCATGGCGTCTACAATGCACGCAAAGTACCTTTACAACTTCCGTTCGAACGCTACATCTGGCATGGCGTCTACTATCCACGCAAAGTACCCTTGCAACTTCTGTACGGACACTATGTCTGGCACCGCATCTACTATTCACGAAGTCTGAAGTTCACCATAGAGTGTGAAATAAATCTGTTTACACAATTCAGGAATAATAAACTTGATGCACAAAACAACATAACATCAACTAACAGCATTCAAAGAATACATTTGAAATTTGCATCAAGCGAGAAATGAATTGTAAGGAAAGACAGTATTTGGCGATACGATCCAGTACGAAACTCCACCAAGAGAACCCAGTAAGCGAATCCAGCAAGAGCATTGGCGAGAGAATCGGCGAGAGAACCAGCGAGAGAATCGGCGAGAGAATCGGCGAGAGAATCTAGTAAGAGAATCAGCGAGAGAATCCAGCGAGAGAATCAGCGAGAGAACCGGCGAGAGAATTGGTCAGAGAATCCAGCGAGAGAATCACCGAGAGAATCACCGAGAGAACCAGCGAGAGAATCAGCGAGAGAATCAGCGAGAGAATCTAGTAAGAGAATCAGCGAGATAATCCAGCGAGAGAATCGGTGAGAGAACCGGTGAGAGAATCTAGTAAGAGAGAATCTGCGAGAGAATCTAGTAAGAGAATCAGCGAGATAATCAGCAAGACAAGCGGCGAGAGAATCAGCAAAAGAATCTAGTAAGAGAATCAGCGAGATAATCCAGCAAGAGAATCCAGCGAGCTGGGAGTGAATCTAGCAAGTGAATCAGCAAGAGAATCTCCAAGTGAATCGCGCAAAAGATGGGTGTTGACTCAATACCGGCCGTAGCAATGCCCGCCTGCATCGGCTCCGTTACTGTGAGGAGAATTGGATGAGTCATTAGCTGGTAGGGTTGGACAGTATGTTAACTACGTAGCACCCCCTCTTCTTCCATTTCTTCTTCTTTCTTCTTTACACAACAATGTATCCATATTGCATAGGAATACCAACAATCACCATCACCTTTTGCCACTTGCCTGACCTCGCATCCGGTCAACCCTCTTGTTGGATTCACTCGCTCTCGGTCCGCTGGATTTTCTCGCTGATTCTCTCACTAGATTCTCTTGCAGATTCTCGCGCTGGATTCACTCCCCTGATTCTCCGGATTCTCTTGCTGGATTCGCTTGCCGGATTCACTCGCTGATTCACTCGCTGGATTCACTCGCTGATTCTCTCGTCGATTCTCTTGCTGGATTCTCTGGCTGATTCTCTCGCCGGTTCTCTTGCTGATTCTCTCGCCGATTCTCTCGCTGATTCTCTCGCCTGTTCTCTCGCTGATTATCTTGCTGATTCTCGCGCCTGTTCTCTCGCTGATTCTCTCGCTGATTCTCTTGCTGATTCTCTCGCCTGTTCTCTTGCTGATTCTCCCGCCGATTCGCTCGCTGGATTCGCTTGTTGGATTCTCTCGCCGGATTCTCTTGCCGATTCTCTCTCTGATTCTCTCTCTGATTCTCTCTTTGATTCTCTCTTAAGTTCTCTCGCTGATTCTCTTGCTCGATTCGTTCACTGGATTCGCTCACTGGATTCGCTCGCTAATTCTCTCGCGAATTCTCTCGCCGCTTCTCTCTCTGCTTCGCACGCTGGATTCTCTCGCCGATTCTCCTACTCGATTCGCTCGCTGATTCTCTCTCTGATTCTCTGTCTGATTCTCTCTCTGATTCTCTCTCCTATTATCTCGTTGATTCTCTCGCTGATTCTCTTACTAGATTCTCTCACTGTATTCGCTCGCTGGATTCACTCGCTGGATTCACTCGCTGATTCTCTTGCTCGATTCGCCCACTGGATTGTCTTGCTGATTCTCCTGCTCGATTCGCTCGCTGATTCTCTCGCTGATTCTCCTGCTCGATTCGCTCCCTGATTCTCTCTCTGATTCTCTCTCTGGTTCTCTCTTTGATTCGCTCTTAGGTTCTCTCGCTGATTCTCTTGCTCGATTCGCTCGCTGGATTCGCTCACTGGATTCGCTCGCTGATTCTCTCGCGAATTCTCTCGCCCCTTCTCTCTCTGCTTCTCACGCCGGATTCTCTCGCTGGATTCTCTTGCTCGATTCCATTGCTGATTCTCTCGCTGGGTTCTCTCGCTGATTCTCTTGCTGATTCTCTTACTAGATTCTCTCACAGATTCTCTTGCAGATTCTCTTGCTGGATTGGCTCGCTGGATTGGCGCGCTGGATTGGCTCGCTAGATTACTTCCGGATTTGTTTGTTGGATATTATCGCTTCATGTGCTTGTTCTTGCTGGAAATACACTTCCAATGCTTTTGTTGCTACCTTTAAAGTATCTTGCGGGTAGCTATCGATGTATTCTGTTGCTAGATAGTTAATATACGCTCCGAACGCAAAATAATTTTCTGCTGATTAGTACACGTAGAGAGTATCGACTACATGTAGTGAATATCGTCGACACCCAGAGCGTATTGTCTACATGCAGCGAGTATCGTCTACACGCAGCGAGTATCGTCTACAGGCAGCGAGTTCGTACGCAGTACGGGGTTTTCGTTAATGAACGCGACCTGCGTAGGTATCGGAGACGGCAGGCGTCGCCATTGCCACGCAGAGAGTATCGTCTACACGATGGGATCCCATTCGTAATACGGGGTTTTCGTTAATGAAGGCGACCTGCATTGGTAGCGGAGACGGCAGGAGTCGCCATCACCATGCAGAGAGTATCCTCTACACGATGGGATCCCGTTCGTAATACGGGGTTTTCGTTAATGAACGCGACCTGCGTTGGTAACGGAAATGGTTGATGTCTGCGTTGTTACGAATATTTTTCGTTGCAACGCTGATTTGTGTCAATCCCCGCATACGCAAGAGGGGATTTTCGGTGAAAGCGTTACAAGCGCTGGGAGCGTGTACACGCTCCCAGTGCGAAATATTTTTTTCCCGATGAGCATGTCGGATGTTTCGTAGGTATGTTGTCTTGATGGCCTTTCTCTCACAGGCATCACGGATAAAGTGGAACCGGACACTGATGTGCTTGGTGAGTTCGTGAAACTTTGGGTTTTTTGCCTGTTGAATCGCGCCTTGGTTGTCAATGAAAATTTCTTGAGGCTCTTTGGTTGGAGAGATGCCAGAGTCGACCAAGCACAAGCAGTGTGGGCAGTGGTCCGTATGCTTGTATAGTGTCTGGCCATATAGGACTCGGGAGTATAGGGATTGGATCCAGATCGCTTCCTTTGCGGCATCAGATGCACCAATATACTCGACTTCCACAGTGGAGAAGGCGACCAGAGGCTGCTTCTGGGCGCGCCACGAAACCGCTCCGCCAGCAAGCATGAAGACATAGCCGGATGTCGACTTTCAGTTGTCAGGATCCCCCGCAAAGTCTGAATCGGTATAGCCGATATGAATATCCGAGTTTTGTGCATTGTACTGGATACCGAGATTTGCTGTATTGCATAGATATCGCAGTGTATAGGTGGCCGCAGCCAAGTGCTCTGTAGTGGGTGCATTGTTGAACTTGCTGAGCATAGAGACAGTAAATGCGAGATCCAGTCATGTGTACAGCATAAGCCACATCAGACTTCCGACTATTGACTGATATTGACGTTTGCCATCCGAATTGAGTGGATTTCCGGTCGTGGTGTGGCGACCAGCTTCGGGGAAAGTTGTCTCTGATTCTGCGTCTGGATCCAATCTCTGGAGTTTGCTTCCCATTGGCTGTGGGGTCCAGTGCCCATTACATTGTGAAAACCCTAAGGTCGCTAGCAACTTCCGGACAGCTCAGTGTTGGTGGATCTCTAGGGTCCGTTATCGCCGATCGCATTCAATCTCAATACCGTGAAAATATCGAACTGGTCCGAGATCTGTCATCTTGTACTTCGTGCGGAGAAGATTTTTGAGCACGGTGACTCAGTCGGTCGATGGGGAGAAGACCAGCATGTCATCGACATAGAACAGCAGAATTATTGGAGAATCAGCTGACTTCTTGGATTTCCAAATGGCTGACGAGGCATCGGATCGATTGGCTAGGGTGATACTTGCTGAGAGATAGACATTCAGATTGTATTCGCATCGTTTGAGACCGAGAGATCTGAAAAACTGATCAATGTGCTCGTACCAGAGATGGGGGGCCTGCTTAAGTCCATAAAGTGACTTTCTCAGCTTGTATACTAGAGGACTGCCAGATTCAATACCCTGCGGCAGTGCCATATAAACATGGCCATCGATTTTGGCATTTGGGAAGTCAGTGACGACATCCATTTGATCAATTTCCCAGTCGTGGATAGCAGTGAGGGCTAGCATCATCCGTAAACTCTGCAACTTGGCTACTGGAGCAAAAGTCTCATCAAAGTCGACTCCCAGCTGTTGTTCAAATCCTCGGATGACAAGCCTAGCCTTATACCGATTGCCACCTCCAGGCAATTCCTTGGTTTTAAAGACCCACTTGGAGCTAATAGGTTTAATGCCGGCTGGAATGTCTTCCTGCCTAACATAATCCCAGGTTGAGTTTTCAGCCAAAGATCTGACTTCCGCGTCAATGGCATCTGACCATTGCTGGCCAAGTCTCGGATGCTCAATACCCTCTCGGTAGGACACCGGATCTACAGAATCCATTGGTTGCTCTTCCACTCAGATCTAGTGGGCGACCACTCTGGGTCTTTTCCGAAGATCATACCGGCTAGGAGTTTCTGCTGGGACGAGTCCAAGTCCGTTCTGATCGGACAGCCCATTCGGGACGAGTCCACATCCATTCAGGTCAACGAGTCTGCTTGGGGGGACGAATCCAAGTCCACCCTCCATATTGGCAAGAACATCTGGGATGACAAGTCCACATCTGTCTGGGGCCACGAGTCCATGTCCACCCTCTGTATTGCCAAGACTGTCTGGGATGACGAGTCCACGTCCATCTGGGGTGATGAGTCCACGTTCACCCTCTGTATTGCCAAGACTGTCTGGGATGACGAGTCCATGTCCATCTGGAGCAACGAGTCCGCGTCTACTCTCTGTATTGCCAGGACTTTACCCAAGTCCATCAGGGAGGAGAAGTCCATGTTCACCCTCTGTATCGTGACGTTCAAGTTCTTGACGGATTCGACAAAGGTGACATTAGATGCCTTGATTACCTGCTACCGGCATGGATCCCAGAAGCACCAGATAGTTGTACTATCATGCACGTAGCCAAGCATGAATAGGGTATCTGCTTGTGTGCCGAACTTGCTTCGGTGGGCAGCTGGAACTCTAAATCCAATAGTTATATACGAGAATGCGGATACTCAGAAAGAGTTAATAGTGAACGATAATCGCGGAAAGGCTGGAGTTTATCGTTGAATTAATTAAGAAAACGCTAACTCTTACGGTTGGAATCTCCACAAATCTCTTAAAATGATTTGCAGAGTACTTCAATTTTAAACAGATTTCTAAGGGTAATATGAGTATAAATAAAGCTTTATTGAAATATGGTTATTCTAGTTTCAGACTTGAAATTCTTAAGTATTGTGACCCAATGGATGCTGTTAAAAGGAAACAAGATTATATTGATCTCCTAGCTCCAGAGTATAATATCTTAAAAATAGCAGGGTCACTTTTAGGCTACAAACATTCAGAAGAAACTCTTAAAAAATTTAGAAATAGAAAACACTCTGAACAAAGCAAAAAACTAATGAGTGAGATTAATCTAGGTAAAAATAATCCGCGATTTGGTAAAACTCATACCGAAGAAACAAAAGCTCTATTGAGGGCAGCTCCATTAGGTAAAGTTCTCTCAGAATCAGCAAAAACTAAAATGAGTGTATATAAGGGTACAGCAATAAAGGTTTTTGATAAAGAGATGAATGTTACTTCTACTTTTTCTTCAATCACTAGAGCAGCAGAAGGGTTAGGTGTAACAAGGCAAGCGCTCTTGTATCATTTTAAGAAAAGCAGTAGCTTTCTTTTTAAAGGTAGATATCAGATAGAAAAGATAAATTCATAGTTTTAGCTTGTTGCTGCTCCTGCGATTGGTCCCAAATTTTTAGTCGGCAGTCCACACCTGCCAAATTGTTTACTGCAGGGGGCGACGAAAGACTTCTTGATTATTATCAAATGAGTCAACTATTGAAAGGTAAAAGACCTATAGACTTTGCTCTTTTGAAATATGGTTATTGGAACTTTCGTTTGGAAATTCTTGAATACTGTGACAAAAAAGAAGCAGTGTCAAGAGAGCAACATTACTTTGATTTATTTAAACCTGAATACAACACTCTAACAGTGGCAGGATCCATGCTAGGGTTTAGACATAGTCAAGAGACAAGAGATCACATGAATGTTTTGTAGGCTTTGCATCCGAAATGTCACAGGTGGCCAACTCCTGGTTTTCTTCCGAAGAGTTTCTGGTACGGAGTCATGCTTTTATTCGATGAGGTCGGACTTCCAGCGTGCAAGTAGTTGGCCGTGGAGATGGCTTCTGCTGTTACCCCTGAATTATCTGGAGTACATTGTTAGCTAGAGAAGTACGTACCAAGGATGACGGAGCGGTTCAGAGAGTCTAGGCTGGAGTTAAGAGAACGGGGTTTAGCTTACCGCCAACAGCCGGCTGTAAGAGTTTAACTCCGGGGTGAGGGGTTGATTGCAAACAAACGGGAACTTACCAGACTTGGGCCTACCTCCCCAAAAGGAAGAAGGCCACGTCAGCTCGGCTGCACGGAAGAGAGTCTGGGTCTAGTACCCCACTCAGCTGCATGAAACCTCATCTCTCTTATCTACGACACTGCTATGACCAATGAATCACCCGTGGGGCTGACGCACCTCCGAGGAATCCAAGTCCGAGTCACCACTTCTCACGCTAGTCTCTCTCAGATAAAAGAAAGAGATTTCTCACCCCAACGGAGAGAAATCAGCACAAACCTCAAAAGAACCAACACTGCCACCAAACCCACACACAAGATCTAAGATTATTCCGTTGTGAATTATCGAAAGTAGCCTGATTACCTTTAGATTCTCTGAACACTCTAGTTACGAGACAACCCCAGTGTCACACTATAATCTTGATCTCAAATCACCCTACTCTCACAACAAATACCCTCGTTCGAGCAAGATCACTTCTCTTTACTCGAACTTTCTAATATCCTTGAAGCTCAGTCAAGCTACCACTTTGACTACACATTCTTCTTAATCGATTCACTTCTGAAGTAAGATACTTGGGATCTCGCACTCGACGAACCAATCCTAAAAGAGGAAATCGACTGCACCCCGGAAAACTGGTACACACAATACTGGGATAATTGCGCGACAAGTTGTATCTGCGCAGACCTTGACGGATACGAATTCCCCGAAATCTGTGATTACTCGTTTGAGGACGATGAAACCATCTACACAGGACACTTTCTAGACAACTACTAAAATGTACGAAGATATGACGACCATCTCAGACTTTGACAGGCTCCGACTTCAGGTGCCTCATGATGTACTGCAAATCAACGACGGAACCACGCCACAAGAAGAAGCGATAGAAATCACCAATCCCGCCGTATGGCTATGATCCCTAGTGCGTCAGCAAAAGAAAGCCGAGGACGACCTATGGCAACTTACGAAGCTATGTGGCAACATTGTCGACCATACCGACAAAAGGATCCTGAGAATAGAAGTCGTCTACCAAACTCTGGCCGACGGGACAAGGTATGTGTACGATCGAGTAACCGCTAACAAGAAAATAGCGAAAGCCTGACTGCAAAGTGAACTGGCAAATACGGGAAATGCATACCAGACTTTTGCAAGAGAAGTCTGGCAGGCCATCATCGAACATACCAACAATGTGTCACAGCAGCAGATTTGCCAGGCGACCCAACTAACAAGGGTCAATGATGCACTGGCTTTCATAACAGAGGCTAATGTGGCCCGGAACCAGCACCTTGCCAAATTCCAGGGTAACATGGAATTATGGGCAGGAGAACACCAGAGAAAGGTAGAGTTTTTGGAGAACAAAGTAAGGGAAGCACAGGGGGAAATTAAGAAACTCGCGGTCTGAATCCCGCTGCCGCTATTGCCAAAAAAGACCGCATACCTCGGGGAGACGGAAGCCCTGCTTTGGTGAAGCCCAGCCTGAGCTCCAACCACTGAAGCAGCAGAACTGGCAAGCAGACCAACGACACGGCTGACCCTTAGAAGTCCACTCCAACCAACGGCAAACCCAGCCCCGCCAGCAAGGAGGAGCCCACTCCACCTCCGCGCGGTATCTCAAAGGCAGCCGAGACCGCCGGCAGTACCAGTAACCCTGCCATCGTGGGCACCCGTGCCACAATGGAGAAACCCGCACGACGAAGGCGTAGGAGGACCCCCGAGCACACCGCCAAGACCGCGCAACTTAGCATCCCCAGGGCGATCACCAACGCCATCACCAACAGGGCCCTTGCGGCCTATAATCACCCCTCAGCAACTGGTGGCACTGGTGGCGGAAGGAGTAGCATGGGCCCAGCAATACGCCGCACCCCAGACAGAACATCCAAACATGACCCGCCTAAAGATGAAGAACCCGGAAAGCTATGACAGGAAGGCAATAATGGCATTCAATCAATGGTGGGAATCAGTCACCCTGTTCCTGACCTTTTACCCGGAAACAGGGGACCAGCAAAAAATCGCATGGGTAGGGACATTGTTGCAGGACACGGCTATGGTATGGCATCTAAACCGTTACCGAGAACTCCAAGGCAACGACACCTGGGTCAACGACTCGGTGGTACTGTAAGCCGAATACCATAATGAAGCGGAAGCCGCCGATGCACAGTTGAAGCTGGGACAACTAAAGTACCAAGGGTCCATTAGGACATACATGACGGAATTCCGGACACTCAACACCTTCGCCGAAGAACAAGGGGAAGGCTTGAAAGAGAAAATAGACCTAGCCATGCCAAATGACATACTGGCCATACGCTTCAACCTAAACCCCGAAGACCCAGTCGACGACGAGGAATTCCTGCACGCAACTTACCGTGCAGGAATACAAGTCGAAAAGAAGAAGGCCCTTAAGCTCGCCAAGGAAACCGCGAAAGGAGGAGGCCCAGGAACCCAGCCAAAAGAAGGAAAACAGGACAGTCAGAGAAGGAAGAACCCTGACAGTACCCGAAAGGGTAAGGGAGCAGAGCGAACCCCGCACACCGCGAGGGCACTGCACACGGAAAACCGAAGGTGGTACGGGGGAGGAACCTCCTGGGGTTCTAAGGAGGAAGCCCTCAAAGGCGTGCCCCAGAAGGAGCAAGAAGAATACGGCCAAAGCCGGGAAGACTGTTGGAGGTGCGGATGTAGCAGCCACAAGACCTATGAATGCCACACCTTCACTACAACAAAAGGAACCACGTTACCAAAAGCCCCATGGAAAGCCACGGCCATGTCCGGACAGAAGCGTCAATGAGAAGAAGACGGTGAGGAACACGCGGCCAAGCAACAGAAGATAGCCACGGTCGAAACAATGGACACCGATGCTATCGTTCCATTATAAGAAGACTCAGAGTCGGATTTTTAAGACGTCGGGACCCGCCGCAGCCTAAGATGTTGATAATGATATGTGGGACATCTTCAAAACAAAGCCTCGAGGAACCAAGCGCTGGAACCCCGAAAAATGGAAAAAGACCCCCACCTACATCACAAGACCGGTAGTTACAATGCTAATACACGCCGGAAACCAAAAACACCCTGTCCAGGTACTGCTGGACACTGGCTGTTCAATCACGCTAATAAACCAACAAACAGCAAGGCAGCTGGGAATCCAACATATGAAACATGCCCAGTCGATACAGGTTGAAAATTCCACAGGCGAGACTGTCAAAGACACCGGACAATTTCATACGGCACCAATGCTCCTGCAACAACGAAGGCATTATATGCAGGAATCCGTCAAGATAACGCCTATGGAAACAGGAATTGACATATTCCTTCCCTTTCAGGGGATAACTAAACATCCTCCGCAGGGCGCATGGAGATCGAATGAAATACGATTCAACTGCATCCACTGTTTGGAAAACTGCACCAAGTTCGAAGCCAATGAGTTTTTCCTAACATTGGACTAAGCAGTAGTAATGGATCCCTAGGTACGGATTATTGGATACATCTCGTCGGTCAGTAAAGATGCATTACGCCAAGTGCCGAACGAGTTCCACCAATATCTGGCGATCATGGGGAAGGAAGCTGCAGACGCCCTCCCTAAGTACCGATCCTACGACTGCAAGATCGACCTACAGGAAGGAAGCACTGTGCCGTGGGGGCTGATATACCCCCTATGGGAAACCGAACTCCAGACCCTACGAGAATGGCTGAGGGAAATGGAGCGCACAGGAAAAATCAAACACTCCACGACCCCAGCTGGCTCTCCAATCCTTTTCGTACCGAAACCACATGGACATGGATTACGCCTATGTGTGGACTACCGAGTGCTGAATAAGATTACGATTCCTAACCGCTATCCATTGCCACTCATACAGGAGCTACAGGATCGAGTCCAAGGGGCGGAGTGGTTCACAAAGATGGATCTCAAGAATGGGTTCCATCTAATTCGGATACAGGAAGATGACGAATGGAAAACCGCTTTCAGAACGCAATATGGACTATATGAATTCCAAGTCATGCCGTTCGGACTAACCAATGCCCCATCCACGTTTCAGGATATGATGAATCCCATATTCTCAGACTTATTAGATGTGGGTGTACTAGCCTACATGGACGACATACTCATCTACGCCGTCACCCAAGAACAACACGACGAGACGGTTAAGGAAGTCTTGAGGAGACTAACAAAGAATGGGCTGGCAGTCGCGCCGGAGAAATACGTTTGGAGAACCCAAGAAGTGGAATTCCTAGGATACGTCATCGGGCGAAACAGAATCCAGATGTCCACGGAGAAAGTGGACACCGTAATAAACTTCAAAACACCTGGTTTGCTAACAGAAGTCCAATCCTTCCTTGGCTTCGCCAACTTCTACAGACGGTTCATCCAAGACTATTCCCGGGTGGCTCGGCCACTAACAGAATTAACCAAAAAATCCGAGAAGTGGGTGTAGAACCCCAAAGCGGAAAATGCGTTCGAAGAACCAAAAAGGCGCTTTACAACAGCCACAATTTTAGCCCATTTTGACGCCCAACGACCCGTCATCATCGAATCAGACGCATTGGATTTTGCCATCAGAGCGATCCTATCGCAACAAGACAACGAGGGAAGACTACACTCAGTAGACTTCCACTCTAGGAAGTTCCAGCCAGCAGAGATCAACGATGAGATCCACGACAAGGAACTACTAGCGATAGTGGACGCTTTCAAGCACTGGCACCGGTATTGTGAAGGAGCAACGCACCAAATTCAGGTCTACTCAGACCATCAGAACTTGGAATACTTCACAACAACGAAAATATTAAACCGACGCCAAGCAAGATGGGCAGAAAAACTAGCTGGCATCGATTTCAAAATCTACTACCATCCTGGAAACCAAACTGGAAAGCCGGATGCACTATCAAGGTGAACGGAGTACTGTCCGGAAAAGGGGGGGATAGAAAACCAACCAATAACATTGGTTTTGGGAAAAAATCACTTCGAGGAATGCCTAGCACACTCCCTTATCTGTTCTTCGGCCCAATTAGCATTGTTCCCGGCAAGGAAATGGGATGAGGGGTTCCTGACATGGGTCAGAAAAGAGGGATCCATGGATAAAGGATACCAGCAAAGCTGGCAGGAACAGGAAGCGGCACTGGCGGAACCAGTGCTGAAGAACCGATAGGTCACAAAAGGAATGTTGGAAATCCGTGATGGGCTGCTCTACAGAAAGGGCATGCTATGGGTCCCGGAAGAACTGATCGACCAGATACTACGATCAGAGCACAACACTAAGGTGGCTGTACACATGGATCAGGACAAGACAATTGAGCTGGTTCGACGGAATTTCTGGTGGCCAAAGATGAACCAACGAATCATCAACTTCGTCAGAAGCTGCCCAGAATGCCAACAGAACAAGTCATCCCGACACTAGCCATACGGACAGTCCTCGCCATTGGAGCTTCCCTACGCTCCATGGCAATCAATTGCTATGGACTTCATTACGGAACTGCCGCTCTCGGAGAACTGCAACCAACTTTGGGTAATCATCGACCGATTCACCAAAATGGCCCACTTCATTCCCCTTGAAAAAGAAAACAAAACGGCAACCGACCTAGCGAAAATATGCGCTTGGGAAGTATGGAAGTACCATGGGCTCCCCACTGATATTGTGTCAGACAGAGACTCCCAGTTCACTTCAGAAGTTTGGAAGGACTTCCTCCGGCTATCAGAAATCCGGCTGCGAATGTCGACAGCATTCCACCCACAAACCGATAGACATATGGAACCTCTGAACCAGACGATCGAGGCATACCTACGGGACTTCGTTGGCAGAGAACAGGATGACTGGGTATCGCTACTACCGATGGCTGAATTCGCCTACAATAATTCGGTCACATAAGGGAATGGGAAGTCTCCATTCTATGCTAATTACGGATTCCACCCTACCGTGGTCCACCCACCAATGGAGGAGCCATTGAACCCGGCAAGCACGGTATATGCGCACTGGATGCACACCGTGCAAGATGAATCCCGAAGGGGTTGGAAGCCGCACAAGTGCGAATGCGCCGATATGCCGACCCGGATCAAAAGGAGCCTCCAGCATACCAAGTATGAGACTTGGTAATGCTCAAAGGGCGCAACATCAAAACGTGTCGCCCTTCGAAGAAACTGGACCACAGAAATCATGGTCCCGTCCTGATTGAGAAAATCATCTCCCCGCTCACCGTCCGTCTCACGCTTCCTTGGAAATAGAAAATTCACAACGTTTTCCATCTATCGCTGCTAGAGCCATATCGAACCAGCAAACACCGAGCGCCCCCGGACCCTGCGAAGGTACTCCAGGAAGAGGACGACATTGAGCAGTCGCAGGAGTACGATGTGGAGGAAGTTATGTCCTTGGTCGAACACGGCCGAGAAAACAACAAAGGAATTCTATACCTCGTCAAATGGCTCGACTATCCGGAACAAAAAGACTGGACGGAGGAACTATTTGACAACTTTTCAGTAGGCGGTTTGGAGAAACTCCAGGAGTTTCATCGATGGAACCCAGATGTGCCGAGGGACTATCGACTCACAGACACGTAGCGGGATGTCCATAAAGGGGCCCGGTGAAGCACGAGCAGTAGTAGGGATGAAGGGGTTAGAGGACTTCATCTCACGCACGGGAGAAATGATCATAATGACACAACGGAACTCTCGGAACACCCAACAGACGGATCGTACCGGCCCAGCGATATACCCCATCCCCGAAAGTGTGGTTACTCCTTGGCACATCCTCCGGCCAGCAAGAATGGCTTACTTAAAAGGAGGGTCCCTACCCGGATACCGGACTGCACGAAGGACACCATAGGCTCTCGCAACCGAAGAGCGGGTACGAGCTGACCTTGGAACGGGAAGTCCAAGAGAAGCTGATGAAAAGATCTGCTTCCCGGGCACCCCACGACCAAGCCGCTGACCGGGCGCCTGACGATGACTCCCCATGAGGGAAGGTGGGCGAAAAACAAGGAACAATGGCTCACCCAGCCCGGATGCCTACCCGGAAACTATAAGCACGGGAAAGACGCGCCGACCATTGGGGGAGACCGGAGCTCACTTGCGAGGCACTTACGATGATCACTCGGCCCAGACACTCTACTGGCAACTATAAGTCCAGAGATGCATGCTGGTAGCTCGGCAGACTGAGGTGGCTCGCGCCAACCCAACCCATGACGTAGGACTACGCTTTGGCCTAGTTCGAGGGTGCAGTCGTTCCGACGGACTAGAAAGATGTCTCTGAGGGAAGAGACCTTTCATCCGGCGGCTGGGATGGCTGCAGGGGTGGAGGATTGCAGACTGTGACACATAAAAAGGAAATCTCTCAGTGACACATCGAGATGCACAAACTTCATGAAGAAAGAGCAGGGCTACTTAGAAAAAGTTAGTTAGCGCTCGGGACAAGGCTAGGGGAGAGGGGAGGTAGTGTTACACCTGAATTATCTAGAGTATGTAGTTAGCTAGAGAAGTAAGTACCAAGGATGACGGAGCAGTTCAGAGAGTCTAGGCTGGAGTTAAGAGAATAGGGTTTAGCTTATGGCCGACAACCGGCTGTAAGAGTTTAACTCCAGGGTGAGGGGTTGATTGCAAACGAAGGGGAACTTAACAGACTTGGAACGACTTCCCCGAAAGGAAGAAGGCCACGTCAGCTCCACTGCACGGAAGAGAGTCTGGGTCTAGTACCCCGCTCAGCTGCATGAAACCTCATCCCTCTTATCTACGACCCTGCTATGACCAATGAATCACCCACGGGGCCGACGCACCTCCGGAGAATCCAAGTCCAAGTCACCACTTCTCCTGCTAGTCTCTGTCAGATAAAAGAAAGAGATTTCTCGCCCTGATGGAGAGAAATCAACACAATCCTCAAAAGCACCAACACTACCACCAAACCCACACACAAGATCTAAGATTATTCCGTTGTGAATTATCAAAAGTAGGCTGATTACGTTTTGATTCTCCAAACACTCTGGTTACGAGACAACCCCAGTGTCACATCTGCACACATACTTGCTGGGAGGCAGCTGTCGAGTAGCATTGCACGAACCTTTGCGTTGTGAGTCTGAACCATCCTTTCCCATACACTGTTCTTGTGCTGCGAATATGGTGGTGACGGCTCGAACATAATACCGTATTCTGGGAGGATTGATTGAAAGGCTTCATTGTCAAACTCTCCTTTCCCATTGTCACATCTGAACCTGGTAATCTGGTACCGCAGCTGCAATTCGACCAAAGTTTTGAAGTTTCTAAAGACTTTGCAGACTTCCGACAATGCTTTGGAGCAGAGAAAACATACCCAGCTGTACCGGCTAAAGTCGTCAATATATAGTATGTAGTACCGGCGTCCTGACTGTGATACTGTACCAAGTGGACCACACATATGGGAGTGAATCAGTACCAGTGGCTTACTCGCTCTGCGAGCTGGAATCTTCCTTTGAAACTTTTCCTTGGCTTTGGCCTTAATGCAAAGGTCGCACATAGCTGGGTTGGTGGATTTCTTCTCGATGTATGGCTGTTTTGGCAGCAGTTTCCGGATATCAGTGAAATTGAGGTGTGCCAGATGTTGATGCCATATTTGGATATCTTCTCGTTTTGTAGGAGGGACTGATACACCAGGGGCCAAGTCCGAATCAGGTGATGGGGGTGCTGACTCATTCGAATCTGCTGAGTCCGATCGATAATTTGAGTCTGCATTTGCAAGGTGCGCCTGTACTCTGATAGAACTTCCTAGCAGAATATAGGACAGCGATCCAGCAGGGCATCTCCCATGGGGTTGTTCGGTAAGGGTATCCAATGAGATATAGGCAGTTGCAGTTCTGGAGTAGAAGATAACATTGTACCCATCTTTATTAAGCTGCAGCACTGAAAGTAGGGAGGCTCCAAAGTCAGGGACGTATAATGCTTCCACCCATAGGAGAATCCCGCAGTGGAGCTGAAGGTTGATTCTCCCAGCAGCTGTTGCAAGATTGACAGAATCGGCTGACGTGACTTCAAGGAACTACTCAAGTGGATGGTATTCTTGGAAGTCTGTCAGATGTGGTGAGATATGGTGAGTAGTACCAGAGTCAATTATCCACTCGTTGGTATTAGAGGTATTTCCAGCCATTTTTGCCATTGCTGTAAGGCCATGTACTATAGTATCATCAGATGTGACTCGGTGTGCGGATGGTGACTTTCCGCGCTTATCTTCCCTTGTCTTATTCACGTCGGCAGCTCTCTTCTTGACTAGGCAGTCAATCGCTTTGTAGCCTTTCCTCATGCAGTAGTAGCATATGATATCAATGGTGTTTGAAGCTGCTTGCTTTTGATCGTATGGCGTGCGTCAGAATTTGCCTTTCCCGCAGGTTCGCATATGTTTACCACCATTGACGTTTGCTGTCAGAGCATTACTGGAGGTTCCAGCCAGATTCGGATTGGAGCCTATTGAAGCATTGCAAAGAGCTCGCGCAGTTTCGTGCTCGATTACAATTGTACTGACAGAGTTAAGGGTTTGTTCTTCGATCGGTCAGTTTTTGAGAATGTCAACAATGTTGGCGAATTCCTCCGGAAGCGTCGCAAAGATTCGTATGATTAGGTACCACTCAGTGACCTCGTCTGGAGTCCCTTCCAGCTCCTGACTGATGTCTGATAGTGAGGAAATATAGTTTGACACTGAAGTCCCAGGCTTCATGACAGCGGAGTGTAGATGGGCAAGTGTGGCAACCCGTGCAGACTGCAATACGGCAGCATCGTATCGTTCTCAGAGAGCCTCCCAGGCTTGATGTGGGTCACGATGTCCAAGACGAGTGAGAAAGGTTCGAATGCTGGATTCGGGTGACAACCACATCAGGAAAAAAAATAATTGCGTCCTGAGTGTCCGGACGTACTAGACGCTCTGGACGCTTCAGACGCAACCTGCTTAACTCGGATGTAGTTCACCATGGCACCTTACATCCGGACGCAGCTCACCACGGCACCGTGCGTCCGGACGCAGCTCGCCACAGTATCTGCTTACCGGACAGAGCGTGTCAGGGCATTTTCCTTCTGGATGCAGCCGTGTCAGGGCATTTTCCTTCTGGACGCAGCTGTGTCAGGGCATTTTCCTTCTGGACGCAGCCGAGTCAGGGCATTTTCCTTCTGGACACTGCCGTGAAAGGGCAAATGGCGTCTGGACGATGCATGTCATGGCACCACGGTCATGCTAGCTGTCAAGGCACAGAACATCGCAGCAAATACTCTTGTCGCATTCACAAACACGCAGCGGGTTCCAGGTATAGTGACTCAGTCCAGTTCTATTCATTCTATCTAATGTACATCTATATATGCTACTACCACACTTCGCGCGGAAACAAAGGAAAGTTGACAAATACGATACGACGCGTTGAGCACGACGCAATGAGCATGACGCAATGAGCACGACGCAATGAGCACGATGAGATGAACACGACGCGATGAGCATGACGACTATGAGGAGGATGGCGATGAGCACGCCGCCAGCGGTGAGGACAATAGCAAGTAGGACGCGGTGAGTATGATTGCGAGCTTTGTGACATGGTTAGCGCAGCTCTCAGAGTGACAGACAGCGGGAAGTTGTACAATACGACGTGACGAGTACGATGTCAATGAGGGTGCCGGCGGCGAGAATGATAGCGGGTAGGACGGGGTGAGTATGATGTCAATGAGGGTGCCGGTGGCGAGAACGATAGTGAGTAGGCCGTGGCGAGAATGAGTGCGTGTAAGACGTGGCGAGTATGATGTCAATGAGGGTGCCAGCGGTGAGGATGTTAGCAAGTAGGACGCGGCTAGTATGATTGCAAGTAAGACGCAGCGAGTATGATGGCAAGCTTTGTGACATGGTTAGCACAGCTCTCGGAGTGACAGACAGCAGGAAGTTGTACAATACAATGTGACAAGTACGATGTCAATGAGGGTGCCGGCGGCGAGAACGATAGGGGGTAGGACGCAGCGAGTGTGGGCGAGTAGGAAGCAGCAAGTATGAAAGCGAGTAAGACGTGGCGAGTATGATGGCGAGAAAGGCGCAACGAGTAAGATGTCTATTAGGAAAATGTCAACAGGTGAAAGGAGAAGAAAAAAAGGGGTCTATCTATGAGCCGAACCTTGCGAAAGCGCAAGCGTTAGTAGTGGCTTGGCGCTTTCTATTGCCATCGTACTCGTCGCATCTTTCACGCCATCATCCTCGCCACGACTTACTCGCCGTGTCCTACTTGCTATCGTCCTCGCCACTGGCACCCTCATTGATATCGTACTCCTCACTGTGTATTGTACAACTTCCCGGTGTCTCTGTCACTCTGAGAGATGCGCTAACCTTGTCACAAAGCTCGCCATCATACTCGCCGCATCTTACTTGCAATCATACTCGCCGCGTCCTACTTGCTATCGTCCTCGCCGCCGGCACCCTCATTGACATCATACTCGCCGTGTCCTACCCGCTATCGTTCTCGCCGCCGGCACCCTCATTGACATCGTACTCGTCATATTGTATTGTACAACTTCCCGCTGTCTGTCACTCTGAGAGGTGCGCTAACCATGTCACAAAGCTCGCAATCATACTCGCCGTGTCCTACTTGCTATCGTCCTCGCCACCGGTGGCGTACTCATCGCCATCCTCCTCATAGTCGTCGTGCTCATCACATCGTGTTCATCTCGTCGTGCTCATCGCGTCGTGCTCATCGCGTCGTACTCATCGCGTCGTGCTCAACACATCGTGCTCATCGCGTCGTGCTCCTCGCGTCGTGCTCAACACATCCTGTCGTATTTGCCAACTTTCCTTTGTTTCCGCGTGAAGTGTGGTAGTAGCATATATAGATGTACATTAGATAGAATGAATAGAACGGGACTGAGTCACTATGCCTAGAACCTGCTGCGTGTTTGCGAATGCAACAAGAGTATTTGCTACGATGTTCCGTGCCTTGATAGACAGCATGGCCGTGGTACCATGACACGTGTTGTCCGGACGCCATTTGCCCTGATACGGCTGCACCCAGAAGGAAAATGCTCTGACACGGCTGCGTCCAGAAGGAAAATGCCCTGACACGGCTGCGTCCAGAAGGAAAATGCCCTGACACGGCTGCGTCCAGAAGGAGAATGCCCTGACACGGCTGCGTCCAGAAGGAGAATTCCCTGACAGGCTCCATCCGGTAAGCAGATGCCATGGCGAGCTGCGTCCGGACGCATGGCGCCCTGGCATATGGCGTCCGAATGTACGGTGCTATGGCGTGCTGCGTCCGAATTCACATTGCCTGTGCATTTCACGTTGGGAGCAGTATGTACTCTGCCAGGGTGCGTCCAGAGCGTCCTGAGTGCCTGGTGCGTCTGGACGCAGATTTTTTTTCCTGATGCAAATCATTCCAAAGGCACGCTGTAATCGTTTGAGGAAGTCTCGAACCTCTGCCGTTGTATTGGCTGCAGGTGCAAGCTCAGTACGCAGAACAATGTCGAGAGAGTCGTCCATCGCCAGGAGGTTCGAGATATTGTTCTTCCATGAGTGGTAGTTGCTGGCACTGAGGAAGGGCGTTGAGCTGTGCTTGCAGGTATAGGTGGTGGAATCAGTCATGATATTGATTTGAGGTCGTTTATAAGGCTCTAAGGTATGGAGGCAATCAGTCAGGTACGGCAATGCGAAAAGCAATAAGAAACAAATTTAATAGAAGATCAATAGGTTATGGGTTGAGAAAGCATCAATCCGGGCTCATAACCTGTCAAAGATATTCGAGTGATAGGGTATGTAGGAATTCTGTTACTTGATTTTTCACCATAGCAAGAGGACCGCTCTCTATATGCACAGGCAGAAACAAGCCCATTACCCATCACCGACTCGTCCAGATACCCTGGGAGGCAACTTGCCACCTGCAGTCTGGATGTCGCCGGTGGCGACTTACTGCGTCACCAGCGGCAAATTGCCATCTCTGCCACCTGATGACTTCCAGATGCAACTGAGCGCCACGGCCTCATCAGACCTAGGCTGGCCCTTGACCTATACATCTGACATCCTCGGTGTGCAAGCACATACCGATCTGTAGTCTTTGTCCTCAGCCTGCAAGCACATACCGATCCGTACTCTTCGTCCTCAGAAATTCACTCACGTACGTACCAGTCAAAGCCTAGGTGGATATGAGCCTACCAGGGCCCAAAGGGTAGTTGTCCTGACTGGTACCAACGACAAGATATGGTGCTGCTGCAAACCTCGTCATTCCCATAGCTTCTATGGGTCACGCGGGTTCTGCTTTGCTGCTGCAGAGTAGTCCCCAGCAAACCACTTTGGCTGCCGAGGTTCTAGCTCTACTCTTGCCTCCCGTCTAGACTCTTACGCTCCTTGTATTTTCCCAATTCCTTCGTGTGGATGGCGGGTTGCCTGAGGCTGCCATAAACCTTATCGTTCCCATAGCTTCTATGGGTCACACAGGCTTTTTGGTTTTGTCATCATGGGTACGTCTGATCCTGTCAGCGCTTAGTCATCATGCGCCACTTCCAGTACCATCGGCACCGAGTCGTCACAGATTGCTTCCAGCACCATCGGTGCTGAGTGCCACGGATAAGAGTCTCCTGGTACTTCATTCTAGTTAGCCTGTCGTTCTCTTGCTACAAGGGTGTGACACTGGTCGAGGTTATTTAGGTTATTCGATTCTGGAGGGTATTTAGGTTATGAGGTTGTTGAGGTTATTCTGGTTATTCTGGTAATTCTGGTTATTCTGGTTACCCTGTTCTCGAGGTTATTCTGGTCATTTGGTTCTTGAGGTTATTCTGGTTATTCTGGTTATCCGGTTCTCGTGGTTATTGGGGTTATGAGGTTGTGGAGGTTATTCTGGTTATTCTGGTTATCGGGGTTATTTTGGTTATTCTAAAGTACAGGGACAAAAGTTTCCGTACAGGGGCCGTTTTACACCAAAAATGCCCGTTTTTACACAACCAAAAACCACTCTTTAGTTGACGGAAAAAAACTGTGCCTTTCACAGACGTCTTAGAATCGTAAGAATTATCATCTATAAAAATCTTGACAACTTTTATTTTATATTGGTGGCTCACGAAATTGTGTTATGCATGAGTTGAAAAGTGACTTTGGATTTTGTTTGGGACTCTCATACAAAAATATTACACAGCAACCAGTTTCAACACCAACTTTTCTCCCATATGGCATTACTCAACCACAATGACTTAGAATTGTATGCCGATTTTTTATAAGATTATCTACGTAGCTAAGAAGGCCTCCCAACAGTCCATCATTTTTTCCAGTGAATGTAGGTTGCTGTATCCGTGGTTGAAAATGGGCTACCTTGGTCCAAGGAAAATTTGTTTGGTCACCCTACTTTGCATAAAATAATGATTTTTACAAGCTGAAAATTCCATTGAAGCTTTATTAGTATATATTCATGATGTATGCCAACTACTGAGACTTTCTAAATTGTGGTTGTGGGGATCGAGAAGGTTGAGTGAGGGTATCATGGGCAGTGTGGGGGGAGGTATTCCGTGTCCGTCCAAAATGGGGGGGGACCAAATGTGGGGGGGGGGGGGGGTGGTCAATATTTACCAGAGAGAGATGAGGGTGGTGAATTGAGTGGTGGCTATCTCTCGGTGCGGTGTAGGTAGATGTCTAAGTACAAGAGGAACGTCACCGGGACACGCAATTTATATCCCAAGAGAATGACCTGTAATGACTAATTCGCTGCGCCCTTGGCGCCCTCATTTTCCCCAATTAATGCTCTTGGCACTTCAGTCCCACAGCTGCTTCCCTTTCCTTC
>Ga0307508_10001396_pt1 | contig 27191 bp, 35 predicted proteins | sample 9_EM_MG_FD_203089 | JGI IMG/M metagenome (GOLD analysis project Ga0307508, IMG submission 203089) | Populus trichocarpa ectomycorrhiza microbial communities from riparian zone in the Pacific Northwest, United States - 9_EM | ecosystem: Host-associated > Plants > Roots > Unclassified | place...
ACGGATTGGCCATGTACTGTGGCAAGTGTCCAACGCGTGGCCCCACCCAAGTGGGGAGAACGGTATATGTAGCTCGAGTCGTATAGCTATATCGAGATTCAAGCGACCATTGTACGATGATGAAGATGATACTAATTGATGGTTACATTCAACTTGGTCCGACGTTTCCGTTGCATCAGACTCATTGTGTTCTTTTTCGCTGCTCTGTAAACTGTCTTCTTGCTCCTCAGGCCTCAGCGCTTCCACCGACTCTTCATCATGCTTCTCGATGAACGGCCGCGTTCCTCTGTGCTTGAAAGTGAATCGTGATGAAGATTATCATCACCGTCACCCTTGCTGTTGCTGTAAAAATGCCTCGTTCGTCGCCGGAATCCAAGTCCAAGCATTCTTGGGCATTTGCCTAAAAGTTTCCTCGTCCGGGTTGCCTACATTGTCAGGAGCTTCAGGATGCATTTCTGAGGCTTCCCTGCAGTAGGTGGCCAGTTGGTAGAGTGTGAATACAGCAAATCTATTTTTCTATTTTTTCTGATTTTTTGAAATTTCAAACGCCAGTTTGATGGCGCCGACACCATTTTCGGAAACAAGAGTAAAGCCATGATCCGGATAGCAAGCGAAATATCAAGGGAAACTAGAACAACTCCTCTTCCTCTGGTTTCCAGTTCTTGGTCATATCCCAATAACCCGCCAACTTTTGCCCAAGCGCTTCCTTCGCAACTCCGTCAGTGGGGCAGCTCCTTGGCTTGAAGCTGCTGAACGCCCGCTCCCGCAGCAGACCCTCCCAGACCAGATAACATGCATTGTCCTCCAGTGACGTGACACCCTCTCCTTCAGGATTCGCAACCTCATCGGCCCTTTCTTTCCCTTTCCCTTCGGTACCTTCCTCTCCGTCGCCCTCCTCGATTTCGACCTCTTCCTCTCCGCGAGGGCGAGCCGCCTCCGTCCAGGCGATTCGGCGTAGCATCAAGTGTTTATATTGTCGTATAAACTTCTGAGCGCCTTCGACATAGATCATGCTGAACCCAGGATTGAAGATACACAAGCCCGTCAGGTTCATTTGTTCCGCGTTTTTCCGGACTTTAAAGCGTTGAGCAGGGTCTGACAGGTTCTTGACCCTTCATTGCAACGATATTAGGCTGGAGGAGACAAGGAGCAATCAAAGATAGACATACTTGAATACGGCGCCACAGATACCTTTCTTTTCCTCTTCCAGCTTCTTGTTCTCAATCCTTTCACGCCGCTGGTCGTCGGTAAGCTTGCGCTCGGCGTTCATCTTTTCATGCGTATGCTTCCTCATAGCGACTTCACGGCGTACGCGAGCCTCAACTCGTGTGGGATCTTGGACTGCATCTGAGGTCAAAACCTTCATCAAGTTGGCCAGACGAACTGCGAAGCATCAGTATTACTGTGGTCGACTACATTGTGTCAAATACCTTTAGGGGGATCAGGAGGAATAAGACCCATTCGAATGCGGTCACGCTTGTCTTGCAGTTCGGCCTGCCGACGTTGTTTCCTCATCTTCTTTTGCTCCTGTACACAAAATTACAAACGATGAATGGAAAATAATGGTAGTGTAACGTGCCTTGGTGGTCAATTTGAGTGGCTTGAGGCCCACCTTGTTCTTGTCGCCAGGGGCGGGAATCGGGATGGGGTGTTGGATATAGAGTGTGACCGGCGAGTCTGGAGTGCGAATATTGAGGTATTCGAGACCGTATGCAAGGTCGTCGTAAGTCTTGTTCGGTAGCAAGGCGGCGTCCCACCATTCCATGTCCGGGGGTGGCTCACGCTACGCACAGTCAGCTTCGCTTGGCTCAGCGGTAAAGATCGTCACCTTGATATTCTTTTCCAGAGTCTCAAATTCTGTGTCTATCCCTGCCTTGCGAGCACTCTCCGCAATACGTTGCTTCAGTGCTTCCAGTTGAATCTCTTGTCGCATTTGGTTCCCAAGTTGCACGTACTTGCCCTTGGTATTAAACCTAAATGAACGGCCGGTTCGTTCCTTTGGAGCACCCTCGAAGCCGCTGTCCTTGACAACCGAGGGTCCTGAGGAGTAGGGGTTGGCTTTAACTTCGGTAGCGGGAACTGGCGTCGGAGCAGGGGGAGGAGTAGGAATATTACGAATATTTGCCTGACACCTCAAGTGAGCAGAAGATCCTCGACCAGAAGGGCTGACAATCGCACCTTGATAGAGGCAAACTTGGGCTGCATGGGCTTGTACTTGTCCTTCTTGGACTGTGGTGCAACTGGGGTAGTGTCGAGCAGCAATGGGTGTGCGGCCATCTTCAGTCCTGCTCCTTGTTGTGCAGGCTCCGGCTGCTTGTTCTTCTTTCCAGTCTGTGGCATCGACTACATCGGGTCGTCAGCCAGTTGCGCGAATACAACGCGGTGGACACACCATATAAGGGTTATCTTTGATGGCGAGTTTACTCTGAGCTTCCGCGACACGACGTTTTGCTTCGGCAACTTTGCGCGCAAGGTCGTCCATGTTGGGCATCACGGGGCCTGGTGCAGGGGAAGGGCTGTCGGTCTTGACGGGTGGAGTCGCGACGGCAGCGGGCCTGGTTGGGACACCTGGAACGTTGCTCTTCATCGCGGCCACCTTGGCAGCGATTTCTGCCCGCTTTTGGGCGATGAGCGCATCTCCTGATAGCTGTGATGGAACAGTCAGCCGTTGGGGGGAATGTCACTGCGGGCGGAGACTCACCACAGGCGTCGATGAACCATTAGAGGGGGTCTGTGGAAGAGCAGAAAGGTTATAGAAGCGTGTTAGAACGAAGTGCGATAGCTGAATTCACCTTGAGAAACGGAGAAAGCACTCACAACATCGCTGGCAAGGAAAGGGCACACATGAGACACAATGGATGACGAGAGATGGAGAGCTGTCCTACCTTTTGAGTCTCTTTGCGACAGAAGTCTCGCCGTTCCCTTCGAACACTCTCTTCTTGTCGCTCATTGTGCCGACAGTGGTCGTGGCGTTGTCGACAAAGTAGAAGGGGTCGTGTGGCTATTCAAGTAACCCCTCCTGTGGGGGTCACATGCATTTTCTATAGGTGTCCAGTTCAGCCTATCACAGTGACCGCGATGTTTTCGTTCCTCTCTTCTGCGTTGCCAAGAATAAGACAGGCGATAGCACCGGTATCCATCCCAAACGGTACATTCGGTGCGCGTTTCCGCAACCAAATTGCCCCCCGCAAGGTCAAGTACGCCAAACGCCAAAAAGGTCGCATTCCTATACCTACTGGTGGATCTACACGGGGCACGACGCTCGCATATGGAGAGTATGGCATCAGAATAAAGGGACAAGGCGTCCGGTTCACTGCGAAGCAGCTTTCGACCGCCGAGGAGGTCATCAAGCGGACCATCAAGGTCGTAAAAGGTGCAAAGGTGTATTTGCGGGTGTTCCCCGATATCCCTGTCTGCATAAAAGTGCGTTCGTGACTAGCATGCGGGTGGAGCTGTGCTGATTCCGCACGCACGCAGGGTAATGAAACGCGTATGGGCAAGGGCAAGGGAACATTCGAGTTCTGGGCAACTCGGTATGTCCCCGTCTTTAAGCTTGCATTGGAAATTTCTTAACGTGCTCCAGTGTCCCTACTGGGCGGGTCATCTTCGAGGTTGGCGGCGTTCCTATACGTGAAGAGATTGCTCGAGAAGGTGGATGTCTCGGGTAATCTCTCCCCTCGTACCAACTGAATACCTTCGTAGCTCTGCGCCTCGGTGCCGCAAAATTGCCGACTACGTATGAGTTTATAACTCGCAGATCACCACCGCGATTAGGAAACGTGCTGATCGAGCCCCCTTCGCCGTCCATTCCTCCTACTCCTGTTACTACTCTAGAACCAGCCCAAACATCGTAGCAAGGTTTTTCGCGATTCTTGCTAATGATGGATAGAGTTCACAATACAACTCAGGCTTAACTTGCCACTTAGGGGGAATGAAGCGCGGGCGATAAGGTATTCGATATGTTGAACCCGTAGCTTAACGACAACACCTAGCTGCGTGCAGTATCACTGTTTCTCGTCGCTGGAATACAACACTCTTATCCGCGCTGCGTCCACGTTCCGGTCTTTCTACAATTCACTGCAAAGATGACATGTGATTGCAACGGGTGACGAGCAACTTTCCGAAGAAACCGTTCGTATTGCTGCGGGAATGCTTTTCGCGGGGTACACGGAGTCACGCGTCATGCATCATGACTCGTCTCTGCCAGCCACAAAGAACACTCCGCCAGGTCCTCCAAAGAAATCACCGAGGTCGAACTCGATGCCCGGCTATCCCTTTCGTTTGCATCCAGCGACTCAAGGCACAAGGTCGGCTAATCATTACATGCAAGGCCGAGCGGCGTATGAACGCCGTTGTGGCTCTCGCACCTAAATTATCTTTCTGCGGAGTTCCATGTGCTGCGCGATCAGAGCATCACGGAGATGTCTCCCCCATTGCCGAGTGTACCGCTCAGGCGTCAGGGCACCCGATCTCGCTCCAGATAGCATCGTCAGAGTCAAAATAAGCGCGGGATGTCCTGTCGTTGAAACGGTTTTGTTGGGACTACGCCTCAAGGAACGATCTGCCATGAAAGCCTTGTACGACCCTTATGCCGCAATTCTTGCAGTTTTTGACATTCCTTCAACTAGACGTTCTCACGAAGATAGGAAACGGATGCATCATTTGAACCGGCCACAGATTAATTTCCAACGAATCTCGCCATGGGCTTTTCCACCCTCCCGTTTCTCAAACCTCGGTGATGAAATTACGTTCCAAGAGATGCTCGCTGACAAGGACTTGTGGTTGGTCCGAGAAGAGGAGCGGCTTGTCTTTGAAACATCGCAAGTCATACGTGTGGCGGAAGCAGTTTCTGGAGACTGTGACTCTCTATATTCATGATGGGAGGTGACCCGGAGGTTAGTTAGTTGACTTTAAGCGTCCACAGCGCACCTATGCTTACCCTTTGTGTCATAGATGGCTAACGCCGAGTTCATGTATGAATATTTTATCCGCGTCCCTTTTTCGAACGGAACAACAGAAGAGATATTGGCAGGACGTACCAGTTTTCAACCACTTTACGATCATGCGGGTACCCCTCCAAGGCCGAGTTCCGAAACTATAGGACTCGAACCGAGGCATATTGGCGTCCCTCGGAAGCACCCTCCCATCACGAACTATACCGCACAGGTCTCTGGTTTGGCATTTACTCAAAGGAACGTTCATTTGGATGGCGTGGCGCTTAACATAAACTATCAGGCTCCGAAGATCAGGTCGTCACCGTGGTCATTACCAGAACCGGACCTGCGCGCACCTTCACTGCACCGCTGACAGTTCAAGGAGGTTGCGTCCAACCCACCTTTTCATCAAAATGGGCTGTCGAGTATGATATTGCAACCTCAGGATTGATATCCAGATCCGAATATACTCTACGTTCTACACCGGAGGATGTTGCAAGACGCGGAAGGCGCAATTTTCGGGTGTTTTGGCGGATGTGATGTCAGGGTCTCTGTGACAATGCCGAATTCAACCTTGGATGAGATTCAGTTCGGGGACATCGTGACGACGACCAGCGCAGCCGTCACTATTCCCATTGAAATAGACCGTCGACAAATCACCAACTTTGAAACATACTATCAGACACTCGCCAACTCTCTTTGGATCACCCTGGAAACACCTCGGTCGATGGATGAAACAGTCGACCCAGATGATCCCTCTGCCGAACCTCCCTTCAGTTGGGGCCCAGAGTTTGAAGATGACGAGGAACCGTGGGTACCTTGGGAGAGGGAGAAAACATCCGAGATGCCACGCCCGAGGTCGTGGGGCTCATACTCCGGGAGTGTTCCAGCCGTGGTACGCCCCATAGGCGGGTCACGCCACCACGGCGCGGCCGCCTTTGTGTCGGCGCAGGTATGTCGGACCAGGTGACCCTACCGGGCGCGACAAGTCGCGAACAGCGCCGGTTGGTCCACTATCTCGACGAGGGCGCGCGTGGGCCCACCTTTGTGGATCGTAGCGCTATTCACGAACTTCTTGCCGAGGATCCCGCGGAGCGAGAACTACGCGCGCCGTTCCTTGAGCCAGTGATTTCCTCTCCACCTGAAGGGGAAGAGCTCATTCATCGGTATTGTGTTCAAGACCGCAAGCCGCCTATATACGTTGGCGAGACGTGGGTCAAGAAGGTGCCAGTGGCCGACAAGGACGAACACAAAGCTACTGTAAGCACGCTGGCTTACCTAGTACATATACCGTCCGCGATTCTGAATGGTAGTCATTCAGTATTCTACCTTTTGGTGTAACGCGCTCTGGTCGCTTACAGCTACCCTGCAATTTCGGGTCTTGGTCCGATTCAAGTCCATCAGCACGTCTGAGTAGAACCCGACAGCACGGCTACACCCTACCAGCTCAAAGGCTCTCCATTCATAAGTTCTCTAGGCTTTTAATTTACCACTGCAATCATTTACATGTCTCGTGTACGAGTAAAAAGAAGTACAGTCGATTGTACCTTTCCTCAGTTATAGTACACAATTGTAAATAGCCGCAATCCCACTATGATATTGCAGCACAATCTCAACCTACACTACGACCGTTGAGCAGGTTTTCTTCACGCCTTCGGGACCTCCCTCCCATGTTCCCATAACATATGTTCAGGCGTTGCAGTGCTCCCAAACTTCACCTGTGCATCCAGGTATTCTGTGAAAGGCGTTTCCGTCTCAGGAATCTGCTGAAGGTGCACGAGGGCTTGGAGAGTCTTCATGATTGCAGGATACCTGGCTAGATATGGATATGTGGCGGTATCGACACCAGCAGCATAGATACGCAGGAAGCGCTCTGAGAATGTCACGGAGAACGATGGCGGTTGACCAAGATGTACCAAGATGGCGATGTAAGGAAGGGATTCGGAATCTGAAGCAGAATGCCTGTTTTCGCCGCTCAGATATTTGTGTCCCCGAGTGATGTCGCGCAAAAGATCTTTGGAATTCTTTGAGTTGTGAGCCTTGTCTGAAACGAAGATGTGCGACTCCGCTGACGCGCCTTCAGGCCCGCCCTTGAAATAAATGGGTATCATCTTGTCGATGAGAGGCTGTTGGTGGCTGCACTCCACTGCACTGGTCCTCTGCCAGTGACGTAGTGTCCACTCCTCCAAGCTACAAGATAGGGGATTATCGATCAGTTTACAAGTCAGGTTACGAAGAAAGGGATTCAGAAAGACCAACCATAATCCGTTCCCTTCCTTTGATCCGGCGATGTTCGCCTCCATGCATACCCAGTGCGAGAAATTCAGATATGCATCCTTGAGCATATCGTGTGCAAGCGGTGCCTGCGTGCCGTCCTTATCCCATATCTCCGGTCCAAAGATAAACTCTTGCCAATCGACAACGGGAATCATTTGACAGTCAATTAGATGTTCTACCCATGATGACGGAGTGTTGTTGACTATCTTCGCCCGCGTGCGAATGAACAAATCCTTGGCCAGCAGCCACAGTAATCTGCTGGCAAGCTCGCCACGTTGACCTACATCGACCATGCCAGAGTTGACCACGTTCAACAAAGTTCCCAAAGCGAGTTTTTCAGGCCCTTCGTGCAGATCCCGTGCAGCCGCGCACGAGAGAAGTGGTTCGGATGGATAACTTGTGAACATCCAGCTGCGGTCCAAGGTCGTCGCAAGACATATGCGAAGGTGGCTCGCCACCCCGCTCTCCAGATACTCGACCGAATCCGGGTGTCCGAACGTGACGTTCAGTCCAAATCGTTGTCCCAATACCGCGACCACATGGCTCCTTTTGCGTGCATCAAATTCATCTCCCCCACATAATTTCGATGACGCAGTGTCTAGCACTCTTCCCGGCAATGTAAGGGCAGTCTTGAGAGACAGCCACCTACGGATGATACCCAGGTTAGTCTGCAGCTACTATCAAGGTTACAGAACTTACAAAGGCCTTCCATAACCTACGATATGACGAACCTTGGAGACATCTTTGGTGTCGATATCTCCAAGCCGCGGCGCACTCTGGTCCCAACCGAGTTGAGTGTAAGGTGGGAAAAGCCTCTGACCCCTAATGGCAACATGGTCAGAATTATCTGAGAGGCGAGTAAGTGGGAGATCAGAACAACGTGAAATTATCACGGACGTTTTTGATAGGACTTTGGAAGTCGCCGAGACGAACACGACCCAAACTGCATGATTCTGGTGATGTGAATACCCGTTCACGACTCTGCAAAAAACATCTGCCGGGCGATATGTTCCTTGAGTAACCACGGGAACGAGCAGGTATGCTTCATCGACCGAAATCACCAACTTTGGCCGATCAGAATCGTCAGCAAAGATCTTCTCAAGGGATCCCGCCATTTTCCCATAGGCAGTAAATAGACGTGCAGCAAAATCAGAATTAGAAGAGAGAGCACCTGATTCTGCCTCGGACCACACCACTCAGCTGGGGATTTTTGTGATATGAGCAGAAATATTTACCAGAAAGGGCGAGTTCCCTGAGCTTATCAGCGGCTCTATCGATGTCAGTGACTGTATCCTGTGCCATTGCACTAGGGCGTGGCTTGAGGGCACGGATGAGCTCAGAATGGACCTACGAAACATTATCAAATCAGGACTATGCTGCAAAACCAGATGTCAACACCTTTGAGTATCTCTTAGAGACCTTGTAGAAGGAATCGGCCCTAGCAGTAGACTTGGGAGGGTCGCCCATATCGCACAAGTGGCGGACCCAACTCATGACGCTCGCCTTGGCATTCTGGGGGGCGTGACCCGTGGAGAGATATTCCTCGAGCGTGTCAAAAAGAGCGGTGGAGAATGCGTAGCAGACGGTCCGGTACGCCCCCTCAGTAGGGGGAAATTGGGTCAAAATTTGCGAGGGGATCGGATCACGCGCAGGGAAGCCTAATCTGTCGCTCTCCCCGCGCAAGTTCATGTAAATCACTACGACATCCTTCTTGCTCAACTAAATTTGGGGTTTGTTCGGCCAATGCAGATGAATTTTAAAAAATGAGACTCGTTTACCTCGGTCAGCGTTCTCGAGTTCCCGGTGCCTGAGCTCTGTACAATGGAGCAGAACTTGGCGTAGTACTTGGGATTGTTCACAGTCTTGAATAGCTTTTCGTTGTGTGTCAAATACTCGTAGAACCCGTCAACCGCTGCGCCACGGTACTTTGCTACAAAGGATCCCGATAGCTTTTGATGTAGATCTGGTAGAGCTCAGTCCGCGGTTGTGTGCAGGCTAGATGCACTAACCCCCTAGGGTGTCGGTCGACGTTGTGGATATTGGTGTTGGTAGTTTTGGCTCTGACTGTGGTGCTTTGAGAATGGCTGACGGCTTGAACAACAACTCGTTAGCAAGCTTAAGTAGATAGTGAGTATGCATCATAGACACGCACCGAGGTTTCGAATCTCGCGGTATGATTTGTGCTTCCAAGCGGAAGCGAGCATAGGGCGTAACTCTTCTTTGGTCTTGATCAGGTTTTTTGCCTCTGCCATATCAAGGTACTTTTTGTCCATGTCTTTGCTGCGCGCGATGATGGCATTAAGGAGCATGCAATATTGAGCGTTTACCCAACTCCCTAGATCGGATTCGTCACCCAAATCATCTTCGGTATCTTTCTGTACTTGTATGTCAAGCTCGTTGTGGGTGGCATCGTCGAGGAGATCTGGGACAGTCTCGAGGGGCATGATGTTCAACAGTTGTTCCACTAAATCGCTTGAAGCGCCGCCTCATTATATCGCCAAAGGAGCCCACAATCGATGGACCACGATCTGTCTCCAGCATTTGTGCTAGTCTGGTGACCAGACTACATTTGTGCCGGGATTCCTAATAATTTCCTATCAGTATTCTCAAATCCAAAATGTCCTGAAACTACTTCAAGAATCCGCGGACACTCCTCGAAGATGGTCGAGCTCCGAGACCATAGGGCCGCACTCGAACCGGTGTCCCTCGAAAGCACTCTCCCATCACGAACTATCCCGCACAGGTCACCGGCTTGGCTCTCTGATCTCGCTTGAAACACCTGGCTCAATGGATAAAACAGTCGACACAGATGACCCTTATGCTGAATCCCCTTTCTACACCTAGCATTTCGTCTGTCTCTCTGTAGTGCCCAAAAGTCCATCTCAAGCAATAGGATCCTGCTCCCCATTTTGCATAGTCTCGTCCTACCTCCTGCACTCGAGTTCTTCCCTCAGCGGGTCTCCCGTGCGTGGGGCCAGGATTCCGATCTCTTGGGCCGGAACCTGGTATCCAATCGTATCGTGTCGTGTCCCGATGCATGCACACATGCAGCCATGTCTACGATGTCCGTTTCGGATCTCCTATAACCGTCGCAACGAGTATGATAACACCAACAAGGCCAGATGCTCCGAGTGCACGCATCACCCCACTCTCTGCTGCAGCTTCGTCTTGCGTCGGACGACCGTTGGCTGTCGAAGTACGCCTTCCCTCACCACTCGATGCCATCCATGACGTGGGACCTGGACTCTGAAAGCCGCGCTGGTCGAAATTTGGCTGAGTATCGCTCGACTGTGAGGCAGCCCCAGACCCAGATCGTCGATGACCCGTCGCTCTCTGCACGAAGGGGTTCGAAAACGGATCTGTGCGTGAGCCTGTATACGACGCCTGTGGCCCCGATTGAGGACGATGATGCCTGTGATTGTTCGTACGTGCGTGTTCGTAGGGATGATCATAGCTTGCAGCATAGGGATGACTACCCATGGGATCTCGGTTTCTGGGGTGCTTGGGCCAATAGTGTTTGGAACCGGGTTGTTGAGAGGGTCGGGTAGTGGTCGCTTGGGGGTGTTGTCCTGGCGTATGACTGGGACCAAAGGAGCGGTCGTATTCACGCCTGGAAAATGGGTGAGCAAGAAGGGCGACGGAATGGAAGGGCGTACCGTTTTCTGTCGTCACCCAGGATAGCATAGGCCTCACTCACAGCGTGAAACTTGGCTCGTGAAGCATTGTCCTTGGCGACGTCTGGATGATGCTTCTTGCTCAGCTGCGCCCCTCGCTGGTATGAGTGTGATGCGTGTATTCACGATGTCGATTGTCCCACCTGATAGTAGCTTGTCTGCGTGGAGGTGGTTAGCAGGGAACGTTGGGCGGCGCTGGTCAGTACCTTGATTTGGGCCCTGGTAGCGGCCCTTGGAACAGAGAGGGTCGCATAATGATCCACATGCTTCCTGTGGCTGCGCGGTATCGACGAGAACTTGCGGGTTCCACGAGGAAGAAATGAAAATAATTCAGCTCGCCGAGCGAACATGGAATGAGAGTGGATGATGCATCGCGCGGGTTTCACCGGTCCCAGGACTCTAGGAGATAACATACGTGGGAACGACATACTGAATTTGGGCGGATCAACTTTCCGGTTTGACCCACGTATAGCCTTTGCAACCAGTCCACCGCGAGTCATTCTACCAGTGCAGGTGCCTCAGTCCAGTCCAGCCCCGAATTCTCGAACGAAAAAAAAGGAAAAGAACATGTTGCAATATATCTTCTTCTGGAGGGGACGATTCAACACGCCCGTACGTCGCTCATGTCATGGCTGACCTCCAATCACCGCTCACTCCTCCGTCTTTCCTCATCTACTTGCTTGTGTTTCTGCTGGCCCTCGTTTTGCGTCCCGATATTTCGTCGGGGATGGTGTCATGAACTCGACAGGTCGTGAGGCCGTTGGCACCATTCATCGCAGCTTCCGCAATCACGTTTTACCTCGTCAACCAGATGCAGGACCTTGGTATTCGTTGTATGTATCACTGGCCTCCTATTCTCTCTCTCGAAGTTCACCCTCTCTTAGCGGAAGCATACGCCAAGGATCCAAAGAACCCATATGCTGCGCAGATCGCGAGGGAGGCAGAATCACACCACTAGCTTGCTTCGCTTGCCGAGACTAGCGCGATCGACCCTTACTAGGTACCAATGGTAGATTCTTGCCCCTGTCTGTTACTCTCTCGGACTGACATGTTTAATGTCGGTTTTCAAGGGATAGACTTGTTGCATTGCGTAGAATCATAACTGTCTTCGTACCAAATACTTGACTCGCTTTTTCCTCCTGCTGGGCCTTATGGGATGTTCAATCAGGAATGATTGGTATCCGCCTTGTACAATGGTTGGCAGCAACGGTGACTTGTGCCGTCCAATGACATGGATAACCCAAGTCAACAACGTTTTGGGGGTATATATACTAACATTCGTTTCCCGTTGAACATCACCATAGTTGTCAGTAGTGTTATGTAAATTAGGCCGCTCTTTGTCACTCATCGTGACCTTTCTTTTACTTGTCAATTTCCCTGGTGAGCCACCTTTTCCCCCTTGCCCTGTCCACGTACTCCCAATCTTTCTTTGCAGCAATGAACAACTCCCCACTCTCATCGTAAGCATTGCTGAATCTCTCTATCTCGAGCGCGAACCGTGCGCTCCTGCTCTCATCCGCGCCTTCCACCCATGCCTGCCTGACGCACGCCAGGAACGCCGAAACGACCACGAGGTTATGCGCCACGAGAAATCCGTGTGCGGACATTTCGTGCGTGTGGAGGAGGTGATGGATATATGCGCGACTATACGGTTTTTCATACCGCGCGATCGCTTCTCCGCCTGTGGTAGCGTGCGGCTGCTGATCGACGGTGCTATGTAGAATGTGCGAGGACGGCGAACGGGGTGAGCATGCAATACACGAACACACATGCCGCTGTGTCGCGACTCCATCCGCACTTTCTGCCGCGCCTACGAGCGTATCTGCGAGACGCCCAAACTGGTGTGCGTAGATGGGATTGTACAAGTTGTGCCCCAGACTCTGGCGTGCATTCACCGCGCCGCTCGCAGGCACTGGAAAAACAAAGTCCAGCGCGACGCCGAAGTTGGCAGCGTTCATTGCCCATCCGACGTCGAACAGGTCGACACCCACGTCCCGGATGAGACGCAGCATTTCATGGGGCGATCGTGTTCCCGTCACAAGGCGTGGCTTCTGTTCGGAAAGCTCCCCAAGCGATGCCCTGAGCAGGGATACGATACTTGGCAGGACGGACGGCTCGGCCATGGATAGGATGCTCATCGCCGTCCGGCTTACCTCTTCCGTTGTATTAGGGGTCGGCGCCTCTACGATATGCTCGGGATGCTGCAACATTTCTGGGCGTTCCAGTTGGAGAAAGCCATCGGACAGACTTTGATGTTGTGACGTATTTGGACTCGGTTTGATGCCGCGCAAGACGGCGAGGTCGAACACGTAGCCTGTGATACCCTCGTCGAGGCATCGGAGTGGCTTGATAGCATCCGCTTCTGGACCATGGAGCGTTTCCCTGAGTCCATAGGCAAACGCCTTGCGTGCGGGTAACGACGTTCCACCTGCCATGTGAACAAAGACGTTGAGCGGATGTTGTGACAGTCGAGGTGTGCATGGTTCAGACGAGCCAGGGTCATCGGGAATCGGTCGGAGTATGTCTGCGACCCACGTCGCACTCCGCTCGATGCTCTTCGTGATGCGCTTTTGAGAATAGGGAGGCGGCGTCAACGGCGTGTCGGTGAGCGCAAAGACGACGTCGGGTTGCATCTTGTAGACATACTTGCGCCAATCCAATGGAGTCACCTAGTACACCCGATGAAAAAGGGAGAAGAAGAAACGGTCGATTGATGTCTTTCCGTTCACCAACGATAGAAACAGACCTTCTTAACACCCCGCACACAGTTCGCAGACACGTATGTGTTCCCGTTTGGTGGCATCTCCCGCATGTCGAGAGGATCTCGAAGACAGAGAGATGCGATGTGCCGATCCTTGTCAAACCCCAAGAACCTATGCAATGGATGTGGACCGTTCTGCAAGGTCGGAATTGGGGGAACTTGCTCCAGACTACAGCACTCAACCCAATCGCCCCCCCCACAAAAAAAAAGTCCACAATTCCATGTACGACGTCATCCTCAGATTCATGGCGGACGCGGTCGATACTCACAATGACTCGAACGGGACGTTCAACCACTGTATCGCATCTGACGCATGAGTGTGATCGCGTGAAAGGTGGGGCACGACACCACGAGAGGTGCCTACGAGGATGTTGGGCGTGTCCATCGCGATGTTTGTCGGCGCCGCGTCATGAGCGGCATCGCGGGTAAGCACGACTCGACCTACCCTCGGACTGAATTTCGGCACGCAAGATGGGAGGGTAAACGTGAGCGATGGGTATCGGATCGGCGTGTCGATCTCAGGTGGTAGGATACCCGTCGACTGCGCCATGGCTAATGGGAACTTCGTGGGAGTCGGGGAACGAGACACGACTGTGATCACCTGTGAGATCGTCGTTAGCCCATACCGACCCAGTAAAAATGTCGAAGAATAGCACGTCTGATCAACGTGCTCAAACTAACTGGACGAGATGGTCAGGGGAACTGGTCGATTTATGGCTAGCCCACGAAGTGCGCGCCGATCTTGAGGCCTTGAAATGCAGCGAAGGTGTTTCAACTCCGCGACCGTGGCACTTCGTTCTTTCATATCAACACATGTATTGCCAACACAACCCAAACTGTTGCGTGCAAAACCTCGCCATGTACCGGTACAACTCCAGTACTTTATATACGTTAAGGAAAAGCAGTGAACTGCACAGCAGACCAACACCATGACGGAAATTCGTGAAAGGGGCCAAACAACGGGATGTGAAAACTGAGGGTGAAGCTGGAGCAAATGAATCATGCTACGCTATACGTTAATCGATGCTTATGCCATGCCATGTCGTGCGAATGCATCTCTACTGGTATAAGATTTGAAGAAATTGAATGTGTGGCCACTAAAGCGCTAAGTGCGGTGGGAGGACTGTCTGAGGTGAGTTCGACATGGATACTAGACCACAACAGAGGATCCATACCTTGAAGTGAAGAGAAATCTACCAGTAAATCCGGGGAAAATATAAATAGATACGTGCCAAGACAAACGAAAATGAAACGATGAAACCAAAAGAGAATGTTAGTTGAAAGAATATGCACTGTAGGGAATCGTGATGGGAGGAAAGCGGGCCAGGGGGTATCAATGGCGGGATTCAAGCAAACAAAGCTGAGGTTGCCAACTGCCCCTCGACACGTGGTGCAGCGCAACGAGACAGATCTGGTCGAGCTGTATGCCGTTTGGTCCGACATTCCACTCCGCATGATATGGGTCGTACGGCTTGTCGCGGTATTTCTAGCGATAGTATGTCAGTATCGTACACCTACTGAAACTAATTGTGACTAACCTTGAACAGACCCTGAATGGCTGTTGCAACCGCCTCTGCGACTTTCACACGTGTGATTGGAGCACGCGATTTTGTCCAATCCAAGGCAGCAATAGTCTTGGACCAAAGTCTGTACCCAGGCCACTAGAACGGTTCAACGCTTAGCGACAAAGAAATTCACCGATCAAATCTGAAGAGCTCACCTGAACACGCAGAGTGAACGTCTTCTTCCCCTCTTGACTGAAAGCCTGTGTGCGATCCCGAATACGAGCAAAACCGCCCGTTTTATTCAGAATGTCAATGATTGGTATCCCAATCTGATCCGGGTTCTCCAAATCGAAGGTGATGGAAGAATGCTGGTCAGGTGCACTATACGATGAGATGGTGCTAGTTATATATCGCTCTTGAGGAATCAAAGGGCCCCGCCCATACACATCTCGACTGCTGGGGCCAGGCCTGGGAGGATGCGACGACGTGGAATGCACACCCGATGCTCGGTCGTGGCGGGGCACCACTCTCCGTGTTGTCTGCTTCTGTGTCAGCTGTACTGTGGCACATGGATTGCATACAGCACTAACAGTGTGCTCGTCGGTGGCGGTCAGTGGTAGTAATCGCTTTTTCTCAGGTGAACTCGGCCATGGACGGCTGGGACCAGGGGCAGAAGTCTGATTGGAGGGGGAATTCGCCACTGGAAATTGGTGGCTGTGCTGTCCGGCATCTGCAGTCCTTGCTGTGCTAACCCCATCCTGCGTCGAGCTATCAGGGGTGAGACGTGCACTTCTGGTGTCGGTCCGGTGCACAGGCCCACCATGGCTCGGCGAGAGGAGCTGTGTTGATGACGAGCCCGGATAGGTATGTGCAATGAGGTCTTGAGATCTTGGAGAGTTGTGGATGTCCTGTGCTGGATACTGGTGCGCATCGTGCACAAGAGGTTGCGTATGGTAGTGAACTGGGCCGTGAGGAGTGTAACCAAGCTGATGCTGCGAATGACCGTGATCAAATTCAGGGTAAGGATAGAATGGCAAGTTGGCGAAAGGATGATAAGGAATGGCGTCCTGGATATTCAGGGGAATCATCAAGGAGTGTAGATCCAAAGGCAAGAGTGACTCCACATTAGTGTACGTGGTGTGCGTGGCGTCGGTCCCAACACCAGGGTCTTGTAACGAGGTGCTTGATAGAGGGTAGCTTGGACCGGTGTAATTGGGGTAACCCACGTCCTGCAGGTCAGAGAGGGGGATGTTGAATGCAGGATTGTCAAAGTTGTGGCATGTACACACCTCCGCATCGTGAACCTCTAATAAGTTTGCGACCAGGTCCGAAGATTGACGAGGTTGAGAGTAATCATTGCGATTGTCGTTTGTGGCGGTCGGTGACCAGGATTCTCCTGAGAGCTGAAGCTGTTGTGCTACAGGGGATTCTGAACCGCTCTCATAATAATTCGGACTCGAATCGGAATAATAATACTGGCTGAACAAGGAGATCAACGTCTTGCTACCCAATTCACAACGAGCACTTACTCTTGATGGGAGGACATATTGGAACTGGACAAGAAAGGGCATGCGGCAGCAGACACTCCGAGGGCTTTAAATAATCGGGCCGCCCAGGACGCTTTGGCCAATGAAGGGGAAGTGATGGAATGCGTAGATCGAAAGTTGACCAATTTAGTATGATAGACTTTCCAGTGTATCACGTCAATGCGGTCGACATGACTTGACGCGGAGTCTCATTTATTGGAGCACACACTGGTGCGGGGAATTCGATGGCGCAGGGACTGGTAGAGACTGCGCAACGGGGCTGTGGTTCTCCACCGCCGATGGGGGGATCGGTGCCCGAACACGGCACCGATACGGTGGCTTGCTCACTTAGGCATTGAATGAAGCCCTTGACCTTGCAGTGGGGCGGGAGAGGCGCAGGATGCCGTCCGGTGGCCCACGCATCTACACCGCTTTCGCGGCACAGCAATCAAGGGGACCGGCGCTAACAGGCAGGGAAGGTGTCGTCATATTCGAAAGGCCCCTGCGGCATAGCCCTCGTAGGGCGTGCGTGCTTGCAATACAAGATGAAGGATAGCGAGCAAGGTTGGTGTGGAGTGCACAAGAAAAGAGGGGAAGGGTTTGCGTTTGATCAGGTGCTGTAGAGAGACAAGACATACCATTTCTAGACAACATCCATTTTAGTGCTGACATTGGCCGACCGTCAAATCACGTTCGAATTTGTTCATATGGTCACGTAGGCTCGGCACAATAGACAAAGCGCTGCTGTACCCAATCATGTTCGTACAACGATGTGGTCCGAGGAAAACGGCAACAAGTGCGCAGTATGCACCACTGCAACAGTAGGTCTGAACTCTGGATATCGTTATCTGCAAGATGCCATGCGTTTAGTACTTCGGAATTATAATTTTTTTTAAAACAGCAAGTTTGTTTCGCTGTCATGATTCGGTGAGAGGAGGAGGACGGAATCCAAGTGGCGTTGAAGTTGCGAGTGGTGACCATCACACGGATGATCGATCATGGGAATTGCGTATGTAAGATGCTTCCGTCCCGCGAACAGGGGCTGGGCCATGGCCATCAATTACATAGTAGTTGCACTAGTACTCCTTCGGAACGGCCCTATGAAAAAAAAAATGAAAATGAAGACAAGGTCCGTCTCTTACAGCAGCGTGGTTCGTTTTTCTCTTGAACCCGGCCCCATCGTGGGGCTTCATTCCCATCAACACAATGCCGCCCTCGGCCCGTTCTCATGATGTCAGACGAGTCCACTCCTGAGTCCTGACCCAGGTCCCGGCTCAGGGTTCAAAGCACTCATGCGAGAACCAGGTATGGTTTTTCGCGGACCCTTGGTGTCCGGACCTTTGGACCACATTGTAACTGCCAACTCCCCAACCGCCCGCCATGCCGCCACCCCCCGAACCCGCCCTTACTTCAGGTTCGACTGCGGATCTTCTAGAGTCTACAGCAAGCACCGCTCCCGCCGTCGGGCCGAGCACGCTGTCTAGTATGATTCAATTGCCGTGGCTCCAGGTTCAGGTAAATTATCACGTTTCTCCGGTCAATCGGAATAGAGACCTGCCTCGCCGATACACTGGCACCCATATATCCGTTCAACGGTGAATGCCGACCCCGAATCGAATGTGTTGTCGATCGCTTGATGGGATGTACTGTACCTACTTCCCCACGCCCCCGCTTTGTCTCCCCGTCAGCGAGATCACCGGTTACGGCAGAGGGCAACCTAGGTGGCCGCCACTCAGGGCTGTGAGCGGTGCCACTTGGAGCTGCTCTCGCTTCGATGCGCCACTTGACATCTTGTCTTGACAATCACATGCGACGATCACCACGGTAAATACGGGAAATTAGTGTACTGTCCAAGTCACTACAGCGGCATCGAGCCTCACAGTATTATAATCGAGTTCGAAATGGGGAGGTGGGGTTATTCCTTCCCTGACATACAATATACACATGTCGTTCGACGACTCTACATCCAACGTTCCGCCTGGACCACCTTCCTACTTGAACTTGAGGTTCCTCAGTTTTGGGATGATGTCAGCCATAGGTTTCTCATGCCACCCACCGCCTTCAAAGCACTGGATCTTAACCGTGACACCTGGTGACAGAGGCCTTCCCCGGATGACAGGAGCTTCTTCGTCCTCTGGCCCTTCGGTGTCAGCCAAGTGAGCGGGCTGCGTTTTCCTGAACGATCGAATACGGTTAAGACGGGTAGGGACTTGCAAGCTACCACCCTTTGAGCTGTCCTCGGTGAGTTTCTTTCCGGTAAACCATTCAAGCGGTTTCCGTCTGTCACCTGAAACAGCTTTGGACGGCCCAGCCCAATTGACTGGGGGCTCCCAACCACCACTGGATGGTGTGAAGGCAATATCCGAGTCATCGGATCCTTGTGAGGCAATGGTTGTCCGAGTGCTCGTCCGCGTCAACGTACGTTGAACGTCAGCAGCGGACTGGTAGCTGTCCTCACATGATACTACGAGAGTCGGCACGTCTAAGCTCCATCGCGGCGAACGAGATGGCGTCGAATGTGGCCCTGATGATTGTCCAGAGGACCCGCAGTCTGAAGTGGACGGTCGGCTGGGAATCGTTGTATCTGGAAGAGATACATCGCTCTCGGAACGATTTCGTACATGTTTTGTGCGTTTCAGCGGCGGAGGGGGTTTGGCGCGGGGAAGAAATGAGTCGTTGTCGGTCCAGATTGTTTCGGGCCCTGTATAACTTCGCATCCTTTTACTAGACACCATGGACACCTTCCCCTCCCTCCTATAACCCGCCACGTCGCCTTTTTCAGCCAGGTGTTCGTCTTTGGAACTTGATTTCAACGTTCGGCTTGGGAGAGAGTGGACTATTTCGATGGTACCTGCCGCAAGGATTTGGGTTTGGGTATGGTAGCTCGATGGGACGGCTCCTCCGAGGTAGAGTGTATTGATCGGGTGGGGGAGATGGGGATGTCTTATGGCGTCAACTCTATGACGGGCGACGACAACTGCACAAGCCCCTGGATAGTGAGCAACCGCCTTGTGTAGGCGACATACGCGCTTCTCTCACCCGGAAATGGCTCTTCTTTCAATGGTCCCACAAGGGCGTCGTTGGACGACGGGGGAGAATCTTGAATCAACGCACGTAGTCGAAGTAGCTTTTGCATGGCTATGAAAGTCATGTTATATCTTCCTGCGAACCCCCGATGGCAGAATGAGACGGGTGACAGGAAGGCACGAAATAAATACGGACAGACAGCAGAGCTGCGCGCCAGGCTACGTCACTTGTGGATGGCGGTGTGTATGCAACGCGGAGGATGGAAGTTCAAGTTCAACCCTGGCACTTTGAAACCAGCCGACCAGCGTCGCTCAATCGTGCTCGTGCAGCCAGCCAATACCAGCCAATATTAGGTGCCGTATGGCAGGGTTGGCAGTGCCCGCGTTGCTTGAGAACACGGCCAGAGAGCGGGTGTGAACTCGCCACCATCCCTACGAGGCACATGACTCTTGCGAGATTTCGGGAGTACGGAGCGGAGGACTCCAAGTATCCAATCGGACGTAGTCCGGCCGAGAGTTATCTAAATAGCAAGCGAAGGATCGACACGACCTGACGCCACGCTCGCCTGGTTACGGTTGAAACAGTTGTTTCGTGGTCGTGGTGCCGTCTGAACCATTGAAGCAAGACGCCGTTCGATCAATAATGGTGAGAGCTACCCTGAGCTGCCGTCGTGCTTGCTCGCGGCATTGACACGTGTCGCGTTTTAGTCCTTTTTTTGATAGACTCAGGTGCCCTGCCGCAGTGGCCCGTTAACTTTTTTTCTCTCATCGGGAGTGGCCGACTATAATAGCACACACTCGGTGCGTCATCGTACCAGCGTACAATTGACCCCTATCCCTGAATCGTCGGAACTTTTTGTGACGAGAGGGGGAACGAAAGGACATCCTGTATATTTAATCGGCTTCAACTCTTACAGGAACGACCACCTCATGGCATCTTCGTACATTCGATGGCGGGCGGCGGCGGCGGCGGCCTTGGTACCAGAGCTACGAGGAACATCAATACGCCTGAATTGGGTTGTGTCATGTTTCACACTAACGGGAGGGGACACAATCGAGTAGGTTATAGTTGGATCCCCCCGAGGGCCCAGAAATGCTACTGGTGATAACCGAGAAACCCCAGGGGGATTGGGGTACAACTCCACCTCCGCGCTTGATAATTGCGTGGGACAAGGCACGGAGGGAGAGTAACCAAATAGTGTTGATACTTTAGCGAGTCGTTCATTAGTAGGTCCAAGTCAACGACAAGAACAAGTATGGATGTACGTATGCAAATAAAATGCGACAAGTCAAGAAACGGCGACGAACGAAAAGGATCGAGAGATGCATCTCAAAGATATATCAAGATAGGCATCCTCGAAGTCCTTTCTCATAGACGTCGTATGATCAACGAACTCGAGAGGAACATGACGAGCAGCGTGGCTATCAGCCCGACAGTCGCAGGGTGAGAAATGTATTGTGAAGTCGCACCGGAACACACAGCGCAGGACCACCCTGCCATCGAACATCAATTGTCGCCACATGCTCCGAGTAGAGCAAGCATACCACTGGCGATGGGCGTGTACCCTTGTGGCGTATAGAGCGCGAATTGCACGGCACTGTTGGGAGTAAGGAAACCAGGCGTGCGTTGCGCATTCGGGCCCTGATCTCCCCAAATTTTGAGGGTGTACTTGGCTTGGGCCAGTGGGAGTTGGGGGTGCCACGTCTGGTATGCGTAGGTGTCCCAGACAACGCTCGTCGCCGTGCCGGGTATGATCCCGTCGGTAGGCCCCACCGGATAGGTATTCCCGTTCTCGCAAACAGCCGACAGGGTGAGATGTGTCGGCGTAGCTATGATGTTGCTAAAGTTCCATCCAAAGGTGATTGGTTCGCCCGGTGCGATCTTGTACGACGCCGACTGCTGAGGTGGTTTGGTCACGGAGATGAGACCTGCAGGCGCGTTCTGTGGAATGGTCGGTGTGGGGGTTGAAGTGAGGGATTGTGATCCCGTCTGTGACGCTGCCTGCGAAACCGTCTGCGATGCCTGACGGCCCTGACCGTCATTTTGGCGCTTCTGTACCATGGCCATGATGACGTATAAGGCCAACGAAAAAAAAAGGTCAGAAAAAAGAGTGGAGAGACTTAAAGAAGGAAAGGAGCGACTGGTGCAAAAAGCAACTACAGAGACGAATCCAAGTTGGTTGGAAGAACATTCAAGTTGGTTTGACCTACATTGACGCTGTTTCCTTTTTCGGATATACGACTAGGGTTACAATGCGGCCATCGAAGTAGCTCTCATCATCAGATTCCACGGCCTCGTCAAGTCTGGTCGACAGTCCTAACGCATCCCAGGACATCTGGTGGTGGATCTGTGCAGTCACTTGATCACGCCCTGTAACAGCAACCGTCTGACGTGACGAGTCGCGTGCACTGTGGCGATCCAAGCGCAGTATTACTACATACATCTCCCGATATCACCCCGTGTAACAACAGCCACGCTCCTCACTTGATTCCTTGCACTTCTCATCATGTCGGAGGAAAGCGCACCTCCCTCCCCGAACAAAGCCTTGGTGGCGTTGGCGCCTCTGGAACCCGAATGGCAGCCCATCCTCCACGCCTCGAATCAAGTCGTCTTGTACAACCCAAAGTCACACGCCCTAACGATTCACAAGTCTTCCAGCGTACATGTGTCTGACCGACCGAATTCGCCTTGTCCGTTCTGTCACCGCCCGCTCCCGCCTGGATTTGGACACGATGCGGAGGACGAGGAAGACATGCGCCACGAAGGCGGTTCGCATAGCCGTGCTCCTAACTATTTTGAGCTACTGGCGATGGCAAACGAGAGCTCTCGGCCATCAACTCCACCGCCACTTGGCAATGGGGACAGAGCATCTGCCTTTCCGCGCGAGGCCATGGCCGAGGGATACTTCAAGGCGTTCTTCCAGGAGGAATATCGGTTGGGAATGGGTGCGAATGGAAGCGTTTTTCTGTGTCAGGTTTGCACAAGGTCTACTCGCCTCCACTCGAGTACGCGCTAAATTGCGATACTTGTAGCACGTATTGGATGGTAACCCACTGGGTGTGCATAAAAAGACCACCTATGTCCAAAGAGCTTTACCGACCCCCTCACTCATCTAGGACACTTTGCCGTGAAGAAGATCGCCGTTGGAGAGTCGCACTCGTATCTTCTTCGGATCTTGCGCGAGGTTCGTGAGTTGTCTCTATGAACGTCATTGAACTTCAATGGGTCGCAGATTCGATTACTAGAGACGCTCCGCCACAGAAATGTCATCACTTATCATCACGCCTGGCTGGAAACATGCCAGTTCTCTCCGTTTGGCCCCAAAGTACCTGCCCTACAGTTAAGTTGATGGCAATGGTCATCTTGAAGGACGGATCTGACAAATGTTTACAGCGTGTTGATGCAATGGGCCGAAGGGGGAAGGTATGTTGGGCTTGAAATCTGGTCTATTGGCATACTTAGAAGTTGGGGTTGGTAGTCTAGATGACCTGATCGACCTCCGGTTGGGGCGACCTACTAGGCTACCTCACATGCGGTCATCTACGCCCACGCCCGAATCTCCCGCTGACACCCAGACACCCTCGGCGCGTATACGAGCTTTTCGTGCAATGAAGCGTGCACCGCCAGAGGAACGCGAACGCCTTCGGCGAGAAATGGCAGAAGGCTCTGGTGGCCGTATTGCTGGACGACCGAGCTTGAGGGCTGTTCACTTGTTCAGTGCGGAAGAAGTTGAGAGCCTGTTCTCCGATGTAGTCGAGGGTCTTGCGTTTTTGGTTCGTGCGAGTTACCCACAGCTGTGTGGTGAAGATGACGCGTTGTCCGATAGCACGATAGATCGATTTTACACCTTGATTTGAAGCCAGGGAATGTACTTCTAACCTGGGACGATGGCAACCTGATGCAAGTATCTCAACTATTTCGCACTCCTTTGTATTGACACCAGCGCTTTATCTAGACCTCGTGCGATGCTGGCAGATTTTGGTACGTCTCGCGATATGATCCACTCTTCTGGTTCGCGTTCTGGAAACACTGGAACGTAAGTGGTTCATTGTGCCGTGTCGAGTCCTCTTTTATATCTACTATACCAGACTGGAATATGCTTCACCGGAGTCTCTACCTTCCCCTCAGACAGGCCTTCTTCAAGAGGTCGATTCAAAGTCTGACATGTGGTCGTTGGGAATGATCCTCCACAAGATGCTTTTCTTCCGATTACCATATCGTTATGCCACGGAAGGTGAGGCAAGCGACAGGGACGAAGAAGATAAGATGAACAAGTTGGAGCAGGAAATTTTGACTTATCACGGGTAAGAGGTGCTGTTTCCCGTCGCGAGTATGATTGACGACGGCTCCAGTTTTCGGACCACACCCTCTTTGACAGCGGCGTTCGAGAGCCGACACTTACCGCGGGCATTCCTCATCTTGCTGGAGGGCCTCTTGAGCGTCAATCCCTCGGTACGTCCGTCCAGTGAGCGGATCGTGAGTGCAATGCGAGAAGGCAGGGTACGTATATGAGACTTCGCGTCGCCCATTATGTGACCCAAGCACGGTCAATGTTTCAGTTCAGTCCTGTCACATCAACTTCCAGATTATCATCGGGATCATTAATCCCTGTCAAACGGTCGACCGAAGAAGGTCGTCGGGAGCTGAGCCCAAATAGCCCGCGTGCACTACCACCCGTTCCCATTCCCGAACCACGTCAGCGCGGAGCAGCTGTTGAGTGGAATAAGGGCCATGGGTCAGTTCCATCGAGTGAAGGGGATGAAAAGAGTCCACTTCTTCATCTTCCATCGCCGCCGTTGCCCGAGGACAACCATAGAGGACCCCTTGAACAACTTTTTGCGAACACCGGGCGCGTACTGGGAATACGTGTCACGCAAGAGGCAGTTGTGAGGAGTTCAAAGGCGTGCATACTGGCAGCCAAGGTAGAGTCCCACCGATTTGGGCACGGATGACTTGATCGCACATCTCTGCACGCAGGCGGTCTCGGTGGCGTCTTGTTGGGATCACGTGCGGCTCCGGCCTGTTGTGTTGGTCGCGTTGACGATGGCGGCTATGACGGACACGCTTTCGGAACAGCTGCAGGTGTCTGTGGTGCTGGGGGTGTTTCATGTGGTGACGATGTGGATTATTGGTCGGCATGTTTGATCGCGGTGTGCTCCGAGTTCTGTAACCATATGCAGATACAAAACACCACGGTGCTGTGTACAGTGTATGACCCCCACGGGAATTACATGCATGGAGAGGGCTACTAGCCTGTGTGCGTGCAGCTGCGTTCCGGGACCGAGCAATGGTCGTCTTAAGGTTGTACTCTGGAGGTGGATGTGTACAACACTCCCACGCCACGGAAAGCTGACTGTATCGCCTGCGGGAATCACATGCACGGAGGATTGATATGTGCGTGCAGCTGGAAACCGAGCCATGGCCGTCCTCTCAAAGGTCCTCCGAGTCCGCGCTGGCCAATCCCCGCTGCTCCTCCTCGTTGCCTGCATCCTCGTGTTCCGCTCCGCCTTCCTTCCCTCCGCATCCAAGTCCCAGCCCAGCCCAGTCCCATCCCCTGTCGATCCTGGGGCCCGCTTCTTCCCCCTCCATCCACCACAGCCGATCGGAAAGTCGAAGCTTTCTCTCTCTTTCTGGCAGCAGTTCAGCTCCCTCTTGCGCATCGTCATCCCCGCCATTCGCTCGCGCGAGGCACTCTTACTCCTCACTCACTCTTGCTTCCTCGTCCTCCGCACCGTCCTTAGCGTGGCGGTAGCAAAACTCGACGGTCGCATCGTCAGGGACCTCATCAGTGCAGATGGCCTTGGCTTCCTCAGGGGCCTGGCTCTCTGGTTTTCCCTGGCTGTGCCAAGCATCTACACCAATTCCATGGTCCGCAGTCGATCCAACCCTGCAGAGACGCGCGCTGACCTATCCGCTAGATCCACCACCTTCAGTCGAAACTCTCCCTCCGCTTTAGAGATCGTCTCACTCGGTACATCCACGACCTCTACCTCTCGTCCGCACCTTACCTTCGCTATTACCGTGTCCCGCTTCAGGGCATAGACCAGTACATCACAGCCGATGTCGAGTCTTGGTCAGAGAGTATCGCTGGCATATAGTACGCCTCTCGTCCCCGCCGTCATATTGTGCGTCATTGACACACAGGCATACAGCGGGAACTTGATGAAACCCACTCTCGATACGCTGCTCTTTACTTCACAACTTTCACGCTCTCTCGGCTTTAGGGGCACTCTTCTCCTCTTTGGAAACTACTACCTTACCATCAAGGTATGTACATCTTCTGTCCTCGTGCATATGGATTGTTAACATTTTGTCAAGATTCTACAGGCGGTCACGCCCGCCTTTGGTCGTTTGGCTGCTATCGAGGCTCGTTTAGAAGGCGATTACCGGGCCGGCGTTGGCCGGGTGGGGAGGGAGAGCGAAGAAATCGCGCAAGTACCCACTTCTGACGCATACATTCATGTCTGAACCAATTACAGTTTCTACAACGGGGGTGCCCTCGAGCGCGACATTCTCACTCGCGCTTACCTACGTCTCATAAAACATGTCAACTCTATCTACAAGATCCGCATCGCATACGAATGGACAGAGGATTTCGTGATCAAGTATCTGTGGAGCGCTGCTGGGTACGGGCTTATTGCTGTCCCGCTGTTGATCACGCGCAAGCGTGGTGAGGGCAGGGATCAAGCTGCCAACGATGGCCTCGTCGCGGATCGTACGGAGAGTATGTCGTCCCGATCTCCATGTACCCCCGCTGACCCGTCCGGTCTCAGCGTATATATCCAACCGTAGACTCCTCCTTTCACTCGCAGATGCGGGCGGGCGACTCATGTATGCATATAAAGACCTAGTCGAGGTCGCCGGTTTAACTGGGAGGTACGCTGGACCAGTCGTCTCCTCATGACCATGATCTGAAATCATCCTGTAGACTGTATACCCTTATATCGACCCTACATGGTCTGAAGGCGCTCCCGTCGGGCCTTCCGGGTGACGGAAACACCTTTGAACTGCGGGATGTCGATGTTTGCATCCCTCCTCTCATGCTTCCTTCCAACGATTCGTCCAAAGAAAAGCATGTTTCCCCTGCCTTTGACGAGGATGTAGAACCCCTCGACCATCTCTCTGGGTCCGGAACGACCCTCGTCCGAGCGCTGAGTCTCGCCCTTCGTCCTGGCATGCACCTCATGATCACAGGATCCAACGGCGTTGGCAAGACCGCCGTTGCGCGCATCTTGGCGGGTCTCTGGGCACCAACTGGTGCCGGTGCGCGCGTCACACGTCCCACGTGCGACGCCGACACTACCAACGGGCGTCCGCGGCCAGGGGTATTCGTTGTACCGCAGCGCGCGTACATGGTGACAGGCTCTTTGCTGGAGCAGGTCATTTATCCAAGAACACTGGGCGAGTTTTACGCCCTCCATGGGGGGGATGCGGAGGAGGGGTTGAAGGAGTTGCAGGAGATCTTGGAAACGGCTCATTTGGGGTAC
>Ga0307508_10001397_pt1 | contig 27189 bp, 30 predicted proteins | sample 9_EM_MG_FD_203089 | JGI IMG/M metagenome (GOLD analysis project Ga0307508, IMG submission 203089) | Populus trichocarpa ectomycorrhiza microbial communities from riparian zone in the Pacific Northwest, United States - 9_EM | ecosystem: Host-associated > Plants > Roots > Unclassified | place...
AAAAATAGCGACTGGTCAGCAATTAGTTTGCCATTACGGTCTCGGAAGAGGATTAGTAAATAGTTTTTCTTAACTTCTAATGAAAAATTTTCACTATTAACTCAATTTCGCTCTTTTAAGAGTTTTTTTCTTATGGTTAGACGGTAATTAGTAAGGTAAGATGGTAAAACTGCACCTATTGAACTATAGGCGCAACTTTTAACTGAAAGTCTACCAGCAGAGGGGTTTAAATTTGTTTGATTCAACGAGTTTTTCATAATTAAAACTTTTTATTTGCTAATTAGGCTATTTCGGAACTTGTAAAAACCGTTGTTACCTAACTAGCAGATAGAAAATTAATTATATTTATGTTTTATTATATTATATTTATATTTTAAAATTATTTTTCTGAATGTTTGACAAACAAATAATAAACCAAAAAAGCATCTACTTGGTGAACATTAATTTTCTCTCCTTGGTAAAATCAGCCTTTGCCAAGTTGAAAAAGTAAATCAATTATGCCTAATTTTTTGTTCAATAGTTTTTTTCTAGTTTCTTTTACTTGGTTAACTGGTATAGAACTAACCACTAGGTTAGAAAAGGTGTAGACTAAACCTTCAATAGCTCCAAAAAATTTAAGCAAATTAGTCATATTTTTTCCTCTTAGACTGATATAGTTGGTATGTTCGTAGATGATTTGATTAGGTTGCTTAGCTTTCAAGTAATCTATTAGGAATTTCAATTGTTCTTTTCAAATTGGAGAAGTAAACTGGTGAAATTCCTGTTTAACACCATCAGTAAAAAAGAAGCCAGTGGTTCCTGTGCCTGATGGGTCTATACTTAGAATTCTGTTAGTCATGTTTTATTCACCCTTACTACTGCTGTTCAATTTGAGCTCTTTCTTTTCTAAAATTTGGATTTTTTCTTGTAATTCTTTAATATCTTGCTTTTCTTTGCCGTTTACTCGCTCTACTTCTTTAAGTTCTTTGGCTAATTTGACTTGATTGCGGTCTAACTTTAAATTATAGTTCATAAACATAGCTACTAAAAATAGAATTAGACCTATTAAGGCTAATACCACATAAAATCATTCTTTACAGTTTTCCATTTTCTTCTTTGGTTGGTTCTTCCTCTATTTCAGTGTACCCATATTTTCCTTTCAACCAGGAACTTTATCTAAATTATTAACAAAGCACTCACATTTGCTAGGAAGATAACCCGGTGATACCGGATCAGTTAATTTACGATGCGGTTGACTTTTATCTTTGGCATAAGGACAAGAAGCTCTTTTGCGGTCGCGATCACCTAAATCGAGGTCTTCACGATCAGAAAAGCCTCAATTATGATTAATTAGATCACTTGGGAAAGGTTTGAGATCATCTTCATCTAAAAATTCCGTTTTTAGGGTTTCTAGCAACTTACCTTGAATATTATCTTTCAATCCACGTATGGAATAAGTTTTGGTTAGAGCTTTTTTCAATAAGGCTTCTTGATTAAATTGTTGATAGAGTTCTTCTCAAGTTTTATGTAAGACTTCTTGGATTAAGAATTCTAGGTCTTTTAAACCAATTTTTAGTAATTGTTGAGCTATTTCAATTCTTTCGGAGTAAGCATAAGGTTTAACCGTGATTTTGATATCAAAACGGTCAGCGACAAAGTCCGGAAGTTGTTCGGGATAGTTAAGGGCAGCTAAAAAGATTACTTGATCTAAAGGAGTCGGAAAATCATAGAAATCATCTTTAAACATATAGTTTTGGGTGCGGTCAGTCGGATTACCAATCGCTTGTTTAGTTTCTAAACCTGCTTTGTCAATCTCATCAAGCAGCATCACTGAGGTTTGATCTTTACTTCGACTAAGTGCTTTAACTATCTCTCCTGGATCTGAACCAGGATTAGATATATTAGAACCAAAGATTATATCAGAACTATTTCTACCATTCAAAGCAATTATTCCGAAGCCTCTACCTAATACTTCGGCGATTTTTTGCGAGATATAAGTCTTACCTAAACCAGGTGATCCTAACAAAGCAATCATTAATTGCCGTGGTGGTTTAACTTTACCAAGGTATTTATTAGCTTGATGCCAACCTTTCAATCACTTCCTTACTGGTTCAAAAACTTCTTTGAAACCAATAATTTTCTCAGAGCCTTCCACTTCTCCTTTTCATCTTTCATCAAATTCAACTAAAGAAGGTAAAGGTCTCATACTTTCATAAGCTTTAACTAATCCTTCACCAATCTTAACTCGATTAGCAATTCTTGGTTTACGGTTGGAAGTTTCCGGCAACTTATCATGTTCTTTTTGGTTATTGCTGTGGTAAATTTCCAAAGCTTTTAAGTATTTGGCTCTATCTTTAGTTCGCTCATATTCTTCAAGCAGAATTCAAGGATCAGTGTCTTTAAGTTTATCTTTTTTCTTTTCTGGTTCAACTATTTCTTCAAATTCTTCTTTCGTTACTCATTTACGTTTTCCTGTAATCGGATCAATCACAAATTCTAACGAAGGAGAAGCATAAGTATCGAATAGTCTTCATAATCGTTTGTAATATTTAGGAAAATCAATCTCTAAGGCGGAACAAGCACTAATTATTTTTCCTAAGGGAGCGATATTAGTTCCTTTACGAACAACAGTACTTCCTTCACTTTGATTATCGGATTTATTTTTTTGGGCTGTTAGCTCATTAGATAATACTTGATAATTGCGAGCTTCACCTTGACCTTTTTTGGAAGCTTGCTCAGTAGTAACTTCTTGAAATTGTCATAATTTTTCTAGTTCACGGTAAACTTTACTTCACAAGTGTTCTTTTCTTCGTATTTCCGCAATTATCATTGCTACCTCAGTTGTGAATTCAGTTACTGAATCAGCTTGTTCTCGTACAAAACGATAATACTTAAACTTGTTAAAAAGATTACGAGCAATAAAGACTGCTGACATTCCTCAACCACTAGTAATATAGCCTACTAGAATATCTTTGCCTTCATCATCTTTTTTGATGGAAATATTAACGCCCTCTAATTCTTCTTTGAGAGCTTTGTTTCAAAATTTATTAAAGGAATCGCCAAAAACTTTAACTAAACAGTTTTCTGGGGCATTAATTAAAGAATCGTTGGTTTGATTTTCGGTATTTGGCATAATTTATTTTCAGAGGTCTAGTTCTTTTCTTCCTTCAATGACATCTTGATATTCATTATATTCTTTTACTTTGGAACTACATCACTGACAAATATTGTAAGTTTGACCACGTTTTAACCCCAATTCATTGGGCATAGAAACATCAACTCGGCGACGATTACAAATACCAAATATCTCAAATTTACAGTAATCACATCTAAAATTTACTTTTTTAGGTTTTTCGGGAAGTGGAGGGTTCGATAAAACCTCAAAGCAAGTCTTACAGTGACGAAGGAATTCTCCTCCATATAACTCTCATTCTCGACCAAGTTTTGCTAATTCATAAGTACCAGTACAATTTTCACAAGTAAATTGATTTTGATTTTTTTGCTCTTCTCCGCTCATATTATTTTAGATCCAAATAATATTGATAAATCTTCTCTTTAATGGTTTTCTTTAATTCACTGCGTTTTCCTTGATTAAAACAAAATTTTGTTGGAATAATTTGTAAATCAACTATATCGCTTGCATCTGGCGATCAGTGTCCTTCCATCTTCCCAAAATAAGTGAGACAAATGGTTCTTTCAGTAGCATAACCTTTATCTAAATAATAAACATTAGCAATATTTAAATCTTCACCATTAGGAAAATTAGCACGAACATGATAATCTCTTTCATTATCTGTTGAAACGATGAAATCTTTACCATCATTTATCCATTTGTCTCACCAACCTCTTTCTTTTGCTAATTCTGTTTTATATTTATCAATAATTGCTAATAAACTAGGAATAATAAACAACCATAGTTTATAACTAGCTCCTAAAAGTGGATAAGTCTCAACTTTGCTTGCTAGTTTAGAAAAATCACTAGGCTTAATTGGAAATCTAATTTTATTGTTGGCGTCTTCTACCATTTTATAAAATTTATCTCTATTTTCTTGATTGTCGTTTGAACCATGTGCCATATCTACGTCGAACCAATCCAAGTCTCAACAATCTCTTTGTACTTTAGCAATTCCAAATTCTTCATCACTTAAACACCTAGGTTTCATTTCATTTATCTCTTGTTTTAATCCATCATAAAGTTTGAAAAGTTTTAAAACAAATAATGATTCAAAACCATAAATACTACCAAGTAAAGGATAGGTGGTAATTTTTAATTTAATACTAGGGATTAATTCCTTTAATCTATTTACTATTTCTTTATCTTTTCTTCGGGGGAAGGCTCCTAATGCTGAAAATTGTTTGCTCAATTCTCTTAATCTTTTTGCTTCTTCAAATTCTTCATCAGTTAAACATTTAGGTTTCATTTCTTTAATGGTTTTTTCTAATTGGGCTTTTTCTTGCCTTAAATCACTTATTTGTTGATCTCTAATATTTTTACTTTTTTGCTCTTCTTCGGAAAATTCTTTGAGACGTTTAGTCAATTCTTTTCTTTCTTCGGCTAAGCGAAGTAGGTCAACTTGTAAATGTTGTTGATAATCTGCGTTACCAACATTTTTTGTTATTTCCTTTTTTAGTTTACTTGTTAATTGATCAATTACTACTTGCTGTTTTTGAAAAATAAAGACACTGCCTTTAATTATTCGGTCTAATTGAGCTAGCCGTTGATCTTTAGCATTTAATTCGGCTTCTAGCTGACTATTTTTGGCTTTTTCTTCCTGTAATTGCTTTAAAGTTTTTTGATCTTCTTCATTAGGAGCTAAAATTAATCGTAAATTATTAGCATAGTCTCCTTGACGAGTTATTTCGACTGTTTTTAGTTTTTTGTTGGATTCGATCTCTTGACCAGTTCCATGTAGTCAACAATTATTCATTAATAGTTTTGAAATTTTGGTGATTATTATTAATGAAATCACGGTTGTTTTCCAAATAATTCACTTGACCTTTTTCAATTAACAAAGTAGGCAAACTGCCAAATTGCATTAAATAATTACCACCTCCTCAGGGCTTTTCTTGAAATTCTAAGATACCTTTCACCAATCCTTCTTGATGTTTTACTTCTCAGGCATAGAAAAAGGCTTGACCGGACATTACTTCCGGATTATTCTGTCTTTCTTCTTTAGCAAAAGGATTGTGTTGAATACCTAGCTTGTAAAAAAGTTTACTTTCTATTTTTTCCAAATCTTTTCATAACTGTTGACGCTCGCTACTGTCTTTGGCTTCTAAAAATTGCCATTTTTTGATGGCATTAGTCATTTCGTTAGGAGAAATTACTCCAATAAATCCTTTTTCATAAGAATTAAGGGGATGTTTTCAACCATCTTTACCTGGATCAGTTTCAAACTCTACTAACAATCTTTTTTTGCACTTGTCTTGGTCTCAGCCAATTAACGAACGAATATACCACATTTCTAAGATATCATGTTTGAATCTTTCTAAACTAAATGGTTCGCCCTTTCCTCATTGAAAAATTATATAACTTTCCGGTGAAGGAGTAAATTCTTCGCTGTCTTTATCACCCAAAAAACACAATTTCAAATCACTATAACCACCAGCACGATTTTTGTAGCCTTTGGTTTTTCTTGCTACTAAAATAGAACTGCCATATTCGACCAAAGCAATTGTTCCATAGTCAATTAAAGCCGGAACAAAATCAAATCAAATATTTAGTAGTCGGCCTTTGCCGCGCAGTTTACAGGCCACCCCAAAATAATGAGTTTTGACAAAATCAGCCAAATTATAGTAAAAAGCCGAAAAGCAGTCGGCACTATTATATAGATCAGAAATTTCTACCATTTTTTGTTTTCATATCTCTAATTTTCTTTCACTACCATAACCTTTTCAGCCATAATAATAGGTAGGGTATCATCAATTCCTTTTAATCTAGCTTCTAATCTTTCTTGAATTCTGATTAATTCATTACGGCGTTCTTCTTCAACAATATCAGCTAATTCTAAACTTCTTCGCACTAAACGATCTTTTATTTGCGCAATATCATTATGATCAGCAAGTCCCAATGTTAAGTCATCTATTAAGACAATCAAAGAATTAAAAACTTTGCTAACTGCTTGACTAGCTTTTTCTCCAAAATTAGTTAGTTTTAAACGTGGTTCTGCAACCTTTCAACTATCTTCTCAAGCGTTTGGCAAAGAAATTAAGTAATAATCACTAATAATTACTTCTAAAAAAGCAATATCCATTACTTTGTAGTTGGTTTCTTTATCGATGACATTTTTTAATTGCGGTAGTAAAGAAACACCACTCTTTTTAAAGAACTCTAATGCTTCCCCTGGTAATTCTACTGTTGGGTCGAATTTTTCATCCACAATTTTTTTAAATTCTTCGCGAATAGCAGTTAACAAACTAGAGTCAGCAATAAAGTTATCATTTAAATATTCTTTGATTTTGGTATGGTCTTTGCTTTCTAAAACCTTTTTTCATTCCAAATTTAAATTCTTTCCATTTTGAAAATTCTTAGTAAAAAGCAGGTTAATAACATTTTCACTTCGCTTGAAGTCTTTGGCTAATCAATCAACATACACTTTTCAAGCATTAGCAATACCCCCTTCTTTGTCGGGGGTATCGATAATACCATGCAAGGTTTTTTTACCGATTAACTCTTTACGAAAACTTTCTTGTTCTCATATTGATAATATTTTGCTTCAGGCGAATTGCGTCATGGTTTAATTTTATTTTTGACTGGGAACTTCAATCCGTGCTTCTAAAGCCATCGAGCGAGTATCAGCATTTTCTTGGGTTTGAAGTTTGTTTCTTCAGAAAATAGCAAATTGATCTAGGTTATTACGAACACCATCAGTTAATTCGCTTCCTTGAATAAATAAAGGATTCTTTTTATTGGTTATCACATTTAAACTTTTAGCTTCTTCTGCTAATTTTTTAAAAGAAACAGCCATTTGTAATTTTTCATTTTCTTTCATTTTGTCTATATCATCCTTGTAAGAAGCGTGTTTGACTTTCATATTATCCTCTACCTTTTTGATTACTACTGTTTTAATACTGTCAGCATACAAAGAAGCATCATCGCGATTATTTCAAGTTAAGGATTTAGTTATTAATTCTTGATAACTTTGTTTATAGATGCCATCAATATCAGCATCTTTTAAGCCGGCATTACCTAATCTATCATTCAAATTATCAACTACTCGAATGATTCAAGCTTTTTGCACTTTCAAGTAATCAGCTTGAGCTTGTGTCAAGTCAGTTTTTGTTTGGGGATATTTAGCAATAGCTTCTTGTTGTTCAGCAGTTAACTCTTGCTTCATTCCTCCTTTTACTTGTTCCGGAGTCTTTCCGGGGAAAGCACTTGTTCATTTGCCCAATTCTTCCTCGGCTTTTTTCAATTGTGCCAATTCTTTTTCGGCTTTTTCTAATTTATCATTAGCAAGATTAAGTTTATTATTTTCTTCTTTTAATCTTCCATTAAGTTCTTTTGTCTCATCTTCTAAAACATTAACCTCATCTTTGGAAAAATCTCATTCCTCTTTAACTTTTGCCGGAGTATTATTAGGAAAAGTAGAAGTTCATTCTTTTAAAGAGTTTTCTGCTTTATCTTTATTAGCTTGAAGATCTTTTTTATCTTTTATCAATTGATCCTTATCTTTATTAAGTTTGTTAATTTCTTCGGTAAGTTTTGTATTATCACCTAATTGATTATTAACTTCGGCAGGTTTTTTGTTAGGAAATTGAGTTTGTCAATTATTTAACTCTTCCAATTGTTCCTTTCAGTTAGTAGGTAAATCAGTAGGCTTTAAGTCCGTTGGCTTATGTTTTTCTTGATTAGCAAGTAATTTTTGATATTCCTGTTTTGTAATAGCGGGACGATCTCTCAATTCTAATACTTCTTTACTTAAATCGGTCTTTTCATCTTCTAATCTCATATTTTTTGCTTGTTCTCTGGCTAAGTTAGTTTGTGCTTCAGCTGTTTCTCTTCGTGCTTTTTCCGTAGCTTCTCGTGCCAAATTCTTTTCAGCGATTATAATTGGCAACCTAGCTAGACTAAGTCTTCAGTCATCTGGTAAGTCAGTTGGTTTAACATTGTCTTCAGCTTTATTTAACTTGTCTCTTAATTGTTCTGGTGTAAGACCAACGAATTCATTATTTCATTTAGCTAAGTCTTCTTTGGCTTTTTGGCAATCCTTGTCATGATCTCCACTCGGTTGAACATTAGGTTTGCTTTCTTCGGGTTTAGCTTGTTGAGTAGCTAATGGATCAACTACTTCGTAAGAACTAGAATAAGCACCCAATGATTCTAAATATAACTGACTACTTTGTCCAAAAAGTAAATTTACATTAGGTAAATCACTTTCAGTAGCCCTCTTTAAGTCAAAAGAACCGAACGTCTCAACTATATCAGGTTTATTTTCTCCTAAAAATCCTCGTGTAATAGTTAAAATAGCTTGCTTGTTTCTGATATTTCTGCCAGCTCCAGCTTTAACGTGAATATTTTTAATGTATTCATTGTCCGAAAGATTAATAGTTCTTAATTGACTTTGTTGTCCGGAAGGATCAAATTGACCAAATTGTCAACCAATCACTTCTTCTACTTGTTTAGTATTAGAATTAACAGTTTCATAAGTTAATCTTATGCAATTGGTTATCTCTTGGGCAACATTGGGTTTTTCACCTGAAATTTCTATTTTTTTAACTCTGAGATAAATATTCCCTTTTGTTAATTCTTCATCGGATAATCTTAATTGGTCTTTAATGTGCTTTAAATCATCTTTAACTTCACCTCGACCAATCCCAATTAACGAACTTTGATTTTTGTGTAATTTACTGTAAGCTTTTTTTGTCATGATATTTGTTTTATTTTTTATTTTTTTTGTTTTTTTAATGTTAAAAATGCTAATTTATTCAGATAAGCACTGAACGATTACTACTAAATTTTTTTAAAGAATACTAGTAATCGCAGTAATCGGTTTTACGTTATATTACTAGCATCGGTTATATTATGTTCTTCTGTCGGCATATAGTCTTTTTTTATTTTATATAGAATTAACTTCTTCTATATTTAATATTTTATATTATTATTGAAATAAAGATTTTTATATTGAGGTTCTGAATGCTCTAAGTTTAAATCAAAGTTAATAGCCTCAAATTTGTTGTAATAATTGACTATTAGGAAGAATGGTTAACTTTCTTTTGGTTTTAGGCATATTTCTTTTCACAAGGTGAAGAGCATATGGTTAATATTTTTCTATTCATCTTTTTTTCCATCAATCCAATCTTTAATATCCTTAAAATCTACTATTGCCAAACCTTTTTCTTTTCTTTCCTGAGCAATATTTTCCAAAGTTTTTTCTTCTGTTTCTACTCCAGACTGATTTTTTTTAGCTTCTTCCAGTTGCTGTTTTAGATCCTTAATTTCCACCAGAAGAGCCTGATCGGAAGATTTTTTTTGGATAAGAATTATCCAAACATTATTCTCATAGTCAGTCATTTATTTTCCCTCAAGACAACTAATATTATTCATCTTTGTCTTTGCTAAACAAAGCTCACATTGGTCGAAAATCAGTTATTACTCATTTTCTTCAGACGTGATCCAAGATTTTATGAGCATCAACATATTTGTCATGTTCTAGTAAACGACTTCTCAACATTCTTGCCAAGTAAATACCATCACTATCAGCTAAAACTGCTTGACATTTGTTTTCCATATTAATCGGAATAACCACAAATCTTTTTTCTAAAACTGACAAGGCTGGAGAAGGAGAAACAAAGTCAGAATTTACTTCCATTCTTGCTACCAAAGAAGTGTTAAGGAAAAGAAGTAATTTTTTAGTATCGCGAACATTCACATTTTCATCTTTTTTATTGAAACTTGTGCTTGGTCGAGTCATGTCATAACCAGTAGTTAGAACTAATTCAGCAACTTTTTTAACATCTTTTAAAGGTGTTGGACCTAACTCAATTACTGTTTTGTAAAGATCTTTTTTACAAAGAAATTTAGTCACAAACTCACTGTCAAAAAACTCTGAAATATCAGAACCTACTTTCAGTCCTTGTTTAACTAGAGCATCGCTTAACCTATCAGGGTCAATGGCTAAAGCTTCAATTGGTTCACTAAAAGTGCTATGGAAGATTAACTTATCATCATTAGTTAACTCCGTTTTGTAAACAATAGCATCATCAGGACCAAAATTTTTGTGGTCATAATTTCAACTATGTTTTTTGGGAGCATTACTTTTTAAGCCCACTATTTTGATAGTATCGCCAGCAATATCGACTACGTTAATGTGAGGGACTATTTTGCTAGTGTAATCAATTTGATTAACTACTTTTCCTATTACGGATCGGTTTTGTAAACCTTTTAATATATCGTTTTCTAGATTCATATTTTATGTTATTATTTTATAGTTTAATTGCTTCGTCGCGATAGATTTCTCCACGCAGAATGTTTTGTCTTTCGATAGCTTTTTGATATTTTTGTTCGCATTCTAAGGAACAAGTTTTTTCAAAGCTGTTCTTAATACCAAATAATCATTTCTTACAAGCAATACATTCTTTTTCTAGCCATTCTAAGGCTTGAATACGACATTCTCAACAAGAGTTGAGACGTCTATTTTTGACAACATTCAGATAGTTGAAACCATCTTCAGCATTGTTGCAAATCTTGCATAGGTTTTTCATTGTTTGACCTACTATTTCTTCTTTAGTTTTCATATTTTTACCTGCCATTGTTTACTTTTTGATCTCATTTACGAGCAAAAGTGTCTTCAAATTGCTCTTGTTTGGTTTGTTCATAACCTTTAACATCAGCTTTTTTACTTTCATTGATAAGATTTTCAGCTCTAGTTCTTCTAACTTTTTCCGCGTTAGCTTCTTGTCTTAATCTTAAAATTTCAGCATCTTTATCGGCTATGTCATCTTGTAAAACCTTGGTATCTTTGGTCAAATCAGCAATAGTTTTGTTATATTGACCAATAGTTTTTTTGTAAGACTCGCGTTCTATCAAAGTAGAACTAGTTGATTCGTCTTTTTGTAATTCCTTGTTCATAGTATAGTATTAATATAATTTTATTGTCCAAATCTTTTAAAATGAGTAATATAAGTAATAAAAAGTGAATAAGAAAAAAAAACCAGAACAGAATAAGGAAAATAATAACAATTTTTGACAACTAATTAATAACCAACTATTAAGCAAAGAGCAAGTGACGCAACTATTAGTTGAAAGACTTGGTCAACAAACGGATCGAATAGCAGAAAACTGTCTTAATTCTTTGAGTAAAAAAGTCTTGTCCTACTATGGTCAGGAAGAAAACAAAAATGAATCAACTTCAATATCCAACTGCACTGGCACTGTACAAGAGATAGTGGAAAAAATATTCAAAGGAGAAAGTCGCCGAGTGGGAGAAAAGTTTTTTGTGCTGAAATTAGACCAAGGACAAAAACTACAAGCTTATCAAAAAGACTTGCCGGCTGACAAATGAACTCAATTAGAAAAATTAGCTATTTTAGGACAAAATTTAGTATTCAAGTATAAGAAATGATTCACAAACAAAGAACTTTTAGACTTTCGCCCCAATGAAAATATCACTGATAAGTTTCTAATGAATCAAAATAATTTCCCTCCTAACCCAATTAATGCTCCTGAGTCTAAGCACTAATCTCACAAGGCCTAAACGGGTAAAACTAGGTCAATTAGCTATTAGTAGATGGGAACAGTATTTTTGAAAAATACGTTCACCAATAATCGCTATTACCAGTTTTTCCCCCGTTGGCCTTGCGCATTACCGGTTTATTTGAGAATTTACTACGTTACGTAAATTCTTATAGGCACGCACGTAAAAAAATTTATGAATATTATTAACTACATTAATTGGAAAGAAATATACAAACAGCCAGCTTCTTTTCATATCTACTTTACTACTCGCAAGAGGGGTAAGACTGATACTCAAGCTTGAGACTTATTAGAAGATATTGTTAGCAACTTCAACACGAGACATGCCTGAATTCGCCGGCGATGACATGACTCACTAGAATGTACCAAACCTTACTTTGAAGATTTAGTGTACAAATTCTGCGAGGAGAAAGGATTAAGCACTAGTCATTTTGAAGTAAAAGGGCATGGCTTATTTTACCGCACACAAAGAAGAATTTACTTTTACGATTTGTTTTCCTATCAACGATTGCGAGGAGCTATTGCCCGAATTACATTCAGTAGAATAATCTTTGAAGAAGCCATCCCAATTGACCAAGAATTCTTATTTGTTAGTGGGAGAAGTGAACAATGAATGTTTCATGATTTGTTCGATAGTCTAAAAAGAAAAAACAATAATCTTAAAATCATCTTTTTAGCTAATCCTTACTTATTCAGCGCCTGATTTTTAGATGTTTTTACTAATCTTTTTCATTTAAAAAAAATAGCTGAAGAAAAGAAAGCTAAAAATGATAACTCAGGTGTCTTAGAAATAATTAAGGATGAAGAAGGAACCGAATGATTGCTTTATCTTAATCTGATTGAAGGTAACAAAGATAGTCAATCTTCCTCTTTAGAAGAAAAAATTAATCCGGCGACTCGTAATTGAGATGATTTCATGATTGATGAACCGAAGAAGTATCAAATTATCCATGCTATTCAGGATTATTTCTTTTGCGAACTGGGTGAAAGAAAGAAATTTAAAAAGTATGTCCTAATGCACTTTATCAAAAACAAAAAAGAGACTGATAGCACTTTGGTTAACTTTTGCTTTAACCTAGAGGAAAAAGCCAAGAGTAAACTAAAAAATTGTGTTTTGCGGGACAAACCTACTCTGCTCAGTAAATGAGTGAATATGTTAAAAGAGGATATGTTATACTTTCGCGATTTTAGGAGTCGAGACTGATTTTTAGAACTGATTAAATAATTTTTTGCAGGCTACTATTACAAAAAACTATTTGCCTCTTCCGCCTCTCCTCCCTTGCTTCTTCTCATAATTTACTAGTCATTATCATCATCGGGCAAGTCTACGTCTGGACCAAGATCAGGATCAGTACCTGGATCATAATCAGTACCTAGGTCTACATCTGGTCCTGGTATATCTATATCCATCCCAGTATCTATATCAGGAACATTAAATTCAGGTTCTCCTCCTGATGGTCCAGGTAATAAGTTATTTCCTTGCTTAGTAATATTCGTATCAAAAGGATTAGGAACTTGCTCGGTTGGATTAACAGGAGCCTTTGGAGGGTTTATTCCTGGTGGTTGTCCGTCGGGATTTCCAAAGCTTGTCTTATACTTAAGATTTCCAAGAACTTCGATGTGAATTATTCCTTTAGTGCTTTCGCTGGCTCTTCTTACGATGAATTCGGTGGCAAACATTTCATCCCCCTCATCACTTTGTTTATCACTGGAAAAAAAATGAAAGCGGTAGAAGATTTTACAAGTAGTTTCACCTTTATATTTTGGATTGTTGTTATCTAAATATTGAGAAGGAATTTTAAATTTTTTGGTTCAGCTTTCGGGATGAATAAAACTTCAAAAATATCCTCCGTCTCTTCAATGTTCCGAAAGTTGGTTCATTAATCAAGGAAACAAATCGGTATCACTGTTGGTTTTACCTACTCATAATCGGCTATCTTTGTAAACATAAAGACCTTTTGGTTCTCCCATATGGGCAATGTTATCTCAACCACTGCCGACACTGCGTCGTTCGCTAATGGTAACAATGTTAAAAGGTTCGTCAGGGACACCACCAATGCTTTGAATTTCTTGAGCGTCAGTAAGTTTCTTTCGATAAAAACTTCGCTGATCCTTTGTTGCTAAATATATTCCTGATTCAATTTTTTCCCGAAATCATTCATCGCTATCACTAGAAGCGTTAAAATTTCAAGAAATTATGCTTGATTTGAAAAACCCTTCATTATTAAGCAGACTGCCAAAAGAATTAGTATTATAATAGTCGTAGCGCATTTTGCCTTTCAATTCAGTGCGATTAACGTATTGACTCAATACATTATCATTAAAGTCAAGTTTCAGTGATAAAGGATACCTTCCTCCTAAGAAATAACGGTGCTGAAATTGCAAAGTAGTATATTCGCTTTTGGTGTGATCGATGTTATATAAACTTGGTTGGAGAAAGCTATTACCTCCTTCTATACCTTTGTCTTTTTCTGACAAATCTTTAGTTTTGCTTGTTGTTTTTGTGTTAGTTTTTTTTCGTTTAACTTCTCCGCCGTTAGTTGAACTTTCACTAATCACTGATCGTTCGCTTTGTCGGTTATTTTGTCCTTTATCATCATTTAAAGTAGTATCAATAGCACATTCAATAAATTTGTTAACAAAAGCATTACCTCCGACTTTGACAGTTATATTTTCCGTAATGCGAGTAAGAACCGTATTATTACCGTAGATAGTGATACAAGTGCCAGCAGGATTAACACTTTCTCCTACGCGAAAATCAGTATGAATTTGTCAATAGTTCCCTTGTCAAATTTGCTTTTTTCGCCAATAAAGAGTAGCTTTGATGTGATACCTTAAAAAATGGTAAAATTTGGGATCAGATAGGTCAATTCCCAACGATTTAAAAAGCTTTTCTAAGCTTTCACCAGCTGGAATTGATTTTCCTGATACATTTTCATAAGTTTTTCAAATAACTTGGCTACCAAGAAAAGTAGAGCGAGGGTCTTCTTCCATTCTTTCACTAAGCAAAAAATAAACAGTTCCTAAAGCAGTCTTTCAAACAGCGTCTCACATTTTACTAAATGAATCGTTTCCTTCTGCACCAGTTACTTCATTTCCAGGATCATCAACTTTGTGAATAGCAAAAGGAACAACCAATGGTAATCCTTCATCTTCAACATAATTACCATGCTTGATTAAATCTTTATTTAGCTTGTAAAGTCCTAGTTTTAATTCGTAAACGTTACCCAAGTCAATGGAAGTAGTAGGAATTCCAAAATTTGGACAAGAACAAATTTCTTTACCACCAACAATTGGGCTGTGATGGATTATTCCGTTAGCATCAGTTTTAATCAATGCTCAGAAATCATTATAAAAAATAGATCTAGTAGCAAAAATGGTTACCGTTTGATAATTGGTTTGTTTTCAGTCTTCTACTTCAAACCATTCGCCATAGTAATTAAAAAGATAGCTAGTTAATAAGGGAATAATAATGGCTTTTTTCTTATCAGTTTTTCCTTCCTCATTAGTTATTTCTAACTCTTGTTCGACTGGTTTTCATAAGAACTTTAGATTATTTTTAGTTCTTTCTTCCACTCAAATTTCATAAGGATTAGAATCGACATCCTTTCCTTCATTATGATCTTTTCACTCAGTTAGTTTCTTACTTAATTCATCTGTCTTTTCATTAGTGATAATATTCCCTTCTTGATCTTTAAGAGAAGTGAGAAAATTGCTAAACTGTTCATATTTTTGACTGTAGACCTGTCTTAAGGATAAGTAAGGGACTAAATCTTCTAGTTGATAAGGTTTTTCTTTGGTTCGTGGATAGCGTCAATTAACTTGACCACATTGTTGACACTTAATGGGTTCTTTTTTTAGTGGAGGGACAACTTGAATATTGCCACACTGCGGACATTGTTTAGTTTTCTCTTGTTTAAGACGATTATACTCGTTAACAAATCAGGAGTAAACGGCTACCGCTAATTCTTGAGTTTTTTTATTTTTGGCTTGGATTTGTTCTGATTCTTGTTGTTGTCCAGCAATTTTATTTGATCAACTACTCAAAACGTTAACATATTCAGCAACAGTTAACCAATTTTCATTATTGGAATCATTTTTAATGAGTTCCTTCAAGTCTTGGAAAAATATTCATCCAATTTGGGCTTTCACTTGTTATTAAAGTTATTTTAAAAAATAATATTATGGTAAGAGTAAAATTAACTGCTCAATCTGAGTTCAAAACTATGAAGTGCCGAGAGTGAGAAACTAACAAAAGAAAAGTCAAAGAAGAGGCAGAATGAATTGAAACCGTTACAAATCCTGGGGAATTACTAACACCAAGTTCAACTAAGTTTTTTGATAAAGATGGTCAGAAAATTTCTGTTAAATGAACTGGGTATGGATTTACAGGTGAGTATAGATTTTATAATTGTGATGAATGTAGTGGAAAAGTTGCTGAAAGAAATAATTGAGGCGACTTATGAATTGCTCCAGGTCACAAAATAGGTGTCAAAAACAATTTACACGATCAAGTAATATGTTATGGCAATCCCAGCCAATCCGCCGGTATTGGTAATTCCAATAGCTTTAACTGAACTCCTTGACTAATTGCTGGTTTAGTTTTAGTTTTATTAGGAATAGGTGTTTGATTATTTATGAGAAATAAGCAAAACAAAAAATAATTTTTTCTAATATTAAAATTCTAATCTTATTGTTTTAACTTTTCTTTTGCTTTCTCTTTCGCTGACTCCTTAATTAAGTAATGTTTTAATTGTCACCAAACACAATGTTCGTGTTTGCAAAATAATGGACTTTCTTTTCCTTTTGCTCCAAGTTTAGTTAATTTAACTTTAACTTTTTCCTTAAAATTTCAATCCCTTTTTAAATCTTTGATCGCAAGCTGTCCTATTCTCCGTCCCAATTTATTTAATGATTTCATTCTTTGATTTTTTTAACTACTAGATTAAAATTACAAACTGTTTGACAGTTAGGACAGACTAAATTGCCTACTCCTTTTTTATTTTTATAGTAACTTTCTCTATTCTTTTTTAATATATACTCTTTTCTTTTTTGATTGTATTCTTTAAAATAGGCACTTCTACTAGTCATAATAAATAATTTTAGGTTAATTATTGTAATGAAAAAATATATTACAACAACATAAAATATGTATATGAAGAACATAACTTGTAAAGAATGCAACGAGAAAAAAGATTTTCAAACAGAAATTATTAAAGCTAAAGGTAAAAGATTTAATTATTATGAAATCGATATTGAAGTTGAAATTGAAAGAAGGTGAAATAATAATAGGTTTAGTTTGTGCGTTAATTGCTGGGATAAAAAAAAAGAAGGTTATAAATCATTAGTAAGAAATTTAGAAGATCCTGCCGACATTGAATATTTTTTAAAATATGATTATTGAAAAGATAAAGGAATTAGCGTTTGACTTAGCTCTGTATCTAACTCTGGATTTGGAGGTTATGAGATAACAAGTAATGAGATAGGAAATTGTCTTACTTGCAAGAAATGAAATGATGGAGAGGATAGATCTTATTGAGGAGGTTATTGCTCTCTTGATTGCAAAAAGAATTTTAAAAATAAACCAAACAGAGAGAGAGAGAGAGAGAGAGAGAGAGAGAGAGAGACGAAAATTCACCCAGTTCCAGTCCATCCAAAACACCCAACAATTCTTCCACAGAGCCTTTTAACTGAACTCCCTTAATAATTGGAGTAGGAATAGTATTATTAGTTGGTTTAGTTATTTATTATCTTATTAAAAGAAAAAGACATGAAAAATAAATCAAATATCAATATAATAAGTTGAATTCCCCCCATAGCCTTAATATTAATTAGTATAGGTTTAGCGAGTTATAAGATAATAGAAAGTGGTAAAGAATATTATAAAGATTTTCAAACAGAAAAAGATATCTGTAAAAACTGTAGTTAAAAATAAAGCAACGTTAGAACTTGAATTGAAAAAGCAACCTTTAGAACTTCACCTAGCTTCTATTTGAATCCAAAAAAGCAACCTTTAGAACTTTAAAAGCAACCTTTAGAACTTCCAATTTGGTTTTGCTCATAAAGATAGATTATATTATTTATTAGAGCTTCTGCCCACAAAGAGACTTGACTGATTTGAGAAGTATTGCTATAAGAAATAATGAATAACAGCAATGTTGTTCTCCAACACGACTTAACATGACACGGCTCGAGGCGCAGTACCTAGCCTAGTCTTGAGAAAACTTTCTATTAAACTAACTTTTTAGTATACGGGGAGAAAGCTCTAATGAGAAACATAAGAACCTAGTGAGGTCTTTGGATATTACGTAAATTCGAAAGAACACGCTCCCATAGATACGCTTTTGAGCTAGGGAACTTTTAGTTAGTACTCACATTAATAGATTTTGTTTTCTCTTGCCCCTAGGTATATCTATTTAAACTGGTTGGGATGTCAATATTGACAAGAACCCCGTCCCTTAATACTGGAAATGCTTGTAAGGTAGTGATACCTTTCTGTGTTTATTTCGACTTTCGCTAGACTAGTGAGCTTTTTGCTCCTAAACGTACTGCGACGCGGAATAACAGACTGTTAAAGCTCATTGTAGAACTTTATTTAGGTAAAGTTTGTTGGTAATCTTTAATTGATTTCAGTAGAGGATGTAAAGCCCTGCCTGGTCAATTACTAACTTGGTATTATTTAGTGGCACTCTTTTATAAGTATTTTGGCTTTATATAACTTATATTTGAGGGACGAAGCTTACTATTTATTTTCCAAGAAAGTTTACTCTATCCCTTTTTAAGGAGGTAGAGAAAAGGTTTGTTAGCAGGAACCGCTCTATTAGTACTCTACTTAGTGCTAATAGCTGGAACCCCTCCACAGTATAATATTAAATCCATAGGTTTAAGTTGTGAAACTTTTAGCTATGAACAGTGCGAGGACAAAAGCCTTCCGGGGTTCTTGTCTGATTTGAACTTTTGCTTTGTCTTTATATGCCGAGGCTTTTATTTAACTACTTACGCGAGTCGGCACCTCTTTTGCGGCACCTTATAGGGTCAAGGGATATACTTATCTATCTATACCTAGTATCCCACTATTACCCCGGTGGTATTGTAAGACTAGTCCTTAAGCGTTTCTTACTTCACTTCATAATTTACTGTAATCTTGGTATAAAGTATCATAATCATTATGAATATAAGCCATAGTAGTGTCTAAACTGCTATGGCCTAACTGTTTTTGAATAGTTTCTAACTTACCACCCCGATTATAAAGATTAGTGGCAAAACTACGGCGAAAACTGTGAGCACTAATAGTTTTATTAATGCCCGACTGCTTAACTTTATCATGAATAATTTGCTGAATAGTTCGTAAAGATAGTTTATTTCCTTGGTTATTAGTAAAAAAATAATCAGTACAATTGCTCTTAATATAAGCTACCAAATGAGGAGGTAAAAAGACATACCTAACTTTATTACCCTTACCAAGTATTTTTAACTGATTACTCTGTCAGTCGCTATGTTTTAAGTTGGCTAGTTCACTTAATCTTAAACCGGTATAAAATAAGAATTCTAATAATAAATTATTCCGTTGCTGAGTTTTATTTTTAACTTCTGTTCTTGTTGTTTTTAACTGTTCTAATCCATTAAAATCTAAAGTAGGAAAGAATTTCGGTTGGCTTTTTGGAATTAGTTTAGTTATTCTTTCTCAGTTTAGTTTGATTTTTTGCCACTTAGCATAAGATTTTAACGCTGTTTTGTAACCAATAATAGTATTAACGGCTAACTTATTGACTTTTTCTTGGAAGTATTGGCTTAGTTTAGTTAGCGTTAAATTATAACCGTAAAACTTATGAAAATGCTTAACTCCTTCGGTATAACTTTGAATGGTTTTGCTGGCTAAATCTTTTCTTTTTAATCAATTACTATATCTAGTTAAAGTTTTTGTTAAATTTACTGCTAGTTTTTTATTGTTTTTCATGATGGTGGCTAGTTTCTTCTTCCGAAGAACTTTCTTTTTCATTTAAAAAACCTAGCATTTCTTTATGATAGTGTTCAGCTAAAATTTCTTTTCACTTATCTAAGCAATAACAATTGCTATTTCTTTTACCTAAGTGAATTTCTAATAATTGATAAATAGTTTGACAATCAGGACATTTAAAATTGATTTCTTTTTTTAGTTGATTATTTTTTTTCATAAGCTTTTAATTTTTTTGTTAATCGGTTAATTTCTTTAGTTAATCGTTTATTTTTTTCTTCTTGTTCAACAAAATATCAATATCAGTTAGTAGCTATTTCTTGTAATTCCTCGCAACGTGAACACGGTCTAACTGGGTCTAACATTATTTTTTTAGGACTAACATTATTTTCGGTTAGACCCTGTCTTTTTTTAGCCATCAAATTTCTTTGATATTCTCGTCTTTTTGCTAAATCTTTAATTGGCATAAGGGTTATTTACTATCAGGGTCTAAATTATCACTAGTGGGAATTAAAAAGAATTTCATTAGCAAATATTTAATGGCGTAAGTTTCAGCTGAACCTTTCGCTTTGGCCAAATCAGTATTTTGTCCACAAGCTCAAAAGTTAAAAGTTAGTTCTTCCCTAATGTTTTCACAGTTAATAATGGTCATTATCTTTAAATATTTCACTATTCACTCTTTTTCTTGCTTATTAAAGAGTAATTCGGAACTAGTTTCATCAGAAAAAGTTAGTAATAAACTTTGTTCAGCTAATAAAGGCCGTAAGGTTCTTAATATGTCATATTCGGAGACATATTTATAGTTCTGAAATTTATTTAATTGGTCTTTTTTTAATTGACCAATAGTTTGCTGAACTAGTTGTAATTTTTGATAAATATTTAATTCGTTCATAAGCTTTTAAACAAATAGGTCTAGTGATTGGTCAGAAGCTAAAATATTAACCACTTTATTGCCTTTGCTAGTTTCTTCATATTCTAATTCTATGTGCTTAATATTAGCTCAGTTCCTACTAAATTCGTTTCAACCGTGTTTAATGCTTATTCCAAAGCAAAAATAGGCTTCACTGACCGGTTTAGTATCATTATTAAAGATTATGTAATAATCATTAAAGTTTTTATCAGTTTTTCAATGATTTTTATATTTGTTAGGGTTTTAATTTTTGTGTTCATAATTAGTTAGTTTGTTTTTTCATCGTTATTTTCAATAGTCTTTAAATTCTTGGTTTCAGTCTAAATCACAGCTTTGATTATACTTTTTGGCTGAAATTTCTAATTGACCAATTTTTATTTTGTGTCTTTGTCCCGTGTCAGATTGGATTAGATAAATATCATCTCCTCTAATTGCTAAAAATATTTTATTTTCTTCTAACTGTTTAATTGTTTGTTGGAATAATTCCTTAGTGCTTAGTAGTTTCTTATTCATAATGCTTATAAAATTCCTCGTTCTTCATCTTATCTTTCAATAATTTAATTAGTTGATTTTCTCGCTCATTTAATTGTTCTTGAAGATCTTCCCTAACAATTGAGCAAGTTCTACCACAATCACCATTTTCATGTCTTCTTTCTGCCATCTCCAGTTCTTCCTTATATTGCCTAATCATTATGTTAGTTAGGTAAATCTGAGAATTGTATCACTGAATTTTCTTCAGTTTCTCCTTCTTTTCTTCATAATTTTCAATTTGTCAGTGACATTGTTTTTTAGTTTTCATGGTTAGTTAGAGACTGATTAAGTTTAGTTTCTAATTCGCTAATAGTTTTATCTTTATCGGCTAAGGCTTTGACATGATCCTTAATCATTTCATTTAAAACTGCTTGACATTTCTTTTCCATATTATTTACTACTCACTTCGTTTATTTTTTCAACAAGTTTTCAGGCTTCTTGCTCAATTATCACTTTTATTTTATCGTCATGTTTGCTCCTTTCTAAAATGTTTATTAAATCACCTAAACTTCAACTTAAATCTCTTATTTGTTCGCGTATTTCTTTTAATTGCTTGTATTTATTTATTTCGTTCATATTTATTTGCGTGGTCGCTTAAACCTTTTTCAAAATTTAGCGATTATTAGTAATAATCCCCCAGTTAGTCCACCAATTCCAACCCCCAACGCTACGGCTTTTATTTGTAAGCTTTTTGCTTGGTTTTCATTACTTTTAACCTTAGTTTCCAAAGTAGTAATTTGGTCTTGGTAATTAGTAATAATAGTTTGCTGATTTTGTAAAGCCGTTAAAATTTGTTCTAATTCGGATTCCGTCTCTTTAATCTTATTGGCTAGTTCCTCATTACCATTAGTTGCTAACTGTAAAATTTCCTCAAATTTCAGCCGTAGACCATCGCCAGTGACTTCACGCATTTTTAATTCCCGTAAGGTTCGTTGTATATCCTCGGGAGCAACTTCAATACCGTTGGAGAATTTATTTAACTGTTCCCAAACTTGTTCAATTTGGGTTAAATGATTAGTAATATTATCACACCTTTGGGATAAATCTTGTAAACGGTTATCCTCACTAGTTAGCCCAGTATTATTTTGGTTTATTTGTTGTTTAATTTGTTGTAATAGTTCGGTTAGTTTATTCATAATATTAAAAAAATCTTATTGAAACACTTGGAAGATATTCCCTAATCGCTTTTTCTATTCTGTGTGCTTCCCATTCTTCTATCTTAGGATCAGAAAGATAAATGTAAACTTCATCTTTAACACTTTGACATAAATGTTCAAATCGATAACCTAATCCGTTAATGATTTGTTGAACTTTACCATGACATGTTGAACATTTTAGTTTACTTTCTAAATCTTTAATTTGCTTTTCTTGTTTATTAAGTTTCTTTTCATAATAATCCATCTTCTTTTTGTCTAAAAATGAATAAATTGCTCAACAACTAAGTGCATTACTAAATCCAGTAATTATTCCTATTATTATGTTTTCTAACATGCTTTCCATAGCTATTTTTTTTCTTCTTTTGCTCTGGGGCAAGTCAAGTCAAATGTCTACTTTTTCTAAAATTAAAGCTTGATGAGAAATTCTTTCTTGATGAGAAAACACCGGCTAAGACTATACCACAGAGTGGGGTCTCTCCTTTAAGCTTTTAACTTATCAGAGAGAATTTACCCCCATGAGAATGGTGTCTACTCCATAACTCACGGAAATAGGGGAACTACCCCTGCTAAAAGCAGAGGCTTTCTAAGCAACCCAATATAAAAAATTGCTTATCTGACGAAGAGTGTTCAACCTCCGATATAAAACATCCCATTTATTTGCCGAGTAGGAAACTCGATACTTACTCCCCAATTGCCAAACACAACAATTGAGGAACTGAGTTTACACAATAGCCGCTAAAGTTTTTGTGTCCTTCCATTAGGGTTTTGCCCTTTTGAAAGGATTTTGGTGGCTTAGATGAAATCAATTAATAACCGAAATCAGAAAACTAAAATTCTCAAAAATAGTATGATATCGCGGATGATTTCACCCTCGCCAATTAGTCCCAACAGCGATCAACAATGAAGAACTGTTGGGGATTTAAAAAAGCCAAAAAGAGACAAGAAATTTTATAAAGACATGAACATAAATAAAGCTGACTTGCTCTTAATGGCTATGAAGAGTTAAATTAAATGTTTTAAAAATTAATTTAATATTGTTTGGTTTTCTTTTTACGGCCTTTCACCAAAAAAAAGGCCGATGTTTCTTAATCTTTACTTTGCTTCTTTTTCATCCTCTCTATCGTTCCATCATGCTTGAATCTTATCTCAGCAAACAAAGACTATTAATCCTATTGCCACTAAAACACCAGCTCCAATCAGATATTTGATACCGTGCTTTTGGAAATGGCCTTTTTCTTCTGCTTTGGTTTCTTCGGCGGTAGTATATTCGGTTAAATCTTGCTTTAAAGACTTAGTGCTGAGCATTAATTCTCCTACTTCTACTTGGTATAAAGCCTCATTAATTTCTTCATCAGTTAAAATATGACTAGCTTCTTTACTTAAAGCCTTTTTCAACTTCCTAATCATTTGTGTTTTCGCCTTATCTTTGTCCTTACCACTATCGCTTAAATTATTAAATTCAAAGCGAGCAATGTAAGTTATAACATCCTTTGGCTTCTTACCCAATAAAGTTTTCAAATCTACCAGAGTAGCATCTGATTTTTTAATTTCATCTAAAAAACTTTGTTTAACTTTACCATCAGTGCCAATTACTTTTTTCAGCAAGACTTCTACTTGGGCAATTGTTTGGTGTTTAGCCACTTCACCTCATTTAGTCTTAAATTCTTCCGTAATAACTGAATCATCTAAGGTTGGATCTAATTTTTTTAATTTTGTTTGTCAGTCGGTTAATGTTTCGTTCATATTGTCTTCTTTGCCTAGTTCTTTTTCTAGGGCTTTTCTCGCTTCTAGTTCTCAATCACTTAATTTCACTAGTTTTTCTTTGTTTTGAAAGTTAGCTAGGAATTGTTCTAAACCAAGGACATAAATATTCACTTCATGATTATCATCTCATTTGCCAGTTTTTATTTTGCTAATGGCTTGATTAATATCTACTTCACCACCTTTTTTATAACCGAGGTTTTGGAAAATCTGAACTAATGAACAATCTTTATCAGTAGTAACTTTTTCTAATATTTGCTCTATTTCCGTTAAAGCAGTATTCTCTTGAGTTACTTTACTGTTAAGAGTAGCATCTCCTTCATTTTCTAAATAGCGAATATTCAATAACAGCATTTCTAGTTGAATTAATTCCTGTACACTCTTACGGTTATCATCTCCTCCTGCTACTTTCTTTAAACCTTTCTCAATAGTGAATTTCTTTAATTCGGTTCTTAACTTAGTAAGAGTTTCAGTAATTAAAGGTTGTAAAGTCTTTTCTTTATCAATAATAGCAGTTCTTTTTCCGGTCGATTGCTGTTGTAAATTTCTAATCTCTTTATTTAATTCGTTAACCTCTAAAGCACCAACTGTTTTATCAACTTCAATTTGTTCTTTTAATTCTTCTAAGTCTTCCACGCTTTCGGTTAACCGATGTCAGCGTCCACCTTCTTCAAAATGACCATCAGCGCAAGTGGAACGTAAGTCAGCAAATAAGTCTTGGGTTGGAGAATTGGTCAAGGACTTAATTAGTTTCTTTTGATTATCCTCATTTTCTAAGACTAATTTAGCTAAATTTACTCAGCCTTTTAAACCTGCCACTTCAACTTCATGGAAATCTTGGAATAATTGACCTCCTTCTACTTTACCAGATTTGTAAAGAATAAAATTATTAGGAACTGAAACCCCATATTTGGTTAATTCAGCTTCGGTATAAGCATCACCAGCTTTGGCTATCTTTCAAGTTTCTAAAGCGGTAATATTATCTTGCTTTAAATTAGTTAGTAAACTATCACTAACCTTTTTAACAAAATTAAAGGTGTGTTCTAAGTTTAATCTAGTACCAATTCTCGCTCCGTAACTGTCTAATCTAGTGTAAGTTTGCGGTAAATCCCAAGTCTTAATCTCTAAATCTTTACCATCCTTACTATTAATGGCTTTAATGGCTTCGGCTTGACCCCGTAAATGGTTCAGATAACTTTCCATTTGAGTTTTGTCTGCTCCAGTTAAACCATGTTTAGCGACAAAATCAGAGGTATCAATCCGTCCTAACTCATAAATTACTCGCGCTAAGGTTTTTATTACTTGGTCTTCCGTTACTTTAAAAGATTCTCCCTTAACTGAGTAAAGATTGTCATTATCGCCTAAATTTGCATAATAATCAGCTACTAATTGAAATCAACCTTCGTTTCGGTAATAATCAGTAGTTACTCCATCATTTCTAGCTCCAATGAAATTACCCATTTGTCTTTGACCATTAACACCTAAAGCAGTTATTCGAGCAATTTCTCGGTCAGCACCTTTGGCATGCAACAGTGTAGATTTTAAATATTTTGCTTGGTTAACCTTACTATTCAAGTCTTTATCTAATGTGTTTTTGTCTTTACTTAATGTTCCTACTTCATCAATTAAAGTGTTTAGTTGCTGTTTTTTCGTGTTAGCGAGCACAGCTGCTAAACTCTTGACTATGTCATTGTATTCTTTCGAATATTTGTTATTTTTTTGTTTTTTGTTTATATACGTCATGATATTTTTTTCTTACATGTTTTCCTCCTATTTTTTGTGTGAAAAATGGTTCACTTTTAACATGTTCTCGTTTTAGCAATGAAATTAGCGGTGCCACGGTGATCAGTCATGATTTGATAATCTATTAAGTAGTATGGTTTGTCGTTAGCAAGTAACGGATTAACTGAAATCGGTCGATAAGCTCGGTCTGCCAAAAAATAAATTGGTTGCTGGTTGTCCAGATCAATACCATCAATATTCCATATTTCAACATCCCGACTACCACCGAAAAAAGATAATCTTTCTACACACCTACTTTTCAAAACTTGTATTTTTCTTCCAAAAACGCTTACCATTTTTCCAGCTTTTTCACTTTTTTGATTAGGAACAACCGGTGGAGGATCAGTTGCTCCTAAGGTTGAATAAAAAGTGTTGAGCGAATCTGGCCTATTTTCTTTTAGAGTATACTTTGTATACTCTTTTCTTTTATTAAAACTATAATCGTTGTTTGTTTTTACAGATGAGGGATGATTGAAGGTATTCTTAGTCTTTTTAAAGAGACTGATTTTTAATTGCTTAAGTTTAGTTTGCAGTCTACGTAGAGTAATTAGTTTAGCATCAGGTAGTTTAGTCGGATTAGGTTCTTTTTTCAGTAAGCCTTTGCTATGAAGGAATTCTTTGGGATGGAATAATTGATAACCTTGGCTAATCCCAAGAACAATATAGCGACTTTTCCACTGTAATTGTCCCCGAAACTTTCTTCTTCAAAAAAGAGATTCGGCTAAGGAAGCTTCGCTGTTTTTGCTGGCAAAGACTAAATGATAACCCCCATTCTTAGTCTTGGCGACATAGATTAATTGCTTTTGGCATTTTTGAATTAAGGGAAGTAGGTGTTTTTTTTCAAAAAAGACTCATTCTTGGTCAGTGAAATTTTTCCGATCAAAGTCTAAAGTCGGATAATAGTCAGTTTTCAGACCAACCATGCCCGATAAACGCTGATAATTCGGACTGTTGGTATTAGCACTTTTTTTAGAAGTAAGTAAGCAAGCGACACTTCTTCTTTCTTGATAATTTTCCTTACCATATTCGCAACCTTTTACGGGAACTTTTCATTGTTGCGGATTATAAGTGCGATGGCCAATTAGTTCAATTAAGTTAGTCGGCTGAGTAATTTGCTGAACAATTTTTACTTGCCAATCTAGTCAGGCTAATCTTTTTTGAAATAATTTGTAACGGTTAGCCGTTGGTTTAACTCTCCCTTGCTGATTAAGTAAATTGTTTAATTCTTCTTTTTCCTTTAAGACTAGCCATCTTAATAGGTAGCTTTTGTCTTTTTCGGCATTACTATGTAAGAAAAATAGCGACTGGTCAGCAATTAGTTTGCCATTACGGTCTCGGAAGAGGATTAGTAAATAGTTTTTCTTAACTTCTAATGAAAAATTTTCACTATTAACTCAATTTCGCTCTTTTAAGAGTTTTT
>Ga0307508_10001398_pt1 | contig 27185 bp, 41 predicted proteins | sample 9_EM_MG_FD_203089 | JGI IMG/M metagenome (GOLD analysis project Ga0307508, IMG submission 203089) | Populus trichocarpa ectomycorrhiza microbial communities from riparian zone in the Pacific Northwest, United States - 9_EM | ecosystem: Host-associated > Plants > Roots > Unclassified | place...
TTCATGATGTATGCCAACTACTGAGACTTTCTAAATTGTGGTTGTGGGGATCGAGAAGGTTGAGTGAGGGCATCATGGGCAGTTGTACCTGGGTGTACGGAAACTTTTGGCCTAGTACTTTACGAATGGCTGATGGCGAGTATGCATGCCAGTTGGCTAGTTCTTATCTCTATTTGGCGGAGGAAGCCACTGGCGGGTGTTTCGTGGAGTGTGCGAGCCGTCGCCTCCTCGCTCCAGGCACAGCAGAGCCATGGATGGCCGACGGATGCCCCGGGGTGAAGCACTGATGATGGTTGTGATGACTCATTGGCCGCACGCGACCCTGTCGGATCATGGCGGTATTATATGCAGTCCTTTCCCGTTCGCCGTCCGCCGTGACCTCCCACAGTCCGCCGGCGGCCCGCGGCAACTCCCCCTGCCGACCCGAAAAGGGGAAAAGAAACCGAAAAGACCGTAGAATCGAAAACCGAACCAAGGAAAGACTCTTCGCTCACACCCACGCCTTCTCGTCTCCCAATTCCTCTCCATCTCCTCCTCCCACGTCCCCGTTCTCACTTCTGCGCTCCTCGCCCTGGCTCTCACCGTCCGCGCCTCCATCTTCCGTTCGGTCCACGGCCGGTTTCGGAGGTGCTACTCATGGTCCCACCCTGCTCCCCACCTTCGTGGTGCGCAGGAAGTCCAGGATCGGTTGGGTGCATCGTTAATCTGCGAGTAGGTTTGAAACGGTTCCTCCCTTTTCCCGTGTTCCTTCACACCTCCGCCCAAAGAATTTCTGCTGCAGCTTCCATCGTTGCATTCTTGTGGAGGCGCTCCCGGGCCTGAGGCTTGTACTGGTACCATCCAGACGCCGCCGTGTCCGTGTTCTTCGTCCATTTCAGGTATAGCCCGGTGCGTTCTGAGCTGATGGAACCGCCCTGCCAGTCGCTTTGATCCCCAGGCCACCGCTCCGTTTACGCGCTCAGTCTTGGGCATTCTGTACTTCCTCCCGCGGACTCTTTCCTTCGCTCAGCTCCACGCTTCCTCCCACTTCGTCTCCGAAATTTCGCGCCTGACGTTGGCCAGTGGCCTGGGGAGGGGCATTTGTCGCCACCCATGCCGATCACCATCAACCCCCCGCGCATCTGGCTCCTCTACCGCCTGCCCGGGGAGAAGCACGGAATGGTGGTTGGATAAATCCTCGGCGCCCAATCGACCTAGCAATCTAGTGACGGAAACTCTTCGGACATCGACCCGCGGAATGCCGCGTCGATGCAGCCTCACGGTCTATGCCTGTTGCAAGACAATGAGAGACGTTTCCCTTCGCAGTGCCGATTCCGAGGTTTTCGCAACAGGTGGCTCTCTTCCGTAGTTGAACACCTTCCGCTTGTTGGCTCGCGGCCATATCCTACGGGAAAAGCAATGAGTTCCAACTCTGCTGGCCGTGGAGGTTGCGTACTCGTGGGGGCAGCCGGTGAGGCACATAACGGCCGGTTCCGCTGCCTGTTCATCCTCACGTTAGCCCTACGCCACTTGCTCTCTTCCGTCGCGTTGGCGCTCGCCGCTTTGCGCCGGACTCTTGCTAAATCACTGGAGAGTCGAGACTTGGGTTAGGGTGTCCGGCGGGGTATCCGTCACCAGTAACGTAGGAAGACAAGATGCTTGGAGGGGTCGGGGGATGTACCCTAGCGTCTATGTTGAAGGCGTGGTGGTAGAAGATACCTGATGATAGTGTGTGACTGGCGAGATTGGCCAGGCTGTATAGATGGCGAGGTCGTGGAGCAGAGCGCTGTCGGCGTCATAGAATGCGAACGACATCTGCTTTCACAAAAAACCCGACGTGGCTCAACAGGCAACGTCACAACCCGGAATGGGGGAATTTACTGCAGGCTAGGAGTTCAATTCCTGGTTCGTGCTTTCGATTCTGGGGTTTCCAAGCCACCCCTGTACGGCGGGGTGGTGAAGGTTTTGTTTTCTGCGGATTGCCGCAATCATAGACCATCACGCCTATGGCCGAGCTGCACGTGACATGCATCGGCACTCCGCTAGTGCGTATTTATCTTCATCGCCCTCCTTTTGTCATGCCATGTTCTATGGGCGGAAGGCGCACCTCAAGGCGGCTGCAGTTCGCCGACAGCTGGGGCGGTCGCCCCAACTGCCACACCCAAGCCTTAAGCCGGGATGTACTTGAAGTGGATCGGGAGTCGAGAGGATGATACATGCTGGTGGTGCCGCAGACCTAGTGGCACCCAGACACGTGAACATCTCTTCAAGACATGTACTGCATGGCGACGGCAGCAGAAAGTGCTCTGGAAAGAGGTCCGACTGCAGACTAGACGTGGACGAGATCGTTTTCGGATCGCTGATCTGTTTGCGGACGAGCGCTGCACGGAGGCAATACTTACGTTTCTGGAAACGACCGATGTGGGACGGCGAGCTAGAGAAGAGGATTGGGAGAATGGGAGTGAGAGCTCTCTGGAGGAGGGCGGTGATATTGTGGATATGGGTGATGAGGAGGAGTTGATGGAGGTGGAGGTGGAGGGCGCTGGTGGTGGTGGAGTGTAAGATAGCCTATTGGTGGGCCAGCAGGGCCATAGGGAGAGCCGCACAGCTAGACTCGCGGACGGATATGGGTTGGTGTTGTTGTTGGCGTTCGCCGTAGTCTGCAAAGGCTCATACATAGACGCGAAATAAAATTGATGTCCCCCCCCTCCCCCAAGCCTTAAGCCTCGTGCCACAGTGGGGAGCACGGCCACCTGCCAAGCCTCCAATCCGTCCATTCTGCCCACGCCACCCCCGCCAGCCCCGCCAGCCCCGTTGCTCGCCCATTTCCGTTTCTCCCACTGGCGGACCGCACCTACCGCCTCCAATACGAGCCCCGCGTTTCACCGTGCTGCGCCTCCAACAGGAGAAGCATTTCCACCATCCCGCCGTCTGGATCCGGATCCCGAATCCCGGCAGCGAAACCTGCTTTCACTTCGCTCTCCTTGGCTTCTTTCCTTTCCTTCCCTTTCGCTACCCCCCTTAGCAGCGACGAACCACTAACGACTGCCTCACAGCTCCGCACGATACGACAAGACGAGCACTAGTTGCAGTGCAAGCGCACATCCCTCACCCGCACCTCGACGCGTCTCCCTTTCCGCTCCTACGTACCGCAGATGACGAACGCGGCCTGCTCGGTGCTATCTCACTGCTCTTCGACGTCCGCGGACGTGAACCACCTGCTACCACGACCTCCAGTGGTGCCCCGTCAGAGATGAAGCAGCGCAAGGTTGCCGTCTCCAACTCAGCCCACAACCGGGGGCAATTGCAGCATCCACTGTAAGAAGGCTAAGAGGCCAAGGTCAAGGATGATGACGAACGAGACGAACAGGTAGTCGAAAAGAAAGAAGAACAGAGAGAAAGAAAAGAAGAGGAAGAGGAAGAGTGAGAAAAGGAAGGAAGGAAGAAGAAGAGCCACGCGCAGCCTGCGATGGCTGATTCTCCGAAGGCCGGCGACCGGTCACCATCGCCGGGGCTACGAACCCCATCGTTTGCGCACTGGAAAGGTGGGGCACTGTAGGGCTGCGCCTGGGTAAGGCCGCATTTTGGCGTGTTCCCCCGCCTTCCCCCGTCCCCCAATGACCTCGCGGAGCTGACCGGTTCGGGCAGAGGCGACTGTCTCGGATGGTACTACAGTACAGCACGGAGGCGATCAATGTGACCGGATAGCCGAATGTCTTCACCGAGGCCCCGCGCACGATTGCATCGAAATTGCTATCTCCGTGGCCCCCGTCTGCGAGAAGAAGTGCCGATGCTCCACTCACCGGCCCAAGGACGATGCGGGGGCCACGCCGTGAGATCCCAAACGCTTGTCCGCACCCTTCAGTTGTCGGAGATGGTTTTCTGCAGCCACTCTGTCATGTTCAAACTACAGGTAGTACGCAGTCTCGATCCGCGGTTCGATTTTGAGCGAAGCAGCGCGAGATTTGCAGCTACGATGGTTGCCTCTTTCTTTGGCTATTCGGTCGGAAATACCCCGCCTCGGTAAAATACCTGCCCTCGCTGGCTAACACCACTCAGTGATAGAAACGCTCCGTCCGGGGAATCCGAAGAATGGAACGAAGTCGTTGCGCCATCGACAAGCATGTGCAGTCGAAGTTAGAATACTGGCCGTGGACAACGGTGAATAGTCCATTTCCCCCAGAGCTCGCAGAATCCGTTTATCACTACCGCAGATATTGACTTTGATTCATCCAGGCACCACCATACCATCAACTATCCGTACCACGAATCGCGATGGGTACAACGACACCAGCAGCAGCGAACATTATCTTATTCAATCACGAAGACGCAGGTTGCCGGTTGAGCGCCCCTCAATTGAAACCCAAAGGATGCCGAAGCACAGGTGACGGGACAGCACCGCAGTGGCTTCAGCCAACCGTCTCGCGAAGCGGAACCCCCGGCGGACGCGAATACTCCGTTATCCTCGCACCTTGCTTCCGGCTCGGGCTCGACAGCCTTCTCGTCATGACGAGCCGACGGTACATCTATTACATCGCTCCGTTCTCCTTTATTCTCCGTGTCGGCCGTCCCTCTTTCCCGCTCCGGGTATCCGCGATTCCCACCTCGAGTCCACGCAGCATCTCTCTATGGCTGGCACGACCCCGAATGAACCGGGCAATGTACGGCGCAAGGTAGTAGGTGGATGCCGAGCCTGCAGCGAGGCGCACTATCACTTCCTCGCCACCGGTAGTCGCATACTGAGGGGCAGGGAGAAGGAGATTGAGCCTCGAGGGCCCGGCGGGAGGGGTTAGCTAATATCAACGCATTGCAAGCCTTCCACGACGATGCACGGTACCATGCCACACTTCACAACACACTTCATGATGCATTTCGCTATCTTAGGGTGGCTGAGATGGCAATGACGATACACTACCTTCACACGGCTCTGCGGTAGGTGCTCTGCACCTTGCGACGTGATTCGATCCAATTCAACGGGGATAGGGGCACAGTTCTCGACGCGGTCAAGGACGACTTGTCCTGGGATGCGCTTCTCGATGCGAGACGGCAACCCACTTCTCCACGTGCGGCTGGAGGGGGAAGAGCCGGTTCAATTGCCGACGGAAGGCGCAGCCAGGCGGTACTAGACTTCCTCTCCACTGTGGACGTAGGAAGGCTGGTCCTGGCTGAGGAAGACGTGGGGAGCGAGGGGTCGGAGTGGGAGATCCGGGAGCGCAGGTATCGGGAAGAGGAGAGGAGAGCGGAGGCGGAGGAGTTGAGTGCTGGGGGGTGTGGTTCCTGCCCTCGCCTTCCATCATGGCGTCCGCGGAAGAGGTCTACGGGATAGTCACGCCTTCCTTCGTTCTTTCCTTTGCTCTTCTCCATGGTGCGCATCTTATTTTCCTGGGATAGGACTGGCGGAGGGGGAAAGGGAGCTTGCAATGTGCCGCCATCGCGTGGGCAGCGGACATAATGTACGTTACCATAGTCTCGATAGACTGAATGCGAGTATGATTAAACAAACAAAACCCTTCCCGACGCGACACAGCGGCACACATCTGGACACGAGATGGTGGCGGTGGCGACATGCTTCTCGACACGAGAAGCCGGCGATGACGACTCACTTCTCTGCACAAGACGGGCAATGGCGACGTACTTCTCGATGAGACAGCGACACACTTCTTGACGGCAGATGGTGGACGATGGCGACTTACTTCTCGACGCCACTCGGCGGCGATGGCGCCGCACTTCTCGACGCTTAGCTTTAGACTGATACGAGGCGGTTTCATTGTAAGTCGATCGTTGTGGCCGAAGAACAGTGCGAAGCACGACATGCTGTGGCCACGTTCATTGTCAAACAGCCATCGTCAACTAAAATCTTGTCTTATTGCGCGCATACGTAAATTTGCGCGATTGGCGCACCGAGGATTTGCTCCTCTGCGAATTTGGGCTCTGCATACGATGTGATTGTGGAGTAAGAATGGATTATTTCGGTCGCCCAGCAGCCTTTTCTCACTCGGGATGCGTAGCACTGTTTCGCGGATTGCGGAAATTCATCCAAAAAAAAAAAAAGTATCCCACCAACCATCGGCATCAGCAGGCTAAGCACCAGCACCAGCACCAGCATCATCGTCGTCAGCGAACGCATCTGCCTGGCACAGGCATTAATCAAATCGTCCGTTCCCCACTCTGTGCCGCATCGCAATCGCGCCGCAAATCGCACCAACCAAACCAATCCCAACCCCATCCGGTTCCAAAACCGAAACCCAACAGATCCCCGCACACACGCCTTTATACCACCTGCTCGCTCTTCATCGCCGCGCGCCATCGATCGCTCGCTTCGAAATCCTCTGTCCACTCGCCTTCGCCGTAGCGGGAACCACCACCCTTTCCCGTTGTCGTCGCACCCGATCCTGGCCCGTATCCCTCTGTGCTGTCATCGGTAAGAAGACTCTCAGATAATACTCTACTAAAACTTGCGCCGCTGTTATCCTATCTAACCCTCGCATAGGTCTAGACTGCTGTTGACGGCATCGATCGCTGAAGATTTGTAAAACATACTTGCTATGCCCGGACGAATCAAATCTGCGCGCATTGATATCACACCGACCTTTTATCTCACACTGCAACGCAGTCCACGAGATAGCCCATTTTGCTCGCTCCCGCTACTGGACGTGGCGCTGGATTAGCCATCTATTCAGTACGGCAGTTTTTATTTTGTGCCTGGCTGGCGGCAGCGCGGCTGGTGGTGGTGGTCCGGCAACTGGGCCGTTCACTTTACATTTGACCTTGCGCTGGATTAGCCGTCTGACTTGCCTTTCCCTCCTTTCCCCATACCTTAAGGAGTCTGCTCACCCCCGCCCGCTCCCTACCTCCACGCTCATTATCCGCTGTCGCATGGATGGCATGTATTTTATTGTTGCCAAGCCTTTACCCCGCTCGCATGCTGCAGCTGCGACCTGCGGTGAGGGTCGAAGCGGGGCAACGAGACGATTGCCTGCCTGCCTTTCTTCGCACCCGCCCCGTTTACCCACCTGCACCTAGGTTACGTTACTTGGAAGCCTACCCGCTATATATTCCCATCGTACAACCCGCCAGTCTTCGACTCTCCATCCCATTACAAACCCAGCCAGTCCCGCCGATGAATGTCAACTCCGATCCAAATGATGTTCGTACGCATCAGCAGTAGGTTGTTACCGTATCCTACTGGTTAGTACTGCCACGTACTGACGATCACCGTGGGCACAACAGGAGCAAGAGAGCGAATTCAACTTTGAGAACATGATTGACTTCCCGAGGACATGGAATCTTTTCCGTCGTTCCTGCGAGACCATCCGGAAAGCAGCGGAAGAGCGCGCTGTTATGAACAACAAATTCACCACACAGCACACCCTAAAAATTTCCAGCATTCTGCTGTCGGCAGAATTCAAATCTGCATGGGTGAAAAGCAACAAGGTTTCGGCTTGGAAACCTCTTTCAATTGCGGATCACATCCGTTCTGCAATGATACACCGTAGAGTACGCAAAAGTGGTCGCAGAACAGTGGCCAGCACACAGGGACGAGTAGGTGGAAAAGGCCGACAACATTAACGTGGTGGGAAAGAGCGATGGGGACCTTGGTGGGTGCATTCTCCGCCTTGTTAATGATGTTGGCATTTTCCACATACTCCTCCCTATATGCAGGCCACTGTTCTGCGACCATTTTTGCGTACTGGCGGTGCCCATGCACTATCATTGTGAGCCGCAATTGAAAGAGGTTCCACGCCGACACCTTGTTGCTTTTCAGCTTGATCTGCCGACAGCGGAATGCCGGACATCTTCAGGATTTGCTGTGTTGTGAATTTGTTTGTCATAGCAGCGCGCTCTTCCGCTGCTTCCCGGATGTCTCCACGAAAGACTGGAAAAATTGCATGTCCTCGGGAAGACAATCATGTTCCTCGAAGCGGAATTCGCTCTCTTGCTCCCGTTGTACTTACGGTGATCTAGCAGTGGCGGTACTGACCACTGGGATACGTGGCGTAGGTGCAGGTGGGTAACCAGGGTGGGGTTTTTTTTTTGTTTGTCCATACTCGCATGCGACCTATATAGATCATGGCGGCGTAAATTTTGTCCAGTTTTCCCCTCCGCAGTCCGCGCGAGGGTGGTTCGCTGCAAGCTCCCCTTGTGCCCTCCGCCCAGGCCTATCCCAAGTGATGAATGCGCACCAAAGAAATAACAAATGAAATGACAGAGGAAAATCGAACCCAACCCCTGCTCTTCCCCCGCCGATGCCGAGAAGGGTGGGGTGGGGAGGAACAGTGGTGGTTCCTCCCCAGCACCCAGCACCTCCGCCTCCTCCCTCCGTTCTTCTTCTCACTCCTGGTATAGCGGGTGCAGTCGTCGATATAGATGATGTAGAACTGGGCACCTCCGATACTGTGCTTTATGGGTCCACAGAGATCTGAGTGTATGAGCTCGAAAGGCGTTGAGGAGCGCGACGACTTTGTTCGGATCACATGCTGTTGTTGTTTCGTTTCGACACAGGTTTGACATAATCCTGGTGTTATCCATGGGGTCCTAGTGGTTCTGGTCTTCTTATCCGAATCCAGAATGAGCTTGAGGTCTGCATAGTTGAGATGTGCGAGTCGTCGGTGCCATACATCGATCGAGTCTGATTTCCGGATATTCGTAGTGGAAGATTCGCGGGCGGATCCGAGCTGTGGAAGAATTGCTGATGACGCATGAGCGGATCCCAGTCGTGGGACAATGTATAGGCCATGATCGAGTGTGGCACTGAGATGATTGTTGCCATGGTGGTCGATTACTGAACACGTTCCGTCCTTAAATATAGCTGTAAGGCCGTACGAGTCAAGCCGGCTGACGGATAGGAGCCAAGTTTCAAACGTATCAGGCATGGGTTAAGACGAGAGGATTTCAGATCAAGCGGTTTCGATGCGACAATGGATCCGGTGAATACAACAACTCTCTGTTCCTTGGAATACTAAGAGAGAGCGGAATCACCTACGAACCATCACCACCATACACCCAACACAAGAATGGTGTCGCTGAGAGAATGATTCGCACACTCAATACAAAGGCAAGAAGTATGATGAAGGACGGAAATGTGCCAATACGATTCTGGCCTGGCGTTCCCGGAGCTCGCATCCCGACACCTCACTCCCTGTGTCGGCTTCCTCTTCCACAGCCGGCACTATCCTTCTCACGTCTGTCGTTGTGAGAAAGTCCACAGCCGTCTGACTGCATCTCCTATCGGCGAAGAGATCCCGGATTCTCCACCGGCTCTTCCACCGCCCTGTCTCCTTCCTCACCTCCGCCCCGAGGATCTTCTGCTCGCGCTTCCACTTCGGCCACTCTTTGAAGAGATGGTCCCTTGTCTGCGAGGGGCACTGGCACCGCCAGCATTGGGGATCGGGCCGGTTCTTGGCCCAATGCAGGTATTGTCCCGTGCGGCAGTGTCCCGCCTTCAGCTGGTAGAATCGCGAGGCGAGCCTCGTGGTGCTCCCAGCGGCCGTGCTGTCCGCTTTGTGGGTTTCCGGCAGCCTGTATTTCTGCTTGGAGGTTCGACCTCCAGCTCACCGTCCATTTCTTCTCGGAGATCTCCCCGTCTGATGTTGGCGGGCGATCAGGGGAGGGGCATTGGGCGCACCTCCGTCCGGTCTGAGCAGGGTATCCATTCCATGCCTCGAGTGTTCGGCTCCTCCGCCGCAAGCTTGGCCCACTCGTCTGCCTTCTCGTTTCCTTCAACGCCCTTGTGGGCCGAGCACCACCTGATTTCGATGCTGATGCCCGGCTTCGCCCGTCTCAGCGCAGCGATGTGGTAAACGGGGCGGGTGTGAAGAAAGGCAGGCTAGCAATTGTCCCGTTGCCCCGCTTCGATCGTTGCGTCCACCCCATTGGCTCACTCAAATCCTCGCCGCGGGTCGCAGCTGCAGCGAGCGAGCGGGGCAGCCGCCATAGTCCGTATGCGAGTATGAAAAAAAAAGTTCGTGCGGGGTAAAGGCTTGGCAATCACAATACATGCCATCCATGCGACTGCGGATAATGAGTGTGGAGGTAGGGAGCGGGACTATATTTCTTTAGTAATCAGCATTAGGTAATTTATATCTCATTTCAGAGAAAATATGGCGGAGCATACGGGCGGGAGCGAATGGTGAATGAAAAGAGTGAACGGCAAGTCGCCGGATCAGGCAGGACACCGCCACCAGCCGCGCTGCCGCCAGCCATGACAGCCACAATATAAAAATGCAATACTAAATAGATGGCTAATCTAATCTAGCGCCGCGTCCAAGTAGGGAGTGAGCAACCCGGTGTCTGAATGGCTTTCTCATTAATAGGAATGTGTTGCAGATTTTCAGCGATCTATGCCGTCAACAGTCTTGGCCCATGCCAGGGTTGGGATTGCTGGACACTAAGACGTGCAAGCGAGGGACTCAAAACATACTCACCCGCCGAGCTTTACTCCATACCACCACAATAAAAATAATATATTTTGAATCCATAGAACGACAGATTAGTATCTGTAAAAAGGTTCTGCGGATTCAAACTAAAAATATGTGTGGTTGGGGGAGTGCAGTAAGAGGTTGAAAGTTGAGAAGTTTTTTTGTTATGTTTTGTTTGTTTTTTTGTTTGTTCGTTGTTCGCAAACAACCTACGTAGATCATGGCGAATAATATGTACAGTCCGTTTCCTGTCCGCAGTCCGCGCGAGGCGGCTCATTGCACGCTCCCCATTGCCCTCCGCCCAGGCCTGTCCCGATGAGAAGTGGATACGCACCAAGGAAAGAACAAATGAAAGACAAAAGAAAAACCACAGCCTTCCCCTATTCCTCTTCCGCCGATGCCATGAACGAGTGGGTTGGCAGGAACAGCAATGGTTCCTCCTCGCCAGCCTCCTCCTCCTCAGCACCTAGCGCCTCCGCCTCCGCCCTCCTTTCTTTTTCCCGCTCCCTCCTCTCCCGGAGCTCCCACTCTGACGCCTCGCTTCCCGTGTCATCGTCATCATCCACTGCCGCCACTATCCTCCCCACATCCGTAGACAAAAGGAAATCCAGCACCACCTGACTACTCCTTCTCGGTGAGAAGATAGCGGATCTTCCACCGACTTCTTCCCTTCCCCGCCTTTTCCAATACCTCCGCCCATAGGATCTTTTGTGGGCCCTTCCACCTCGGACACACCTTGAAGAGGTGGTCTCTCGTTTGCGAGGGGCCCTGGAACTACCAGTACTGCGCGGTAGAGCGGGCTTTCGCCCAATGCAGATACTGGCCGGTGCGTGCATGCCCCGTCTTCCGCTTGTAGAACCTAGCGGCAAGCCACTTGGTGCTTCCAGCAACCGTGTCGTCTGGTCTCTGACCTTTCGTTCTTCTTGGAGGTCCAGCCCCCAGCCCACTTCCTCGCCTCCTCCCACTGCTTCTTGGCGATCTCCCGTTTGATGTTGGCAAGGGATCTGGGGAGTGGCATCGAGCGCTCCTCCTGCTGGTCCGAGTAGGTCGTCCACTCCAACCCTTTCACCCCTTGGGTGTCCGGTTCGTCCGCCGCGAGCTTAGCCCACTCGTCCGCTTTCTTGTTCCCTTCCACGCCCTCGTGCGCCGGGCACCACCTGACCTCAATGGTGATGCCCGATACCGCTTGTTGGAGTGTGGCGATGTGCTTTCTCGCCTCTAGGGCGTACTTCTGTCCCGCCCCGGTTCGTCCGATGCCATCCGTCGGATCGCAACCTGTGCATCCGTGTAATGGTGATTCATTCCGAGATCGTGTCTCGTCTCGATGCGGATTCCAGCGCTCGTGCCAGGGCCGCACATTCAGCATCGAAGGCCTCCTGGTTGTAGCCCAGAAGGGTCTTGATGCCCTCCCAGATGTGGCCGTTCTTCCATGCCACAGTGTATCCGGCAGCCCCGCTCTTCAACCATGACCCATCCGTGTACATGATGAGTCCCAGTCTCTCCTTTTCCGCGTCCTTCTTCGCTTCTTCCCTTTCTTCCTGGATCAGCTCTGCACTGAAAGGTTCCAGATCCTCAGGCAGCACTGTTTCCTCTGTCGCCGTCCAGGTTTACTTCAGAGCTGTTGCCAGTCGCTTACCGATGTTCGTGTCGGCGCCGACGACATCCCTGGCCTTCTCTCCTTGGGGTAGGCTCAAAAGCCGCAGCCCAAAACGATGCAGCCTATTCTCTAGCTGGTTGGTTGCTGGTCTGAGCCCGGACTTTATCAACAGCGCTCCCAGGTTGGTCGTCCGGAAGGTTCCCGTTGTCACCCGCGCCTGTTGGTTGACTAGCAACTGAAGTTCCTTGGCCTGGCTGACCGTGCCGCCCGCTTCTTCTCCTTTCCACCACAGTTCCGCTCCGATCATGGCGATTAGGGAGGTTCTGTAGATTCCGTGCACAAGAACTAGAACTATGCAGGGGTTACGAAATTGGTTAGCTTGTGCACGAAAAATGGGAGGTTCTGTAGATTTCGTGCACGACTTCACCAGCGCTTCCCCTTACTGCCGCGTCAAATTTTTCAGTTAGTTATTTGTCACCTAAGTCTTGTCCGTTCTGTGGTACCAAAAGGAGGAGCTTAAGACACCAGGCATCGTCATGCTGGTTGATGGTCTACTTGTTGGTTGGATCGTAGGTAATTCGGCGTTTTTGAGTATGGTTTTTAACAACCTGTGTAGGGCCAGTGAGGAGGGTTACAATGCGATGCATATTGAGCTGGTGGTGGAATAAGAGTAGTGGTATAGGAGAATCAACAGCTAGGAGAATAGCTGCCATGACCGCCGGTGTAAGTTTCAGCGGCGTTATGTACAGGATGATGAGTTGAAGAATCAGTAGTTCACGGCGATGACCAGGGCCCTGGTCTGTACAAAAATTAGTGTGCCAACTTTTCTATGCTTTCCTCTAGACGGAAGGTCATGCGTCTGTTGCTGTGGTGATAGTTCTTGTGCGTGTGCACGGAGGCCAACAGAACCTCCCTACTGACTGGACACAGGCGGTCATGATCTTCCTGCAGTTTGCCGGGGAGAGTCCCAACTGCCCCGTGAGCCGTCTCAGACAGGTCATCGCGTTTCTGCCGTTTTTAAACCTGCTGGCGTGGTGTTCCTTGAGTGTAAGTTGTGAGTCCAGCCACACCCCCAGCCACCGCGTCACCTCTTTGTTGAAGGGGACTTCGTTGTCCCCTACTTTCACCTTGGCCGCCGCCTCGGCCCCCTTCTTTTTCCTCCAGAACATCGCCGCCTCCGTCTTTCCGTGGTCGAAAGTCACGCCATTCCTCCCGGCCCATTCGATTGCTGCCGCTGCCGCTCCGGACAGCTTGGCCGTGACCTCCTCGTCATCCTTCCCCTCTGCCCACCACCCGATGTCATCGACGAACGACAACCCGCTGATGCCTGGTGCTGCCTGCTCCACCGCAGCGAATATCTCCGACAGGTATGTGACAAACAGGTGGGCGCCGCCGGGGAGCCCTGTGGGACACCAGTGTCCACTTCGTTGGGTTCTCCAACTTCGCCGTCCAGTACAAGCTTGACCCGCCGGTCTGTAATGAAGCTCATCGTCCATCGGATGAGGTCCGCCTCCACTCCCAGACCCTCCATGCGTTTTCCCAGGAAGGTCTTGTCAACGTCGTTGAATGCCGACTTGACGTCCATGAATAACGCCCCTGCTACCTTCTTTTTCCCCCACGCCTTCTGGGTGCGGTTCATTAGAATCGCCACCGCATCGACGCAGGACCTCCTTTTCCTGCACCCAAACTGGCCTTTGTGTAGCCCTCTCTTCCTCTCCGGGTGGTCCGCGATCAGATGCGCTGCTGTTCTTTCCAGGAGCTTGCTGATGACGTCCAGCAGCGAGATCACCCGGTACGCCCGCACCTTGGAGTAGTCGGGCTTCCCTGGTTTGGGGATGACCACTCCTTTCGCTGTCTTCCATATCCCCAGGTGGAACCCCAGTCGAATGCACGCCCGGACCAGCTGGGTTATGCGCTGCTCGTCCCATTGCCAGAAGACTTTGACAATTCCCGCCGAAATCCGATCGTCTTCCGGGGATGAGGTGTTTGCTGCCGTTTTCAGGAGCGATCCGACCAGCTGCGCGTCCACCCTTGAGAAGGCCTAGCCATCTTCCGCCGGTTTGAAGTTCCCTGGCAGGCCTTGCGGGAAATGTGCCTGGAGGATTGCCTGTTCCCGCTCTCGGTGCCCTTCCGCAACGGTGCCATCCTCCCGGACCAGCGCCTGGCCTGTCTTGTCTATCCGGGGAACCGTGTACCCTGCCGCCGTCCACACCTTATTCCCATCCGCCTCTTGCAGGAACCGGTTCCAGCAGTCCCTCTTCGCCTTTCTTATCGCCCGCCGGAATTCCCGCCTTGCCGCCTGCACTCGCGAGATTCCAGCTACCCTCCACTTCCTTCTCGCCCTGCCCAGGTTCTTCCTCAGCTCCTAGAGGTCTGCGTTCCACCGTGGCTTTGGCCGTGAGCACCACCGCTTTTTCCTTGCGTGCTCGTCCAACGTCACGGTCATGGCTTCTCTGAGCGCGCCTGCCGCTTCTACCACCTCATCCTTGGTGCTGTCGTTGGAGAGGATGGGAGTCCGTCCCACCCCCCCAAGTAGCACTCCCTCGCCCTGGCTCTTCTTTCTTCCGCCTTCTTTTCCTCCTCCTCACTCTCTCTCGTGGGGTACCAGCCGCTGATGTCCCACCCCGTCGTCTCCGTGCTCGTGTCCGCCCTGGGTGGGATGGTTCTGAGCACCTCCCACGCGATTAATTCATGGCCCGACCCTGTGGCCCCCTTCCTGAGCAGCCTCCAGTTAAGCTCAACGTTGGGTGACGATAGGGTTAGGTCGATGATTGAATGGATTCGGGTCCCTGGCCCCATCCTCGTCTCCTCCGTATTCCACACGATATAATAAGACACGCACCTAGAAATAACATGGGAAACAGCAAAAGAGACCGTCCCCTACCCCCCCCCCCCCCTCTCACTCCCTTCGTTCCCCAAAGACAAGTGAGAACGGAACAAAGGGAAGATCTCCAGCCGACACTCCACCTCCGCTTCCCTCGCCTCGTTCATGCCTCTCCGTTCATCTCTCCTCTCTCGCGCTCCCTCGGTTCCCACTCTGACGCCTCGCTCAGGACATCTTCCTCGGCTACTTCCGGCGCCCTCCGACCCACCTGGGCGGTGGCCAGAAAGTCTACGATTGCCCCGCTGCACATTCCGTCCGCAAAACGATCGCGGATTTTAACACGGTCCTTGTGTCTTCCCGTCTCCCTCCTGACCGCTGCCCACAGCACCCGCTGCTGCCCCTTCCACGGAAACCAAGGCGGTAGATCATGGCGAGGATATGTACAGTCCGTTTCCCGTCCGCAGTCCGCGCGCGGCGGCTCGTTACAAGCTCCCCTTCGCCCTCCACCCAAGCCTGTCCCAAGAGCGAGTAAAAATCACAAAAGAAATAACAAAAGAAAGCATGACACGTCCCTTACACCTCGTCTGCGGGCGCTGTAAAAGAGGGTTTGGGTAGGACCAGCGGTAGTTCCTCCCCAGCACCAAGCTCCTCCCAGGCACCCAGCGCCTCCGCCTCCGCCCTCCTCTCCTCCTCTCACTCCCTGCGCTCCCGTTCTGACACCTCGCTCCCCGCGTCTTCCTCAGCCGGGACAAACCTTCCCACATTCGTAGTGGAGAGGAAGTCTAGTACCGACTTTAATTCTGTTTGCAGCAAAGCGTACTTAAGTAATTATTTCTTTCATGCTGTGAAGAATATTTGTGCCAACGACGGGAGAAAATATGGTGCAGTCAAATATGTCGTATCTATCCTGGCATGCGCACTATATTTTAATTCTAACCATTGGTTGGCTGTAACTGGAATCTCGAACGTCCAATGATCTGCATCGACGTGGTTGAGCCTGCGTAACAACGGACCCCGCAGACAAGCCCCGCAGCCAAGTCCCGCAGCCGGAAGCGGGTACCTAACACCCCCGCCCGCGATCATGGTCGTTGCTCAATCCCATGCCTACCTTTTGCAAGCGATCCGACTCATTTTTCCCAGCATATATACGCATCTCAAGATGAGTTCTTCTCGAGAGCTGGGACGACGGGCTACCTACCAAACGCATCCGGGAATCAGGCGGGGAGCGGTCAGCAAGTTGGAAGCGCAAGTGTGACGGTGAGCATTAACTTCAGGGCGTCATCAAGGTCCCGATGTAGCTGACATCGATCTCACAGCCGGCACTACTATCGCGGGATAACTCGAACGCCTGTTTAACTGCTCGACAGATCGTCTACGATCAAGATACCGGCTACGGCAACACGAGCCACGACGTTAACCACCGGCAGTTACTACACTATGACGGAAGATCGCTTGGCAGATTTTGGTATGCTAGAAGATGCCCTGATGCCGCTTTCTCAACTGACTTGCGCCGTGCCGCGAAGCCAAAGCGAACTCTGCCGATGGCGCCGCATTCGACCCGCTGCTATAGCAACACGAACCTGGCTGCTTTCAGGGCACCCGATATTATGGAGATTATGCGATGCTCGGATAATCCCCACGATACCTGTATCTTTGGCTGGGTGGTACGGCGGGCACTGGCAAGTCTACCGTCTCTCACGTACGGTCGCCCGGAGCTGGTACGATCAGAGACGACTGGGAGCAACCTTCTTCTTTTCTCGTGGCAAGGGAGATCTAGCCAATTCGTCGAAATTCTCCGCATCCCTCGCCTGCCAGCTGGCTCTTTATCTATGCCAGAACAGTGTGCGGATTCATCGGGTATAAGTTAGATCGTTCACCAGACCACCTCGTTTGGTATTGAACGACACCTAAAGAACACGGAAAGCCAATGGAACAACTCGATTCGATGTACACGACGCGCCTACACGCAGTTACATCCAAAGACGGCAAGCCCGGGGAGGAAGAGCGACCGTCACAACGATTCAGACGGATTATTGGATCCATTGTGGTCCTACGTGATGCGTTGGCTGCGGCTGCTTTAACTGAACGCCGATACGCTAAAGAGTTGGAGGTGAAGCAGACATTGCGATCTCCGGGTACTGTCTTACGCCATTCCGGGGGCCACAGCTCCCCCATCACGCTCCTTCCCCCCCACCTTTCCGTGGCTTTCTATTGGAAAACCGGAAATGCCAACCCGGTTCGGGGTCGCCGCCGAAAACACACACCGAGACCTCGCAGTGAGGTGTCTCGAGCTGATGGGAAGAAACCTACGACAGATATCTGCTCTCAGCTTACTGGGGAATATGCATGACGGCATTCATGGTCATAGCCATTGACTCCATGACTTCCGGTGAGTAAAGAAAAAAAAATTCCGAGTTCTCTTGTTTCTAGAGGACCGCCGTTGAACACAAGTTAGAAGAAATTCCCGTGTGCGATACCAACGTCTCGGGCAGCAGAACCCAGCAAAGGGAACTTCGGTGCGGTCCATGTTTCCCGCTCGGTTATTACGGGTTTCCAGAAGTAATAGGTGTGGTTTTAAAATCATACTGACATGAAGTGAAGTCCGGTCCCAATCCTCGATAATCGGTTGCAGGCGATGGTTCGTGATGCACTGCGATTCGTACCAATCTCAGGGCGGTCATCGAGATTTCCCCTCTCCAAAGTAAGTATACAGCTCAGCTCTAATATTCAGCCCAAAGCGAAGCATAGCAAGGGGGCGATTTTGGCACAATATCGCTCACTGGATCGACGAAACACCGCCGGTGCCTACAGATTGGGACTGACTTTGCAGGTACTCCACGGGCGTGGCGAAGGAGTCGTTGATGTGAGATTCTCGTCTGATGACAAGCTCCTCGCATCAGGGTCGGGTGACAACACTGCCAGACTGTGGGATACGACGACGGGACCTGCGGTACCACTTCGAAGGGACATTCAGGCAGGGTCAGTTCAGTGGCATTCTCGCCTGATGGCAAGCTCCTCGCATCAGGGTCGTTCGACAACACCAGTGTCCGGCTATGGGATCCGACGACGGGGACCTGTCTTACGCTCTGGAGGGCCGTTCAGGCGGAGTCGGGTCAGTCCATAATGGAACTATACCAGTGTTATACCCAATAGCAATAGCGCTGCTAATGCATGGAAATATCCCACTCCACCCTCGTGGGGAAGCAAAAGTAATTTTCGCTCTCCTAAGTGTATTCAACCTCCATCTATACGAAATAGGAACGCTAAAGTGGTCGCTAATCGCCACTCAGGATGAGTGCCAGTGGCAGGTTCCGCGATTCCAAGGTCTTTTTTTTCGAGGCGATGACCAGCAGATACCGATAAACAGAGGGCGTCTCTTACTTGCCCGTCTGGACAAACTGCCCGGGATCAAGTTCCCAGAACACGACGGCATCGTCACTCGCGGCTACTCGGAGGAGCTTGCCATTAGACGGGAATCCCAATGTTGTGTGCTAGTTGAAAAGCCTATCCAGAGTGCTGCGACAGGTCCCCGTCGTCGGATCCCACAGCCGGACAGTCTCGTCGTCCGACCCTGATGCGAGGACCTTGCCATCAGGCGAGAATGCCACTGAACCGACCCTGCCTGAATAGCCCTTCAAAGTGGCACCACAGGACACCGCCGGATTCCAAAACCGGATAGTGTTGTCGTCCGACCCTGATGCGAGGAGCTTGCCATCAGGGGAGAATGCCACTGACATGACCCCGGGAATGGCCCTCCAGAGTACTAACTAGACAGGTCCCCGTCGACGCGGATCCCGCAGCCGGACACTGGTCTTCTCGTGTGACCCTGATGCGACGAGCTTCCGGTCAGGCGAGAATGCGGATTTGTCGCAGATCCATATTCCATAGGTGAGTGAAGGCGAATTTGGAAATACTTCGTATCTGACTGTTCTCAGATTTCATTGCTCAGTGCTGGGTTTTTTTTGCGTTGGGGATGTCATTACGTCAGTTCAATGCTTAATTTGAGGGCTGGAGCGCCTCATAAACGGTATCCGCATACGTTCCGTCGCTCTCGTTCAACGCAAGTAGAGCAAGTGTTTGTGGGGTTAGCGAATATCCGTATATAATGTTATTGTCTAGACATTTACTTCAGCTGGATCTAGACTTAGGGAATTGCGCCGCCCTGATCATGCCATTACCTTAACCGAGTCACTGCGGCGGGGCTTCATGCTACTGGGGTGATGGATCCACTGCTGCAGGCACAGCTGGCGCCATACTGTGGCTGTCGACGGTTGATTCGTTTGTGCTGAGATCCATTCATCGCCACGAATATCCGCTTATTCATCCGCCGGGTTCGTCGGCACGAAGCTGGCTGCTTATTTTTTTTCATTCGTTATTCCCATGTGACCCTGGATCATGGCGGTGTAGGCTCTGTGTCCGTTTCCGGCCGCTGCCCGCGCAAAGGCGGCTCGTTGCAAGCTTTGATTTGCCCTCCGCCCAGGCCTGTCCCAAGAAGACAGAGAGCGCACCAAGGAAATAACAAAGGAAATGGCGAAGTAAAGGAAGCGAAAAGCCGCCCCAGACTCTCTCTACTCCTCTTCCGCACAGGCCATGAAGGAGGGCGTTTGGGGGGGAGGAGCGGTCGCTCCTCCTCCTCGGCGCCCAGCTCCTCAACCTCTCGCCTCCCCTCCTCTTCCTTTTCCCTCCGCTCACGGTGTTCCCATTCTGACGCCTCATTCTGCGCGTGTTCCTCAGCCGGGGCTGGGACCCGTCCCCCCACGTCTGTGGTAGAGAGGAAGTCTAGTACCGCGTGGCTCCACCTGCCATCGGCAAGGAGGACCGGTATTGTAAACCAGTTCTCCCCCCTACCGGCCTCCTCCCGAGCCGTTGCCCGCAGCACCTTCTGCTGAATCTTCCAGCAGGGGCAGTTTTCGAAGAGACTTCCGCGTCTGTGTCCTTACTACGGGCACAGCCAGCACTGAGCGGATGGCCGACTCTTCGTCCAGTTTAGGTTAGTGGTACGAGGCAGTGGCCCGTGTTCAGCTGGTCGAATCTAGAGGCGAGCCTTTGGCCTTACCGGCCACTGTCCTATATGGCCGCTGCTTGATTTTTTTCTTCTCCTTTTTTCGTTTGTTTATACTCGCATACAGCCTTTCTAGACTGTGGCGGCGCACATTTTATCCAGGTTTCCCCGTCCGCTGTCCGCTCGAGACGGCACGTTGCAAGCTCCTGGCCGCTACTTGCCCGGCAGCCTGTACTTCTTGCCGTTAACTATCCCTAGCACCTGCCCATCGCCGGGCTTCGACTCACCTCTCCGAGACCCCTCGCTAGAGGTGTGCAAGAGACGTGGGTAGAGTCAATGGCCGCACGCTGTTGCGATCCGAGAACCGCACTTACTCCACCCCCGCGAGCTTCAAGGCTCCTCTACCGCAAGCTTGGCCCACTCATCCGCGTTCTCGTTGGGATATAGGGATCAATAGGGATGAAGATGGTTGGTTCGATTAAAGATACATGGTCGTAGGCAGAACACTCTCTATATACAACGGGGCTCAGGGACTCGTTAGGGAAAAGTAAGGAAGACTCGGGCAGCCGGCATCATCCATCATTCTGACACTTCCCCTTGAACGGAAGATGCAAGGAACGCAGGAAAGAAAGAGAAAAGGAAACAGCCAATAGCAACATACAGCAGCAGACGAGAAAAAACAGTGAAACACAGTATCCTCGGATGCCACGTTAAAACTCATAACCGTGTAAAACCCTCATGGGAAAACCACGGACATAGGAGAAAGTGTGCATCCTCCAAAGAAAGGAAGGAGAGCGGAAGGTAACCCGTTTAACCACCCGCCACGTGCTTCACCAGCAGCATCCCCTGGATACTCGGCCAATTCCCAGGCCGATCCGTAAAAAAATCTGTCCATTGTCTGCATTGAGCGTACGTATTAATTCCATCATCGGGCGCGCACAACAGCTCCGGTATGGGGGCGCCGCAGCAGCTCCAGCATTACTCAGCGCGCACAGCAGCGAGGTCCCCGAACTCGCACGACAGCTCCGGTGTGGGTGCCGCAGCAACTCCACCATCACCAAGCGCGCACGGCGACTCCCCGTCCTCGAGCGCGCACGGCGACTCCGGTATGGGGTGCCGTGACAGCTCGAGCATCACGGAGCGCGCACCACAGCTCTGATTATCGATTCGACTGGATATCGAGAAGGCAGAGTCGTATTCCTGGCGAAGTAATCCCCAGATGCGGGGCTGCAGAATCGATTTTGTTTCGTGGGAGGACTGCGGATGACGATTCGAATCGCGGGTTCAGCCGATCCGTAAGCAGCGCGGTCGTTGCATGATGGAGTACGTCAACGCCCTGGGCACGTAACTAGTGTCAGAGTTTGAGGGACACTTCTTTTCGGATAACAATATTGAAGGTGCTCTCAGCGATACATAAGGACTGGTCTCATGTCGTTTCCCACGAGTGGTAGGTTCGTGCTTTGAGCGCCAAGGCGAGTTCGAACGTGACGGTTCGTCGGGTAGGTCTGGTTGAGGTCATGTCGGCGATGTCGTCGCGATGCATTGCGGCTCATGGGGTTGAGGCTTAAAAAACTAGAGTGCAGGGATGAGGTGCAGAAGCGAGCACTGCCGGGTGCGTATGTACATGGATTGAGTGCCAACCTCTTAACCTGTTGGAATATAGGGATCGATAGATGAACATATAAAGATACATGGTCGTAGGCAGAATATTTCCTCCACAACTATACAACGGGCCTCAGGAACAAGCACGGAAGACTGACACACCCCCGAGCCGGTGCTCGGAGACTCGCGCAGATGGTATCCCGGGACCATCCTCTCCGCACGTCCATCATTCTGACGCTCGTTTTGTGGGTTGGGCGCCACCGGATCTCGATGGTGATGTCCGGCCTTACCCTCCGCCGTAGCACTGTGATATGCTGGCTAGCCCGGATCGCGTACGTCTGGCCAGGGCCAGGATCCTCTGCGGCCACGCCCTTGCTGGCGGCCTGGGCGTCGGTGAAGATCGTGACCCTATCCAGCGCACTAGCACGGTCAGCACACCCCACCTCGTACGCCTCCTGGTTGTAGCCCAGGTGTGTTTTGGTGCCACCCAGCCTTGACCATTCTGCCGTAACTACGACCGAGTATCCGGTAGTTAGCTCCACTATCGAGTCGTGACCCCACCGTGAATATCTGAGGCCCGGTCTGGCATACTCTGCCTCCTCCTTGAGATCGGCTTCCTGCTGTAGGATGTCCGCATTGAGTGCCTGCGGCTCCTCCGGAAGGATCGTAGTCTCCGTTCTCCCTGGGTACCCAAGAGCACACTCCAGCGGTTGTTTGATGCCCGAAGCGGCCCCCGAAGCGGGCTTCTTCGATCACTATGGTACTTGCATTGTATCTATGTAGGTGACAAATAGTCGTTGCGTGCGACCCTTGCTCCCATCTCGGTTGCATGTAACTAGCATCTGTTCCCAACTATTGATTTCACCCGGAAGCGCTACTACTGCCCAACCACCACAAAGCTATCTAAGAAGCTGGCAGCCGGCTAGTAGATGGCTGGTAGCCGGACCAGCCTCAGACTAGTTCAACGGAAGTGCTTACGGCGTGGAGTGTCACGACGGGAAAGTATTAAATGGTTCATGGCATTTGGATTACATAAGGCGGACATAAAGCTCTCCCTCGCTTTCTCTTCCCCCCCACACCCACCAACGCCTATGGCTCTCCAACGTTGTTACCGCGTCTAAATCTTGAAGACATCGCCAGCGTGATCAACGGATAGCAGACCACAGTGGATGTAAGATTTCAGTAATCTTGCCTTTCCACAACTTCATTCCGCAGACGAAGCCGCTGAGCATTGAGTTGTAACTCCCTACTGTTGTAGACGCTCAACACCAGCAGACATGGCTGGAATAGCTGCAGTCTCCAACCCCATGAGAGCCAGATTAGCCTCAAATGCCGGGTGTCACCGCTCAAGGTGCTTCCATGAGATAGAATCGGATTATCGGAGATGAGGGCCGTTTTTCGATATACCGTGTCCGCGCTCGAGGTGAATGTGGCGCTGCCTAGAGAGCTGGCAACATAGCTCTTCGAGCAGTAATTCTAAAACCAGTGGCGGCGCTCGTTCTTGTCGCCCTCGGTGCCATCCTTCCAAGTCCAACTTCGGTGATCTCTTTGCTTTTGCCGTATAGAGCCAAGAATGGAGTGTGTTGTAAGGTGTGAGTCCGACGTAACTGGGGTTGGGGTTCCTGCGTGTTCTGCGTCTGTGGTGGTTGCCATGGCTTTGGAGGGCGGTCACCATCGATCCATGAGTGAGTGGGGGGAGGAGATCCCACTTCGGATGCGCTGGGAATCGGCATGGTCCTCGGGCCCACGGCCTTATGAATGTATTCCTAGTGGCCGGGCGAGACCAGTGAACGCTGGTTTTGTCGAGGCGCTCGCCAGTCAGCACCTTGTACTGGGCACTACCAGAATTTCACTTTCGGCCTTTCTGGTCGTATAATGCCGGTATTGCCCTGTGAAGCAACGTCCAGTTTAGAGCACAAGGATTAACGTTGGGGCCGACTACTTTTGACGATCCTTGTGACGATATTCTCCAGTGGAGTGATTTTCCGTAAGGGACAAGCCCACTGCCACCACCGTCCCCGCCCCTAATCCGCCATTCTATCCCTGGGCACCACCACTCTCCTCTTCAACGACTTTGCCTCCGCTTCCGCAACCATCAACGCATCCTCAAAAGCCTTGATAACCGCGTCGTACAGCCTATCCCTGATTTCCGCTCGCTCTAGATTCTACCTCTCGTCGGGCGGCCACAGCCCCTTCCTCGGATCCTTCGCCGCCTTCACCACCGCGACGCCCAGATCGGCATCGAGCCACCTCGTCAAATGAAACTCGAAGCTCTCTTCGTTCCGGAACTGCTTTTCCTTTTTAGCGCCAGTAACGTCCGGCTCGTCATTGCTCCAGAACTTCAGTGTGGGAGTCGCGGCGCGGTCTTTGATGATGAGCCAGAAAAATACCCACATGAAGCTCTGCAGATCGACGTAGTATATATGGCGGAAACTCGGCAGGCACTCCAAGGCGTCGGTGCTCATGAATTCGATTGTCCGGGTGCGCTCCGGGAGGGTGCTGTGGCGGCCGACAAAATCGGCGCCGATGGCGTGGTCGAGGTCAATCAAGAAGCCGTGGTAACCGTCGGTGCGCGGACATTGCGAGGGCATCGTGATCTTAATGTTGTTGACGCTGATATCGCGGTGGAGGATATGGCCGTCGATCAGCAAAGACCGGTGGCCGCGGACAGCGACGCGCTTTTTTTTTTTTTTGGTTATTCATTACTTGCATGCGACCTATGGAGATAATGGCGAGAATATATACAGTCCGTTTCCTGTCCGCTGTCCGCGCAGTGGCGACTGGTTGCAAGCACCCCTTTTGCCCTCCGCCCAGGCCTGTCCCACGAAAGAGTAGACGCGCCCAAGGAAATTAACTAAGGGAAGAAACAAAAGGAAAAAGCGTCCCGCCCCCCTACTCCCCGCCTGTCGACGCCATGAAGTCGGGCGTGGGTAGGAACAGCGGTGGTTCCCCCCCGGCGTCCTGCTCTTCGGCCCCCGCCCCCTGCTCCTCCAGCCACTCCCGCACCTCCAGCTCCGACACCGCGCTCACCGCATCCTCCTCTGCCTCCGCCGGCATCCGCCTTGCCACATCCGTCGTGGAGAGGAAGTCCAGTACCGCCCGGGTGCACCCAGCATCGGCCAGGAGGTCGCGCACCTTCCACCGGTCCTTCCACCTCCCCGTCTCCTTCTTCACCTCCGCCCACAGGATCTTCTGCTGCGGCTTCCACTCGGGGCACTCCTTGAAGAGGTGGTCTCGGGTCTGCGTTCGGTACCGGGACCACCAGCACTGTGGGGTGGACTGGTAGAACCGAGAGGCGAGCCTCTTAGCGCTGTTGGCTACCGCGCCGTTGGGCTTTTGGCTGTCCGGCATACGGTATTTCTTCCTGGAGGTTCGGCCCCCCGCCCACTAACGTGCCTCCGCCCACTTCTTCTCTGAGATCTCCCGCTTGAGGTTGGCGAGGGATCGTGGCAGGGGCGCCCCACACCTCCGTTCGTACTGGGAAGTTCGGCCACTCTACCCCGCGGGTGCCTGGCTTCTCTGCCCCTATCTTTGCCCACTCATCGGCCTTCTCGTTGCCAGCGACTCCTTTGTGCGCCAGGCACCACCGCACTTCGATGACGGGACAGCGTCGCGCATGGCATGGAGGAGCTCGATGGGTCTGCGAACTCGTCGATAGGCTTTCGCGGCTCATCAGAACGCGAGTGTAGATACGGTCCGGAACCGGCGTTTCCGTCGCAGCGTTCTCGCTGGCATTTCCATCCAGAGCCAGCTCCGCCTCACCAACCGGCGCGTAGTCGCCTGCCATTCCGTGCTCATCGGTAGACAAAGTCATAGCCGACAGCTCCGGGCGACTCGCGCCACTCCCGCTCGCGGTAATACTATCGCCACTAGCGGAAATAGGAGCCCCGGCATGCGTGCCGGACCACCTGGTCTTTTTTTTTGGATGTGTGGCAGGCGCAGAGTGCGGCGAAGGTCGCTTGATGCGTTGCCACCGGAGGTCGAGACCAACCGCGGATTTGAGGCACTGTGTACCGAGGATCTCGTGGACGGTCATGAATCGTTTTCCCTCATCGTGGGCAATGTAGCCGGCGATGCCAAGGACTCCCAGCTCTTGACATTCCGAGAGGATGACACCTTCGTGCTTGCGAGCGGGGTAGCGCCAGGTGACTTTCAAGACCCATGGCCACGTCGGAAGAGCGCCTTTGCTCACTTCTCCGGGCATTGGTCGCGCAGTCCAGCAGGTGGTGAAGAAGCCTCCGCATTCTCACTTTCTTCCAGTATGTCCTCGCTCACATGGGTGCCCGTTCTCGACACCCCTTCACCAATGACCACAGCCCTGAGCTTTCCGCCGTCCTTCTTCTCCTCCTTTTCCCTCTCCCCGAGCCTCATGAGATGCTCCGTCTGCCATTTGCCCGCCTTGGCCTCCAGCTGCTGCCGCGCCATCTGTCGCTTCTTCCTCGCCAACTTGGCCGAGCACGTCATGGTCTGCACGAGCATCACCACGACAGCACCATAGCATGGGAACGATTGCAGTGCCGTCTGCATTGATAGCGTTGAGGTTAGCATCGAGAACACGGTTGTCGCGTCTGTGGTTAGCAGTGCGGTCCATGCTTTGCTTTGGTTGACTGTTTGGTTTGTCGGAGGGGTGGAAAGGGGCAAGACGGGGCAGTGGATGGGATCGGGTAGTGGTTGGTCCCTTTGCAGTGACTGGTGGTACGGAATGCCATTTCGTCAACAGCTGGGTTGGCAGCGCAATCGCGGGCTACTGCCCCTGCACGGACGCAAAGATTTGTGGTTGCGCACACGCGGTCGGCGGCGTACTGTGACGGAGACGACGGCTTCCATTGAAATATCAAGATCACGATTGTGAATTGGATTAACGATGCATTGCTGGAATATTTCGATCGATAGAGATGAAGATAGTGATTGGATTGATTGATACATAGTCGAAGGCGGAACATTCTCTCTATATACAACGGGTCCCAGGGACGCGCCAGGGGCAAGGACGGAAGACTGGCTCCCGAGCCGGTACTTGGAGACTGCGGTAGCCGCCATCTCCGGGCGTGTCGTGTCCGGTCCATCATCTCCGGATGCCCATTATTCTGACACGCATCTTCGTAGACAGAACATTCTCTCTGTAAACAAGGCCTCTCATTCAGGGGAGGCAACGGAACAGAACCTCCCGAGGCGGCGCTTCGTAGACTCGGACAGTCGTCATGTCCCGGCCGTCCTCTCCGGTCGCCCATCATTTTTGCCGGAAGTGTGTAGGTAGATAAAGGACCCGCCACCGATGCACCGTCTGAAGAGTTTTCTCAGTCTCGTAAGGACCAGATTACATACACAGCGTCGAAGATTCGGATAACTTACTTCCTCCCGCTGTGATTGCTGCAAGTTTCGGTTCTATAATTTCTGCAATAGCTACTGCTTTATTCCTATTCATCCTCCGTAGCCGACAGCATTTTCGTCCGCGGCGCCACCGGGGCGCCACCTTCCTACTACGCGACCGCAAAACTGCTCTCGCATCGTACGTCCCTTCACTAAGGCCCGTGGCAGCTTACATCCGCCTCAACCGCAGCCGAGGGACTGCTCTTCATCCTCTTCATCGTCAGCAGTGCCGTCGCCGGCGAAGACTGACCTGAATAGTACTTCGTCCACTAACGTAACGGATAGGGTAACCGGACACGATAGAGAACCCGGACAGTAGAAAATCCGCTAGTAGCAGACAGGCCCCTCCGCATATTACCCCGCCAGCCGAGTAAAAATCTGCAACCCGCCCAGTCA
>Ga0307508_10001399_pt1 | contig 27171 bp, 32 predicted proteins | sample 9_EM_MG_FD_203089 | JGI IMG/M metagenome (GOLD analysis project Ga0307508, IMG submission 203089) | Populus trichocarpa ectomycorrhiza microbial communities from riparian zone in the Pacific Northwest, United States - 9_EM | ecosystem: Host-associated > Plants > Roots > Unclassified | place...
GTTCGAATTGGAAGGCAGGCGGAAAATGGATTCAAGCGGGAGTCCTATGTTCGCATGCAGATGGAGGTCAACCTGCAGAACAAGGGCAAGATGTTAGAGGTGCTGCAGGTCAAATCGAAGCTCGCCCTGCTGAAGAAGAAGTTTGAGGCTTTTGCGGAAATTTGTCGCTGTAGTGGCTTTGGGTGGGTCGACGTACGCGGCATGCCAACAGCAGATGAGAAGACTTGGGATACCTACATTGCTGCGTATCCAAAGGCAAAGGAGTTCTGCCACAAGCCGTTTAAATTCTACGAGGAGCTAAAGGAGGTCTTCGCTAGGAAGAGTGCAACTGGTGCCAATTTAGTAGCACCTCTCAGCTTTCTTCGCTAGTCAATGACTCCCCGGTTGGTAGCGAGGTCATTTAGCCTCTGTCCGATGATGAAGCGGTAACGACTACTGAAATATTGCAAGTTGTTCTTCCACGCTCATATGTCGGGTAGACTGAAGATGATCGTTTTCGGTACACCAATCGCACAGCGCCAAAAATGTTTCCCGTGGCATACGTAGGACATCGATAGTGCGCCGGCTATTCGTGCTCTCCAGAAGATGCTCGACATATTTTTCCCCACTCATCTCCGATGTGTGGTAGGGTGTTTTGTCGTGCAGGATGCTCTGGTATTGGGTGATTAGAGCACCAACGGCAAGCAGCCTTGCTGGGCTAAGGAACGGCGGAGGGTGGGAGTTGGACATCGTAGGCGTGATGGTGGGGTTGACTGGGGGGCCACGCTGGTATGTACTGGTGGTTGTTAGTAGAGTTTATTTGTATCTATTGTGGCTCAGTGGACATATGCAGATTCTCGAATCGCTAACTCCAGGAGGTGTGCCGAACGGTGACCCCTCGCCGAGAAACCGAAGGTTTCAAACTGCATTTCAATTTTGTGTGGTAGATTCAAAACGCAGGTGGGCAACCAAACAGGCCAAGTGGCTGCCAACGCGTCGGTAACATTCATTGCAAATCTTTCTTACGTCGAAAATGAGGTCTGCCCCCGTCAGTCGCCGAAAGCCAAACTAAGGGCAGCCAATGGTGTTTACTCTATTCTAGAGAGAAGCTTATCACTGACGGGCAGAGTTCAATCCCATCACCCACAAGCCACAAGTATCTGCACTGTCAGCCGGGGCGCCTGAAAAGAGCCTCCCTCGCACTAGACCGTACCCGGGCTCGCCCCAGGTGTTCGGGCATATGTATTTCCTTAGGTACGCTACACGGGTCTTTGGAATGAAGCTGTCGGCTATATGAGGGTGAGCCGTTACCTGCCGGAGGGCCAGTGAGCAAAGTACATCTTATCGGGTGCTGAGGAGACTTCTTTTCACTTATGGTTTCTAGTACATGTCTAGATACTTGCCCAGATGGCAGAGCTTTGACCAATATTTCGGGGGTCTGCGCGGTGCTGCGCTCCGTGCGGGTGTGTACAGTAGGAATTAAGTTCTGTGGGCGATTAGTCTGTAACTATTTAGCGAGTTGTTGAGCGGGGTTTGTTGAGTAACTTATCCTATACATCATCCTCACCGGACAGAATCCGCCAATCATAGGGTTGCGACAACACCCACACATTCTCTCTTGATTCCACCTTCCTTTATTGTCGTTATCTCCATCGGGCCTGGCATCGGTCTCTCCATCCATTTATGCCTTCAATCTTCGGTTGTGTGGATTGCTCAGCCTGTAGGTGGCATCATCCACCCGGGATCACTCGCATTCCCAGCTTTCGATTAAACATCCGGCTCCCCCCAGCGTGAACATAATCCTGTGGGCAGAGGTACGAAAGGAGACAGGAAAAGGGAAGAATCGATTTAGAATCCGAGACCTGTTCGCGGACGAACGATGCACCAGATCGATCCTGGATTTCTTGCGGACGACAGAAATGGGGGCGAGGGTGGGACCGCGAAAGCTGCCACCGGAACCGATGGAGGCGGAAAAGGAGCTGGAGGGCGAGTAAGAGACAATGGAGATTTCCTTCGTGCTTTCTCTATGCGGTCCTTACGATTTCCTTTCTCTCTTTCTTTCTCTACTTTCTATACGGCCCTTACGTTCTTTCTTTCTATCTCTCTCTACTTTTCTCTCTCGGGACAGGCCAGGCGGGGCAGGGGGAGTTACCACGGGCCACCGGCGGACTGTGAGAGGTCGCGGCGGACGGTGAACAGGGAAGAACTGTGCATAATATCGTCATGATCCAGTAGGGTCGCATACGATCAATGAATCATCATCATCATCATCCCAGCGTGAACAGGAACGGACTGTACCTAATGTCGCCATGACCCAATAGGGTCGCATGCGATCAATGAGACTCTCTCTCTTTCTCTCACGATTGGTTCTAGTTAGTACAACGAGAGCGGCCGGGCACTAGAATGTCAGGCGAGCTGCGACACGACGACTGGCGAGGGAGGGAGAGAGGTACATATTCCATGTCGATGTAACTCTCGAAGGTGGAAATTGGCACCACAAGCCCATCCTCCCATGGTAGGCAGTATGGTTTCACTCCGCCGATTGCATTCGGCCTTTGATCGCTGCGTATACGACCACGCCCAAGCCCGCGGCTGCGTCCCTGTACGGTTTAAGCGTTGGCTCCAACGCGGCATGCTTCTGACCCAGTGGTTATGCATCGGTGCTCACTGCTAGTGAGTGTATCGTGATCAACCACCGGGTCAACCAGCGCAGAGACGGAAATAACAAATCGGAGCATGAGCACGATGGGCGTCAAAGCGGACGCAGATAGATCGGTGGTATGTATGACGAACAGTCCCCAGCGACCACTAATCCCCATCAGGGCTTGTCTCCATTGTGGATTCCCCGGATGCTCGCCAAGAGCCACCAGCCGGTGGATCCCGCACAATAACCATAGATATTGGCCGATAAACTCTCCACAGAAGATCGCCTGCCGCCGTCGCCTTTGCGGCCGCTGTTCAGAGCTTCCGTGGATATGGGTATGTACCCAAGGGGTTTCTTGTCGGAGCTCGAGGGACACACCGGAAGATGCTCTCGCACGTAGATAGTCATCCTACGCATCGACACGGGGGCGGTATTCTTCATAGTCTAGACTTCAATTGGAGCAGGGGGGAGAGATGGGAAATGAGGCTAAGCGAACGTACATAAGCGTACCTGCACTGAAACTCTGTACCTGCATGAATGTGTTACGTTTTTCTGCATTGCAGACGCCACATTTCGTGATCAACAGTTCATGTCTGTTCTGAGACGAGTCTCCAGAAAAGCGCAGATGCCACTCCCCTGACTGGTTCCCTGGTGACACGTAACACGTACTTGCAGCTCGGGTCTGTGTGGCTCCTTCAACGGACGATATTCACCTGCGCTGCTTGCGCCCATTATTGCGCGTTCTGAGGGAGCGCCAGATGAGCCAGTGGTTTTTACTGTGGATGGATCGCTACACGGCAGGATCCGCTTTCAGGGCACGGCTCGATTGGGGGGTTTCACCGAATATTCCCTCGGGGCCCTCCGCCAGGGAAAGGCGTGTTTTTTTGTGGTATGTAGATCGTCCGGTCTCTGGCTCTCCACAGTCCGACCGCTCGCGCGCCACAGACATTTGTGTTTCTAGATGCGGCACGACTGATCTGGATTCGGGAGCACTCCATCCGTCGGTTCCTGCGACAGCATGTTATCTGCGGATTCTGGGAGCTGTATGTAGAGTGGCATGTATGCACATATTTCGAGATGAGCTACTTAGCTGGACTCGAACTGTACAGACTCGTGCGCAAGTCGCACGCCCGTTCACGACGCTGCGCCTCCGCCGTGGTGGATTGGAGGCGTCAGTGGTGAGACATCCACGTGCGACCCAGACGATTCGACTTCGTCCATCCCATCTCAGGCACAGCGTCCAAACTCGACTCTCCCTTTTTTTCTTTCCATAGCGCAACACTAGGGAGTCTCTCGGGGATCTCAACGGCGGGATGCTGGGCCCAGGAGATCGGCGCCATTCGCCTCTTCGGTCCCGGAAATGTCCGGACGTGACAGAGGAGCGGAGGTTGAGGAGGCAGCGGGGAGAGAGGAAGGGTGTGCTGAGACGCAAGCGGTCTGCTGCGGTCTGCTCTGCTCTGCATTGGCTGCTGGGAAGAATGTTGATACTTATGTATGTAGAGTAGAGCGCGGCGAGCGCGGCGGGCTGGCTGTGGGCTTCAAAAGGAGTTCGCGAGGTTGTCGCGGCTGCACCCCGGCTGATGAGGTGAGCACAAACCGCCGGGGTATCGTGAGTACATAGCAGTTGCCGTCGATGCACGCACCTGCCATCAGCTGTCTCCTTCGATATCGACTAGCTACGGGTGCTGTTCCTGGTAACTTCGTGCATCGAGCCTAGTGGTACGGCAGTCCAGAAATACAGCAGTCCATCCGGGTCACGGGCCAGCCGTGTCTTGGCTTGCGTGATAGCGAATACGGGCACAGGAGATCGCTTCATTCTTCAGCCCCCACCGCAGTGAAGCGGATTACAAACATCGGACGTCTTGCATGGTCTGTATCTATCCACTCCACAATCGTCGTACCCGTGCCTTCCGGCTGATCCGTCGCGGATATATATGTGCGTACCCGTACCTACTCTACTCTAAGTACCCGCTGCGCACCCACCTGCTCGATCCTCCCTTCCCTCCTCACTCCATAGCTGCTGCCATGGAGCATAGAGTGCAGTCTTCGCGTCAAGGAGAGAAGCCTGGTGTTCCGGAGATGGAACCGGCTGCAAGTCAATGCAAGGCTCCGAATACGGGCCTAAACACCCCTAGTCTCCTCGTCCGCCATATTTATCTGGCCGGCAGCCGCTCGCCGTGAGGGAGAGAAGTGCGAACACGCTGGTGGCTCACTGGCAGGCGCACCGATGCTCAGACAAGTAACATTGTCCTTCACGAATCACCACCTCCGAGACTCGAGGCCCGACCACACGATACTCTTCCCTCCTTGCAGGCTCTTCCTCCGTTCCGCCTCACGTCTCTGAACTTCGTTGGTCAAAACAACGTTCGTCGAACACCGTACATTCGCGTTCCGGGCGGATTGCCGCAGAGATTTCCACCAATCTCAGTAGCTGGGATTGTTCCGGTCGTATGTTTTGCTGCGCAATACTCATCGTCCATCGTCGCTGCGGCCGCTCATCGTTCCGAGCGTCAATTCGAACGGGTACGCTACGCCCGTGTCTTCCAGCAAGCAAATTAGACGCAGACAACAAGTTGTCCCTCCCTTGACGTGTTGCCACTGGATGAAGGCACTAGTTGAACAGCGAGACATTCGGTGCTGAGCCTGCTTCGGTGGCGTCGTCCGGAAATATTGTCGTTTTAGCTTCAAGCCACTGCACACCACAATGCTATTCGACTCGAACTTTTCGTTTGCTCCGAGACTGTCTCCACCCCGCGAAAGGGTACCTGCTAGTGTTGGGGCCTTCCGATGTGGGGAGATTGTTGGGAGCGGCAATGATAGCAGAAGCAGAAGCAGCAGCACCAGCCATGATCTTCCACAATCCCCACATTCGATAGCTATCGCCCTTCCAAGATCCAGGAGTCGTTCACAAGCCGCGCATACCGAAGATATTAAGCAGCTGCATGAGCACCCTGTTCTCCTTTCATCGTCCTGTTCGACAGCACCAAGCTCCCCTGTGGCGCTGTCGACATTTGACGACCCAAACCCTGCACCTCTAACCTCGACCTTGACGCCACTGCCATCGATCGTTGTAGACGAACTACTACACAGGATGAATTTCTTTAAGAGGCGGTCTGCCTATAACAGCAATGACAATAGCAATGCCAGCAAACACTTCTACAGCAGTGCAGTGCCAATGGATCTCAAACATGCCAAACCGACGACAATATCTGTCCCCCCACGAAAAGGCAGTCGTAAAGCACCTTCGCAACCGTCTCGCCAACCGCCGCCATATCCTATATCACAACAACAACGACCTCCCGTGTTGAGACTGGAGCCTTCCTCGCGGCCGCTGCCTGCAGGAAAGACCCAAGAGATAAATCACAGCCTCCTCTCGCCTCTCGATTCGAAGCGAAGTCGCCAGACCCCTCAAACCCCCGATCCTGGGATCCAGATGCTGCTTAACACTCTCCACAACGACTCGGACGACTCGGACGACGAGTGCCCAAGTCCAACTGCCGAAGCAACTACTGCTGCTTCGTTGACCCAACTGCCTCGGCCCGAGACCCCTATGCCGGCGATCGACGAAGAACGCAGCGACGCAAACAGCGAGACATCCAGTATTTCCGACAGCATCGGACCGACCACTCCTATTTCCTCTCGCTTCAACAACCGCAGATACTCGACGACATCAACCGTCCCAACCTCTATCTCGGAAGGTTCTACATATTCTTACAACCGCAACGGCCGCAGGCGTTGCTCCATTGCGTCCTCGAACAGGCTATCATTTAATGAGGATGATTTCCCGACCTCAAAGCGAGGTTCCTTCACATCCCCAAAGAGGCTATTATTCAATGACGACGATTTCACCGCGCCAATGCGAGGTGCTATTTCCGAGGCGCCATCTTTGTCCTCTCGTCGCTCATCCGCGGCAACTTTCTTTTGCCGTGGGAATCGCAACTCTGTGCTGAACCGCAATTCTATCGGCCTGGGTTCGATCGCCACCAGCGACATCGACTTGGAGGAAGGGTTGGAAAACAACACGTACTTCCCAGGCATGGAGGAACTCAAAAAGCAGATTTCCTGGCTTGCTCTTCATGGATGCCGTAGTTACGAATCCGAAGAGGAAGCGGAGGATGCCGAGGACGAAAGCGAAGATTACCACCAGCACTTGACATCCATGGTACCGCCGAAATGGAAAGCTTCGACCAAAGCGCCTGCGGGGTCTCCGTCGAGTCCGATGCCGATTCCTACATTCCCACTTCCTCCCACCGGCGTTGTAATGCAGACTCCTCCACCCCGAAGGGCAAGGCGACGAACTGCCAGCTCCGAATGTATCGTTCTTGAAACGCTTGAGGAAATGCGACTGGCGGATCAGAAGGCTCCGACTCCGAGCGTCTCAAAGGTGCCAAAACCCAAATCACGTCACGCTACCAACAATCCTCGCATCACCGGCGACGATGCATGGGAGACGGCTCTGGTGGGTGATACGAAGGCCTGGGATCGAATGCTCAATGCCAGTGATTTCAATCTTTACGTTTAATTCGTACTTGAGATTAGCACATATTTTCTTCCCTTAATATTTCTTTTCCCCCCCGGGACTGTCTGCGCGTTTGGGTTGAAGCGGGTTTGTCTTTTCTTTACTTATCACCATCTTTCCGTCTACTGGTTTTCATTTGTTCGCTTCTGGGTTCGGTTAGGCTTGGTTCGGAGTTGGTGGGTTGAGAACACTTAGTATAGTTACTACACACTCTATCTGTTTTGTCTCAGGTTTTCTTTGCATACGCGGTTCGTTTTAGTTCTTTGGTTGGAGGAGGAGGGATCTAATGACCACACTGACAATATGTATCTTGGGCGGCGTGGGAATTCAGTATAACTATTTGCGAATTTTTGCCTAACGTAGTGATATCAGCCAAGGAACGAAGGTGATACCACGTAACGAGCTTGTCTCCAGCCGTTGTCACATGCACTTGATTATTTCGCAAGCTCAAAATCAGGCTTCGTTTCGACGTCTGGAAGAAACCCGTTCCGGAATAGGGGCTCTGCGCCTTAACGCCCCACACGACAAAATTTGACTGTTGACAGTGTTGTCATAACACATCATACTTCAGCCTATCGTAATTCACATACTACACATATACCAAACCTAACCTGGATACCCCTAAAAATTTACAACCACAATCGAGGAGACGACCAAACACCAAATGGTAGTAGGGGGTGAACAGAGGAATAAGGTATCGTGACGGGGACAAAGTAGAAACACTACATTACAAGTAAGTACGAGAGGGCATCGTACATATGTGAATTCAAGCAGACATCCATCGCAATGTCAGATAGTTGTCAAGACTCTTTAAGTCCTCTGCAAAGGTGCTAATTCGGGCCGATGGTGTAACGTGAAGATCGCGGGCTGAAGACCTTGCACCCATATCCTCAAAGTTTTGTACTGCTGGTGTTCTGCGGTGATGTGAGGAAAATGCCAGATTCGGCTCGGTACGAAGCGGAGTTGAAGGGGGAGCTCCTAAGAAGGATCCTGAGGGAACCCTGGAAGAGGACGATGAGCTACCTTCACCGGATTGGCAAACCTTTTCCAACGTCTTCTGCAGATGGGAGTAGCCTCGGGACTTGCGCTTCTGTCCCGGGGATGTAGTCGAGCTCGTCACCGGCCCATATTTTTCCTTAGCATCTCTCAAGGAAACCCCGTCAGACTTAGCAGATATTGCATCGAGAATATATCGATTCTGCTCAGGCCGAATTCCGGCACGTCTCAATTCTTCGATCATATGCCCGCACTTATCCATCTTCTCTCCAAAGTACCTCACAATCTCAGCCGCTTAGTTGTATTTGGCACTGGGACCTTGCCAATATGGTGGGTATGTAGTTTCTTTTGAGGTGAGGTGCAGGGTGGAAGCCTGGTGTGATGGCATCGTGGTCTAGTCGAGGTGGTTTACACAGGTCACATGATGTGGCTCTACTTGCGTGCCAGGGCTGTTGGATCTTGCCACAATCGCCACAGGAAGAATCCAAAGTTGCTTAGACCAGCCAGCAGCTGGCACGGTCAAAGCGGAGGTCTGGTTAGATCCGTGAGGTGCCGGAAGACTTTCAGGTGGTATGGCTACATTTCAAGAGGGCAGTCACCTATTTACCACTATCCAGAAGCGTAAAGCATATACGACTATTTTAGATTCCACAATACCACCACGCCTTCCGCCACCTTACGGATCTAACCTGACCTCCGCTTCGGCCGTACCGGCTGCTGGCTGGTCTGAGCATCTTTGGATTCTTCCTGTGGTGGATGTGGCAAGATCCAACAGCTCTGGCATGCAAGCCGAGGTGCGTCACATGACTAGCATGGTAACTTAATGAATGCGGTAGCAAACCACATCACGTCGCGACATACCACAACCACATAAACTACCACCACTCGGGCAAGAAAAATTCAACAGAGACGCAGATATGGCCTTACAACAGGCGGCGAGCACTACAGGACATCTCTCCAAGTCTCCGAGGTCTCGTAGGTGATCGGATTCTTATTCAGACACCTCGCCCGATTCCTTTTCCTCCGAATCGATGGAATCATGGCCCCTATCAGAGTGACGGAGCTCCTTGAAGAGGACGATGCAGCGGATGATGAAGATGTGGAGGCCAATACCGTGTCCAACAATGGCAACTCCGAAGGCGATGACCATACCGCCCAAAACACGTAGTACTCTCCATAAAGTAGGGCACTTTTCCTGATAAAGTTGCTGCATCTCAACGAAGGTGAAGTCAACACAGGCACTCAGCGATATCTTGCCAGGATCAACTCGGGCTCGTGGGTCCTTTGCAACAGCTCTCATCTCCTCACAAAGTATGCGCAGTAAGTCGTAGCATGTCTCCTTGTATCATCGCAGATATTTCAGCCGTGGATGCTGAGGTGACGCAACTATTGATTGCAAACTTGGTGCTCCAAGTCATAGCATGGAAGACTCTCGTGAGCCCTCCCTGCTTGTAGAACCAACCCACACATGACTTGATTCGGTGATTCCGCTTCCGAAATACGTCTCCAGAAACGATGCGATCGACATTCCTTGGGTCTTCATCATAGACAGTATCTAGAGAACACGATCATCAAGAGAACTCTTTGTTGAGGCATTTTTCTAAGGTTGCAGGGATGTTGACATGTAATATAATGATACGGATGACAAGCAAAATGTTTGGAGGATGATGACAATGTTGGTGATGGTGATGAAATTGTGGAACTGGCAAACTTGGTGGGGGAACACGAGTCACTTTTCGGGCTTGGTTACTTCCAGACCCTTACAAAAAGTGGTGGTGGAGTTGGTTTTTAGTGAGGTACGAGCGACTAACCAAAGTAACGCCACACTTGGAAGGGGCTGGAGCGAGACAAGTGACGAGCGAAGTGAGGGTCTGGTGCGAGACAATATTCACTGGAATGGCATGTAAGTATGTAAATGGAATGATGTGTTTTGCTTGATCCAACGCCGCGATAGATTAGAGTCAGAGGTGGCGAGTGATATCCATATGCACCTTGATCTGCCAAGAGACGCTAACCTGGCCAGTCCATTGAACTACCCACCACACCGCTTGGTTGTAGCCGCCGCACCCCCATCATCGACGAGCGCCATTCATCATCAACAAACAATGGTATGCCCCCAGCACAATCCACCTCTCACGCCGACCGTCTGTTCGACCGTTGAACTAACATCAATCTCCCGCAGCTCCCACTCTCTCTCCTCAATGCCGCGCAGGGCAGCCCCATGCTCGTCGAGCTCAAGAACGGCGAAACCCTCAATGGCCATCTCGTCAGCTGTGATACATATATGAACCTTACCCTCCGCGAGGTTGTGCAGACGTCCCCGGATGGAGACCGCTTCTACCGTCTGGCGGAGGCTTACGTACGCGGAAACAATGTATAGCGTTCTCCCCACGCGACGGCACGACGAATGGGGGATGTGATTGGTGCTGATGCCCAGGGCAGATCAAGTATCTCCGCCTTCCGGAAGAGATAATAGAAGTTGTCAAGGAGCAGCAGGCGCAACAGCAGCATCACACAGGGCGGGGTGGCGGTGATCGCGGTGGAAGGGGCGGGTTCCAGAGGGGTGGAGGACGCGGCCGGGGCGGGCCAAGGGGCGGACGTGGCGGTGGAAGAGGAAGAGGCTAGGGTGATGGCTCGGGAGTTGTGCGTTTGCTCGTGTGAGAATCAACTGGATCCACTTGTGTTGTGGGCTGGAATCTCTGGAATGGTTGAAAAGGCGTATGGCGTCAATGCTGGGTTGTTTGCGCGATGTTGGAGAGTTCCCATTGAGCTCAACTTGTGCGTGCGCACCATATTCCGAATAGTATCAAGATATCCACTGTACTGTGCTGCTCCGTTGACGATCTCCCATCGCACATACAGTCCCGCTGCCGAAGATAGTTGCGTGCCAAGCTTCCGGCCAACGGACCATACCGTCAAAAATCTCACGAGTGGCGACCCCACCAACCATGGAGCAATGAATTTCTTCAACCCCCGCTATCCAAGGTCGCTTCCTCTCTGCCCTGGATTGCTCCGTCCGCTCCATGTCGCTGAAACTCGCCGTGCACTCTAACACCGGCTACAACGTTTCCCGCAGCTTCTGGGGATGCCTCCAATACTCTACTTCGAGCTTGTCGCCACCACCGGCGGCAGCCAGGATAGCTCGCAACCACACAGCTGAAGACGCTCAAAAGCTGGTTTCACCAAAGACGAACACCAGCAATCCAGATGAAGAAGAATCAGCGCTCGCTCGCCGCTTCACCGCAATGGCCGAGGACGCCGTTCTCTCTTCTCCACACAAAACCCCAGACTCCAGCACCATCGCCGCCGTATCCGAGGATCTAAAATCCGCGCTCCTTTCCCGCGTCGCCGCCGCCGAGTTCGCCAGCACGCACGCCCAAGCGATCTCTGTCTCCCGTCTCCCCTCCTCCGCTTCGAAACACACGCGCGACCTGGCCTCCGCCCGTCCCTGGGACGGCACCGAAGCACAAGAAGACGCTGTGCTCCGCATGCTCATCGATGCACACAAGCCGTTGCGACAACAGCCCGTCCTACAAACCGTCGACCTCCGCCCACACAGCACATTCGGCCCCAAGCCTGCAAGGGCGGAGCGAGTGTCGGGAGCGAGGGATAGCGCACTAGAGTACTCGCTCACCAAGGACACCAACATGTCGGACGAGCGTGCCCAGATCAGCGCCATGTTCCGAGAGCGGTTCCAGCCGGCCGGTCGGCCCATGACCGCAGCAAGCGTTTCGGCGCTCATGTCGCTCGCCGACCGGCGGATCGAGGATGCTCGCGCCCGCGGGCAGTTCGACAATCTCCCCCGTGGCCAGCCGAGGGTGGAAGACCATAATGCGCGCTCGCCTTTCCTAGACACGACGGAGTACTTCTTGAACAAGATGATCAGAAAGCAGGAGATCCTTCCGCCGTGGGTGGAGAAGCAGCAGGAGCTTGGGAGGGAGGCGGAGGCGTTCAGGGCCAGGATCAGGAATGATTGGAGGAGGAGAGTGGCGAGGGTGATTTCTGCGAGGGGGGGCACGCTCGAGGAGATGTGCGCAAGAGCCGAGAGGTATGCAGAGGCGGAAGCGAGGAGAGTGCAGCTGAAGAGGGTAGAGAAGATATTACAACTGGGCGAGGAGGTGTCGGAAGAGGAGATGGCGGCGGCTTATGCTCCCGGGCCGACGGAGGTCTTCCGAGACGCGGACTGGGAGAAGACCGAGCTGAATTACAATCAGCTGTGCATCGATACTTTGAACTCGCTGTGTAGGAGCTACAATATGATGGCGCCTGAAATCGCCAGGAAACCGATATATACCCTGGAGAGGGAGCTGGACTGGTGTTTTGCTGATGTGGCGCCGCAGGTTGCGGAGGAGATACGGGAGAGAGCTCGAAGGCCGGAGCCACCGAAGTTGACAGTCAAAGGGAAAGGAAGAACAGGCCTGATGGGAAGTCTTGGGATTGGGGAGGCGCATCAAGCGAAGATCTATGACAGCGAGAAGCCGAACTACGGGTTCAAGGACTTCTGGAAGGATCTGTTTGGACGTAAAGAGACTTCATAAATCGTATATAGCTAGTTGAGGTGCCGATGTGGTAACTATACTCTATCCAATCCACAAACCCCTTTCAACTTGTGATGCCGTTTCGGACTGCGCAAATCGTACTACGAGAGTATCCGGCGCTGATATGGAGTTCGCCCTCTTTTTCTGTCACCACGGACATTCAAACTCATTTCTCCACCCGCTACTTGTTGAACCTATTCGGTCCTTCCGTACCCCTACGTATTCCACCACCAATCTTCTCCCCACCATTCGGCACGCCCATTGCTTCCATGCTTCACATACCAACGCCCCAAGTAGTATCAACTCCAATAGAGAAGCGACAAAATCTCCTCTGCTAACAGCAGCATAGCCCACGACGACTTCAGCAGCGGCGTCCAGCTCGCTAGCACCAGTGTGATATGCGCGATCCAAAAGATGTAGGGTTTCCTCCCACCGTAGACAGTTCTGTCAGTGGCTCGATCGACCCACCTCCGGCCATGCAGGATAAGACACTTTATGGTCTCACTGTCCGCCGGCGGGTGAAGCAACGGGTTCCCGCCACGAATTCCCACATAGGAAGGATATAGACCCTCCAAATCAGAATTTGACATGGTGTGTCGTCCTCCCGGCAGCGTAGGCGGCGGTTGAAGCGGAGGCGACTGCGCATGTGGCGATAGCTCTTGGGGACCGCGCGGGTGCTCCTGGAGGCTCTACAGACTCCACGGATCTTAGCAACAAGGAACAAGACCCGCCCGCGCAAGTTCATCGGTGGCTACCTCCAGGTGCGTTTCTGTGGGAAGATGTTGCGCTACCGGATCGGAACTCTTCGTTCCCATGCGAGGTGAATATGGTGCGGTGGGATAAGTCGTGATCCGGTCCATTGCAAATCGATATGAGGCTATCCTGGACCAAGGTCACCTTGAAGCCGCATCATCAGTCAAATACTCGGGAATGTTCCATAGCCTCCCGGTGGTATAGAGAGCTTCCTTCGTCGGGCTGCGGCAAGACCTCTCGGCGTCGGCTCCCTGAGTCTCCAGCGGAAAAATTTTGTGTTGTGGGACCGACTGCATATTTTTTTTGGTTTGAATACGATCTAACAATGCAAAGGGGCCGACTGCGTACTCTACATGCCACCCGCACTTGCTCCAGGTGAAGAATAGGACGCGGGAGTCCGTAAGGTTTGGATCAGGAGGCGATTCATCGAAATATCACGATTGTGGGGAGAGAGGACGCAATTCCCATGTGACTACTAGTGGTTGTGTTCGGGCTGGTTCTATGTAGCTGGAACCTTGAATCGCTGACCAACAAATTCCTTACAAAGAGGGTGGTTTGTCACATTTTACAAACGCTTACCCGCATGCAACTGGCGGCCCGGCTATGTATGTATGTAACTAGGTTTCGGCCTCGGAACAGATTTTAGAGTCAGAATTTTGGTGATGAGTTGACACCGAGGCCCGCTCTGAAGTATGGGTTTAAAGGCCCTTGGCACCGAGCAGTTATCCGAGCCAGCATGTCCTAAGGGCACATTCGACTCCACAGCTCCAGACACAGCCCACTCATCTCGTCGGCACATCCTCGGTGCCACAGACACATAATTGACAATATGGCTTCACTTTTCGACACAATAGAAGATTCCATCACCGCCTTCACCGCAGGTAACTTTATCGTAGTCCTCGATTCCGCCGACCGCGAAAATGAGGGCGACCTTCTCATAGCAGCCGAAGACCTAACGACAGAGAAGATGGCGTTTATGGTCCGTTGGACAAGGTATGTCCACGCCTTCCAACAGCGCTGCATACGGTAGCTAACAGTGTCCCCGCCAGCGGCCTGATCTGCACCCCTCTCTCCCCCGCCCTCACTGCCAAGTACAATCTCCAACAGATGGTCGTGAACAATCAGGAGCCGCATGCGACCGCCTTTACCGTGAGCGTCGACGCCCGGGATCCGACCATCAGCACGGGTATATCCGCGTATGACCGAGCGCTCACCGCAAGGAAACTGGCGGATCCCAACGCAACCGCTACGGATTTCAGGAGCCCAGGACACATGTTCCCGCTGCGCGCGGTGGATGGTGGAGTGAGGGAGCGCAGGGGTCACACCGAGGCTGCGATCGAGTTTGCGAGGCTGTCGGGGAAGAACCAGGCTGTTTCAATATGTGAGCTCGTAAAGGAGGAGGATGGCTTGATGATGAGGCGGGACGATTGCCTGAAGTTTGGCAAGAGATGGGGCCTCAAGGTGTGTACCATTGAGCAGCTAGTGGAGTACATCGAGAAGGAGGGGAAATAGTCGAGATATCTCTGCCTATGACCGGGATTTTGTGGATATACTGGTGGACCGGTTTCTTCTTCGGGGCTTGTTTGATATAGTATGCAGGAGGCGGACCCAATTACTCACTCCCCTCTGTGATGCGGTATGTTGGAAGCATTTGTCTGTATGTAACTAGACCACTGTACAATTACACATTTCTCCCCGCACTCAACCTCTCGACAGTCCTTCGCCGAGGAAACCGTGTATTGCCCACAAACCTCCGCCCATACACCTAATGTACACTTCACTCCTCTGCCCACTCCTCCTTCCCCCTCCTGTCTCCTCCTCCATCACTTCCTCTTGTGTGGGCCAATGAGGTATGGGTAGAATCTCGACAGGTGGTAATTGATAGTACTCTTCGGCTGCTGGCTTTTTTTCTGTTTCGGGATTCGGTCAGCATCCCGCTCGCTCCCTCCACCTCGGTTCGTATGCATACCTTATTGTCCATGCAACTCCTCAATGCCTCCTCCAGCTTCCCGCATCCCTCGATGGCGTACCCCGACGACGCCCAGCATCCGAGCAGCTGGGACATCACACCCACGCACGGGTTCTGAACTTCCTTGTTTGGGCGGCGAACGCGCAGTTTCGGGAGCGGCGGCAGGCGGGCGACCTGAGGTTGATCGATATGTTAGCGGGTGCGTGGAGGGAGATTGCGGCGGCTGGAGAAGCAGACCTTGTCGCGGACAGCAGCAGCTACTAGCGGCGGCATTGTTGTGGTGTTTGTAGAGCGAGACAGACGCAAGAGCTGTGCTGGTGGATGCTCCTCCGTGAAACTTTTTGGCGGCTTGGCGGGGCTACTAAGCATGTCAAGTGTCACTCGGTCGGATGGCCGGAGGAGGACCGTTTGAATGCCGGGTTTCTGGGATGATGGGTGCTCACGACGGCCGTAGAGGGTCATTTCCTGGGAATGTACGGATCAGGAGTGGGTAAGTATACACATGCACCTCTTGCGTGGAGGGAGATGTGCCGTCCGGTGGGTTTGCCATGGAAGCGTAGGGCGAGGGCAAATCGTAACAGTTAATGTGGACTTGATGCTGGTATGGGGCAAGGAGGAGGGCAAAATATATCAGGACACGAAGCGGGCAATCTTGCAATTCGACGATGTCGTAGACTTCGTTTGACATCGTGAAGAAAGTATCTCCCGCACGGCTTGCGTGGGACATCAGTCGTTTGAATGCTCTGATGTACTAACAAACAGCGTCTAGCCATACATTGCATTCGCCGCTCCATGTCGATTTATACGGCTCTCTTTTCAAGCTGTACGATTGGTGTATTAGCGACCTGCTGTGCACGGCGGGGGAAGAGAAAACAGGCATCATACTCTCCAGGCAGAGTTCAGAGCAAAGTTCCGAGGAGCCACGGGTTCGTCCCTCTGGCCGTATATCGAGCCAGTAAGGCGGCGATCGCGCTCCATCACTGGCACATGGAATCAGTACGCAACTCTGGGAGATTGCAAGTTGTAGACGACATACTGTTCTTCGCATCGCAAAGATAACTAGGTTAGCACGCATAGCATGTGTGTGGGGGGTGTCACAAACAATATCCCATGTATCGAGGCCGTGCCGTCCTCTGTGTTTGTCGGCCTGCCAGTAACGAAGTCCGGATACAGCCTTGTAAGAAGCAAGTCAATCATCCCTCTTACTAGAGTCGAAATACAACGTGCGCGGGTAACTCACACCACCGGAGACGGCGAACATCTGTAGAGCACCAAACCACCATCGTTAGCAGCCCCGAAGGATGTCGTGCATGTGTCGGCGACGCGGACGTACGGTAATCATGATCGCAAACGGGAAGAGGGATTCGAATGGGACACCCATGATTGCTATACTCTGCGAGGCAAACACGCATCAGCACTGGTCATCTTCAGAGCGCGGGGTGTCTCTCATACTCGATGTTTTGCGGTTTTGGTTTTACTCTTGAAGCTTCCTTCAGTTGTGGAGGATGTTTGTGAGGTTCTGTGTAGTGGGACTCTGGTGCCATACTGCCAAGCCAGGTGGCAACGCGGGTCTAACCAGTTCAAGTTTGTCTCCTGTTGCATCCCATGCACACGCTGAGCTACTTGCACCCAATTCTTGCTCTTTTCTCTCCTCCCGAACATTTATCTTTGGAGGCTACCCGCGTCTCTCAGTTCCAATAGAGCTACTAGGCGATACGACCGACCGCGACGCCGCACCGACGCCCTTCCACAGCATTCACTAGGCCTTGCAGCCCGACCGACCATCACAATCCGACTTTACAGGCTGTCAGCAACCTTCCATTGCCTCTCTCTCTCACGGCAGTCACCCTACGGATTCGCGGTATCAGCGACAAGTTAGATCGTGGACGAACACGTTTCGCCGGGCATTAACGGTCCCGAAAGCCCCGTGCAACACCTGACTACCGTCGCATTGTTTCCTCTACCTCTTCGGCATCTTACGCTTCTCGCCGAAGCTCCGATCCCAGATTCAGCTCCTGTTGCTGGATCGGCGCGGGATGTGGCGGTGGGAAGCGTAAGGCAGGAGCGGGCACAGAAAGCGGACATGGACATCGAGATGGACATGCAGGAGGAGACGGGAGGTATTGAGAAGGGAGGGGAAAGTGTTACTCCTCGCGATCCCTCGCGACTCGTACCACCGGCCCAGAAGACTCTCAGAAGGACTCCGCACAAATCTCCGCACAAATCGCCACAGAAGGCTCCACCGCAGATGTCTCCAACGAAGTCTCCACGGAAGGGGAAGGAGCCGAGAATATTGGTATGCTTGGTATGATGACGAGGCGGCAGTTGCTGACGGTGCACTGTGAACCAGAAGGAACCTGGGGGAATGATCGACGACCCTAGCGACGATAACGCAGGCGACGATAACGCAGTCGACGATGACAACGGTGACGACGAAGACGAGTTTTTTGGGGAAGCATCTTCTGTCGCCTCCGGACACTCTGAGGAGTCTGGATCGGAGAACGATTGGGGAGGTGATGGGGACGACGATGATGAAAAAGAGACTAACCATCTCTGCATGCGCGTACTCCCGACCTAAGCATACACGATAACTGATTAGGCTGATTGGGATTCTAGCCATTGCCAATATGACGAGGACAATGACCCAGCTTCAGATTTCGAGGAGCCCCTTGGATGTGTTGTTTGTAAGGCATTCTGTAAGAATATGGCCTCCGAATGAGACTGCCGCGGATCTGACATTCGTCCAATTATAGCACATCGAAATTGCGACCGGAATGCAAACGAAGCTGGTGGGGTGAAGTCTGCTTTCGATGACAGTCGGTGGCCTTTTTCAATGGGAGCGCTGGTCGCAGTTGACTAACGACGTCTTTCTTTGTTCAGGATCCTCTACATGGCGATGCCCCACCTGCGCAGCGAACGGCTTGGAACCGGGGTCCCGTCGACCACCCCCGGAATCGCGAGTCGCAAGGCGAAAAAGCCCATCTAAGGTCAAAGATTCCAGAAGTTTGCGCAAGCGCAAAGCCAATGACATGGATGAAGACGATGCGCCAATTGCCCGCCGGCGAAAGCGACGAGATAAACCGAGCCAGGCGAATGGAGTCGCCGTCGATGTGGAGGAACATGATGAAGGTGGACCCAACGATATTACGCTTACGAATGGCGCGCGTAAGAGGCGGAGGTTGGTTGGGCCAAAAGTTTCATCGATTAGAGAACCAAACCGGTTTATTGTTCAAATTGAAGGTCTGGATCCGGTTAGGTTGGGACGGGTTTGCAAGACCCCCTCGGCGGCAGTTACCACTGTGAAGCGCCGATCAGCTCGAAGCTCTACGCCTATGGCGAAACTGATTGCATCAGCGCTGCCGGCGGGCCTAACCGCCTCTGCCACCCTCTATCCCATCACCCCAGAAGACGATAAATCGAAACCATACGGTGGGATTCTCACCGAGGAAGAATCACTTACCACAGAGACGCTCCCCGGCACATCGGAGCGAACCCGGTTCGATATAGCTCGGAAGAAGGCCGAAGATGAGCAGAAGATGAGAACCGAACTCATGGATTCCATGAATCAATTCACGTATGGACGACGAGAGAGGGACCAGGAAGCCAAACGCTTAGGGGAAGCCAGCTTGATTGAGTGCATCCACTTCGGCGAATACGAGATAGACACCTGGTATGCTGCGCCGTATCCCGCGGAGTATAGCATGAATAAAGTCCTGTGGATATGCGAGTTCTGCCTGAAGTATATGAATAGTGAATACGTTTGTTGGAGACACAAGGTTGGCCGCCCCCTTCACGATTGCCGGTCATCAATAATCCCTCGATTACAAGCAGTGCTAATGCTAACGCATGTGGCCGATCAGATGAAATGCCCCGCCAAGCATCCGCCAGGCGATGAGATCTATCGAGACGGTTCCGTTTCGGTATTCGAGATCGACGGACGGAAGCACCCGGTGTACTGCCAGAATCTTTGTCTCATGGCCAAGTTGTTTTTGGGCTCGAAAACTCTGTACTATGATGTCCATCCCTTTCTGTTCTACGTGATGACCGAGCGAGATGAATACGGAATGCACCTAGTGGGATACTTTTCGAAGGTGTGTTATCATTGCTACCTCCCTAAATGTGTCTGTTTCGGAACGGGAGAAGGGTTGTATCGAGTTTTATTTAACAGTTCATTGGTGCGCAGGAGAAACGGGAAGGCAGTCCGAACAACGTCTCGTGCATCATCACATTACCAATACACCAGCGGAAGGGCTACGGCAACCTCCTGATTGACTTTTCGTACCTTCTCTCTCGCGTCGAGAAACGCACGGGATCTCCTGAGAAGCCCTTTTCGGACTTGGGACTTGTATCTTACCGGAATTACTGGAAACTGAGACTCTGCTATGAGCTACGGCACCAGAAAGATCCACTTACCATCGCCGATTTATCGCGACGTACCGGAATGACTACCGACGACATCATCTGTGGGCTGGAGGCACTGAATGCATTAGTTAGAGATCCTGTGACAGGTTACTACGCACTGCGTTTAGACCACGCGCTGTTCGAGGCTCTGATCGAGCGGTGGGAGGTTAAAGGATATATCAAGCTCAACCCTGAGGCACTGATCTGGAGTCCATACATCATGGGACGATCCCAAGCGGAGCACCTTGATGGTATGCCATTGTCGACAATCGCACCCAGGGCCGGAGAACAGTCCAAGGACGATGCAGACGATGGGAACCATCCATTAGAAGATCCAGATTCCATGAACATCGACCCCGCCCTTGTGGGGTTCGGCGCCGCCAATGGCGCTCTTGCCGCCACGAACGGAGAATCCGCCCACCGGTCGTCGCCATCGCCAGGGTCTTCGCTCCAAATGCAACAGCCATCTCCCAGAAAAAAGCTTCCGCCCTTTCCGCAGCCGCTGGTCCCATCAGCTATCATTGCGAAGATCCGCGAGATCCCTCCTACTCGCTTCGAGGTCGTCCCGCTACCTCTGGGCACCAGGGGCCGTCCGGGTGTACTCAAGAGTGCTGGAAGAGGCCGAGGAAGACCGCGTCTTGGTAGTCCTGTTGTCCGGGGACTGGGGAAGGGTGGCTACGGGGCCACCCCTGCGATGGAGCGCAGGGGAAGAGGCAGGCCGCGCCTGAACGAGAGGTTGGTACCAGAAAGTTCGCCGGCCCCTGCGATAACGGGAACCAACAAGAGGATCGTTGCCAAGGCTCCGCGGATGAGGTCGCTGACAGCGGATGTGGCAAGAGCGAGGAGCACGTCGACCGAGGGAAGCCTCCTCCGCCAGGAAAAAGGAAACAGTATAAGTGCTGCTAGCGTTGCCGCAGTGGCGACCAGTACGGTGTCGGCATCCCCGGCGTCTTCCATCTCTTCTTCCAGCTCCTCCAGCTCGTCGTCCTCAGACGGAAATTAGGGACCTTCGGATGAGGATGGGATATAGGAGAAGCAACTAGGTTCAGTGTGTTGTGCTGTAGTGAATTCACCTTTTAATCGTCTTACTTGGTTTGAGTTGCGGGTCTCGGCCCTTCGTTCATCGCTCATTCGTTCATTCGTTCCTTCTAATTCTAGGTTTGCGATTTGTCAATCGGTCTGGTCCGTTTCTTCGTTTTCTTTTGGGGGTATCATCGTTTTGTTCAAATTTTGGCATGCGTACGTGTACTTTTCCTTTCTTTTTCCTTCGGCTCGTCTCCAGTTCCGGTCATGTACTTCTAGCAGAGAGTCCAACTCCATCCGACGCCTGTCGCACCTGCGTACTGTGCCCAAGTATGTACTCTACTTACAAAATAACTTATTCGTGCGGGGCGAGTGACAATCCATGCTCACGCCGCCGTCTGCGGTTGGCCCACATGATCGCCTCCTCGAAGATGTCAGCCAGCGGCATGCGCACGAATGGGCTGCAGTGGTCCCTGGCCAGCTCGGCACGCTCGATGGTCGCGGCGCAGATGGGACACCGCAACCGCGCGAACACGCCGTCGATGGCGCAGCCGAGGTGGAACAGGTGGCTGCAGCCGTGCAGCAGGTGGATCAGTGGCATGCTGTCGGTCGTGGTGGCACAGCTGTCGCAGAGCAGGCTCAGGCGCGCGTCGGAGGTCGTTATGGGGGACATTTCGTGTTGTTGTTTGTTCTCACTCTCACCTCTGGATGCACCGGGGGGGGGGGGGGCAGGGGGCAAGCTTAACTATTGTATATCTCGCTTCCTGCCGCCGCATGCGGCGGTTCGTGTTGCTCGTATTGGATCCCTCATGATCGCACCCTCGCACTCGCACTCGCACTTGCAACCCGCGGCCTGCAACTCGAAGGTCCCGACGCTCGACGGCGCGGTTCATCACGGTCGTTGCTCCGTCCGTCCGTCCGTCTGTCATGCGTGCGCGCGGGTGTGCACTGGGAAGCACGAAATCAGATACATGTTACCGTACCTACATACACGGGTGGTCCGTTCGTGTTGAAAAAGCAGAAAAAGCGGAGCGAGTCGGTTTCTCAGGAAGAGAGACAGATACATGCCAGGTACATACATAAGTACATGTATCCTTTCGTTTTCATATGTTTTTTTATTATTATTTCTATTTATTTATCTATGTATGTATTTGCCCGTGCACGACACCAACCATCTTTTTCTTTTTTAATTCTTTCCGTAAAAATCCATCACTTTCCATCGCACAAAAAAACAAAGAAAAGGTCAGTGCATAACCGGGCAGTGCATAACCGGGCGGTTGAACAGCTCAAACTCGATCCTCTCTCCAGCGTTCGGACCTCTCATAATCGCACGCATGATGTCTGGACCGGGTGGAAAATCAAACTCGAAAACAGGCTCGCCAGCTCCCCTCATGTTAGTTAGCCAACACCGCCTACCTGAAATGCCAACGCAAGAGCAGATCGCCTGGCCGACGCGGATCCTCAATAAACTGCTGATCGAAATGTTTGCTGGCGATGCCCTTCCCATCGCGTCCGAAGCGGATAAACGTGTAGTTGTCCTGACAGATTCAGCTATTTAGACTCGAAAAAAACTTAATGATAGATCGTAGCCATCGAAACGTTGACGTATCCCATTCTGAACCGAGTTGATGGATCCTGCGGACTCGGTTGCCGGCGGAATAGTGATCCATTGACCGTAGTTATTGTCCTTCCCAATGCCCCTTCGTATGCCAAAGGAAATACGTGTGCAGCCTCGAAGCCAGCCCAGAAACCATATTCAGCATTGAGTGCCTGTTCCCCGGTTACAACGCATCGCGGACAGCATCACAGGTTCCGCTAGCGACCGACATCGTGCGAACCAGCCAAGGGCTCATCTTTATCGACAATGGAACCTGCTTGAAGCCCAACAACTGCTTGGCCATGTGTGCGGAGAGAGCCTCCTACCTCCGGCGGTGGCACGGTGATTGCCAGGTCGGGGTGGCTGCTCGTCCCTCGGGATATCCCTCGGGCCATCCGTGATATCTTCCGTGCCGCAGATTGAACGCTGTAGGAAATCACGAGGACCTCCACCATCGCATCCTGCTGAGCGATCCGTAGCTATGGTGTTGTGTCGCAATCGAAAGAATGGTGTGGCCTGCATTGCAAAGATGAGGACAACTGACCGCTCGCCGGCGGATCGCTCGGACGCAACGAAAACCGCAAATATCAGTCTAACCAACATGATTAATGATCCGCAGCACCCAACCACGGACAAAGTCGCCGCCTCACAAGCCACACGAGCAGCAGTCAACTACCAGCCACACCCGGCTCGGACAGGGCCTGAGCGGCTTGGCCTGATCTTTGTTGGATCTCCTATCTAGATAGATATCTATGTATGTAGATAGTATCCACGCGCTACGTACGCACGCGCACATAAGCATAACTCACATCGTCCCTCCTGCCGCGTCCATGCCGTGTCCGAGTCCGTGTCCGTGTGGTGGTGGTGCGGATGGGAGTCTGCAGCAGACACACCCCATGCACACACACCTAGAGCACATACATAACACCCACACACCACAAAGGGCAGGGCGACACGAACCGTTTGATCAGCATCAAAGCGTTGGTCGGCCGGCCGGCCATGATGGTGGTGGTGATGGCGATGGTGATGATGATGACGATAGATAAACTTGTTACCAGGTTATCAACCTGTCTCAAAGTGGAGAAGAGTGCATGCACACACACGGCTCCCGGAGGTGCTGAAAGGGGGGGAGAGAAAAAGCAAAGAGATCTTTCCGTGCAAGAAAAAAGAAAAGGCAAAAAGCAAAAACACAAGTTACTCCACAAATTGCTTTGAATCTATCTACTGCTCCGTTATTGATCTCTGTACTCTACTCTACATGCCGGGGGCCTGGCGTGATCACAACCCGCACCCACCAGGTCCCACCCTTTTTTTTTTGTCTTGTCATTAATTGCATGCGGCCTATGTCTGGAGATCATGGCGGTGTACATGCTCTTACTCACTCTACTCACTGTCCGTTTCCCGTCCGCGGTAACCATGTCCCACCCCACACAAAGCAATTTCAAATCTCGAGGGAAACGGCCGCGCCGAGTCATGACCTGTGAGCCGGCGCCGGAACGACTCTTCGTACACCGCCTGCAGACAAACAGCATTCCACCACTTCCACCGCACATACGCAGCTTACACAGCATACACAGCATACACAGCACACACAGCATACACACCGCCGCCGCACAGTCTCGCCCCAGCAGCTGCGTGGACGCGTCTGTACTGCTGAGCGTTTTGTCCATCCATCCATCTACTGCGGGAGAGGAGGAGGAGGGGAGTGGTGCGGCAGTTCATGGCCTCGCGGCTTGTGGATCTCGTTGGGCAAGCCATGCACATTCCAACTGGCAATCGAGGAGCGATCGAGACCGGACCAGGCAACAGTGCTCGCAACTAGATTACAGGAGAGTGGATGGGTGCGCAGATGTTGGTTGGCAACGCGGAAGAGATACGGCGCGAAGGTGGGGCCCGTCCGCGCTCGATGGGGAAAGCAGCCACGGAGGATATGCAGTTGAGTATGGCAATTATGTGCGCTCGCACGGTTGTTGGCGCGATTCTCGAGAGGGTCCGGTATATGCGTCGGCAGGAAAGTAAACAGGCAGGTGGTTGCTGACGAGAGCGAACTCCCACGGACAAGACAGGCTGATATAGCTGTTCTATACCCCCCCTTCCCCCTCCCCTTCCCCCTCCACCCCATCTCCGAATTCTCTCCTTTGCAGGCCCTGCTCAGGAACGAATCTTCCCGGCCCCTACCAACAGCTGTCTGCCCTAGAGCAATATATGCTACAGTGGGGCACACTCGCATGTATATGTCCTGCTACCGCTGGCTGAACGGCTTAGACTAACTATCTGACAGATACCCGCCCTGCCTGCAACCTACTTGCTCTGCTCTGCTACCAGTTGCTCCTGGAGCGGAATCTGCGTGCCGCCGAAAATAGAATCCAGATCCTCGACAGTTGTCGGGATCATCTCCGTTTCTGGCCTTCTCCGGAGCGTGGATCGGACGTCAAGGGCTTTATTTGAACCAAGATGTCAGCAGCTTCTGGGCGGACCATCCGAACACAGGCGGTTACGACACAGGTGCAGTAGGTACATGTGTCTGACGTGGGCGTTGGGCGTCACCACGAGACTGCGCCCCCGCCGCTCGGCCGTCCACAGCATGCCCCTCGAATCGGGCCCGGGATTGAGCTCTCCATCGGTTTCGCTGTTAGAGTGGGGCATGGATGAGTGTGGATACATGAGAGGACGATGCCAGGGAGTCGTCTGACGACCGCTCGACGGCTCGAGGGTATATAGAACTTCGGCGATACTGGTTCCGGGTCGGAGCCTCCAGTTTCTCCCGCTCTCCGCCCGGGGAGGCCGGGGATTGCCCCAGACCCCGAAGTGCATTCAGGCACACTGTGGGGGGGGGGCGTGATCGGGGGTGGAGCTGTCCAGCGCGGACGTCAACACCGAGAGTGGGGCGGCCGTGCCCCACCGGTGCCGTCTGTCTCACGCAGCATCGCGATGGCGTCAAGACCAGCCAGCACTCTCAGCCAACCAGCTGAGTTCCGATATCAGTCCGGCCGAATGGAACGGTGCGGTTCCGCCATGCATCCACACTGACCGCGCACTGCACTTTCCGCTAGCTACATATCCTACACCACGGCCACAACAGCTCTCGCACCCAGCTATTCATCCGTCCCGTAGTGCATATATCCGGGCACGATGGGCATCTGTCCTCAAGCGCAGATCGTGTGGTTGCGGGCATCCGCGTGGGCTTTTCTCTGTCTGGATACACAGCGGGTGCTTTTTACCCTCACCCCGTCCACCCTCTGTTAGGCCATCCGGCCGCATGCACAACAAGAAAGAACGATAGCCGTGAGTGCAGTCCACCGATGACGATGGTGATCCCGCGCCCGCAAAGATACGTGCATCCACGAGCCGACATCGATCCCGGAGTCGACCGGCCGAAAACTAAGCCCCTCCCCCCATGAAGCAGTGGTGGCGAGCTACATAGACACCAAGTTCCACTGCGGGAATACATGTGACAATGCACGTGGTTGTCTACATACGGTGCTGCATGACTCCCGGAGGCGAGGCATGGACCGCGTAGAGGTCATAGCGTTTTGGCTGGCGTTTCCGAGTGACACACGGACGCCAAGTGCAGGTGCAGCTCGCAAGTATCATCTATGTAGATATACATAGATATCATCCATCATAGAGTAGAGTAGATGCCCTGGGTAAAAGCGAGTACACATCAGAGCAGCCTGCCGAAGCTCTCCGAGTAGCAGGGTAGCGTGCCCGGCCAGCGTCCACACGCACGCCCCCCCCCCGGCGGGGTTTCATCGGGTGTGCCGTCGGAGTCTGGAGTTTCTCGAATGCCGAACCGCGAGGCGACCGACAAAGTCCCAGCCAATCCGGTCGGGTGTGCTCGACTCCGCTCTGGCGGCGGAGCAGGTATCTAGACAGCCCCACCGCTTCGCGATCGTGGTACGGTCCTCAGCGAAGAGAAGATAGTTAAAGTCAATCAGGCGCATACATAGACTGTAGTTACGTACGTAACCAGCCAGCGAGCGCTAGTGACAAAACCCCTCATCCCCCCCTCGCAAATCCCGACCTGTCTCCCGCGTCTAGACCCCCGTCGGCTAGAGTATCGAAGAACGGGTGGGAAAAAAAAAACCAAAAAAAAAAAAAATCTATCCTTTTCTGCTCAGTGTTGTTGCTCACGAGACTTCATACATGATACCCATGGTTGGTTACTTTTACATCTTAGGCATGACTGACCCAGTTCCGCCGTGATGCGATTTTCTTTCTTTCTTTTCTTTTCCTTCCCTTCCTTCGAGTAGTTAAGTAAGTACTCGCTTACGTCATGCCGTACTCTACATAAGTACTTAGGTACATATGTAGAGTAACTATTGCACGTTTACATACCTATCCGTCTATATGTACACACATGGGAAATCGCCGCGGTGTACGCACGTACGTACTAGTACATACTTTAGCGAGCGGAGGCCCGGTGGATATGTATTCCGCAGCTTTGTTTCTGTTTCTGTTTCTGTTTCTGTTTTTTTTTTTTGTTTTTTTTCCCCTCTCCTTGCGGGGCGGCATATGTAAGTGTGTACTCTATGTAAGTACTTACCTTGTATGTATAAAAGCAAGGGGAAGCGGCCCACGACGGGTTGTGATGGGTCCAGCTGGGTGTGTGGTGGGGTAATACGGCTTTTTCTTTACCACGGTACACGGCCGCCTTACCGTCCGCTGACGGGCACATCTACAGTCAAGTTGGTTGCCTGGATATCTATAAAGAGAATATGATAATGGCAATAGTAATAGTAATAGTAATAA
>Ga0307508_10001400_pt1 | contig 27167 bp, 37 predicted proteins | sample 9_EM_MG_FD_203089 | JGI IMG/M metagenome (GOLD analysis project Ga0307508, IMG submission 203089) | Populus trichocarpa ectomycorrhiza microbial communities from riparian zone in the Pacific Northwest, United States - 9_EM | ecosystem: Host-associated > Plants > Roots > Unclassified | place...
TTCCATGCGTGGTATTGTAAAGTTGATTCATCCAGCTGTAACCGCGGGGGTAAGGATGCTGTCCATGACTGCGAGAGACATCGTCAATTAATGCTGATATATTGCAGTGAACCCGGCCACCGCACCGATAGCGCCTGTTTCAGTGCATTGAACTCGGCAGTGTCGCCAGATATAGCGGTGGACAAGCCAGGTCTGCCGTACGCTGTGAGGCGGCGGCGTGCAAGCTCATTCCGATCTCCTAGATATGCCATCGTCGAACTATAAATAGCACAGATCCTTAGAAAATGTCCGAATTCCGATAAATGTAGGCTTGGCCCGCGCTCGGGTGTGACGATCAAATATTCTAAGTCGATTGCAGACGAAAATACGACGAGTCAGCTCTTCAAGCAAGATAAAATTAAGGAGATGGGGATGAAGATTACCCGGCGGAATGGCCTCTGTGATCGAAAGGTCGAACAAACCTTCATCGATTGGAAGTGGCGTGTGAAGCTCCATGTCATCGATTGGTCGTGCGCGCAAGGAGACAGCTGAGGCCATCGTTATGGACCAACGGGATAACCAAATCGTACGCCTGAGACACTCTTGACGTATCCAGGCGGTCTTGGTGGCCGGTTCATCCGATCCTCCAAGCCTTGGGGAGCGTGTATCTTGTGTATCCCACCGAGCTGGGGACAGGCGGCCAAGAATCTCCTTTGCTTGCTTATGGAAAGAGCGCGGCTTCGCATCTCGCCGATTATAGGTATCGTGAAGACTGAGTAGGAGGAGAGACTGTGCTATCTCGAGCTCTTGTCCAGGAAAGCGAGAGAGATCTGCTTCGTCGGTATTTCCTCCCGTCAATTGAACGAGTGCGGCGGTGGCGAACTGGATACCAGCACGCCAGGGAGTTCTAACAGGCCCGGACTCCGTTTCCATTACAGACTGGACGGCGGGATGCATGGAAAGTGGCGCTACGAGAGCGAGCATCGCGTTTAAGAGGAATGCTGGGACTTGTCCTGACGCAAGGACAGCCATGAAAGTAGGTCTATGCAGGACGCCACTGTGGGGATGAACGCTGTTAGAGGACAGGTTTCGTCAGTAAAAGCGGGCTCGGAGTGCCCGTTGTCATACTGTGCAAAAAATACTAAAAATGCACCGTGAGCCTCGTTATCCTGATATTTGATAAAACAGGACGCACAGTTTATGAGCTCGCAGCAGAGACTAGGATCGACATTGACATCTAAAAGGATAAGTCTCGACCGGCGGTGCCATCACGAATACGCAATGCCGACATACTCAGAATGATCGGCGGGGGCGGACTTGAAGACCTGCGCTCGGGACGCGACAAACTTGCCTGTTGGCGGCGATCGAATGGGATAGATGTCATTCGGGGGAGCGCGAAAGCAATGTACCTGGGGCGCAAAGCTCGACAATGATGGAAGGGGAGCTACTTCAAGTTCCTTGGTGCGATCCCCCGCAGGTTTCATGCAGGACGAAATATTGTTTCCATCCACATCGTAATATGCGCAGTTCTTTCCAGTGGCCTCACTGAGGGTAGATGGGCATAAGCAACGTATACACAGGGGACCACGAGGTCAAAGGCAGGGACGCACCAGTTCTCACAGGGATCTAATGCCGCAAATCGTACGTTAGTTAAAGTCACGATTCGACACTTTAGAAAGGTGGGCAAATAATCCCTAGACGCACATGTAGACGAACATCGTCGCTTCGAGATATGACATGGGCCGCAAGCGCGAATCTAGTGTAACAGGCCGCGGCGTCAATAATTTTTTATGAGAAATTAGCGCTGGAGCGTACCCTTCTACGCTGTTTACTCTCGGCTCCAAGAGGAGAAGTGGTGTTCGGCATTGGGTTCGAATTGTTTTGTGTGCTCCTTGGTTCCAACGAGCCTGTTTGTTCAGATGGACAGTTTAACGCGAGGAGATGTGGAGAAGCGGAGGGAAGAACAAGCAAGCAGACATCTCGAAATGAAAAGGCCTGGGCAGACTTATAGATCGCGCAAATTGGCGGGGCAGAATGCTTTGCCAGGGTTGGGGACCATCGCGAATGAACTACGGCATCCTTGCCGGCGGTGTGGATGCACAGGTATGCTTCCGCAGCAACGGGTAACTATGAGGGCTTTCTAGGCTCGACCGGACGTTGTTACGGTGAGCCAAGGAAAATCCAAAGTTGGCCATGTCACGGAAAATCCTCACAAGCAAATAACCAATCGAGACTTTATATATTCGTACTTTGCCAGCTACCGGTGCCAATATCCCTTACTGGGACAGAAACCTCACACCAGATCAACATAAAAGTGTAGGGAGTCTGAGGCCCGTCGCCCAAGATCATCTCGCAACATCCAGACGGCATACATTGTTATTGCCGATCATTTTTAGGAAGAGTTGCCTGCCTGATGTCCACGACGATGAATTACAATGATCTGCAAAGCTTCCTTCCTTCTGGAATCCTACCGACATTTCTTTTTTCCTCCCTGAGATCCTTGAGTTGGTAGAACCAAGCGTAGATCTTGTGAATTGGCATGAGATGACGCGAAGAATTTCAAGAAAGGCACCCGAGCTCCCAAGCGTGAGACCATCGATAAATGCGTCGATCCCAGATGCATGCGCGATGACCATCAGGTTGGAAAAACCAACTAGTGTGCATGCATGCACGCGGCGTAAAGAGAAGCTTAGGCCCGTTCTGACAACGGGGAATGCATTCCATTCCATTCCCAAGTCACAGTTCTTGACGTCAGCTCCCACACCGATACCGTCAAATGGGCAGCTGCGGCTGCCATTGTTAGTGCCACCTGTGCTGCCGCTGTTCTGTGTTATCCTGCGAGTATACGTCCACAACACACAGCAGCCTCAATCTCGGGTCCGTGGGCTTCTGTTGGGTAACGGCAACCGTATTCCGAGAGGGGGTGAGCAAGCGTACATTCTGTCGTCTTGTCACAGCCCTGGAGAAGTCCGGCTTGCACGACTCGCGCCGAGGGGTCACATTCTCTTTGTTCGAGTGTTTTTCTTTCGGCATTGGAGGGGAGAGTTCTGTGCCGTGTGCGCGCCGATGCCTGACACCATGAAACCTTGTATATATATGTGTGTGTTACATATGAAACAAGGTTTGGCGATCATCGTGTTGATCATTCCGGCAATCAAAAACTGAATGAGGGAATGAAAGATCAATTCCCGTTATCAGAACAAGGTCTTACTTTATAACGGCACCAAACTGAATACGACTCCATTGGAAGCCTTGGCAACATTGAAACGCGGAGGGGTCAAGCGGCACCACTGGGACCGCCCGCCGAGGGAACTAAGGCGACGGGGCGGGTGGGAATAGTAGCGCGTTGCAACGAGAAGATTGTCGCCTTCACAGGGGGCAAGAACAGCTGTTTTGCCGGAATTCAGCCAAAAACAAAACGCAAACTGTCCAGGTTGAATACCGATCGGACTATTTGAATCCTGTTTCTTGCCGGTTTCTAACAAACACAGCCGTTCTTGCCACCTGTGCTTGTATCTTTTGTTCGCGATCGCAACACACGGGCGTGACGGTCTGTTCGCAGTCCTTGCAACCTGAATTCTCAAAAGATGAAGACCCTATGTGGTACTGTCATTACGATACTATTACAAAACAACCCCAGACTGGCACGAATTTCGTTGCCTGCGCCCGAATACTTAGTTGGGAGGGCGCCTCAAAGACCACCTTCCAGGAATCGTTTCTCCATTCCGTAGCATTTCCTGTGCCTCGCCAGACCTGGCTCGATCCTGAAGCCATCCATCCGCATTGGTCGCGTCTGCACCAGTAGTGCAAGTTGAACCCCCAAGCAGAAGGGAACGCACCAGCCACTCTCCACTGGCACTTACGGACAGCTCCCGATATGCTGTCCGGACGCAAAGCCATGCAGATACCCGCGCTTGTGAACGGATTCTACCCAGTAGTACTCCAAAGGCATCGGCCATCAGCGAGTTCGGATTTTGGGGCCGCCCCGGGGCGTCAAAGACAGGTTTAACAGCGGATGAGTCAGGGTGTAAAAGGTGGCGCAGTAGAACAGTATCTATTCTGCGAAGCGCAGTTGCCAAGTGATGAAGAAAGAACTCCGCCGATGGTGACATGCGCTGGTTGACCCGCGCTTCTTGGAATGCTACGAGAAATCCACTCTGCGACGGATGATTTAAGGAAAGAGTTTCCAGCAAATAGATCAGAACAGCGTCGGAGAGTGTTGGCGTCTCAGGGGAGGGTGAGACAGCCTCCAGATGCGTTCCTGATGGCTTGAGGCGCTCCAACTCAAAAATGAGATGGGAGAGAATAGGCAAAGCTTGATGTCTGCCATTGGAAGCGATGACAGCGAGGTACGCAGAAGTCTCATAAACTGTACAGTAGCGGTAAGCGGCCATATCACGGGAGAAATAATTGGTGAAAACGCACCCCCGTACGCAAATGAATCGCGACGCTTGGATGATTGCAGGCCTTCACGGAGCTTGCCTAGCCAACTACATATTAAAAGTCTTTGCGGGAGACAGAGTAGGCCCTGGAACTCACGGAACATTATCAAAAGGTTTTCCTCCATTTCTTTCCTCGTCGTGGACGCTTGCGACTGCAGGCGATAAGCCTCTAACTGATTCAAGGGTCGCATTGTTCTGCCTGCTTCCTACGAGTTCCAAAGGGCACCTTTGAGCTGACTACCCTGAAGTAATCCTCCTGGACGTCTGGGTTGGTGAGCCTGACAAACTGGGATGTTAGGTTACAATCCCTTCGTCTGAGCAGTTATTCCGTACGCATCACCATCACTTTCGAGCCCGCTGCTTCGGCTAACAGAAGGTATATGTCGCCAGTCTCGTTGGGGAGCGTAGCGAGTTTGGCGTGGGGCTTTCCCACGGTGCATGGTGACAAGTGTGACCGGATGTTTGGCTGGTTTGTCGACGTGGAAGTGCCCCAAAGCAATATGGCCTCTCCACGAAAGGGCAAAGCAATACACCGGAGGAGAAAAGCCACCTTCGTTGCATTTTGCCTTGTCGCGCTCTCGACAGTGGCTGCACAGGCCGTAGCCCCAGCGTCAATTGAGCCAAGCCGCAGGCACTCCTCCGAAGGTACTGTATCAGCGGAACCAGTCGTAAGCACTAGTGTTTGATCCATCCCTGAGTTCACTCTGATGATTTGACAGCATGAGGAGATATCCGAGGCGTCCAACGCTTACAACGAAGCAATGCATACGTTGCAGGCATTGCATCCACCTCCAAAACATGCCGCAGCATCCAACTCACAAATGACGCCATCTTTCATTCGCTCTCTCTTCCCGAATGCTCGTGGGCCCATATCTATGCTCTTACGAATGACAAATAGAGTCCGAAACCATCATTGGATTCCTCGTTGGCTGTCTGGCAAAATGGATCGAATTAAGAATGATGATTCTGGTTCAAGCTGGAACGTTTTTCGCGGATACAGGAGTAGTACCGATTCCACCGGGGGAAAGGGTATTAAAGTAATCGATCTTTTGGAGCACGCAGCGGACCTTGGTCATCTCGACGCCATGTATACACTTGCTGGACTCTCACTCTTCCCTCCCGCCTGGTCCTCTCTTCCAATTAACGCCACCCGCGCTTTCAAGTACTATTCGACCCATGCAGACCTCACCGGCAATGCTACTTCGCAATACTTTGTCGCATTCTTCTACGCCACTGGATATGCACCAGACGGTGCCGCATCACCAGTCCAGGTTGACCAAGCACGAGCACTGCTCTATTATACATTTGCTGCTCATGGCGGGCACTCTGATGCCTCAATGGTCCTAGGGTATCGAAATTGGGCTGGCATTGGCGCACACGAAAACTGCATGGCAGCATTGGAGTGGTACGAATCTGCTGCTGAAGCCGCCATGAACCTTTTCCAGTCTGGCCCTCCGGGTGGCCGGACCCTTCCGAAAACAGCGACAAGGATGTCTGATCTTGACGGTGGGGTGTTCGGACCCGGAGCGAGCGTCGCATCGACCGGACTGAATGTCTATCGGCCCGTAATTAAAACTGCCAAATCCCGTGGCACTGGGGAGACATGGGACGATCTCCTTGAATTCTACAAAGTAAGCATACGCAACCCCGTGTCACCCAACAAGGCCTCTCACCCACTCCTTAGTTTCATGCAGAACGCGACGAAATGGAGTATGCGTTCCGCCTGGGGAGGATATACTATCAAGGAAGCATCTACCACGCGCCGGGAGGGATCGCCTCTGGTGCTGATGGCTTCGGTTCCGTCCCTCAGGACCTCGCGCGAGCGAAACAGTATTTCCTCTCCGTTGCCCGGCATGTTTGGCCTGCCCAGCCCGTCTCCGGAATGAATAAGAAGGCTCACTTGACGAAGCATGAAGGTGTTGATGAGTCCACTCTCCTCATGGCCACGTGGGCGGCCGCATATCTGGGCCGTATGTACCTCCGTGGCGAGGGTGTCCGACAGGATATCAAAGTCGCCAGAATATGGTTCGAACGTGGGGCCGAATACAATGAGAAGGAGTGTTTGAACGGCCTCGGCATCATATGGAGGGATGGCTTGCTGGAGAAGTCCGATGAAAAGTTGGCGCACCAATACTTCTCGACTGCCGCAAGTCTGGACCTGGCAGAGGCTCAAATTAACCTCGGCAAATATCACTATGGTGCGTTTTGTCTCCCAAGGTCTGATTTCATCTCTCCTGACTTGTAGCACCGAATAAGAACGTGCCGAGTATGGGTTCGCCACCAAATACTTCGAGACAGCCATCCGTCACGGGTCGCCTTTCGAGGCGTTCTACTACATTGCTGCTATACACGCAAAGAGAGCTCAAGATCCGACATCATCACCGTCATTAAGTGCAGGGTCTTGTGGCGTTGCAGTGAGCTTCTACAAGCTCGTTGCAGAAAGGGGTTCTTGGAAGTCAGATATTATCGGCGAGGCTGAGCGTCTGTGGCTGGGTTCAGAGAATAACGGAAACAGTTTCACAAATGGATTGATCTCGCCACCGAGCATAGGCGGTGGTGGGGACGACCGTCTGAGAGAAAGGGAAGGGGCAAAACTGCGATGGTGGATTGCAGCGGAACAAGGGTTCGAAATTGCGCAAAACAATTTGGCCTATGTCCTTGACCAACGTAGGTCGTCCCACATATGTGATATGCGCGCGCCAGTTGTGAACTTGTATCCCGACAGACAAGAGCCTACTACCCAATCCCATGTCCCCAGGCCAAAACAACCAAACCGCTAGGCAAGCCCTCATCCAATGGACTCGGTCTGCGGCTCAACACGATGTTGACGCGTTGGTCAAAGTCGGTGACTACTACTACCACGGCGTTGGGGTCGACGACGAATCGCAGGCACTTCTCTGGGAAAAGGCTGCTGGCTATTATCTTAGTGCCGTAGAGACTCAGAGGAGCGCTCTAGCTATGTGGAATCTTGGCTGGATGTATGAAAGCGGCCGAGGCGTTAACATGGTTTGTCACTTTTCATCCTCACTTACACTACTTCATTCTCAATTGTTTCGGATACATAGGATTATCATCTCGCCAAGCGATACTACGACATGGCCCTTGATACCAACACCGAGGCTTACCTACCGGTTATGCTGTCCTTGTGCAAGCTCTACGCAAAAAGCCTCTGGTACACCCTGTCTGGCGGGAGCAATAAAAGCCTCTTGCTTCTCGGCAGAGATGGCACGGAGGACGAACATTGGTATCTCGGGAAGGCCCGGGACGAATTCGCTAAGCGATGGCGAGGGCGCAAGGGCGCTCCATCGCCGAAGAACGGCAATGATGCCGCGAACAGTGCCAGCGACAACCCACCCACTATTGACTCTGATGATCCGGTTCAGTGGGCTGAAGATCAGAAAGCCGCCGAGATTGAACGTGCACGAGCCGAAGAAGATGCATACGAACGAGGCGACTTCTTCTCTGGCGACTTCCTTGCAACTGGGGATCCTAGACGACACCAACGGTACGACGAGAATGGTCACGAAATCCCAGACAAAGAAGAGTTTTGGGAAACTATGCTCCTTGTTGCACTAGTCGTCATGATCTCGTGCCTTATTTTTGTACGTGCACGATTCGTTGCTCAAGCAGAGGCAGCCCGGAGGAGGCATCACAATGAGGCAGCCGCAGCGCGAGGTCGAGATAATAATGGACAAGCTGCAGGACAAGGCAATGGCGAGTCGAGCGGGGCTTCACAGGCACCGGAAGGGAGAACGGGAGATCCAACAAGCACCGGTCAAACTGGGGACCAAAATGCCCGACCTGATCAGGACGAAATACCTGATATTGGGATATTCGCTCCTGGGCAAGAGCCGCCAGACCTGTGATTTTTGTATACTTATACTTGGGCTCCCTGAATGACATAGATTAGCCGATTAAAGCCAGCACGAACTTATGAGCATCATACCCTCAGGAGCAGCAGACGCAGAGCCTTGTGCTTATATAAGCGATTTGTGTGTATATGTTGGGGGTTGTTGTATCTGTTGTTTATTTGTACTTTTTCCGAACTTCGATTATTGTCCCATCTGCGGTGGAGCGCGCTATGAGCTCATCCTACTCGCAATGGTCTACATGTAAGTTCAAGAGCAAATGCATCCTGCCTCCCAGCTGGAGCGCCCGATCAGTGCCATTCGTCGGGATCTCCTTACCAGGGAGTCAACAACTCTTTTTTTTTTCTTTTCTTCTGGCGTTAGTGTCAACGAGACACTCAGAACTTTTCTCTTTATGTGATTGTTCTACGTTTATATTTACTTTCTGCACAAGTCTATCGTCAGCCTCTCGTTCGGATTGCTGTGATAATCGTTTTCAGACGCTCATACACTGTTGTCCGCAATACATTTCATTGCCAAAATGCTGCTTCCATTCGTGTATACGCTACAAGCAGCTCTAAAAGTGATGGGGACAAGGACGCCTGTCGTATGACACAGCTGATGGAGACATTGCAGACATCCCTCATCATCGCTTGACATATCATCTAAAACGGCAAGTCCAAGTGACCTTAAGCAGAGGGTGTCTGACTCTGAGCTAGCCACACCCAATATTTGTGTCCCGGACGCTTTTTCAAGATGAGAAAAGGTCTACCAATATTGTAATCACGCCAAGAACTGAAGTGCAAGGTTTTTGGGCTCAACGTTGGCCTTCACAAAAGGAGAACCAGGATCACATACCAATTTCAACACCGATGAGCGCAATTACAATTTGCTCTAGCCTCTCGGTATGCTTGCTCTGCACGGATTCCTTGAGGAGGGAAAGCATATCTTGGAGGACCTAATGCATCGGGAAAGCGTTACATACCAGCCACAAATAATAATGTTGGGATCACAGACACACCCCGACCCGTGCATTTAAGAGGTCTATGCGCTGTGGAATTTCAAGATAACTACGAGCTGCGTCATATAGGGGTTGCAAATCTGGATAAGTCTGTTACGTGGCTGTTAACAACATATTGCAGCCGTTCAGTCGACGAACATACCCAGAACAACTCCTAATTGTTGAAGTTAGTCACATCAAAGTGGTCATCAGGCTCGGCGCTTACCGGACTATCTAACACGGAGCCAACAAGGCTAATGTTCATCCTGAGAAAGAACAGCCGCCCTATTTGCTGCATGATTTCGTCATGATGCATCTGAGGTCACATTCGCTTAGGGCGGGTTTCGGGTCAAGTGTGCAGAGAAATACTAGCCCCGATTTTTCCCGTCTCCGCTATTGTCTCGGGTATATTCTTCGTCTCGTCAATTGTGTTGGAAATGAGATCTTCGAACTGAAAACAGCGTTGAACGGTGCCCGCGTGCGTGGAGATTGATGTTGACGAACCAAGGATATCTTGACCGATTGAGCGAGCGCATGGGAAAGGGAAAGCTTGGTCCTGCAATTAGTGTTGATATCAACAGGTCAAACATCGGGGACGAGAGACACTGACATGTAGCCAGATCCTTTTCTCAGAGTTATTACGTCATTATATATGCTGTTTGGCGTGAAATCAATAAATCCTTCGATGAATGCGGAAAGTTGACTTGCCGGCTGTAATTCGCATAGTAGTAGTTAAGATCCTCGTATTCTATTTCATCGGGTGCTGTGGAAAACGGTGAGGATTCCTTCTATTATACAGCTAAAGTCGTACATACCAAGCCTCTCGACTTCGAAACGTCGACTGTATGAGATCGAGTGAATGACAAGTGACCGAAGCGTGATAGAGAAATAGGCACATTGACGATAGGAACCGCTTTTCCTGGGCTTCTGTCATCCCCCAACATACAACTACCCCGAATTCAAATACGAATACTTCGGGTGTCGCGCTATGTTCTCCGCCAACTTTATCGAAGCGTTTCTTGATTCGGCGACGAGGTCGCAACGTAATTTCCGTGGTCTCGCGTGCGTTTGGAGTATTGCCGCTTGGTACAACTGTGCCATCACTAGACACAGGCAGGTCAGGAGCGCCAAGCAAGTCCGCAACATGGACGTTTTCCGCGTTTCTCAACGTCGAGGGTGTTGAGTTGTGAGGGCCATCGTACGAGTATGGGGTATAAAGAACGTCGTCAAATTGTTTTACGTCAGTATGATGAGAGGCTCTCCGGGCATTGAAGAACCTCTGCAGGTCGGAGAGTTTGTAGGAACTTGCAGTACAATATGCGGTTGCGCGAGGTAGCTTTGCCTTTTCCTTCTTGGTCAATCGCAATGCGTCTTTTCGTGCCGTCCCAGCTGGAATGTGCGCAATCTGCTTATATGGCTGTGGAATGCATTTAATACGTGGTTTGTGCGACAAAAGAAGCGAGTACTCACTTCCACTTCGTCATCATCATCTGCTGCGTCACTACCACTGACTGTGGCTTCCTCTCCCTCGTCATCTCCATCCAATTCCTCCTCTTCTGGGATAACCCGTGACGGTGCCGCCGGCTCTGGCTGCTCAGGTAGTACCTTAAGTTTGTGGGCAGCTTTGGTAGTTCGCCTTATAGCACCTCGACCTTTCTGATCAGAAGGGGATGTCCCTGCAGATGCAATCTGATTCATCGGTAGAAGCGGTTTAGGCGGCATGAGAGGCTAGAAGAATGTGTTGGTGTGCGGCAGCAGACACGGTCACGAAGGGCGTGACGATTCGCACGATTCGTCAGAGTCACGCAAGATACGGCCGGCAGATATTTTGTTCCTCAATGTCAAAGGTGGCCGCTGCGCCAGCAACACCTAAGAACAGGGTACTCGCTTCGAAAGAGGCGGCTCTCTTCAAGACTGTGCTCGTGAGTCACTCCTAGTTGTACCGAAGCCGCCAGCCGGCGCTGCTGAGAAGAACCTCATAGCAACTGTACGAGTCCCGTCAATGGAAGCGCGCTCTCAAGACAGCAGACCAGATATTGAAGAAGTATCCTGAGCATGGGGGTCAGTATCGTGGCTTCCGTTCACTGTCGCTGCCCGCTTTGAACGTGTTTCTGCAAGGCAGAAACGACATCTATGAAAGGTCTCATTCTGACAAACATGGGCCGCAAAGATGAAGGCGTTGACCTCGTCCGCAAAGGGGTGCGGCTGGATTTGACGTCGCACATATGCTGGCACGTCCTTGGCCTCGTTCACAAAGCCGATCGAAACTATGAAGAAGCATTGAAGTGCTACACGCAAGCCTTGCGGTTCGATAAAGTACGACATTTGTCATTTTTCAGGGCGTGTTTTGCTAAACATTAACCCCAAGGACAATCTCAATATCCTTCGCGACGCAGCCCACATGCAAATGCAACTTCGACATTTCGATGCCCTTGTTGAAACCCGCCAGATCCTCCTCAAATATCGCGCTAATGTGCGACAAGCGTGGGGCGCACTTGCTGTTGCTTATCATCTCAATGGCCAAGGGGAAGCCGCGAAAAAGGTACTTGAACAATACGAACGGACTGTCAAGGACGTGCCAAAATACGACCCAGAACACTCCGAGCTTCTCCTCTACCATGTCCGCATCCTGGTTGATCTTGGGGAATACGATGAGGCTCTTTCGTTCCTTGATGAGCATGAAAAGTCTCGGGCAATAACTGATCGCTTCGCCATTGCAACAAACAGAGGTTGGTTCAACGTGGCATGCGTGAGCGGGAACATAGGATGTTGAAATTGACCCATTTGTTAGCGCTGGTGTACCAGAAGCTTGGCCGCATTGATGAAGCGGGCTCAGTATGGCTCGCTCTCATTGAAAATAACGCCGAATGCTATGACCACTATCGGGGGTACATCTCTCTGAACGGTTCGGATATCTGTAAGAGCTGTATCTCGAGATATAAAGCGGAGGCTTTGATGCTTTCTAGATATCTCGAATGGGGAATCGCCCGATCAGGCGATCGCATCCTTGAGAGAGTTTGCTACAAAATATCCGAATGCTTTGGCGCCCAGGAGATTGCTTCTGAATCTTGTCTCTGGTACGTTAGATTGATTCGTACGATAAGGTTTAGCACTTAGTGGGTCCAGGTGATGATTTCAGGCAGCTCGTCGATGCTTACATCCGTAAAGCAATCAGTGGAGGAGTGCCTTCTTTGTTCTCTGACTTGAAAGCTCTATACGATGATCCATCAAAGCGGGGAACAATTGAAGAAATTGTGCTCCGCGTGCTTGCTGAAGAGGAGGCAGCCCCAGGTGAATCAATGCAATCATTGAATGCGCCAATCCGAGGTCTTACATTTCAGTCCGTACTCCGTAGGGCGAGAACCGCCAACAACTCTGGTATGGACCTTGTATTTCTTGGGCCAACACTATGCTACTTCGCCGAATACCTTCGCCAAAGCAATCGAGTATATCGAGCGAGCCATATCTCACACACCAACTCTCCCAGAACTGTATATGGTGCACGCCCGAGTCCTAAAGCGTGCAGGCGACTTATTAGGCGCATCAGCAACAATGAACGTGGCATGGCGCCTCGACCTGCAGGACAGGTTCTTGAACACCAAAAACGCAAAGTATTTGCTAAGGGCGGGCTTCATTCCGGAGGCAAATGCCATGCTCGGTCTCTTCACTAGGGTCAGTTGCATCGCAACGAATGAACCACACCGCCCTGATTTTGTTTCCCTTTCACAGAAACCGGCGCCGTCTCCAGGGGCAGATCTTGAGGATATGCAATCATTATTCTATTTGCTTGAGGAGGGAGAGGCTCATCAAAGAGCTGGCAAGCTCAACCTTGCCCTCAAGCGTTTCCATGGCGTCATTAAGGCATGCCAAATTTCGCTGCCATATATCACAACGTGCTAAGCGGTCTCTAGCTCTTCGATGATCACGAGGAGGATCAATACGACTTCCATTCATACACGACGAGGAAACATACGTTCAATGCATACCTACTGTTCATTGCATGGGAAGATACCCTTAGAAAACACCCTGGATACGCTCGAGCAGCATTAGCCGCTTCGAAGGCAAGCATGTTATCGCGACGCCCGCGCCCCATTGGCTTGACGGATTTTTCTATCAGATATACGTCCTACTTCATGACAATCCCAAATTATCCAAGCCAGATGGTGTGTCGTCCCGCTATGCCTTGTGGTACTTTTGGTTAACACCACAAATCCCCAGCTGGTCTCACTGGTGAGGCGAAAAAAGCTGCGAAAAAGGCTAGAAAAGCAGAACACAAACAAGAAGACAATAAAAAACCAAGTATGCATGGGTTCGGTATCTTTAGACCAGCAATTCATTTAGCGAGACAGATTCAACGACGCCCAATGCCGCTGAAGATGAAATAATGACCCCTAAAGATGACGATCCTGAAGGCCTGAAACTTCTTGCCGTGTCGAACCCGCTTGACGTAGCGGCGAAGCTTCTTCTCCCTCTTCTTTCCTTGAGATCGGAGTTGATGGACACTTGGATTACCTCGTACGATGTTGCTGTTCGAAGAGGTGAGGTTATGAATGCCGCGCATTGTACTACTTAGTAAAACACCTCGCTAGGGAAACACCTCCAAGCACTCCGCGCCCTGAACAAGGCGGAATCTCTCGATGCCAGCCATCCAGAACTCCACGTCCGGCTTGTCCACTTCAAATCTCGACGTATGTGTGCAAGGTGACGATCCACTGAGCCGACTCACTCATCCCGGTTTTTTACACGGATAGAAAACGAACTATCAGCGTCTCTTCGGGAAGAAGTCGCCGCAGCAATCTCCTCAAACTTCCAGACACTCTTCCCCGGTGACCCGTCGTTGGATTCTTTCAACACTTCATTCCTTCAACAATCACCTACGACAGCTGCGCGTCTCCTTGCAGCTGCGAGAGCTATGGTCATCATGAAGCATTCTGTGAATGAGGCAGAGGAGCTTGTTTTCCAGATGCTCCATGATGAAGCTGACCCAACAATATCGGTAAGTGTTAATGATTGGACGCATCGATCCGCCTTGTACTTCCCATAATGCTCACCTATCGACCGGACTTCTACACATACTGTCAACGCCCGCTCTCAGACCTGTCTCGATGCCTTGACGTTCCTTCGAGACGAATTGCGCTCATCGAGAAAGGACGAATTCCGTGCAGCCTGCGATGCCAAATTCACGCTATCGACTGTCTTTAAAACGGAGAGCGAGCTGGCTGCTGTTCGCAAGTTGCATGTCTTTGGGATTGGCGAAGACCACTCCGACGAGCAAGGGAAGATAGAGGAACACGACTTTGCACCAGTACCGTGAGAAGTCACGTAATGGTAGAGAACCTGCTGCTGCATCGCCCATCTCTGCAACATCTCCCGCCGTGACGGTGAATTCCACCTGACCCCAAGTTGTAAACACTAACACTGCTTGCTTGTATGCTTGGCTGTTCAAGTTCATCCTAATGGAAACCTTGTTAACGACTAACAATGCCACTTATGTGACACGCGATGTTAACGTTATCGCTCCCTTCGGAGGGTGTGTGACGTCCGTGCATCGGTATAATCATAGCAAACACCTTTCTGGGGAGAAAGGGCCGCCAGTAGTTGTTGCCGGTTGTCTGGTCGATCACTTCGCCGCCAAGAACATGCCCGACGTCTGCACGTTTGGTTCATTCTGCCAAATGGATCAGCGTACATGACTCACGCAGGTGCCAAAATGACTGAAAGTTAACGTTGCAATTCAGCATTTGTGTTTCGTTTGATGTGTGATACAGACATTGATGGTACAATTACAACCTTACAAGCATTCCCTGCTTTGATATGTGCGGGCTTGGTTCCCTTTTACCTTTTTACGCCAGGCCGCCTCTCCTTCGATGTCCTGCATGCATTTTCCTTCAGCAGGTCTGAGAGTAGGTGGTTTGACGTCTCGGACGTCTCTTGTCATCACCATGTCGCCTTTTTCCCATTTCGTGTTCCACAGACGTCGATGGGCCTGACGCCGTTGAAGCGGCAGCCATCACGGTGACGGGCGATTCGCTCTCTGTCAAAATATGGTCAGCCGATCACAGGACAGGCGGAAAGTGAAACTCACTCATGATCTGCTCGGTGATCTCGAAAATGTCTTTGGCAACGTTCTCTGAGGACATCAAGTTTCATCTCAGTTTCTCCAGCCCCCGGCTGATGATACCATGACATAAAATTTCATACCAATAATGTCGGCGTTCATGCTCTCGCGAACTGTGATGGAAATATCCCGCCTCAGTGATCAATAGTGCGCCGCACGAGAGAAAGTACCCACCAACAATGCGCAGAATTTCGACCTTTTCCTCGTTGGGAGGCAAATTGTAATTTGGGACGATCCATTTTTTCGCCCTAAGCTATTAACATCGTGAAGCACATCAAGAGTCGCTGTTCCAACTGATAAACAAGGGACAAAACACGCACCAAGTTCTGGATCCAAACTTGTTGTACATGGGGATACTTTTGCTTGAACTCGTCACTGAGCCTGCACAACGGGGAATCTGTTAGGTAAGGAAAATGGCCGGCAAATGACTCTTACCGGAAGGCGACTACGGGGAGTCCTTTGCGATAGAATTCAGCGTCGCTCTCATTGATGTTCCCCAAATCCTTTCCGGTGTCGAGGGGGATGTGAATATCGCTGTCGCACTGCAAAACCCCGTGCATCGGCAAGGATTTAGCTATTTCTAGGTAAGCAACAACAATAATCGAGACACACCGTGTAATAGCCAGAACCCTCGAGAGCGCGAGACAGCAAGCGCGCGTTAGCAAGATCAGCCTGTGCGATTCGACGGTAACCGTCGAAACCAAGATTCAAGAAGTTGAACATTTGAGCTATACACGAACGGGGAAGTCAGCACCAGGTTGAGGCCGAGAACAGCCAGGATGTGAATACTGCACGAAGTACCTAGGATAGGTGCGCTGGGACGCGAGAAGTTGAGAGTATAGCTGTATTCCGTGCTTCCCAAGTAATGAAGCTCGAAAATAAGATCCTTGTGGAGGAATGACTCGTCCTTCCAGATAATCCATCCGAGACCACTGAAACAGGTGATAAGTACTTCTTTAGCACGGAACGTGAACAATGCGCACACGTAGGTCAACCCATATTTGTGACCAGAGGTGTTGATGCTATGAACACGGGGAACATCAACTGTTTCAAGTTAGTATTATCGAACTCAATGAACCGGCCGAGCACTCACATGCCCACTTGTATCCGGGATAGGCGAAAGGCGCGACGAAACCACCCGACGCAGCGTCGACTACGAAGGGAATCAGTTGATCGTCTATAAAAGAACATTTTGATGCGAAGCGGCTGACCATGAATTGGGATGCTAATTCCAGTCTGCTTCTCATACTCATCCACTTGGACATAACCCCGAATCAGCAGGCGGCGGAATTGCAAGGTGACAAAAGGCTCATACACAGATCGCTCATCTCCTGGACATTCTCAAAACCTCCGGTGTACGTAGACCCCAGGATGACGAATATTCCAATTGTGTTTTCGTCGACGAATTTGATAACATCCTTCGGCTGCATGACATGTCCGCCTTCTTTCGTCACAGGCACAAGGCGACACTAGAATTAAGCGTGAGTAATGCTAGCGGCGAACACTATCCGTCAAGCGTACCTCAACGTCGAAGTAGCGGGCGAACTTTTCCAGTGCAACCTGAGCATTTGCGCCCATAATAATATTCGGAGTATGCCAATCCTTTCCTGGGGAATGCAATATTCTTTCACACAGCAGTACAGCAAAATATGACGACTTGGCCTACCAGCAGCCTTGCGACGCTCCTGCCATGCCTTCTTCAGAGCAAGACCGCCTATATCCTGCACGTAAGTATTAGCCGTTATCCCGGTCTCTGCGTGACGTACCCAGCATAATCGCCTCTGAAGATCCCCCAGTTGCAGTGCCCATTGCCTTGCAACCCTTGGGAACTTTCCACAGGTCTGCCACTTTACCCGACAAGCCATTAGCTCGGGAATCGGACACATGCCAAACAGCGGCGTACGCATTGAAACACAGCGGGTATGAATTTTCACGGTGCTGGGATATTCATCCTAAATAAACGGAGTTAAGTTATGTCTCTGTTTCGGACCAGATCGGTAGACGGACCTGATCGCCTACGAGTGGAAGATTTGTTTCATAAGTAATGGGCGACTGATCTGGCGGGACGGTTACTCACTGAAGTTCCTGCAGAGTGGCGCGTGTGAGCTTGTGGCATTGGATGAGCGAACTCATGGACGTACTTCGAGATATTTTCCACGACGAGCTTGAGGGCTTCATCAGGCATCCAGGTGTGCACGAAGGACGCAAAGTTAAGGGAGGGCGACCCATCGAGCTCCGCCTCATCATGGAGGATCTGGTACGCAGCAGCGCTGCTTATACCTTGCGCCTATAATTCAGAACGAATTTGTCCCGAACGGCAATCGAAATCAGAGATTGATCACGTGTGAGCACTCGGAAGAGCGCGGAAGCCATTTCTGGACTCTGGTTACTCACAGGGAGCTTATACTTGGGAATGTCTGACGTCTCGAATCGACTCGAGTACGCGCCATCGTGATACTCCCTGCAAGAGTTGGCGACGTGTTTTCGGTGCGGGTGATCGCGAGCGTGGACGAAGAGCGCGTCGGCGTCGACTTATAAATAAATTATGTAACTTGAGGTATACCTCTCGCAGAATTAGTTCAGGCTCACTGTGGTTTGAGAGGGACATATCAACGTAGAATCGGTATGGTTGGGGGAGTGCGAGAACAAGATATCATCGGGATATTTATAGCAGAGCTTTCTCAGAGGGACGTCACACCATGTGATCTCCTATAACCAGCAGGTGAGATCATCCAATAAAGCCGCCCCGATTCTGAGACTCCACTTCCAACTGTCTGCAAAGTAGTCTAGAAACATAACAGGATCAGACGAGCAGCCGAAGGAACTATCTAGTCTCGAACGAACTTTTCAAACAGGTCGAGCATTGAAGGCGCGTCTGCACGATCCAGAGGCTTCGCAGGTACCCAGCAAGAAAGTGGAGTTTCCCCCTATGTTAGGACGTGAGAATGTGATTTGGAGATATTGACGGCTGGTCATAAACTCACAGGTTGATAAGATGCCTCGGACACATACAGCAGTAGACCATCGGTCTCTATCCTGGCCATCAAGTTCGTCATCTCAGGAACACCCTCCGGGCCGGGCGTGTTGTCGATAGACATAACCTCCTCCATCTGCTGAATATTATTCCCAAACACATCGATTTCCATCGCGGGCTCCGAACCTGACGCCGCAGCCCGAGGATGGAGAGGTTCTTCTTTGAAAACGGCGACCGGCACCTCTCGTACTAATCTCGCCTGAGGTATAACCACTTGAAGGTACGTAAGGAGAGGGATAGGTGGGTTACAGTGGGGTATGGGGAGAAAAGTGATTGGGTAGTCGAATAGGAGCGGACCGCTCGCCTTTCGCCTTCTTCGAATGGGTGGTAAAAACGTGATCTCAGATATTCTTGCGTCTCGGAACCAGAATCTTGCGCGGTGAGCATGAGTGCGAGAGTCGAGTGCTGCAAACAGGTCAACGAAATACCTAAATTCCGCTTCACAGTCGACAAAGTAGGTGCCGCGCCATCGTATTATGTCCACCACATGGATAATACCATTCTCTTGCCAATTGGCATCGAGAATGCAATCCCTTGCAAACGAGAGTCAGATGTCTGGTCGTCAGATAAAGCGCGGCTCAAGTATTACAAGATAGAATCGGGCGGCAGTCCAGAGGGAAACTTGAGCAACTTTGTCCCTTTCAGGCGCGAGTGTAAATGGGTATTGGACGCTGTCACGTATTAAATGGCATGTGAGAGATAACTAAGCATTTATGAGGCATGCTAGCATACCGTCATAGGAACTTCCGGTACCCTGACGTTGATGTGATACCGCCAGACAACGCTTACCAGCCGGGATTGGGGCAAGAGCGACCCACCCAGTTTCAAGGTCCGCAGGTAGCACACGCCGCCGGTGCTCATGCGCCGCTTCGGGGAAACTCGCTTGACTTATTATAGACTCCTGGGAGACACTCCATTGTTCGATATCATCGTCGCGAAGCTCAAGGAGTTCAGCGAACATGGGCACATTGGCAAAGCGCGATTGCGCTTTGGCGTTCATAGAGTTATTGGTCGCAGCAGGGGAAGAACTAGAAGCGCCATGGATACCAGGGCCTACGGACGATCCGCTCACGCTATTCCTCTTCTTTCGTTTACCTCGTTTTCTTCTCCTGTCGGTAGGGCGATTCGGCGGGAGCATGGATGCAAAGGAACTGAGGCCTTCCTGAAGAATTTCCGCTTCTCCTTCATCTTCATCATCGTCATCTGTTTGACCGAGGGTGAGAGAACCAAGTAGGTCAATGTTCCGAGCGGCGTTTACGCGCAGAGCACGCTTCTACTGAGATTGGTGGCAGACCCAATAGAGAGTAGGGCAGCAATCGCATCGAGATTGAGCGTTGTAACCAAAAACACATTGGGGTGATAGAGGCAAATCCGTGGGGAGTTAGTGACGATGGGAAAACGTCTGCGGGGAAATCGCGGATAGCAATGTGGAGACACACCCGTTTTTGATCTTCGAGCGCATGAGCACGACGCTCATCCTGAGAGCCGGGCCGACCACTAGGAGGCGATTTGAACTCTGCGCGTCGAGCCGCCCCTAGTGATGATCGCTGCTGTTCCATTGTTGATCTTGGGGCGTGTGACCCATCACACTCGTGACAGCTTCCGCCATCGTCCGAGTTGAACTTGAAGCGCTTGGGACATATTCAAGCCCTGCCCAATCTCATGCCCGGCTTCAATACGTGCACTTCTTCCATAGCTGGGGCGGCGGAAAGTGCCGAAGGGACCTGAAGTCGCGCACTAGCTCCACTTTCATGATCAAAATAGTTGAAGCACACGGCCAACTGATACATGTCTATGCAAGGGGCGGACACGATGGGGAATAGATGCCATTGAAGAGCAGGAGGGTTTAGGATTTAGCAAAGTATGTGAGTATGAATGAATATGAGACGTATGTTGAACATGGCTGATACAAAGAAATAGTATCGTGGTTTGGAAGGCGTGATTCGTATCTTGACCTCTTCAATATTATGTGAGATAGTTATGTAATGAGCTGGAGAGTGATGCGTAGATCCTCATCTGGTTCAGCCACCGAAACTCAGTGCCAGCCAGATTTGGGATGCGTGGGGCTCTCTGGGAATGCTGGAGGCAAATCACGAGTAGGCAGACGAAGACCTGCGTCCCGGCTGTGAGGAGTGGTGAGAGGCAGACGGGGTGGACCAAAAACATCATCGACCATCATCGTGACACGGTTATTCTGGGGCGTAGATGTTGGCGTCGCCGCAGTCACAGTGAAAGTTGGTAGCAACGCCGGAGAGAATACTGGCTGCATGGGCGAAATCGTAGGATGCGGGGTTGATGACGGCAACCGTGGGTTCCCTTGGTTTATTGGAAGATTGGGAAGCGGTATGGCGTGTTGCGTAGATGGCGGCGACGTGATCGAGCCCGACGCACTCGAAGGTACCGATGGTAAAGGCAAGTTGGGTGGGGGTTTCTTCGCTGGAAGTCCGCGTCGCAACCTAAAATTTCAAGCATCAACTCAGCGCCTGACAAACAAAATTGGTGGCCACATTGTGCTTTTTGCGGAGGCTTACCTAGAACTAGCTTTTGGCTTCGCTGGGGCGCGAGACATGTCTGGAAGCTCCCCAGTGGATAATATTGGGCGATGCTGCGGTCGTGAAGGGGAGAGCAACATGTTCTGCATCCTGGCAGCAACTTCAGCAGCTTTAACTGGAGTTTTGATGCCCGCGAGTGGAGAAGCGGTTGACGACGTGAAGGATGATCTAATCTTCCTGAGAGGGGAAAGTTGGGCAAATCGACCTCGACGAGAGGGAGAGAAAGTGAGAGCCGGGTTTGATGGCACCTGGAGACGCTGGTGTTGCGCGGGTACCGGCGCCCGGTTAACGTGACGACGGCGACCTTGGCTCGAGGTCGCTGGGAACGACGTTTTTTCCTCTTGCTTGCGCTCCGCACGCTGCAATCCTGCAGTGAAGAGACTCGAGTACATGATGCAACGCGCTTCCAACACACCACAGGAACAAACAGTCAAACAGCATACAACACCGATCCTATCGGGCCAAATTTGGATTCATCTCCCGTCGTCCATCAATCAGTCGATGCGATTCGCCCAACGAACTAGTCCATAAAAGCAAGAATGTCTCGCCGTGTACTCTTGTCCCAGTCCCCTTCTTCGTGAATCTCCGCGCCGGTCGCAATATTTATCCCACTTCAATCGAATGATTGCCCGCTCTCTTTTCGCCCTTGCAGTGGCTTTCCGCTCACTAGCCCATCCTGTCCTTCAATCCTCCGTTGCTCGCCGCAATTCGGCCAGTTTGTCGGTTCTTTCCAATGATACTGTCGACATCTTTCATCAACATGCTCTCCTTGCCCAAGCGGCGTACTGCGACGATGCAGCAGCAGCCCTACCCCAGATTGATATGCTCCTTGTTGGAGGAGATGGCGGTACAACGCCTCGATGTGAGTGTATCGCGAGTATGCCCTCGGTGTATCATCTAATATAATATCATTGGACACTGGCAGTCTTTGTCGGCCATGACCCCTCGACAAACAACCTCGTCGTTGCTCACGAGGGGACAAACACTGATGACCCCTTTTCAATTGCTATAGATGCCGAATTCCTCCTCGCCCCACTTAACCCGAAATTCTTCCCCAATGCACCATCTAGTGCCCAGGTTCATGCCGGGTTCGGGAAGACTTTTGAGCTCACAGCTAACGATATTCTTGGCGCCGTACAAAATGGGATCTCCACCAAAAATGCACGTTTCTGTTGCGATGATACGATCACGGACCTTACCCTCCTGACTCATTTCGCTGTTGGTTGCAGTCGAACACTCTGCTTGTCAGTGGGCACAGCCTCGGTGCTGCCCTCGCAGGTATGATATATATATCCTTCGTCGAACTCAGATCTCTGAAGCTACATATATCAAATGTAGTCATGACGTCCACTTTTCTAAAACAAAACCTGAATGGGCTGAATGTGTCCACTGCAGTATTTGGCCTTCCTCGAGGGGGAAATCAAGCATGGGCCGACTTCGTGGACGCCAATGTGACCAAATATCATTGCTTGACTTTCAGGGCGTAGATGGGCTAACTACTAATCTTGACAGCTTCCGGATCTCCGCCACACGCACAATAAAAATGACCTAGGTATCCTGCCGAGCATAACATATACTTAGGTGTTCATGTTCCCATTTGTTGTGCAGTGCCAGGAGAGCCACCTCGTTTTCTCGGCTACCAGCATCCATCTGGAGAGCTCTTTGTCCAACCTGCTGCGCCGAACAATGTCGTCTTCTGCCCAGGGCAAGAGAACTCGGTAAGCTGCCGCAGCAACTGTGCCTCTGCACGGGCTGAGCTAACCGCGAAACACACAGAACTGTTCCGAGGGTAACAATCCCCTTGAGACCGACATTGCAATGCATAAAGGACCTTACACAGGGTTGTTGTACGTAATCTAATCATACTTCGTGCTTGCAAAGCTGAGCAGCCGATATAAATTTAGAATGGGCCGTAAGGAGTGTCCTGTTTCCTAATCAAAATGCAACGGGTGATTAACACTGATGATGAAGAACCGCCGCAGCCATCGCATTCGTTCTCTTGTCGCCATGATTCATTTATTTGTACGCTCTGCCATAGTATGTTTGCTTTAGAATTACTTTGTATTTCCGGAGATGCGGACTTTTTGGTATTAAATATCAGTTCGTTCATGATTATTTCCTAACCCCTTGAACGCCATATTCTCAACATGTAATTTCGTGAAGCAATGATAGTCACTCATTGCGTGACGGTTGCGGAGTGTGACAGCTGCTGAGCTGGCCGCGCCAGTGAGCGTTGACTATGTCCAAACGACCTCTGGGCCTCTCGAAATCCAAAGGGAAAGCCTCCGCCGCTCCGACGTCGAAAAAGCAAAAAATCGCACACGAGGCCGAAGACTCGCAGTCGCTGGAGGATGACTGGGAGGATTTACAAGAGTTGTTCGCACGGGCAAACACTGCTTTCATAAGAGGCGGCACGTATTGCATCTCCAATCCTCCTAGCTCCTCTCCTGCTCACCCGAATAATCTAGATCTCCTAGGGGCTCTTCCACTCCTCCGTGGTGTCGTGCACGAATGCGACAGAATACAAAGAAACGCCGGCGAAGAAGAACTGAAGAAACTAGCCGCTCTAGAATCATCGCATGCAGGGCGCACGAACTCTCACAGCTCCTTTTTTTCTCTTTATGCCGATGCTCTGCTTCATATGGGCTTAATTATTGGTCATGAACCAGAACTCATTGTGGAAGGCGAACCTGATTCCGCCGAGTCCTACTTCGAGGCGGCTAAAACTTTATTGGACGAAAGGTGGCCTAACAAACAACAAATTGATGATGTGCGGCTACAATTCACATGGGCTAATGTGCTTTTGCTACTCGCCAATGTCGTGGTGTCTACAGCGGATGAAGACAATAGCGAAGTTGATGTAGAGATTCCCGAACTTATCGAGGATGCACTGCTGCGCTATTCCATATCAGCCAAACTAGCCGGTCCGCTCGGGCCTGTTCCGGGATGTTCATCAGCAACCCCTGCTCAGCCCACAGAGCCAAGCGGAGAAGAAGGGCCAGCTTTTCTGCCTCAGCTTACTCTAGCACGTATCCACGGGGGAATAGGATCACGTTTATGGCAAGTTGTTGAGCGTCTTTCCCCGTCATTACGGAAACGGTGGTCCAAAAGCCTGTGGGATACATTCACATTCGCTATTGAGAAGTCGCACTCCCCCGACGAAGATGACGCATTGTGCGCTGGGCTGATAGGCCGAGGGGCCATAAATTTAGCCAAAATAAGTGACATGCTGCCCGAGGTTGTGGACAGTCAAAATGCCGGCCATGGTGTCGGCAATCAGTGTGACATAGATGCTGAGGCAACGCGGACCGCGCTTGACAAATGCAAGTCTTCACTGGCGTCAGGACTGCATCTCACTGATCGGGAAACATATTCGTCTCTCAGGTATAAAGGACTTTGAGGAGGCACATAAGCTGGCAAAGAGATGCAGCCTTCGGACTGGTATTGTTATCGCTCCTGAGGTCTCCAATATTGAGGGCTTGGTAAGCACACCAAACCTCTTTATGCTAGAAATGAATATCCACCAGTTTTTTTTAGCTTGAAGAAGCCTTGATATATCGTGCAAACCTCGCAAAGGATGATAACGACCGGGAACAACTGTTCGCCTTCGCAGTATCAATGGGATTAGATATTGCCGATAGTGAAGAGAGTGGAAACGAAGATTGAATGAATACCCAACTGGGCTGGAAGCCTGACATCCTTGACCGGTTGCGTGTGTTCCCTCTGTGTTCCCTCTTGGCATTCCAACAGCATCCATTACATTCTATATTACAAGTGATAACTATACGGGACATGTAGCGTTGGAGATATTACACAATCATGCACTGGTGTTGTCAAAGGCGAAGTTGTTTATCGAGAACTACCAAGCGAGCTAAAGAATTCTTGATACGCATGATCAATGTCAAACAGCAACTATTGGGGGGTTGAAATAAGTGTTCAGCACGCGAAAAAGCTGTAGCCCAGCGGCTTGCCTGTCTGGATTGTTCCTCTGTGATTTCGTCGGATGCTTTCATGGCATTCAACGTAATCAACCTGATCGACGGCGACACGCATGATATTAGCAAGGACACAGAGAAGTTGACCAGCACACTGTACTCGCCATTGGACAATACGTCCCCTTCCTTGCCACTCGGCGCTCCCCTTGAACCGTGCGTATCCAGTCATTAATTCTTGCAGTAAGGGGTGCAATTGGTCTTTGGCTCGCAACCGGAGCTTCAAGGCATCCATGAAGGTGATAAAGTTCTATGATTCAAGACTCATTTAAGTGGGCTCCCCACCAAACCCAACGAACGAATCATGAATACATATTACCTGAGTAGTCTCCGCAACAGCTTGGGCAGTCTCTGTCCCTACTTCTGAAGCATGTTCCACGGTAGCTGGAAGGCCGATTTGTATTCTATGTAGCGCCGCCGGATGATCCATCTAATCTAACCATGAGATTTTTTGGTCCACCAACTCTCAGGAGTAGAATTTCTCTTGCCATCGTACTTTGTATTTCTTCATGAATTCCTCAATACTTGGTACATCGTCGGCGACGAGCTTCAGCATTGTTTTATATTGACTCAGGAGGCGAGTGCACGCAGGCGAGTACCTAAGTTACGATGTCAGATTCAGGGAGATGGCGATCTGAGAGATGGCAAGCAGTTTCGCACTGAGTCGCATTGATCGCATCCCGGACATATGCTCTCTCAAGATACTCCAGAGCCACGATTATACCGTATAGTGTAGCAAGAGACTCGTATTTCTCTCTTTCCGAATTAGTTTGATAAAGCCTAGCCTCCTCATCGAGCGAGATTGTAGCCATTGCTGTGATGGATTGTTTACGGCCTTTAGAACCAGCGCGATTCGATTTGTTTGTGGGTGCGGAAGAAGCCCTAGTTGTTCGTGTTGTGCCACTGGCAGCCCTCCACAGAGTCCACTGCAATGGTCGCAACTGGGACCGCTAATTACCAAGTTGTTCCGCAGGAGGACAGCACACAGCCGGATGCTGGGTGGCCTCCGAGTCCGTCTTCCCCCATCCCTCCCATTCAACCTTCCATCTACTTCGGTGAAGGGCCGTTCTCACCGCCCAGCTCCTCAGAAGGCTCTTACGCCGACGAAAAACCGCGCAGCCGTGCCTTCCTCGATGATGAAGGCGACGATGTTCCCAGCTCGCCAACATTCACGGAGTCTGGCGTCCGACGAAGGGAACCGGTGAGCATCCACTCACATTCGTTAGTGTGACAAGACTCATCTCTCATCTCTTGTTTCGCTAGCCTACTGCTCTGAGGGCTCTGTTGCTGGCACTCGTTGCTTTGATTGCTGCGGCCACAACGATTGGACTTTTTGCTGCACATTCGTACAATGGGACCATGTTCCGCACCCGTGGCCGAAAACAAATCACAATGGATCATGTTATGAACGGTACTTTCACCCCCGAGTACAAGCGTTTACATTGGGTACCGCAAGGTAAGCCCACATCCGAAGGCTCGGATGTGCAGTTCTCATCGTTCGGCCCAGCTGGCGACGGGGTCTTTTCTGAGGAACAGGATGGAAATATTATCTTGATTGATTTGAGAACTGGAGTAAATCGCACGTTGGTGTTTGGGAAGGACGTCGTAGATGTAAATTCATGCATTGTCGTTACGTGCTGTCCGCGTCCTGAATGGCATTACAACAGGAACACGGCCATCGTCTCACATGGTACAGCTGGAAGCCATCACCCGACATGGATTACATCCTGTTCAAGACGGACCTTCTGAATGTAGGTCTATCAAGTGGCACTTGGTCATGCACGGTCGCTCACCGGGAGATGTCAGCAATGGCGCCACAGCAGCTTCGGAAACTACTATATTTACTCGTTAGAGGATAGTGTTACCTCCCCACTGGCGCCTCCATCGAATCCGCCGAAGATCTCGTATGCAACTTGGTCGCCGGTTGGCAGCTCGGTCGCGTATGTCAGCGAAAATGACCTTTATGTGGTGCCTGATGTCAAGTATGTCCTCCGAGTGGAAGGTGTATGGAACTGTGAAGCTGAGGTGTCTTTTAAGGGTGCCGAGTGCTTTTATCCGCGCAACTTACGGCGGAGATTCCAGCTACTTCCACGGTGTTCCAGACTGGGTGTATGAGGAAGAAGTATTCGCCGACGATTTTGCCCTGTGGTGGTCCCCTGATGGGAGACAAATCACATATCTTTCATTTGACGAGACTGAAGT
>Ga0307508_10001401_pt1 | contig 27151 bp, 37 predicted proteins | sample 9_EM_MG_FD_203089 | JGI IMG/M metagenome (GOLD analysis project Ga0307508, IMG submission 203089) | Populus trichocarpa ectomycorrhiza microbial communities from riparian zone in the Pacific Northwest, United States - 9_EM | ecosystem: Host-associated > Plants > Roots > Unclassified | place...
TCTCTCCGACTTCCTCGACCTTGGGCGTCTCCTCGACATGCTCAGCCTCGGCGGCAACTTCTGGGGTCTCTCCGACTTCCTCGACCTTGGGCGTCTCCTCGACATGCTCAGCCTCGGCGGCAACTTCTGGGGTCTCTCCGACTTCCTCGACCTTGGGCGTCTCCTCGACATGCTCAGCCTCGGCGGCAACTTCTGGGGTCTCTCCGACTTCCTCGACCTTGGGCGTCTCCTCGACATGCTCAGCCTCGGCGGCAACTTCTGGGGTCTCTCCGACTTCCTCGACCTTGGGCGTCTCCTCGACATGCTCAGCCTCGGCGGCAACTTCGGGGGTCTCTCCGACTTCCTCGACCTTAGGCGTCTCCTCGACATGCTCAACCTCGGGGGCAACTTCGGAGGTCTCTCCAACTTCCTCGGCCCCGGGAGTCGCCTCGACGTGCTCCGCCCTGGGGACTTCGGTAGCTTCGGGAGTCGTCTCGTTGATCTGGGCGGTCTCCACAACCTCCTCGACCTTGGATGTCTCCTCCACATGTTCAGCCTTGTGTCCCTCAGCGACCCCGGAGATCACGTCGTCGTTCGGTGTCTCTTGATTCTGCTTGTCCTCCTCGGCCTCGGGTGTCTCCTTGGGGGTGGCCTCCGGTGCAGCCTCTTCGGTCTTGTGCGCTACCCCTTCAGAAGCGGGGACATCCTCGGCCACAGCGTCTGGATATATGGGCGTTTCTTCGACTGTAGGCGTCTCCTCAACAGCGGGCTCGGTGGGAGTGGGGTTTCCCCCCGGCGTCTCATCCTCCTTCTCCACGTTGTCATCAGGTGTCTCGGCAGTCTCCTCAGCCTTGGGCTCATCAAGGATAGCGACAATGTCCTCGTCTGGAGCTTCGGCCTTTGGAGGATGTTCCGTCGTCTCCTCTTCGTCTTTCGCCTCGCTAGACTCGGAGTGTGGAAGCTCGGTATGCTCCGTAGTCTGATTAACTTTCTCTGGCTCGGCAACCTCGGCAGTCGGCTCGGCCTTTGCCACAGTCTCGTCAACAGCGACAACATCCCCTTTGATCGGCTCAGTCGTCTCGTGCACTGGTTCATCTGCGACTGGTGCCGCAACATCCGACTCGGGTTGCCCGTGTGCCTCGTCGTCTTTTCCCCCGGCCACCGGTTCGTCCGCTGCCGCCGCCTTCTTCTCCTCCTCTAATGGCTCCACAGTAGGTTCTTCCTCGAGTATGGGAACCACTTCCATCTTGGCCGGCTTATCCTCAGTCGGTTCGTCCTTGACCACAGCCATGGGAACAGTAGCCGCCTCCTCAATAGCGACAGCCTCCGGTGTCTCCTCCAACAACGGCAGGACACCGCTAGCTGACAGAGGGGTAGGTGGCAGGTTATGGTCGCCGTTGTTGTCCTCGGTGCTATCACTAGGAGTCGGGGGCCCTGGGATCTCCTCGTCTTCCTCATCGGGACCTATCATCGGTGAGGTTGGTGTGGACGCGGACAACGACCCAGCCTCGCTGCCACTCTTGCTCTTCTTCTTCTTCTTCTTCTTCTTCTTCTTGGCAGATGTTGTTGTGGCAGAAGCTTCGGGCGTTGGTATGCTGGTCGTGGAGGTATCGATAGGGATGGGCATAGGCTATGAATGATCGAACGATAGTTCCTTCACGTCAGCTTGGCTGGGGAGAGGTGGGGCTAGGACGATGGGGGGGGGCGGAAGGCACCTTCTCTGGGAATTCGACGGCTACGGGCTCGGCGGCGGAATCCATGGTGGCTAGGGTATATTACGATGCTCTGGTTAGGGATGAATGGAGGCAGAAGAACACGGAGTGGGCGGAAGCCGGAGGCGCAGACGTTGAAGTGGCGAGGGACGTAGGTGGGATACTGGTGGGATGGTTTTCGGCAGGAGAAGTAGGATGGTGGTGATGGTGACGGCGATGGCAGGAAGGAGAAGGAGGCTGGGCTAGCTTAGGTGGATAGGATCTGGTCCGTCCAGAGGTATGTATGTAGGTGGAGTTTCGTGATGGGGGGGTGTTGGGAAAAACTACCAGGGCCACTAGAACGAATCGCAGTTAGCGGGGGACCGTGCCTATTGGTTGAGGGACATTGCGAACGACGATGCTAAGCTGCACAGAAGGCAAAGCGGCGAGTGAATCAGAGTAACAGCCTCCTTGTTTCCTTTGTCGGGGGTTTTGCGTTGTGGCGTGGTGTGGGGTGGGATGATTGGGGGGGGGGGGAGAGTTGAAGTGGAGAGATGGAGCGACGGAAGAGCAGCGTGGGTCAGAGAAGAATCTTTTTTTTTTCCCCGTCCAGCGGATTTTCAGATGAGGCTGGGGGAGAGGGTGGGTTTGGAGAGATGGATGTGGAAGCGGGGGAGGGTGGTTGGTTGCGGTTGGTGGGGGGGGAAACGGCAACAGCAGGTGGAGGAGGAAGAGGAGGAGGAGGAGGAGGAGGAGGAGAGGAGGAGGGCTGCGGCGACTAGCCAACCACAACTCGACGAAACGGTTGAGTGGCGGACTGACCGACAGACCACACAGAGAAGGAGCAAGAGGATACGGCCTACCTGAAGCAGAGTACTGCTGCCGGTCCGTGGGTTCGTGATGCGATGATACCCTTGGCTTATTTTATTTTTTTAATTTTTTTTTCTGCTCTTATGTACGGGACCATGCACGCGCTGCGATTGGATTGGAGGACTTGGATCACGGGGGGGGGGCCATTGGCTTGTGGCAGCAACTTATGATGTCGAGGAGGTATCTATGTCGGATCTCTAGTTCCGTGGGTTGGCTACATTCGTGCCTATTACTCTACAATGTATGTAGTGGCGGGGCTTCCCAGATGCAGGTCTGGGTCGTGCGCAAGGGTGGTTGGGAGGCAGGGTTCCGTCGTGGTGGTGTGTGTGGTGAGAAATGTGGGAGGATGATGTCGATGATGTTGACGAACGTTGACGGTGTCGACGGCTTTGAAAAGAGGCGGGCAGCGGGCGAAGCCGAAAGCGGGTGGAAGACGAAAGCGGATGAGTCCCACCGCCGCCTCATCTCCTCCGCTTCCTCCTGCTCCTTCTTCCTCTTCTCCCGCCTCGCTATCCTCCTTCCCCATTCCCAACACTCTCCCCTTCCGAACTGTCTGTCGCCCTCCTCCACATTGAGTCCCCGCCCAACTGCGCCCACCCGCAAATCCGTCCCGTTCACTTGCCCGTCCAACCAACTCACCACCACCACCTCCTCCTCCTCCTCCTCCTCCGACACTTTGAGTTACTCCACGCTGCATCCCCATCCGAGCTCCGACAGCCCTCACAGCAGTCAATCGCAGTAGAACTAACCGGCATCACCTGTCTCCTCCACCGCCGTCTTTTGCTTCTTCCATCCCTTCCCTCCCACAAGCGCCGACCACGTCAGTAACGTCACGCCAATAAACAACCCAACCTCTGCTTCCTCCGACTCCTCCGTTTCCGTTTTAGATTTCCTTATCTCACATCCTTCCGCAAGAACATACATACAAAAACGATCCCGAAAAGAAATCGCAATCACAGCCGAGATTGTAACCGTACTATCTACGTCAGCTGCCCCCTCCCCCCCCCCTCTACTGCCCCTCTTTCGTTCTTTCTTCGTCTGTTCCTCCGTTCATCGGAACGCTCTCTGCTTTGTCTCGGCGAGCAGTCGCCATGCAGCCGCATACATACGAACTTGAGAGTAGATAGAGTACTCTACCTATGTAGATATTATACAGTGCATACCTCTATAGAGTAGATTGGCGCTTGCGCGAGACACACGTAGCGTACATATGTATGTACTCTATGTACATGCCAGGCCCTCCCTTTCCGCGTGAACGCTGATGTGTGAATATTTCCCTCCTTCGCCTTTTCCTTTCAACCTTTGTTGATGTCCGTGCACTACGCGATCCTATCCTTGTTCCTTGTCCCTTGTGATTCGTGTGCTGTGGTGTGGTGTGGTGTGCTGTGCTGTGCTCATGCTTGTGCGTTCTGCTTGTGCTTGTGCTGGCGGCTGCTTTTTGTTTTGTTTTTTTCCCTCTGTCTTCACGCGATCGAGGGCGACGAAACAGAGCTGCCGCCTCCGACCAAACGGAGTAGATATGTATGTATCTATCTACATATGCGCTCCTGCTCGAGGCCTTGTACCGTATTGGACTCAACCTCCAGCTCGCTCGTCTGCAGAGATGAAATTGAGATTCCCTCGATCGGAGATCGTAAAACCGCAAATCGTGAATCGTGAATCGTCAGCCGTCAGGCCTACCTACTATGTATGTTCCATAGTTACCGACATATTACGGGTGTTTTTTTTTTCTTTCCCTACCTATCGGTGGCGATACGCCGATATCAAGCGTACGTATAATCCGCGCAAATCAGATGGGCCAGAATTAAGAAGAAAAAACAACACAAAAGAATTAATACTTCCTCCATCTAAGCACGGCCGTCATTCGGCCACTGCTCTATCTACCCTCCATCCCCAATGGGATGCCTGTACTTACATGTAGAGTACATACAGGGTACTTTCCGTGTACTCGGATATAAAGTTGACCGAAGCGGGGCACAAAGTGAAGTGAACTATCTACCCAAGTGCAAGCACGCAGGCCAGGGGGATGCGTGGTAACGTGGTCACCAGCCATGACTCGAGCCAATCCCGGCATGACAAGATCCTTTCCATTTCGACTTCGCCAAAATAGTATGTAACGTACATACTCTATAACACCGCTAATCTAGTATTCGAAACCGTCGTCTACTCCCTTCTTCGCGTTGTTCATGACAACGTCTTGCTTTTTGTACATCTCCGCCACTTGCTGGGCGGAAGTAGCATCGTCGGGCTTTTTGTCGTCACGTTCCCTGATGAAGCGCGGAAACCTCAAGCTGACTCCTCTTCCTTTCCCTTCGGTATCCGCCAGTCCCTTGGCAGCCATGTACTTCGGGCTGAGCGAGAGATCCGCCGTCTTGACCTCCCAGACGACCCTCGGTTCGAACCAGACATCGGGCTGCTGCAAGTTTCCCGTCGCGTGGACGTAATACTGCTTCGGCTTCTCAATCTCGAATTCCTCCAGCTGGGTGTGCAGCTTGACGAGCATTTCCTCTGAGAAGCCCGTGCCGATGTTGCAGATAGTCTCGTAGTTCTGGGTCGAAGGATTGTAGCAGGCGAGAAGGAATGAACCGTAGACACTCGTGCGCTTGCCTTTCCCGTGGTAGGCGCCGATCACGACCAGGTCGAGGGAGTCACCTACGCCAGAGAGGTAGTCCTTCTTGACTTTGAGCCAGTTGCGAGAGCGTTTTGACGGCTCGTAGTAGGATTCCGAGGTGTCGAGCATCTTGACCATGAGACCTTCGCAGGACGCTTTGATGGATTCTTCGAGGAAGGACTGGATCGTGTCCAGTTCCTGGCCGTCAGTGGCTGTAGCAAAGGAGAACTCGCCTTCGACGTTCTTGAAGGAAGAGTACATTTTCTCGCGGCGGTCAGAGAGAGACTCTTGGACCGTCGACTGGATGCGAATTAGCAGTTATCAAAGTGTAACGGAGGGGGGGGGACGACCGACCTTTCCGTTGAGGAAGAGAAGGTCAAATCCGAAGACGCAGACCTTGACCTTGACATCCTCGATGGCGACATCCTTTCTCTTTCGCGTCATGAGCTGCTGGAACGGGAGGACCCTCTTCTCATCGCGGTCCCAAGCAACAGCTTCACAATCGAGCACGAAGCTCTCGACACCATCCTGCACCCACTTATTCAGAGCAGCCAAGATATCAGGATACTTTGGCGACAGCTCTTCCGAATTACGGGAAAATATTTTAGCAATTCCCTTCTTCGGGTCGATGGTCGGGAACTCGACGGAAGAGTTAGGGGCCACGTAATGAATCTGCACTCGTTCACCGTCGTACTTGTACTCGCAGGTGAACCGCTTTCCCTCGAAACGATCCAAGACTTCGGATATCGCCTTGGTTGGTTTCGCGAGCATGGGCTTGAGCGGAACGCCAGGCTGGAGCTTGCAGGTGTCTTTAAGGTTCAGAATACCAGCTTTCATCATCTCGGGGATGATGATTTCATAGTTCGGTAACTCGCTGTAGACCCCCTTGAGAGTGGCCTCGGCGGCAGTCATCTGCTCCAGGCTGGGCGCCTTCTTCCCGTCCTTCTCAGCCTCGTGCACAATGACGGCCTGGCTCAGTCCCACAATGACTGTCTTCTCCGCCAGCCCCAGTCTGAGCTTCCCCTCGAGCCCCCGAACAAGAAACTTGGCTTCATCTCCTTGGGCAGCAGACAACAATTTCTTGATACCGTCTACTTTGCGGCCCTGGCCGCCGTCTCCTTTAATCAACGCGATCTCCTTAAGCCCGGCATGTACGCTCCGAACAGTAAGTGGCTTCGGCGGAAACAAGGTCCTCTGAGTATTCCGACTCTTCTGTGCGATTTCGCCGAGGTCTCCAATCAAGCGATGATCTTCCTTGAGTTTCGACATTGTCCGTCCACACGACTCGCAGATAGCCTTCATCAGCAGAGTCTCACCGATTCCTAGCTCGACGCCCTCGTAGTCGGCCGCAAGTCTGTTGATCATCAAGTGAATGGCCAACAGTAATTCATCGGGTGACAGTCTCAGCACCTGCCGCAGGAACAGCGAAGTGTGCGACATCTTCTCCAGACGCTTGGTGGTGGCTTCAATGAGTGAAAACGTCTTCACCAGAGCCGCATAGGGTACCGGTGTGCCAGCCTCCCAGTCGGGGTATGGATGCACTTTCGTGCCCTTGCTGGTAAGTTTCGCCTGTACCTCCTTGCGAGCCTTGTTGGTGATGGCGGGCTTCTCGACGTCACTTTCGACTTCCCGATCAGACTTGTCCGACTCGGTCGCCGACGCCTCAGGATCTGACCCGGTCGTTTCAACTTTCTTCTCCTTGGCCTTTCCAGCTGCCGCCTTCTTCCCCTTCGCCTTAGTAGCCTCGACCTTCGCCTTCAAGGATTTCTTCGACTTCACCGCGGGCCCCTCCTCTTCCGACTGTTCTTCCACCTTCAACGGCGTCGTCTTCCCCTTCGCAGCCTTCTTCTTTGGCATCGGTGGCTCGGGCTTTTGCTCCTCCTCGGCAGATTCGGGTTCAGGTGTAGCTCCCTTCCTCCCCTTCGCAGCCTTCTTCTTTAGCGTCGGTGGCTCGGGCTTTTGCTCCTCCTCGGCAGATTCGGGTTCAGGTGTAGCTCCCTTCTTCCCTTTCGCAACCTTCTTCTTCTTCGGCATCGGTGGCTCGGACTTTTGCCCCTCCTCGGCAGATTCGGGTTCAGGTGTAGCTCCCTTCTTCCCTTTCGCAGCCTTCTTCTTCGGCATCGGTGGCTCGGGCTTTTGCCCCTCCTCGACAGATTCGGGTTCAGGTGTAACTTTTTTCTTCTTTTTCGCGGGCTCCTTCTTCGCCACAAGCCCCTTCTTGGTCGAAGGATCCTTCTTGACCTTCTTCGGCTTATGACTGGTTGCGGTCTTCCGTTCCCGCTTCGTTACCGGTTCTTCGTCTTCATCCTCGACTTCAGAAACATCATCCTCAACCTTGACCTCCTTTTCCTCTTGCTCAACCTCATCGTGCGCACGTTTCTTGGTCGGCGCTGCAAACGGTCGTCAGCGCAGCACGCATCCCAGGAGTGGAGTGAACATACCAGCCTTCTTGGACGTAACAGTCGACTTCCGCGTCTTCTCTTTGACCGACTCCTTCTCCACCGCTATGTCCTCGGCGTCTGCATCCACCATGATCTCATCCTCGGATTCCTCGAGTTTCACCTTTTCGGCATCCCCACTCTCTTCCTCCTCCACCGCCTCCTTCTTGGAATTGGTCGTCAATACTGTCTGCTGGGGTTCGGGCTTCGGAATGCCCTTTGGAAGCGAAAAGTAGCTACTGTCCGCCCTCAGTTAGCACCCCTTCTCTCTTTTTCTCTCTCTCAGCCCTGTCCTCGACCAACCCCTGATGGAAAATTACCCCAACGTCGTCTGTGTCTTGACGTACCTGAGAGTGGACTGCTTTCCGTTAGTCGCAGCAGCAGGCTTCTTGGGGGCGGTATTTGGCTTCTTTGGCGGCATTGCGACAGTCGTGATGGTGCGGGTGGATCGTGCTGTTGTTGGTGGTGACTGGAGTGGGAGTCTTGGTGTGGGGATTCGCGTTCGTAGCAATTGCAGTTGTAGTAGCAGCTGCTGCGGGTGGGTGGGAAGGACGCATCTCATTTGGGCGTACGCGTCGATTACGCGAGCTAGCCTCCGTGAAAGTCGAGGGAGAACGGCTTGGCGCTTCTGGCTAGTCAAGTGTCTAGTTTTCAATCGTGGGCGCACATTCGAATTGCCAGTCCGTCTACGGGGTTTGACCGCTGGGTTTTGCTCTCGATAAAACTGACTAGCAGACAGCAGTTTTTGCCATACTGATCGTGCCATTTAGGTTATCCAGCGTAGCCTTAGTTACAGCTTTGTCGCGCCTGCTTGGCCGGTGCATCGTCCTGATCTCCTCCCCCGGCGCTGAGGGTCGGCAGTGCTGGCCTTCCCGGTCCATGCGAGCAGCTCTATCAACCTGCAAATAACCATTTGGATATCCGGAATGCGGTTTCCAGTTTCCGCTGCAAAGACCCGGACGCGTATCAGCGAGCTGTGGCTTGACGCTCGACTGTTGTGGCACATGCGTTCTGGAACAGACATCCAAGTGGGGGCTCCACGGATTCCCGGCGCCGCAGGGTCCAATCCTTCAAACTCACACTTGTCGTAACCCATCTCCGGCAAACCATTTCCCTCTACCTCTGTCTCGGCGACACACATTCCGCGATGGAGTACGAGCTGCAACCGCGTGCACCGCCATCATCGGTGCCCTCACCCGACGAATTCATGCTCTCCGACGACGACGACGACGGCGATGACGCGGCCGCCGATGAGCGAGGCCTGCTCGCTGGCAGCTCTGCAGATTTTCGGGAGCGAAAACGACAACCTGCCGCGGCTTGGTGGAGACGACTCTCGCGCCGCCGGCTAAGGCGGAAACGGCTATGCTGCCAGCTACTTGTGGTGCTCGGCGGTGTGCTATTGTTTCTGGCTGTGGTGAACGCGCTATTCTGGCCATCGTATACGCCAACCTCGTATCCTTTGGAATGGCGAGCGCTGGAAGAGAGCGTGAGTGCGGGCGGCGGCTTGAATCCGGCAGACTACTGGTCGGAAGGCGGGAAGAAGCGCACTGTCTCCGGCCGCGGCAATCCCAGCAACGAGCGCATCTTCATCGCGGCGAACATCGTCGACGCTCAACTGATCCGCTCGGAGTGGGGAGTGCGCGTGCTGGAACTCCTCGACCTCCTCGGCGAAGAGAACGTGTTTCTCAGCGTGTTCGAGAACGACAGCGGCCCCGAGGCTACGGCGGCGCTCCAGGAGCTGGATGAGACGATCAAACGCTACATGCCCAAGGCTGGGAGGAGCATCGTTTCGACCACGCTGCCGCTCGAGGGCGTGCCACACTTGCGCGTCCCCACCGGGGAGACGTACGTCAAGCGGATACGGTACCTCGCCGAGGTGCGGAACAGGGCGCTTCTCCCGCTGCTCGGATCGATCCCGTCGCTCTCCCGCTGGAACCAGACCGGCATTCGCCCCGCCCCGCCCGAGGAATTAAGCCAGTGGGAATTCCTGCCACCGATCCCCACCACCGCGCACGCGCCCATCTTGCCCCCGTCCTGGGTTCCTCGTCCGGAGGGCGTCGCGAAAATCCTCTTCCTGAACGACGTCGTGTTCTCGCCGCTCGAGCTGCTGCATCTCCTCTTCAGCACCAATGGCGGCGACTACGCGGCCGCCTGCGGGGTGGATTTCATCAACCCAGTGAAGATGTACGACACGTTCGCGACGCGCGACATCGACGGATGGCAGCTGGGGCTCCCGTTCTTCCCGTTCTTCGCGACGGCGCCGTCGCGGCGGCTGGTCAGTCTGGGCTCGTCCGCGATCCCGGTCAAGAGCTGCTGGGGCGGCGTGGTGGCCTTCGACGCCAGCTACTTCACCCGTCGCGCCGACGCCGACGCCGACGCGGTCCGGTTCCGTGCGGAGAAGGAGCCGTTCTGGGACGCGAGCGAGTGCTGCCTGGTCCACGCCGACATCGACCGCCCGCAGACCACGTTCGTCAACCCGTTCGTCCGCGTCGCGTACGACCGGGCCACCTTCGACTGGCTCCCCGCCGTCAAGCGGATCGAGCGGCTGTTTGCGCCCGTGCAGAAGCTCGTGACCTGGGCCGTCGGCATGCCGTGGGGCGGCTCCAGACGGACGGAGAAGGGGGGCGACGTCGTCGACGGCAGGGCGGCGGGAAAGGGCGGCTTCTGCGGGAGTCCCAAACTGCTGGTCATGAACGAACACGCCAAAAAGAGCGAGAGGAAGTGGAGGAGTGTGCCCGTGCCGGCGTAGGGCGAATGATACCACATGCATTTGGAATTCCTTAGACAGTCATGGCTAGTTAGATGGGGGATAGATCACGGCACAACAGTTGCGGCCATCAGTCCCAGCTGTCTGGATCTTGGGTATGTTTTATTGGCCACAGATAGAATGCTATGCTATGACTTCGTACTCGATCCCACCGACCAACCAATCAACCAATCAACCAACCCGCAACAGCCATAGGATCCCAACGATACGATCCAGGGAAGAAAAAAAAGAAAAAAAAAACGGACGAGCAAAAGCAAAAAAAAAAAGGGCGGGAATAGGGTATAAGGACTCAAGAAACCAATAGCACGGCAGCACGGCAGCACGGCAGCAGCCCAGCACGACACGACGAAGGAAAGAAAAAAACCAAACCCCCCCCCCAAAAAAACCAAGCGCCTTAGTAGATTTCCAGTCCCTCGAACTCGACCACCAGCTCCTCCAGGGGACGTCCGCTTATAAAGTTCGCCGGCCTGCTCGCGTAGACGCCGATGCGCACGTTCTTCTCGTCGACGCCATAGAAGAACCACGTGACCTCGCGGAGCTTCTTCCACTCAGACCCGTCGTCAAAGTAGACCCAGAGTGCGTTGTCGACACGCTCGAAGCGCACCTTGAGCTCGTTGATGCCCAGCGGCAGCTCGATCAGACTCCAGTCGGCACCGTCGGAGGAGGCCGAGACCGACGAGGCGGTCGTCCGGTTGTCGTAGTACTCGATTCCGGCCTTGACCCACTTGCCGGGCGGCGGCCGGTCGTAGGCGGGCAGGCCCGTGGCCGAGGTCGTCACCGGCGGCGGACCGGCAAAGATCACGAGGCCGCCTTGGTCCCATTCGAAGGCATTAGTGAGCCGCATATGTACAGTCACCTCGGCGCGGAAGAACGAAATCGGGGATGAGGTGTAGAGGACCGGCGCCGTAAAGGTGTCACGCGCCGGTTTCCGCCAGAGGTCGGTGCCGGAACTACAGACCAGTCAGCCCCGATCACGAGACACGGGGGAGGAAGAAGAAGGAAGGAAGGACACCTACCGCGCCTTGAGGACAAAGTTACCCAGCCATGGAGGCACGGGTGTGTTGGCGGGTGTGTTGAAGTAACGAAAGTTGCCACTGTCGGGAGGCATTTCGACGGCGACGAGAAGAAGGAGAGTGGGGAGAGAGAGCGAGACGAAGGTAGTTCAGCTTCGAATAGCTCGTGACGAGTGGGGTGCCAACCGCAACCGGTGGCGTTCCAATCAGTTGTTGTCTGGATGCTCGCTTGCTGCTTCGTACCAGTGATGGAAAAGCAGCAATGGCTTGGCGGATTACCTTCGCCCAAAGCTGTGTTTACGGACGTCCGAGTCCGGGGGCGAAAGGTTCGAAGGGTCTACCCGGCACGGCGACGGAGATGGGGGAAACTGGAGCAAATGGAAGGTTTTGGACGGCGTGATCGACAGGATCCGCTCATAATCCGGCCCGCGGTGGAGGGGAGGGTACGAAGGTGCCGTGGGGACAACAGAATGGCTGTTTTTGCTCGGGTGAGAGTTGTAGTGGCGTCTCGTTCCAAAGCAGGAAGCAGGAGGCTGGGACGATGGGGGGTGGACTGTAGGAGCTAAAAGCTCGGGAGTTCGCAACGCAGCAGCAGCAACCTATATTGGTTCTACAAAATGAGGGAAATCAATCAGCTAAAGTAACAGGCGGAGAGGGAAGCATCGCAGAGCGCAGAGATATTTTTCGAGAATGCAAATCAGAACACGGGTATCCCGATCCACAAGCTCGCCTCCCCCGCAAGCTGCTGCTTTGCTGGCAGGCAGTATCGGAATCCGGCCAGACTCTCAGGGCTTCTCGGGTCTAGGAGCACACATGGGAAGAGCATTTCCCGACACATCCGCGTTAAGAGACATCGGTCTGACAATGACTGTGCGAGCGGAGAGTCGAGTGCAGGACCGAGGTAGATGTGTTGGAGGCGATGAGCAGCCTGATCTCGCAGCGCTCCCTGGATGGCGATCGGGCCAGACGAAGGTGAGGAAGAACTGCGAGCCAGCAGCCATAGCTGCGCGCGCCGAAAGCGATCGGGTCCAGCCAGCCAAGAAACCGCCGCATGTCCTCCATCCATCCACTCATCGCCATCCGGGCATCCATCCCTCCAGCAATCGGGTGGCACAGCATGGCAGAACTAGGGGAATATCGAAAGACGAGCTGCGTGCATACATTCGGCGGGAAACGCACGCAGGATGGAGGAACAAGAGAAGAGAAGCGCACAAACCTGACGAACGCACGGGTGGTGCAGCTGCAGACGGAATCCGTTTTTTTTTCTTCCTCCCTCTCTCCCGATCTCCGTCCACCAACCGAAAAAGGGCGGCCTCTATCTCTGCCAAGCACACGCACAACAAAGCTATTCCTAGCGCGCGTGCGATGTGTCCGTCCGTCCCAAGCTACCGAGCTTGCTACCGCGCGTTGCGGACGAGACGATGACGACGACTGGCCTCGTCAAACCGGCCCAGGGCGGAGCAGGAACGTGGACAGGGCTGGTCGAGTCGGGAGAGCTAGGTGCAGATGGGGGGGGGGGGACGCAGAAGGTATTGTATACAAGGCGAGTGGTCGAGTTGAGAATGCGAGTTTTTTGTTTTTTTCTCTTTAGCTGCGGCTCGACGTGGCACTATTCGGAAGCAGTGCTGAGAGAAGAGGACGAGAGAGAGAGAGCTTTGTTGTGGACTCACTGGCTTGCTGGCTGGCTGTTCGGGCGTGCGGGCTCGGACGATGAGGATGGATGGACGGAGGGCCCGCAAGGGAGAGAAATGCAATGCGGAGGACAGGATATCTTGGGGGATTAAATCGAGACCGGGTGGAGGGAGAAGGGGATATCGACTTCCGGGGGGTGGTGGGGAGAGTGGACCGGGGCATACGTGCATTTCTATGGAAGAGCACCCTGGGGACGGGCGCGAGTGACTAAGCACGAGTGAGTGCCCATGTTCCTGTTTCGAAAGTGCCGCGGCCCGTACTGCCGAGGCCTGTCCTACGCACCAGGCTCCGGATACTATGGCGACCAACAGCCAGCCGCGCAGTCCTACCGGCGGCTTTCACGTTTTCCTGGAGCCAGGTCAGATGATTGCTGTCGACATGGCCCCGTCGTCTCCACCGCTGCTTGCAAGACTCCCGGATAAACATCCCCACTCCCCCGAAAACAAACAAACAAAACAAACAAATATCCCCCAAGCCCAGTTTCCAATCTGTCTGTAGCTACAGCACACAGCACTATTAATATCGCCCGCCATCTCCTCCGCAGTCCGGACCCCCATCGACCTCTTCGCCAGTGCCGCCGACCAGGAGCCTGTGCAGAGCATCACGAGCACAGGGCTCCGTGTCCTCACACATGCGCCCACCGCAGTTCCGCCTTCCGTGCCTTTCTCTCCCGTTTGCGCCCGACCGCTGGCGATCTCGACGCTTCTGATATCGCATGTAGATATGTAGATACACACCCCGCGGTTCCCCGCAGGAAACTGCGTGCTGACTGTGCTTCGGTTGGACTTTCCTGGCTGGGGATGATGGTGGAGCTGTGAATAGATATCTAGATAGATAGACATTTCCCTGCGACTCGCGTATCGATAGTTCGATAAGTGTAGAGCGGGAATGGCCCGGGCGGGACGGAACGCCCGTAAAGTAAGGTTCCGCAACACCCGCACATATCATATCTATCATATCTATGTATCTCTAACTATAGCACACACATACTTTGTACCGCCCGCAAAGCGTTGCTGCTCCAAAACAAATCAACATCCGAACTCGCGAATTCGTACACATCCAGTACATCGTGCACACGTGAAATACCTCGCCCCTCGAGACAGGGCCGCTCTCACAAACATGTCCATCGTGTCCGGTTGGCCCCGCGCTGCGATTGAGCTTGCAGCTCCTGCCTCCCCTGGCAGACTGCACCGACATCCCGCGCTCAACTCAATGCCACCAGTGCGTAGATTGACGGATGGATGGATGGGTGGATGGATCGAATACATCACCGGTCCGTGCATGTGGATAGCGGAGGCCAGCACGGCACATTTTGCCCGCCGCCACGCCCACGACGGCGTCGAGAATGCTATGTTCGGCTTGCGAGCTGTGTGATATATACATGCACCGAATCCTCTCCCCCGACTGCCCCCCCCCAACCCACCAAGACTCCAAAGTAAACACATTCTAATCCCCTTGCATCGCTAAATGACACATGCCCCTCCTCCGTCCTCCGTCCCCGTCTCCCCCGATCCCGCAGAAGAAGAAGAAAAATGAAAAAAATGAACAAAAAGAAAATGAGAAACGAAGGGAAGAGAGAGAGAGAGAGAGTTAGAAAACGCCGAGTGACACCGTGTGAACTCCGATCGTCGAACCGTGCTAACCGTACCGCCCCTCGACGAGTCCATGTGCCACATCCTCGCCGAACACCTCCGCGACCGCTCTCAGGAAGCCCTCGTCAAGGCCTCTGTTCCTCTTCTGCTTGACGAACCCCCAAACGGCGACGAGGTCCCAGCTCTCGAGACCCCACCTGGCCATCGCCTCGACGCCGGCGCCCCAGCCCCGCCTGACCGCAGCCTCGAAGGGACTCCCCAGCGCGCACGCCTTGTCCACGTCCGCGCCGCCCTCGAGGAGACACTCGACGACGCCGACGGCATTCCCTCGGACGGCGTAGTGCAGCGGCGTGAGCCCGACGCCGTCGACGGCGTTGGCGTCGGCGCCGTGCTCGAGCAGCACGCCGACCATGTGTTCCCTGCCCCGCTCGGCGGCCCGCTGCAGCGGCGTGACGCCGCCGACCCTGCCGTCGACCTCGGCGCCGCCGCCGACGAGCAGCGTCATGACGCCGACGGCATTGATGGCGACGGCCTTGTGCAGGGCCTCGCCGAGGCGCTCCTTGCCGAGGTTGCCGCCGCGGCGGAGGAACCAGTCGACGGCGGGCTCCCGGCGCTCGCTGGCGGCAAGGACGAGGGCGCGGCCGACCGCCTCCTCGACGTCGGCGGGCCCGTAGCGCTTCGCGAGTTCGGCGACGAGCACGGCCACGACGTCCGTGTGCCCGCCCTTGGCCGCCAGGTCCAGCGGCGAGAACAGCGGGAACTGCCGCCCGCCCTTGCGCGCCACCACCGTTGCGCCCGCGCCAATCAGCGACACCACCAGCTCCGTGCGGCCGGCCCGCGCGGCGTGCTCCAGTAGCGAGATCCCGTGCGTATCGGTCACGTCCGGGCGGGCGCCCGCCGCGAGCAGCGCGCGTGTCAGAGGCACGTTGAGACGAAGGACGGCGGACAGGAGCGAGGCTGGGTGCGCCGCCGAGATGGTGAGGTAGGCCGAGCGAAGGAGGCGGTGCAGACGCCGGCAAGTCAGCAGCAGCGGGAGGAGGTGTGGCGGCGGGAGCGAGTGCGCGATTGCCGATAGGAGGTCGGGAGGGAGACGCAGCAGCGGCGGAAGGGTCCTGCGCGCGGGATCCGGCTCTGGGGGCGACATTGTTGTAGGTGACGATGGTGAGTGGGGAGGGATCGAGAAGCTGATATCGGATATCGCGGCCGGCTCTTTCTTAACGACGACGACAATGGCGGACTCGAGGACTGCTGGTCCCCCTCCTGCTGCTGCTGCTGCTTGTCCCTCCCTCCCCCGCGCGCCCCTCTCTCTTCGCAACTGCAAGCAAGCGCTGGAACTAAGAATAGAAACCCGCGCTGCTAGAGTTTGGTGCTACCCCACATCCCAACATCCTATCGTTCCCTTATTTACTTTACCACTTAACCAAGCTGCAGACCACGAGTCCAAGAGAAGCACGGTCAACCCGTGCATGCCATACCCCGCTGCAAATAGCAAGACCCTGAAATCAAACTTGGGAAACGAAATGTCCATCCAGCGCCCGTCGGTGAACGATAACGATGATTGCGCGTCCCTTCGTCTGTCACAAAGCATCACTCGCCAACGATATCAGTCGTAGAGCACATCATTCTTCGCATTCCACGATCAACTCAACTGGCAACTCAAACCGCTCCAATCTCAAGAGCAACATCCAAAAAAAAAACTCCCAAAGAAAACGGAAATGACAACAAGCATCCAAAAAAGAAAACAAAGAGAGGAAAAACGGGAGAGGAAAAAAAAATACACCACTCATCCCATATCACCCAATAAGAAGAAAAAGACGGGAAATCTTCAACGGTAAGAAAAGGAAGAGAAGAAGTAGCTTGAAGGGCAGGGACCGGAACCAAATGCTACACAAGAATTGACAAGCTCCCATTACAAGACAGAAAAGACCAGTACCGAAAACGACCCCCTGAACCTGTAGCGAAACAAAGATCAAGTAGAAAGGGAAAAGAACCAAATGACACCGGTAAGCAAACCGTAGGCATGCAAACCAAGGTCATTCCTTCGATGCTCGTCTGGGTTCTGCAGTGCTGAGGGCATATTGAGTCGCGATCGCTGCAGAGGCGCCCGTCAGTTATCGATCCCATGCACATCTTCGCTGTCGCTGTCGGGATACCCACCTTACAGAAGAACGCATTTCTTCTTCTTCTTGTCGGCCGGAGGCTCCAATGCGGCGACAATGGCTTCATCGAAGACATTCTTAAGTCCTCGTTGGGTCAGTGCAGAGCACTCCACGTACCTAAGCCGCTGGATTAGCATCCAAGAACATTCCGTCGATCGGGTATCTCACTTGACGGCGTTGAGGTCCTTCGCCAGGTTCTCACCCTGCTTAGGGGTGATCGGCTGCTGGCGCTGCTTCGACAACTTCTCAATCACGGCGGGATCATCGCGCAAATCTATCTGAGTACCAACGATGAGGCAGGGAACACCGGGACAGTGGTGCCTGACTTCGGGCAGCCATTTCTCCTACATAGCGATCGCTCACGTTAGGAGCAAGTTCGACGCCGACAGATAACCTGCGGGAACTACCTTGACGTTCTCGAAACTGGCGGGCGAGTTGACCGAGAAACAGATAAGGAAAACGTCGGTCTGGGGGTAACTCAAGGGACGCAGACGGTCGTAATCCTCCTGTCCAGCGGTATCGAACAGTCCAAGCGTGTAAGGTTCGTCACCGATCCTACGACGATTAGCCAATACTCGAGGGATTCCGGTGGCTCGCTCCCAGCGCGTCCCACAACACTGTGGGCTACTGAAACAATGGCCCATCAGGCCGCTTGGCATCTGCAGGGCGGCTAGACGGCCCTATGCATCGTCGTGCCACCAGCACCGAAGCAACAACCAGGCGCGCCGTCGTCTCTCCGAGAACAGGTAGCGGGGGATCGGGGGATCCTTACATAACAGTGACGGCATAGTTGTCGAAGACGGTTGGAACGTACTCGCTGGGAAACTTATTCGTGGTGTACGAGATGAGCAGACAAGTCTTGCCCACCGCTCCGTCTCCGACGACGACACATCTGCGATAGAGACCGCTAGTCAGCGCGAGCTCTCCAGACAGCACCATGCACAGGCGACGTCGCAATGGGGGCGAGATGTGTTTCAGACGCACTTGATTGTAGCGACAACCATGTTTATCGGACGCTGAGGAAGGTGATGGAGGATCGAGCAGTCCCGAATTGGCGGAAGTTCCGGATTCCTCGTGTAGCGGGGGTAACTGGGCCTAAGCTGGCGGGTAGGGACACTGTTGGAGCGGCAAAGCCCATGTCAGCGTCGGTTCTTCCGGCGAGTGTACAGCGGACGGAGGAGGGTGCATGGTGGAATCGTACTTTTTCAAAGGCATTTTGTATGACATTTTGAGTGGCAGTTGGGAGGGGATTGTGTGGTGGCAGTTTGGAGGAGATTGTGGTGGTGGGGAGAGGGGCGAGTGGGTTGGTGGGGGAGGGGGAGGGGGAGGGGGAGGGGGAGAGAGAGGAGGGACAGGTGAAGCGGGAATGTCGGGGGGAAGGAGTGGTGGAGGGAAGTGCCGAAGGAGGAGGAAGAACGCGGGGAGAACGTCGTGGTTCTCTCCGTCTCGACGACAATTCGACGCGTCGTCTTGCAAACCATTGCGACCCGTGACCAGACGCGAAAGGAGGATAGCGCGAATGGGGAAAGCGGAGTGGAGTGGCAGCGCGACAGAGCAGCAGAGTGACAGAGAGTGCGACGATGAGTTGCGGGGGGGGAGCGCAACAAGAACAGTATTAGAAGAGAGAGCTTCTCTCACCTTTATGCAAGAACTCGGACGGACAGGTAGATAGATAGCTGGGAAGAGCCGCAATATGTAGGATCTCTCTCTCTTTCTCTCTCTCTCTCTCGATAAAAAAGTAAAAAAAAAGAGCTAAAAAAGTAAAGCAGAAAAAAGAAACTAATATAGTTATGCTATCTAAGGGCGTGAAGGAATAGAAGAAAGAGATCGGATTGGTCGGATTCGATGCGTGGGCGCGCGCGGAGATGGACGGATCCCGTTACGAGGTCCCTCCTCGTCTACTTTTTCCGTCTCTATGGGAGGAGGAGGGGGGATTCCAAGCCGAAGAAGGGTTTTCCGGAGAAGTGCAGTCGAGGCAGATGTAGATGAGGGTTGGACTTTCGATGCTAACGTTGGCTGCGGACTTGTCGGGGGGGGGAACGTGGATGGACGGATGGGCCGATCGAGGGGGGAATGCGAGGATGTCGAGAGGATAGTCGGTAGTGGCTGCGGTCAGTGCTCGCTGCGCAGTATCACAGTGCCGATGACGAGATACGGTTCGAGAAGTGACAGTCGAAGCGTGGACGCAAGAAGTGGTGGTGGCGGAGGGATGTGGGCGGGTGCGATGAACGGCAGTGTAGTCGTGATGGTTAGTGGTAGTGATAAAGGTGAAGGGTGGTGGTGATGGTGGCAGACAGGGTATAGGCGTTCGAAGGCGAGTAAGGGAAAACTGCTGGCGGTGGTGGTGGCTTCGGGGAAGGAAGGGGAGGAGAGATCAAAGGGAAGGGAGAAAGCCCGGACGTTCGGAAGCTGACAGCACAAGGCAAGACAAGACAGGACAAGACGAGACAAGACAAGAAAGGGAGGGACGTGAAGGAAGGAGGGAATTGGTTGATTATTGCCCCGAGGAGGGGGACTGTGCTGTGCTCTACTCTACTCTGCTGTACAGTATGTAGCGAAGCCGTTAGTTAAGGGGCTGGCTGGCTGTCTGGCTGGCTGGACTGGACTACCATCTTCTTGGGGGATGGCTTCCGTGGGACAGGGCAGTCGGGATGAAGACAAGCACGACGGAGACGAACGCAGCTGTCGCGACGACGTGTGCCGACGAGAAGAAACCCGGCGAAGCGGCCTTCAGGACGGAGGGTCTCCGGTCCAGCCACAGACATCCACCCGAATAGCCATCTATCTATCTAGCCTCACTTCCATGATCGCCATGATGGATGGATGGATAGATATCTAGCAATTAACCAAGCTTTTACCGGCTCTGATCGAGAAGACTGTCTCAATCTCCTCTCTCCTCCTCCTTCCTCTCCCTCCTCATCCAGTCCGGCCGTTCGGCAGCAGCAGCAGCAGAAGCCAGGCAACACCCGGTCAGACGCCAATAGATAGATACGTATCTAGAGTACTTTATCAAAGTTCGACACGTTTCCCTTGGCCGGCAGTTCCATCTCCGTCTCCCATCTATCTACATATCCCCACGCATCGGCTCCTTGCTTCTCGAAGCCTGTCCGCTGGGCGCTCGATATCCAGCCGAAACCGGGCCCTCCCCACAGGTATATAGAGTACAGTGCAGAGAGAGTGGTGGGAATCCAGAGTAGTTGCCGACTCCTTGACACGGCCTCATTTCCAGAAACGCATCACGTGATGCCGACCCAATCGGCGGCCCCAAGCGCCACGCTCCAGTACGGTAGATAGTATGTATGGTAGATAGATGTGGGCTTCGCCGTCCTCACGAGTCGAGGCACGCTCGCTTGTGACTGCGGTGCTGGGTAGCACCGGCGCTTTTCTTTTTTTTTTCGCAAAGTGGAAGGAGCAGCAGCTCGACGTCGAGGGCATGTGTATATATCGCGGGATTTACAGAGATGCGGCCGAGGATTCGAGGAGCGGATTGGGGTATGTAGTCGAGCATGTACATATGTATGAATGCAATGTATGTATGCAGTCGATGGCTCCATCCAACTGCCGGCCCAGACGATGGCGTATATGTCGATCGTGAATCGGGACTGACCCCCAAACTCTCCGTCCATATGGTACATTCACTGCCCCCCCCCCCCCCAATTTCATCCCATCCCATCCCATCCCATCACTGCGGAATCGGGTGCTGTGGATGAACTACGGTGGTTAGGTTAGGTGGGATCGGGCAATCATTCCACCACCCCGTTTTTCTGCCCAACCCCGGGTAGATAGATATATGATGCGGTTAACTAAGAAGTAGGTAGGTGGGTGGTATATAGCCACCAATTGATAACTCGGTAAAAAAAAAACCCATGAAACATATGTAGACAATACTTCTATCCAAAACCAAAACACGAGGAAAACCCCTATCTCCGCTGTTAACGCCGTCCAGATGCTCGAAAAGAAAAGAAAAAAAAAGAAGGAAGGAAGGAAGGAAGGAAGGAAAAACGGATTGCACTCCTTCACCTCCCCTAGCCCTACTTCTTGGCACTCCGCTTGCATCCCTACACTCCCAGAACCCCGCCACCGAGCTTTCCAACCTCCTCTTCAATCTCCTCCAGGCTCCTACTCAGCGCCGCGATCTCGTCGAACCTCCGTCGCTTCTTGGCGTCCTCCATCATCGCGAGCACCAGGAACTTCTGCTCCTCTAGGACGACGACCGTATTCCTACGGTCGCGGTCTTCGTCGCTCTCCTTCTCCTCCTTCTCCTCCCTCTCGGGCGTGGGAACCTTGGGGACGCGTGCGGGCGCGGGTGCGGGTAGGGCTCGACCGGTGCGGCGCGCGATCTCGGCGGCCGCAGAGGGTCGACTGCTCTCGACGATGCGGTCGAGAAGCATCGTGGTGGGCTTCACGCGGAGCCCCACCTCGCGCCCCCAATTGGCCGTGGCCAGTGCGATTGACTTCCTAACCCTGTCTTCGGCGCTCCCGGGCGGCCCGGGTGGTCCCGCGAGCTGTTTCGCTAGGGAATCCACCTTCTTGAGGGTTTCGACCACACGCGTCTTCATCTTTACGGCTTCATCGACCGCCGCCTTGTCGCCGGGGCGGCGCTGCAGGCTGTCCACTAGCCGCTGAAACCGCGGGAGCTGCTCGCTGATCCCGGCCTGGAACGAGACGAGGCTGGTGTATGGACGGACGTAGGACGGGGGCGTGGAGGCGGCGGCCGCGAAGTCCCGTTTGCTGAAGAGCGTGGTGGCACAGGTTGTGCACATCCGTACGTTGAGGACCGGGCCGTCGGGAGTCGAGAGCGGCTTTTCCCCCGTGGGCGGCGCGACGTCGAGAGCTATTTCCCTGGAACAGAGCGTGCGATGGTCGCCGCAGACTATCTTGCCGCAAAGCCGGCAGTGGTGCTTGGGGAGCGTGAAGCGCGAGAATGTTTGGAGGCAGTAAGGACAGTCGGCAACGGTAGCGTCGTCTTCCCAGGCTACTACGCTCTGCTCGAGGAGCCGCCGCTGGTTCAGTAGCGGTTTGGTGAGGCCGCGGATCACGCTCGGTTTGTCGCCGTTGTTGAGGATCGTTGCCGGGGGAGGGTTGACGAGGAGCTGTGTAAGCTGGGCCAGTCAGTGTTTAGCCCTGCTCGGTGGCGAGAACGGTGAACAATCAAACCTTCGTCAACCGCTTCTCCAGCCTCGAAGTCTCCAGACACGACCTGTCAATCACCGGCTTCCTGGCCTTCTGGAACATCTCGGTGCGGTCCCTGCTGACGCCGTGATGATCGTTGTACCCCTCGCGACTCTTGTAGCAAGTCTCGCAGACCCTGCTCCAAAACCCCCTCACCGGCTCGTGCTGCGCGCTCCTGCTGAGCCGCATCTGATACATCGTATGCTCCTCGCAGAAGAGCTTCCCGCACCTCCTGCAATTGACGCACCCGTTGACAACACCCAGCGGGCGCTGGCACGTCGGATCGAGACAGTGGTCATCGCCGTAGGACTTCTGCCAGTGGGCGCGGGTGACGTGGTAGTCCGCATCGCGCAGCTGCGGCGGCTGCTGGTAGCCTTGTTGCGGGTCCGCCGGAGCGTCGTTCGCTTCGAAAACATCGAGACCCTTGAGCCTCTGGTTCAGAACGGCCACCGGCTGGAACGTCTTTGCTTTCAGCATGCGCTTGCGGAACCAGGTAGTGATGTCGTCCTTTTCCAGCGGCTCGACCTCGGCGTGCGTGTCGTCAAGATGGCGGTTGAGCTGCAGGAGAGTGACCTTTTGCCGGGCTGTCAGCACAGCACAGCACAGCACAGCACGGACGGACGCACGGCGCAGGAGAGCGAGTGGGAGGACGGAGGGGCACCATCTCTTCCGAGCAAATGGGACAGACCAGCGCCGTCCCGCGCGACATTTCGGACGCAGCGGTGAGGGACGCCTCCGAAACGGAGGGCGAGAGACGCCCGTTCGATCCGTTCTTGTGCGAAGCCTGCAGTGTCGACGAGGGATTGGAGCTGCCGAGAACCCGGCGGCTGACACGTGCGGCCTGCTTCTGGCTGGTGGGGAGATGTGGCGACGGAGATGGACGCGGGGCTGCCATTGTCGTGTCGGTCGGCGCTTCTCGCTCGACAAAGCAGACCGCGGTGGTGTTGGGGTTGAGGGTCGTCGGAGGTGGTTGATAGTTCGGAAGCGTGCTTGCTCTCGCGTCCGCGGCTGCAGGAGGGGAGCTGTGGACGATTGCTTGCTGGCTTGCGGTGGCGCTAGGAAGAACAGTTGGGGTATGTAAGTAGTTCTAGGGACACATCATCCCGCGCTGGAGTTCCTATGTAGGTACCTACCTACGTAATCAACCGAACCCGTACATAGATGGTGGCGATCAGCGTGCAAACATGGAGTTTCCCCCACCTGCACTTCTCCAGGCAGCTGTGTCGTCCAACTCCGCTTCGATGCTCCCACTGGTTTTTTCTGCAATGTGGAATGGAGCAGTTGAGCATGTGCGACGCAGTATCTACACTCACATGGACGGCTGCCCATTGGACATCCATCGTCTCTGGTAGGTATGTAAATGTTTTCTCGTGCGGGTTCCGTTTGATCATATTACAAGATGGAAACCTCGTCTCCGGATCGATTTCCGTCCGTAGCCTCGGAGAAAGTCTGCGGCAAAGTTGCTGCATTTTGCTTGGCGCTCTCGCGTGCTTCCTGCATTCCAAGCGGACTGGGTCGCGGCGGCCGCCACGACCTCAACCCTTCATCGCCTTCTTCTTCTCTACGTCTCCGTTCCGCTCGACCACGCCCCCGCTTCAGAAAGCTCTCGGCCGCAACGCTTCACAAGCGCCGCTTCTACTACACCTACAGCCACCCGCCCGCCCGCCCGCGGCCGTTCCCAGCCCGCTACCCGCAGCCGCGGAGCATGTCTCGTCCGGCCAGCAGACCGACGCCCGCGATGTCGCCGCCACCGACGCCGAAAACCCTGCCGGCTCCGTCGCCGTCGACGACGCCCGTTCCCCTGCCGACGCCGAACAGCTTCCCGCCGGTGCAGACGGGCGGCTCGCTCCTGGTCGCCTACCAGGTGCGCTCGAAGCCGGTCGTCGTGATCGGCGGCGGCGCCGTGGCCGCCGGCCGCATCCTGAGCCTGCTCAACGCCGACGCGCACGTGCACCTCGTGTGTCCGCTCGCCGGCTGCAACGCCGAGGTGCTGCACCGCATCCGCTCGTGTCCGCCGCAGTCGCTCACGCACCACGACACCGCCTACACGCCGACGCTGATCCACGCCCTGCAGCCGACGCTGGTGTTGACGGCGATCGACGACGCCGCCGTCTCGAGCCAGATCTACGCGCTGTGCCACTCGCTGCGCATCCCCGTCAACGTCGCCGACGTGCCGTCCGAGTGCGACTTCTACTTCGGCTCCGTGCACCGCGACGGCCCGCTCCAGGTCATGGTCTCGACCAACGGCAACGGCCCGAAGCTCGCCAACATCGTCCGCCGCCAGATTGCCGCGAGCCTCCCCGAGAACCTCGGCGAGGCCATCACCCGCGTTGGCGTCCTGCGCAAGCGCCTTCGCAAGGTCGCCGCCACGCAGGAAGAGGGCCCCCGCAGGATGGAGTGGATGTCGCGCGTCTGCGAGGAGTGGACGCTGGCCGAGCTCTGCCAGATGGGCGACGTCGAGATGGAGGCGCTCCTCGACGGCTTCAAGGACGCGCGGGTGCCGACGCTCAGAGAGATCCACGGCGAACCCGAGGAGTTGGAGCAGGACGAGGATTCCCAGGACGGCAACCGCATGGTGCTCGAAGAGGCTTTCGACGGGAGTTTTGGATGGTTTTGAGAGTGTGCATGGAGTACTGGGAGGGGTGTACATATAGATACCAGCTGCCTTTTAACTTTACGGTCGTCTGACGCGTGTTGTGGTTTTTCTTTCCCTTTTTTGGGGGGTTGTTGCATTGATGACTTTTGTGTACGAATTGGGAACAGCACATGAACGATGGGACGAACATATCCAGCTACTACGCAGAGTGTATCACCGGATTCGTTGGGAAACTGTGGCGATGGTCACTAGTCGTCACTCGACCAAAATAGATAAGCTGTTTGCTCTCTTCTCTTTCGCCGGACATCGAATCGCAGTCACGGAACAAGATTGAGAATGAATTGGGCTATGTCACGGATCACACCCAATTCACGCTTGACCAACAGCACATGCAAACAGACAACGCCATCCCTTTTATTTGAGTTCAGCTAACTGGAGCATCTAGTAAAAGCTGCACAATCCGTCAGCACCCATCCGATCTCACTCGGGCAGCGTGGGGGGCATACAATCCGATGATCTTGCCAGCAACGTGCTTGCGACGCGCCTCCTCGTGGTCCATGATGCCGGCGGAGGTGGTCAGGACGATGTGGCCGAACTGACGCGACGGCAGGAGCTTCGCGACCCACTTCTCGAGGTCGCCGAGCTTGACGTTGTAGCGGGGGCTGATGCAGCCGGTCTTGTTGATGCGGCCGTTGAGTTGGATGACGATCTTGCCCGAACGGTGGTCGTCAACCTCCTCGAACTCGCCGATGTAGCCTGTCGACGGACAGAGAATGTCAGCGTGTAGGCCTCCCGGTGTCTACCATGCGTGGGGGTGAGGGAGATGGAGACGAGAGGGATGCCCCCAGTGCCGTGTGTACGGTTCGATGTGCCGGATACTTAAAGGACCAACGTCGTGGGAGCGAAACGTCCGTCTAGTTATCAACCCGGGTGTGCAGCGCAGCCGCGGTCCGAACACACGCACAGCCCGCCGCTCCTAGCCCTCGCCCCCCATCGCCATCTCCATCCACCATCCACCATCCACCATCCACCATCCACCATCCCGCGCAATCTAGACGTACCGTGCTTCTGCATCACGTGCAGGAACTTGACTATGACCTTGGACGAGGGCCGAATGAGGACCTGTCTCTTCCCGGCCTTCTCGGCGTTGTTGATCGAGTTCAAGCAATCGTTGAGGACGGAAGTCTTGACCATGTTTGCTTTGATGCCCGGGGGGGCGGTGGTGTCAGTCGAGCCATTTTGAGTGTCCAAAGATAAAGCCCTTCTTTTCCCTCCCGCTCGAGGGAAAAGGTGAGGGGGATTCAAAAAGCTCCGTTGTCCGAGTTTTCCGTTTGAACTTACCGGTTGTGCGACGTCCGGGGGGGGGTTGTTGGATTGTGGAGAGGGGGTGGTTCGTTGGGTTGTTGTTCGTTGTTCGTCGCGATCCGGTGTGGTTGGATCGTAAAAAGTCAAGTTGATTTGTGTGCGTCCCGGGGGGGGGGGGGGCCACCCACCGTGCGGGACTGCGAAAGAGAAGTTGCCCTAACTGGTCAACAGATGACTAAGCTTGAGCCGCATGGCAGCTCACTCGGCAGTACTGGGAGCGACAGACAGGGGCTGGATATCGCTAATAAGATGGTTAGCTGCAGCCCAGTCAAACGGGTTCGAAACGACGGCCTCCGATACGATGCGGTGACGATGCGACTTCCCCCCTTTATATACGTGGAGAGTTCGGCGACGTGGTTCGCGTGAAAACCGCGACGTCGAGGGAGCCATCGCAACAAACGGCAACGGCGACAGCACTCTCGCATCCCCGCGATATGCCACATTCAGCCATGTGGTATGTATGCTGTCTATCTATCTATCAGCCGCATTCCTTCCTCCCTCTCCTTGCAGGCATCACCGGAACCATGGAACTACACTCGGGCACTGCGAGCAGCCACCACGCCTGCGCGGAAATGTATCTATACGGTATGATGATCTCGTCGAGACTGTGGAAAAGGCCAAAGCGTTCCGCTTCGATGTCAAGCGACAATACCGTACCCTGCTCGCTGCGCCGCACGTCCCCCCCCCCCCCCCGGTGTACGGAAAGGCAAATACCCGTGGAGTACATACATAGAGTAGATAGAGTAGAGGACATATGGTAGCTGGATATGTAGAGTAGTACCGTCCCGGCATTCCGTCACTGGGAAACCGCCCTCCGCTTCTTCAGCTTCCCGACGGGGGAGGGGCGCGGAGGGCACGGGCACGGGCACGGAGACGCCGCCCCCAAATTCCCAAATACCAGTACGCGAGCCGGAGATACAGCGGGCGGGAGGGCGGACGGGCGGGTCGATGGAAAGAGTGCGAAAGTGTTGCGAATGCCCACTGGAACCACGCACGCGGTTTGCCGATGATCACAGCGTGCTTTTCTCTCTCTTCCTCGCTCGCCCAACTCGTCCGCACCCATGTGCCTCCAAACCAGTGACGCTGGGACTGCAAAGAGCCATTACGTAAAAAGGAAAAATAAATACATAAAATGTGGTGCGCGCTGGGGAGAGCGATGGGGGGGGGGGGGGGGGGGGGGGGGGGGGGGGGGTTTTGGTGGTGGGT
>Ga0307508_10001402_pt1 | contig 27135 bp, 31 predicted proteins | sample 9_EM_MG_FD_203089 | JGI IMG/M metagenome (GOLD analysis project Ga0307508, IMG submission 203089) | Populus trichocarpa ectomycorrhiza microbial communities from riparian zone in the Pacific Northwest, United States - 9_EM | ecosystem: Host-associated > Plants > Roots > Unclassified | place...
TAGAGGATCGAGGTTATTCGCGGTGTGAGGTTATTTTTGCAGTGGTTTTTGGATAAAGCGCTGGTCCGGGCTCATAACCTGTTGAAAGTGATGAACGTGTGTATTGTCTAAGTAAGGCTGAAGCCTCAAGAGAAAGGAGAATATAGGGGCAGGTCCATGCCTGCCCGCCATGACTAAGCAACGAGTGAGATATTACAACAGGTTATATATCACTTGGGACGTCGTGAGATTTGATGACTCGGGCTAACTATCCTTCCAAGGCTTTCGACCCCATGGGTGATCCATTGGTCCTGGCCGGGGGCAAGATAAGGGAGATGAGTTCTTCATGCACCAAGGTGGAGTCGCTGCGCCTAGACTCTTTTTCTCGTACACCTTTCGGGTGACGGGGCAGCTCTTTTCGGAAGTCTGCCCAAGTCTAGCCAGCCTCTGTTTCGTGTGCAGTCAAATCCCTCACCCTGAAGTTAGGTACTCTTACGACCAGTCTCGGCCGTAAGCCCTAACTCAGTTCCTTTATCTCCCGCCTAGACTCTCTGAACCGATCTTACCGGAAATAGCTAGCTACCGGTCTCCATCTTTTCTTCGGTATATATCTTTCTAAGGATCCGTACCGACCTGTGATCCTTCAAGTGTAACACTACCTCCCCCTCCTCTTTAGCTTCGTCCCGAAGCGTATTTTCTAAGTAGCCTATTTTCTTCCTGTAGTTTGATATACGTGCCGGACATAGTGCTTGCCCGCTGAATGCAGTCCTCCTCCCCTGCATCCCTCCCAGTTGCCGGATCAGTCATGCCTCGCGGGTCATCTGTAATCCATCGGAACAACTGGACCCTCTGAGTAAGCCAGTGCGTACCCATACTTTTCGTGGTTGTTGTTACAAAAGCAAGCCGGTGCGTGCTTTTGCCATCCTGTAGATTTGTACTCAAGGGAAGGCGCTCAAGCCATGCCGATTACAGTCTCCGGGTTCGCACGTTCCACCGTCCGGAAAAAAGAGGGTAGACTCCGCGGTTGAAAGGGACGTGGCGCATCTCGTTTGGCAATTGGTCAGGGGCCCAAATATTAGTCGCAAGCATGACCAATTCCAGTTTTTCGTCGAGAGGTCTTTTGGGTACCATCGTTGAGAGTCCTTTTTTCCGAGGGGTGGTTTCGTGGCATTTGTCCGTGGCTGGTCCGGTTGTCATTCTTAACCGCGCTGTTCATCTAAATGCTCGGGATCAATCGGGTGACGAGACTGTTTTTCCGTTCCCTCTTTCGGAGTTCCCACCACCTTGCAGAAGCGCCATCGCTTCTGGAGGTCTTCTTGGTTGGCCTGCATTGGTAGGGCTTGTCGTAGGGCGTGAGTTGTGTGTAAGTGTAAACCGTGTGTGAACCGTCCTCGCTCCTTCTTCCCACTACCCTTTGTGCTTTTTTGCCGGGTTCTTTTTTTTTTCCCCGGGACATCCCGCCTCAAGCGTCTGTGAGCCGGTAGTCTCTCGGCGCGTCCGGATTCCGTTGGTGGAACTCCCGCAGTTTCTCCAAACCGCCTGTCGAGAAGTTATCCAGCGGTTCTTCCATCCAGTCCTTGCGCTCTGGATAGTCGAGCCATTGGACCACATAGAGAATTCGTTTGTTGTTGCCGCGGCCACGCTCGACCGACGACATGACTTCCTCTACATCGTATTCCTCGCTTTGCTCAATGTCGTCCGCTTCTCGGAGTACTTTTGAAGGGTCCGGTCATGTTCGGTGTTCGCTGGTTCGGTAAGGTTCGAGTAGTGAAACGTGGAAGACGTTGTGGATCTTCCATTTCCGAGGCAATATGAGGCATACGGCGAGCGGGGAGATAATTTTTTCGACCTGAAAAGGACCGTGGTTTTTATGGTCCAATTTTTTCATAGGGCGATGCGTTTTGATGTTGCGTCCGTTAAGCATTACCAGATCTCCTATCCGATATGCCGGGGGGCTTCTCCGGGCCGGGTCAGTGTATCGGCGCATTCGTTCCTGCGCGGCTTCCAGTCCTTGCCGTGACTCCTCGTGTACTGTCTGCATCCAGTGAGCGTAAATTGTGCTCGCTGGGTTCAGAGGTCCTTCGGTCGGGGGGTCGATGGCCGCTGGGTGGAAACCGTAATTTGCAAAGAATGGTGTCATTCCGTTTCCTGTTGTGACCGAGTTGTTGTAGGGGAATTCAGCCATTGGTAGTAAGGAAACCCAGTCGTCCTGTTCCTTTGCGACGAATGCCCAGAGGTATGCCTCGATCGTTTGGTTGAGGCGCTCTGTTTGTCCGTCAGTCTGAGGATGGAAAGCTGTGGACATACGTGGTCAGATTCTGAGAAGTCTTAGAAACTCCTTCCAGACTTCTGACGTGAAGCGCGAATCTCGGTCCGATACTATGTCCGTGGGGAGTCCATGGAACCTCCAGATTTCCCGGGCAAATATCTTTGTTAAGTCCGCCGCCATCTTTTCTTTTAACGGGATAAAGTGCACCATCTTGGTGAATCTGTCTATGACCACCCATAATTGGTCGCAGCCCTCCGACACCGGAAGTTCCGTGATGAAGTCCATCACTATGGACTGCCAAGGTGCATAGGGGAGTTCCAATGGTGAGGATAGGCCGTAGGGCTGGTGTCGGGAAGCTTTGTTTTGCTGACATTCCGGACAGCTTTGGACGAAGTCGATGATGCGTTCGTTCATTTTTGGCCACCAGAAGTTTCGTCGAATCAGCTCGATGGTCTTGTCTTGGCCCATGTGGCCAGCCACTTTGGTGTCGTGTTCTGATTCCAGTATTTTCCCCACTAGTCCTTCCGGGACCCAGAGTAGGTTTTTCCGGTATAGCAACTCATTTTCCTCTCTTATTTCCTTGACCTTTCGGTCCTTCAGTGATAGTTCCTCTATCACCGCTTTCTGTTTCATTGCCTGTTCATAGGTCCTGTCTTTTTTCCCTTCTTTCCTGATTTCTGTCAAGAATTCTTGTGTCCATTTTTTCCTGGGGAGTGACGCAAGCCTCGCCGAAGAACAGATGAACGTTCTTCCTTGTCTTTCTGATTCCGCGAAGTGATTCTCTTGCAGAACCGTCGAGATCAGCTGGTTCTCTATCCCCCCTTTTTCTGGGCAGTACTCCAACTGCCTCGATAGCGTATCCGACTTGCTGTTCTGCGTCCCGGGTCAGTAGTAGATACGGAAGTCGATTCCTGCTAATTCTTGTGCCCATCTTGCCTGTCGCCGGTTTAACACCTTTGTCATCGTGAAGTATTCCAGGTTCTGGTGATCCGAGAAAACTTGTACTTGGTGTTGTGCTCCTTCGCAGTAGCGCCTCCAGTGTTTGAAGGCATCGACGATTGCTAGAAGTTCTTTGTCGTGGATTTCGTAATTGATCTCCGTGGGCTGGAACTTCCGTGAGTGGAAAGCTACCGGGTGCAGTCGGTTTTCCTCATCTCGTTGCGATAGGACAGCTCCTATGGCAACGTCCGACGTGTCTGTTTCGATTATGACTGGCCTTGCTGCGTCAAAGTGCGACAGGATTGGGGCGGTCGTAAATCGTCCTTTCAAGTCGAGGAATGCCGCTTCTACTTCTTCGTTCCAAGCCCATTTCTTTCCTTCGTTTTTCTTGGTAAGTTCTGTTAGCGGCCTTGCCACCTTGGAATAGTCTTTAATGAAGTGTTGGTAAAAGTTAGCAAAACCCAGGAATGATTGTACTTCCGTTAGGGATCCTGGAGTTTTCCAACTCAGAACTGCTTTCACCTTATTGCTCGCCATTTTGATACCTTCCCGACCTACAACATAGCCCAGAAATTCCACTTCCTGGGCTCGCCAGACGCATTTCTCTGGAGACACTGCTAGCCTGTTGTCCCGTAGTCGTTGAAGGACTTCCTTTACCAGGCGGTTGTGTTCTTCTCAGGTGACGGCATATACCAAAATGTTGTCCATGTAGGCCAGAACTCCTACATCCAATAAGTCGGAGAGCACATAGTTCATCATATCCTGGAAGGTTGACGGTGCGTTGGTGAGACCGAACGGCATTAACTGGAATTCGTATAGGCTGTAGCGGGTTCGAAACGCGGTTTTCCATTCGCCTCCTTCTCTTATTCGGATGAGATTGAACCCATTCTTGAGGTCCATCTTCGTAAACCATTGTGCTCCTTCCACGCGGTCCTGGAGTTCCTGCATGAGCGGGAGTGGGTATAGGTTCGGGATTGTGATGCTATTCAGGCCCCGATAGTCCACACATAGCCGAAGTCCTCGACCGTTGGGTTTAGGAACGATCAGAATAGGGGATCCTGCCAGCGAAGTCGACCTCTTGATTTTCCCCGTCCTTTTCATTTCTTTTAGCCATTCTCTGAGCGTTTGTAGTTCTACCTCAGAGAGGGGGTAGATTGGTCCCCAGTGAGCTGTGCTTCCTTCCTTGAGGTCGATTTTGCAATTGTAGGAGCAGTGCTAGGGGAGCACATCCGCGATCTCCGTGCTCATGACGTCCAGGTATTGGTGGAATTCCCTTGGCACCTTTCCTAGTAGGTCTTCATCACTATTGGTCGCGGTGGCTACGTAACCAATGGTTTTTGCTGTGGGATCAGTGGCCACTGAGTCGTCACACGTTATTGAAAAGTCGTTGGTTTCGTATTTGGTACACCTTTTCTTGCATCCAGCGCTGTTGAAGCGGACTTCCTCAGAGGTTCAGGCTCCCTGCGGGGGATGTTGGGTGATCCATCCGAAGGGGAGGAAGATGTCAATCTCCGGGTCCATAGGCGAAATTTCAAACCGTTCCCTGGTGTAATGCTTCCGGTGCTGAAGTCGTATAGACTCTGTGCACCATTGTCCCACCCCTTCCACCACTTCTCCCGTGTAGTTTTCGATTTGTATTGGGTTTTTTCGCTCCTTTTTTTGGATTCCCAACCGTTCGATCGTTTTTTGGTTGATTAGCGCTATTGCGCAACCAGTATCTAGCAGGGCCTTGATCCTATGTTTCTGCTGGCCTTGGTGTAGTATCATTTCGATTATTGGTCGGGTGCCGCAGGTGAAATTTCTGGGTTTCTTTGACGGGGTTCCAGCGCTTGGTTCCTCGTTCTTTCTTTTTCAGGATGTTCCACATATTATTTGGAAGGCCTTCGGTTGCGGCATTACTGGGCCCTTTAAAAATCCGATTCGTCGGACTCCCATATTGGCAGTGCGTCGACCTCCATTGTCTCCATGGCCGCTACCTTCTGTTGTTTGGTTGCCAGGCTTTCCTCGTCTTCCTCTGCCTCGCGTTTGCAGGTTTTCCCTTCCGTAACCGCCCCCACTTTCCAGGGCGTGGGTGGGAGCTTCGTTCCTCTACGGATCTTGAACGCCAGATACTCGTATGTCTTGTGTCCTCCGCGTCCGCAGCGCCAACAGCCGTCGCGGTCTTGCCGGTATTCCTCTTTTTCCGTGGGCGGTACGCCCTTCATGGCTTCGTCCACTGAGCCCCAAGTGTCTTTTTTCCCGAACCAGGTGGGCTTGTTTGCTGTGTTGCTGGGGTTCTCGCGGGGGTGGCTTTCTCTTGTCTTCGTCCTGTTTTCGTGTCGTTTGTCCTCCTTTTTCTCCGTTCGTACATTTCCGGTGCTTCCAGTTTGCCCCTTCATTTGCTCCTTGGCCTGCTTCAGAGCCTTCTTTCTTTCAACTTGGAGCGCTGCCTGATAGGTGGCGTGTAGGAACCCTTCATCGTCCACAAACTCCCCGAGGTAGTGAGCGAACCGCATGTCGATTACTGCCTCGGGCATTGCCAAGTCAATTTTTTCCTGCAGGCTTTCTCCTGTGGCTCGAGTGAGGTTGTTGAGCGCTCGGAACTCGGTCATGTAGGCCCGAATGTCTCCGGAGTACCTGAGCCAGTGGCTCAGTTTGAGTTGGGCGCCGGCTGCCTCCCGGGAGTCAAAGTATTCGGTTCGGATGGCTGCGCAATAATTGCCCCAGGAATCGTTCTTGCCCATCGTGTCGTATCGGTGTAGGTCCCATGCTTTGGCAGTACCAGTGAGGAGCGTTCCAACCCAGACGATTTTTTGTTGGTCGGAGGTTTCGGGATAGAAACTCAGGTATTTTAGCACCGTTTTCCACCAGTTGTTGAAGGGGGTTGTTGGCTTACCATCGAACGTCTCGGGGTTTTCCATTTTCAGGCGCGATGTTCAGATCTGGTTTGGCTCAGCCGCAGTGCCCCGTGTGGCTCTTGCCACTCCCTCCGCCACTAGTTGTACTAGGTCTTGCGTGGTGAACGCGGGCAGACCGTTTGGCAGCGTGGGGGTCCGTCTAGGGTCCCGCGGCGTGGGCGGCAGTGGCAGGCCTGGTGGGCCTACTGGCGGACTTGGGGGGTCCGACGGGGGTCCTCCGGCTCCTCCTGCATGTGGGTTCCTCCAAAACGGAGGGGTGGTGTGCCCGGTGGGGATAGGTGGGATAGCCGGTGGCCGTATTTGTCTGGTGGCCGCTGGGAGGTTTAATCGGATGGGGCTCTGCAGCGGGGGGTAGGCTGTTCGAGAGGTCGGAGCTACCAGCAGAGTTGCCGGTGGGTCAGAGGGTACCGAGGACCGCCGGCTGGTTTGTCCTGGTGCACTGGTACTTGGCAACCTGGCGGGGCTTCTCCAGGTCTGCTGTGTCGGTAGTGGTGGTAGCGCTGGTGGGGGGGGGCTTGGAGACATGGGTGGCAGGGGAATTCGTACTGCCAGACGTTGTATGTCGTTCCGAGCTTGCCGTAATTCCTGCCGTAAGTCCGCCACCGTCCGCTGGTGGTCCGCAGCCCACAGCTCAACATTTCCTTGGAAGGTGGCCAGGTGTTGACTTCTAGCGGTGTTGGCCTCTCCCAGGAAAGCCAGCGCGTCGTTAACCCTGGCGAGTTGTATTGCCTGGCACACTTGTCGCTCCGTGGTCTCATTCGTCCGTTCGATGATAACCTGCCAAACGTTTCTGGTGAAGGTTTGGTAGGCGTTCGCCGCAGCCGTGAGTTCGCTGCGTACCCATGTTTCTTCTATTTCTTGGTTAGCATTGCATCGGTCATATACATACCTGGTCCCTTCTGCTAGTGCCTGGTATGCGTGTTCGATACATTGGATGCGCTGATCCATGTGGTCGACCGTGTTCCCGCAAGCCCTCACTAATTCCTTCAAATCTTCTTCGGCCTGCTTCTGCTGCTTTACCAGGGTGCGGAGCCAGACCGTCGGATTCGCAAGTTCCAATGATTGCTCCTGGGGTTGAGTGGTCGTTCCATCTGTGATCTGGAGCAGGTCTCTTGGCGCCTCGAGCCGGAGCATGTTGAAATCCGAGGTAGTTGACATCGTCCTTAATATAGATCGAGAGGATGTCCAGTATAGATGGTTGAATCGTAGTCGAAGTGGTAGTCAAATAGGTCGAAGAGCTCGTCTTCATCAAAGTCGGCAGGTTGGGATAGTAGCGCGCAGTTCCACCACTGCTAGGTATACCAATGGTATGGAGCGCACTCGATTGTCTCATGGATCGGCTTTGGTCCGTCGAAGAATTCTTCCCACTGCTGGTACTTCGAGATTTCGTTGTCGATTGACTGAAAGGTGTAGTCGAAGGAGTATTGGGATTTAGGCTCTAGGAAGGTGGATAGTTCGAGTAGGTAGAGGTGGTCTTCGAAGTAGGTGTCGTCGAAGCAAGTCATGAAAGTAGGGTGATTTGAGATCAAGATTATAGTGTGACACTGGGGTTTTTCCGTAACCGGAGTGGGGTTTGAATCAAAGGTAATCAAGCTACTTTCAATAATTCACAATGGAATAATCTTAGATCTTGTATGTGGGTTTCGTCGGTAGTGTTCGGTCTGGGTTTTTCTTCCTTTCGGGAGAGAAGAGCCAGGTTATATATCACTTGGGGCGTCGTGAGATTTGATAACTCGGGCACTCTATCCTTCCAAGGCTTTCGACCCCGTGGGCGATCTATTGGTCCTGGCCGGGGTCAAGGTAAGGGAGATGAGTTCTTCATGCACCAAGGTGGAGTCGCTGCGCCTAGACTCTTTTTCTCGTACACCTTCCGGGTGACGGAGCAGCTCTTTTCGGGAGTCTGCCCAAGTCTAGCCAGCCTCCGTTTCGTGTGCAGTCAAATCCCTCACCCAGGAGTTAGGTACTCTTACGACCGGTCTCGGCCGTAAGCCCTAACTCCGTTCCTTTATCTCCCGCCTAGACTCTCTGAACCGATCTTACCGGAAATAGCTAGCTACCGGTCTCCATCTTTTCTTCAGTACGTATCTTTCTAAGGATCCGTACCGACCTGTGATCCTTCAGGTGTAACACTGATAGACGACATTATCAACTGCCTTTCCGATGGGTAATTGCAATGGTTTGCCTCCCGCCTCGTGTCTGTTGTGCTCCTTCCTAGTAGGTGCATACCATACTTGCAGGTGGGAGGCAAGCTGTTGTAATCGCCCATTGGAATGACAGCCAATAATGTCATCCATCAGATTCATGGGGCCCTCTGATGGGAGGCAACTGACAAACGCATGAAGGGTTTCCAAGGTCTTGTCTTTCGTGCCAGTCGCCTGGCATTTTCTCAGCTTTTCTTCGACAAGCCTCAAGTTGATGAGATGCGCACTGATGTTGGTCTCTGTAGAAGATAGAGAAGAGCTCGGGGGGTCTATTGTACGAGCCGGAGTCTGCCTGGCCACTGGTTGTCGTGCCGGAATGGATTGAGGTGAGTGACATGTAGAGGATTGGATCTACGGACCCTCAATGCGAAGACGCCAAGAAGTGCATCGATCAGATCGGCACTAGCCAAGACGTTAGAAACAGAGTCAGAACATTGCGGCAGGGCGCTACATACATACCTACATAGACGGACTTAACTACCAGCAGATTGCAGATCACGTTGGGAGGAAGCGTAGCTGCGCGGAATGTATGGCAAACATGCAAACGCACCCGAGACCCTGCTCCGACTGACCACCACCGCTGCTAGATTACTCCAAAGCGAAGGGGGGGTGGCTCTCATTTCTATGGCCCGTACAAAATGTCGAATATCGTCGGAGAGAGCCCTACCCCCCCGAACTTTGCCCGCGAACTTGGTTTCACCCCCGCTGATATCGCTGCCCCTGACCCTTCAGCCTTCGAAAGAAAAGAAGGATATCTATGCGAAGCATTCTAACCCAAGATGTGGTGTGGATTGGACCCCGTCGAGAAGTGGAGTAAGGTGATGTTTCCTCGGACCAAAATGCCTCCGATTGTAGAGAGCTGGTGGAAAAAGGAGGGGTTGACAGTGTTTGTTTGTTTGTTAACTCGGATGCCCTGGACAGAGGGGAGTACCTAGTCTAGAGGACAGAAGTTCCCAGTGCTCTCTCTTTCCCTTCTGGCTTAGCTACAGCAATCCCAAGCCTGTTCTTTTCACGGAGGACAGGTGCACCTGGGCACCCGGGCTGTGTATACGCAAAAAGTATAGGAGAAAAGCTACCTCTTACACAATATAATGCATTTATCTTCAATCGTACTGCTCTGCGGTTGCTCTGATGTACTAGGTCATGTGGTTTGCTTCCTCGCCAGACTTGAATCCTATAGAGGACATCATTCAGGCAGTAAAAGAGGAGTGGGGGCTGATCACACGGGAGCAAATTGAACGGTTGGTAGATATAGTATGCCGGAAAGGGTGACCGCTGTTATTGCTGCTGTAGGTCATATCAAATGGTATAGCCCCTTGCAATCGTCGAGATTCTGGTCCTGAATACCATCTACATCGTATCTTCTTCCATTCGGTGTTTCTCTTTTTTTTTTCTTTTGGTTTCGGTGCTGCGCCAAAACTCTAGGACGTCTCACACAACCCGCATTTTTTGGTACTTATCGTAGACCACGAGTACAAATGCATACATAATGTACCACACTGCGTCAAATACTCGAAAGAAGATCCATCTTCTAGCAGAAGATGTTAAGAGGAAAAAGCAAGCAAACGCCATCCCATTTCCCAAAGTGAAAAAAAAAACGAGCACAAGCGCCCACCCGCAATGGAAAAAAAAAGGACCAAAACAAACCAAAAACCCCTCCCACAAAGCAGAGCGCCACAGCAATCGCGAGAAAAAATAATTATTTTTTTTTAAAAAAAAGAAAAAAGAAAACCCCTAATCAATTTCCAAAGTAATACAGACAAAGATTTACAGACATGAGCGGAAGGTCGGTTATATCACTGATGCGGCTGCAAACCTTGTGCCCGAACCTTGAGGATGATTCGCCTCGGCACCTGATCTGTGGCCGATGTCGGGGGAGTCGGCGTCCCTGGCGACGACGGGGTGTGGCCGTGGGATGACGACATCGACGGAGTTCGTTTGATGCCGGCCGGCGGTTTGGCGGACGGCTCGCGCTGCCGTTTCTTGCTGGCGCCATTGGTGGTGGGTGCGCCCGGGGGCCTGCCAGGGGGCCTGCCAGGGGGTCTGCCGCGGGGATTGGTGATGAGTTTGATGGGCATCGATCTAGGAAACTGCGCTGCCGTCGGAGCGGGCGTGTGCGCCGCCGGCGGGACCGACGGCGGACGGGATCCAGGCGTGGGCATGGGGGTGCGACTGGGCGTTGGTGTTGGCGTCAGCGGCGGTGGCGGTGCCGGGGTGGTCCGTCGTAAGGGATCTACGTATTCCCACCGGAACGCCAATTTGCCCTGGGCAACGATCAGTAAACATGACCGCGAATGCCGTGACGGTCTTACCTGGCCGAGGTGCAAGCAGCGAAGATGTTTCGGATGCCTCATCGTGACTATGAGCGACGCCACCGGGTGATACAGTAAGGCGCAGATGCTGAGCAAGAAACGCAGCTCCAACAAGCCGAGATTCGGAGATCTACACAAGGTTAGAAGTAATAACATCCGAAAACGGGGGGGAACCAACAGTACAGCCCTCCAGAGGGCCTTCTTCATCGCCTCATCGTTGCTCAGCGTCGTCTTGAGCATCGCCACAGCACCTTCGATCGTCTTCTTCGCTAGCCCCTCACTGCTCGCAGCGAGGCCATCGACAACAGTCTCCATGATCATTTCACTCGTCATCGGCATTGCGCTGGGAGCACTCGCCTGGACCGGCCCCTCAACGGCAATCATGCCCAAACCCCGACCGAACGCGAGCTGAATGCGTTTCCGCACGAACGGCGAGGGGTCTCGCCCCATCGTGTAGCATATGTACGAAGCCATGTCGGGACGCCGCACCGCACCGAGATCGACGAGACAATCGAAGGCCTTGACGCGCAGGGTATCCAGCGTTCCTTCCCGTGTGTAGGCCATGAAGACCTTGTAATCGACATCCTTAATGCCTCTCAACATCAGGTCTTTGCGAATGTCCAGAGCCGCCTCCGAGAGGATGTTCCGGTACGTAGGTTGCCACTGGTCCATCCGCTGGTACCGCTCTATCTCGGCGAGTGCCAGCTCGTGCATCTTCTTCTCGCCGTACTCATCGTCGTCATCCTCGTCCATCAGATCGAACCCAAAGTCGGGCGTCGGAGTTTGCGCTGACAGTGTGTCGGCGAGCGATCTCATCAGGTTGGCAACATAGTAACAATCGTCGTAGAAGTTGTTCGAGTTGTCGTTGTACTGCAGGATGTCGAGGATCCACTTCTGCACATGGCCAGGACAGGAGCCTTGCGTATTGCGGATGTGTGACATTGACCGTGGAATGGCGTTCTGAACGTAGTAAGCGGTAAGATCGGAAAAATCATTGCTTCGCGGGATCTGCGAGCCCGGATAGCAAAAGAACTCCTGGAAGGCTTTGACCAGGTGGAATCTCCCCACCCAGTCCAACTCTGCCGTGGCGCATCTCGACAGCGCCTTCGCAGCCTCGACACGGATGCCATAGTAATACCGTCGATCCATGAGCGTCCTCACCAAGATCGTCGATACCAAAGCTGACTCACGCGCCTTCGCAAAGTGCCGGATGGAGTCGTACTGCGCGATGACATCTCGGTCCTGCTGCAGCTGCGACAGAAACATGTAGTCTGGCTGGTTGATGTTGAGCGTGCATATCCATTCGAAATCGGCGTCCATGCGTATCCACTCGAAGCTCTCTTGTGCCATCCGTTCTTCGTCTTCCTTCGACCAATCGACCAGCTGCCAATCATCGACCTCTTCTTCGCCCTGCAGCACGTCGCCCAAGCAGTACAGTAGCACGTCGTCGTTCTGCTGGGCATCGATACCAACGTCCACACCGGCACCAGCGGCAGCACGTTCCTTTTGTCGCCGCGATCGCTTTAGCCGCTTGTACTTGGTGTTGTACGGGATATCCAACTTCGTGTAGCCTTCCTTGAGATCTACAACGTGTTCGTACGGCGTTCCATCGGCTTCGTGGATCCTGATCGTCATCGGACCCGTGAATACTGGCTGCGTAGGTGCGGCGACGACGTGTTTCTCGCGGTCCAACGCGTCCTTGAGGAACTCGTCCGGATTGACGCCCCGGGTCTGCGCTTGCGCAGCCTGTACCTGTCGGATACCCATCTCGACTATCATCCGCTTTTTGTTGAAGCGTTGCGATACCTCGAACTGCGGATATCCAGCTCCATAGACCCACTGCTGGAAGAACGCATCCAATTTGTTGTGGCTGTTCTTCTCGCACAACCGGATGAAGTGCGCGGTGCTCATCAGTCCATTCTTTAGCTCGCCAGCAACCGCTGACATGAACGTCTTTCGGACTACGCGGTGCAACACCATCGAGGAACTGATCTTCCACAGCCGCTTCTCGAGGATCGTCAACACCACTGGTGCCTTCAGCTGGATGAAGTCCAACGATGCAGGCTCGATCGGCACCTTGAATCCTTGAGCATACAGCGACGGTCGGTCGATGTCCAGCTCCGTTATCCGTTCGGCATCCTTCTTCAGCCGGAAGCGGTACTCGTTGTTCCCCATCAACGTCCTCATGAAGCAACCCGTCATCCAGTGCGACAATCCGATGATGACCCAGATGTCAGCCCAGTCTTTGGGCACAATCTGCACGCCGGCATACTGCGTCGTAAGGGCGTAGGTCAACTTCTTGGTCACATCCCACAGGGGATCGACGATGTGCTCCGGGAACAGAAGATTGTTGCTGCAGAGCGCTAGTGATGCTGACTCGACCGTGTCCGTGGCTAGATCGTCCACGAAGCAGAGCTTGAAGCTGGAGAAGGTGTACTGCCCAAACTCCTTGACGATGTAATCGATGGCCTTGGGACATCAGCAACCCACATCTTGAGAACAGCGCAGCGGTCCTACCTTGGGCATGAACATGCAAGTGTTCTTCAGTTCAGCGTCCCGGCCTGGCAGACAGAACCCAACCACATCTACAGCGATCGCAGCCATTGCATCTTCGTTCTCTTGATCACGGAATTCGGAAAGGTTAACAACCTCGAAGGGGCCCACTGCTATCGAAATATGCTGCGGAGCTACGGCCTGAGGCTGTACGAACTTTACGATCTTCTTGGACGTGTCGGTGGGGTGGGTTTCCTTCTGAAAGTCAGTACAAACGGAAAAGAAGAAAAAAATTCTACGCCAGAATGCGAGGAACTTGACCTCATCGACGAAATCGCCACTGCAGACGACCACCATATCGAGGTCGTCATCCTCATCGGTTATCGACGTGCCATCCATCCCGGAAATACTGTTACTGGTGCCATTCATCCGTTTCGTGGTGGGATGCTTGTGTATATCGCCAATCGTACGCGGCACAGTAAGCTCGAGCTCCCAGGTCCACCGCTCGTGTATACCGTCGAGTGTCGGGAAGAGACAGCAAGCGGCGCCCGGCGATGGCGAGTTGGTCGTGAACGCATGGGGATACCGCATATCTCCGGAATCGCAGCCAACAAACGTAAACCCATCGCGAAAATTGTCAAGCACGTACTCTATTCTTAGTAGTAGTGGCATATAGGGAGTGTACATGTTGTCCGGCCTCGCGGTCAGAGGAAGGGCAGGCGTTCTTAGCGGGGCCGCCGCCCCGTCCGGTGCGTCGGGAGTGCTACGCCTAGCGGCGGGGTTGCGGCTCACGAATGCGTTCTGCGCCGCGAGACTGAACGGATCCTAGACACATTGGATAATCAGCGTAACGATTCCGGGCATGGGAGGAGCAAGAGGATGGCTAACAGCAGGCTCAATCCGAACACTGGGCGGCAGTGGGATGATCAGCTCGAACTCCGGCGGGTCATGTAGCACACCGTCGAGTTTTTTCCGCAGCAGTTCGTGTTGGTGTACGGTGGACGATGTGTGCATCCCAAATCTCGAATAAGAATCTTCGTATTCGACCTCCGGCGCGGTCTTGCCGTTGACTGTGCATGCCAAGATATCTATACACGGGAGATAATGAACCTTCCGCTCAAACACACCCCACCGCGGATGTAGAACGGCAGACAAACATACCGCACTGTCTCGAATTCAATCGTATCTGTCTCAATTCCGGGTCCGTAGGATTGATCGAGATCTCCGTCCAGCACTACAGAGTGTCAGCACCAATTTCCACTCCGCCTCCTCCCCTCCCCGGCGTGATTTCCATACATTCAACTGCTTTCCCTCAAAGTCCACATCGAAGCCCACTTTCTGATGACCTGTGCACAGCCCATCAGCCCCACCGCCCGTAACCCACGACCCCCAAACATCCCCCTCCTGACGCAGGAAGACTTATATATTGAACCCCCTGTTTCCCATGACTGGCGGCATCGGTTGCGTCGGTGTGCCCGCGGCGGCGGCGGTAGTAGCAGGCACAACCGGTGGCGGCGGGGGCATGAATAGCGGATCCATTACGACAGAAGGCATCGAACGGATATGTAATCTCCTTTCCCCCTCAAACTGAACCCCGACTTGGGACACTTTCTCTTCTCTTTTTATTCGCGCGGAAATGGGAGAAGGAAAGAAAAAGAAAAGAAAGGAAAGAAAGAAAAAAAGCAGGTTCTCCTTTAGTAGGTAGAAGCCCCCGTTTTCATTCCCTGTCCCCCCCCCCTTCCGTTCCGGTCTGTAGCCCCCTCTCTTACTTTGCCTCCTTGTCTCCGTCCCTCCGAACAGCGGTATGCAGAAGTAGTGCGGCGGGTGGGTCGTGCGCTGCTGCCAGGACAGGAAGGGGAAGATTCACGCGTGCGGTGGTGGAAGTAGTGGAAGTAGTGTGAGTGGTGGCAGATATCAGGGTATCGCGCTGATGCCGTTGGGAGGGGAAGGGGTGGCGAAGGCGAGAGTGTCGAATCGGCGCGGAAAGCAGAAGTTGGAGCGGCGATGCCGTTGGTGGTAGTCGTTCTAGTCGTGGTTGTGGTTGTGGTTGTAGTTGTAGTTGCAGTAGTGGTGCGTAGTAAGAGGGCGGGGAGGCAGGTACGTGCGGCGCGCGCGAAACCGAAAAGAAAAGAAAAAAAAGGAGCTGGCAGGCCCCGAGATGGATGAATATATGCACTTAGGTATGGTATGTGCTTGTGAATGTCTGGATACCGATGTGTCGCTATGTTGGGCGAGTAATGAGAGGGAATCGCGCGATGTGGGTGCCGATGCGCGATAGAGAGATGGTCGGCCTGTCTTTCGGCCTGTCTGTCGGTGTTGAGAATGAGGAGGAGGAGGCCGGAGGAGGAGGCCGGAGGAGAGGGAAGGAGGAGCGAGGCGGGCGGGCGGGCGCGGGTCGTGGAGCGGCGATGTGATGTGATGCGATGTGATGTGATGTGGTGTGGAGCGTAAGTAGTGAGATAGAGTGTGCGGTAGACCCAACCTAGGCGTCATTCGGCCCCCCGGCTTTTCGCGCCGCAACTCCCAGTGTCACATGGGGGCCAAGCCCAAGGGGCTTGGACATGTGGATATCGACATCGATCTTCGAAAACGATGGAAATCCCAGATTGATTGCTACCTTATTGGAGAACCCAACCTCGAGCCCTTGGTTCCCCTCACCGAGAGGACGAGGTGAGAGTTTAGCTCCTGCTTAAAAAAAAAACGATATGTACTCTACAGAAAAGAGAAAAAGAAGCCAAAAAATGTACATACTCGCAGGTCCCGCACGCGTTCTGTAGCATAATATACACAATCCCCCCACCAAATCCACATACACACAATACACTCTCTCACTCTCACACTAAAAACCCCATCCAGCGAGAAAAGAGAAAAAAAAGTCATGGGAAAAAAAAGCAGGGGGAAAAAAAAAGGAATAAAACCCATTGACACCCAAAACCCGAATGCAGGACCCAATTACAAAAAGGAAAAGGGAAAAGAAAGGTACAGGAATGCCGGAAAAAAAAGCCTTGTGAGTGTAGACTAACCGATAGATATAAAAAAGTTTTTTATTCAAACAAGAAATATCTCCTCGATCAGTATCAACCCAAGCAATTGCCCCAATCTATAAAGAGAGATCACCGAATCATCTCGACAGCCTCTTCCTGGCCCTTGCGTGCCTCGCAGCCGAGGTGCTGGCAAGCAGCTCCTCGGGGAGCTGGAATTCCTTCTCCTCCATGACGGGGAGAGGGACGCCGAACGCCGTCTGCATGCGTGAGCTCTTACGCCGGTTGTTGCTGATTGCCTGCAGCCGAGCCGACGGCGTGCTATAGAACGAGACGAATTCGGGCTCGGACTTCACGGATTTCGGTGGTTGCTTCTTGTGCGACTTTGTCTCGGTGGCGGGTGGTGGAGTGCGCCGGCCCCCCTTCCTGGCCGCCGCTGGAGCGCGCTTCTTCGTGGGTCTCCTTCGGAGGTCGTTGCCGTCCTCCTCACCGTCCTCCTCTCCTCCGTCGTCTTCTTCTCCCGCCGCTCCGTCCTCGTGAGAGCCCAATCTACCGCTGCCGCCGCCGCCGGAGCGCTCGCTACCGGTTCCGTCGTAGCTGTCCCTCTCCTGACTACCCTTGGGGCTGTTGCTGGCCCATCCGTGCTTCTTCCTCTTCTCGCTGTTGTTCCACGCCTTGTACTTCTCCAGGGTGGCCTCCAAGTGCTTCACCAGTGGCTCCCTGCGCTTGACCAGCTCCTTCTTGGTGCACGTCGTGACGACGGCATGGCTCAGGCCGATGGCCTTCCACCACTCCGGGCCGCGGAGCTTCTCCAAGTCGCCCTCGATCTTGGCCGCGTTGTGGTGCAGCAGATCGCGCTCAATGTTTTTGGTCCGCTTCTCGAGGCGATCGGCGCCACTGTGGGCTGTCAAGTACATGCTATCGGCTAGTGGGTCGGTCGTGTAGCGGGGAGGACGCACGCCAGACTTCTGCAGCTCCTCCTCGAGGAAGATGGTCTGTATCGGCGTATTGCGGATGCGCGCGATGTGGGTGGGAATTGCGGGCACGTTCTTCGAGGGAGAGTCGAGGAGTTCGGCGGCCGTCGGACCAGGGAGTGGACTCCGGGTGGGCGTGCGAGGCACGTCGTGTGTGTCGCGCCGGACGATGGGCATCTGGATGTCGTCGTTCACTACTGCCTTTGCGTCAGCGCACAGCTCTCCGGCCCCACATGTGCCCCTGCGGCGGCGGGGGGAATTGTGGAAGGAATACTGACATCCGCGCTCGGGCTCCTCGAACCACTCTTCGTATTCGCCCCTCTTCTCCACATCATGGCTTCGCAGTACTCTCCCCTCCTCCATCTCCATCTCCATCACCGCCGCGACGCCGCGTCTCTGCCGCTTCAGCTGCTGGTGGTGGTGCTGGAGAAAGAGGTTCCCCTTTCCGCCGCCAATTGCAACCGGAATGTCGCGCTCGTGCTCGCGTTTCCTCTTCGCATTGTTCATCGCAGTCATCGCCTCGCCCTCGTCGCTGCTGCCGCTACCGCTGCCGGCGCGATTGCTGCTGGCGTCGCTGGTGCTGCTGCTGTCGTTGCTGCTGCTGCTGTTGCTCGACATGTCTACCGTTGCCGGTCGCGGTGTAAGAGGCAGAGGAGGAGGAAGCGTGGTGGTATCGGACTTGAACCGAAGGATTATCGTAGGCCGTGGTCGTCCCTTCATTTTGGCAGGTCGCTTTCATTTGGGAGGGTGAGCCGTGTCGCCGGTACTATTCCTGGCAACTCCGATTGAAGTTGGGTCGTGGTGTGGGCTGGCGAGAGTGCGGCGCGGCGGGGAGGGGAGGGGAGATGAGATGAGGGCGAGGATGAGGGAGAGGATGAGGGCGAGGGTGGGCGAGGTGAGGTTCAATTAGAGTTGGCCGCTTGAACGAGTACGCGGGCTAAGCCCCCCCTGAAGTCGAGTCTCACCTGCTTTTGAATGGATAGATATGCAGTGGGGGGATTGTTTCCGACTTCCTTCGTTCTTCCCGGGGACGCCCGTCGTGAGCACTCGTGGGCCACGGTGAAGATGCTCTGGCGGGTGCTTTGCTGGACCCGGGTTGGTCTAAATCCACATCACATCACATCACATCACATCACATCGCATCACATCACATCACATCGCAAGAGCACATGCGATTACCGATTAAATGAATGCGAGAAAAAGAGCAGAAGGGATGTGCATTCCACTTTTCACGCACTGCCTCCAGCTGTTCGAACGCGAAGTATGCACGCATTCTATTTTCCATCATGCAGGGACTCGGTCCGTGGATCCGCCGACACGAGGCGACGACGATCTACGAGGTACGGAAGAGGGAGAGACGCATTCAACGAGAACGGACAGCGAATTCCAGCCACCAGAAAAAGAAAACGAAAAACAACCGGCGGAACGCATCGAAAGGACCAGACATTAAGGGGATATGACATCGCGCAACGGAACGAGGGACTCGAAACAGAGTTGCGACGGGCGAAAGCGGCAGGTATCTCTAAGAATGCAGCAAGAAGTCCTTGACCAGCGGCGAGCCGGCGAACTGGGGGTTGAGCAGAATGCAGCTGTATGCAGCGGCCCGTCAGTCAGCCCGGCCCGGCCCCGAGCACGGACGGAGGTGTAGCACGCACGAGAGGAAGTACGAAAGGCCTTGCCGGCGCGATTCGAGGAACTTTGGACGGAATTTGGCTGCGGGCGAACGGGAGTCAGCTACGGGCCGCAGGCCGAGCGGCTGGGGAGGCAGCGCGCATACAGATCACGCTCTTCGGCGGCAGGTCGGGCAGATACTTGACGGAGCGCGGAAACGTCGCCCTCAGCTGTTCGTGCAGCAGAAAGAACTCGGAGTATCTGGGGAGGGGGGGGGGGACACCGCCACATCAGTCCGCAACTCGAGGCTAAGCGTGGCGCGCACGCATCCGTGCAAGCGTCTTGCGGGCGTACCGTTTTCGGACAGTGAATTGGGCGCCCTGGCGACCCGATCAGTCAGCGAAGGAGCCACGACGGCCGGAAGGAGAACCCACCTCGAACGTCTCGATCAGACAGTTCCAGGCCACGTAGGCGCCGGCCCTGGTCCTGCTGCCGGAGACGATGGCATAGTCGACGACCAGCGCGCGTCTGGCCCAGAGTCCCGGCGTGTTTTCGCCCGGCTCTACCGTGTGGTCCTCGAGGGTGATCGGAGCCGGCGACAGCATCCGGAGAGCGCCGCCGTCGTGGTCGTCGTCACGGCCGTGGTGGCCTGCGCTTCTTCCTTCTGCTGCTCGTCCACCGAGCGTCGGGGCTGCTTGCGGTTGCTTGGGAGTCCTGTTCATGGCCGTAGGTGGGTTGTGGATTGTTCGGTCTCGTCGCTACGCTACGACATGTTGCGTGTCGTCTTGGACTAGGTAGGCAGGAGAAGCCGGTTGCCAAAAGGGCAAGGGTGCGAGGGGTGGCGTGGCAGTGAGCCGGGGTCACGTGTCGCCCTCCGTGGCATCGGAGTGGGGGGGGTGTGTGACGGCATCGACAGCTAAGAAAAGAACCGCGCTTTATCTACTCGACAGGACGGCAGCCGTACAAGGATGAAACGGTTTTGCAGTTGGATGTTTTTTTCCCCATTAACCGCATGCAGCCTGCAGTCGTTTTGACGGAGGCAGGAGAAAGGAGAGATTACACGCATACAGTGGAGGGAAAAGTGACCCTTCAATCCGTACCAACCCCCCCTTTTTTTTCTTCTGCTGTCGATACAATACGTAGAGATACCCACCAGCTTTATTTTTTTGGCACTTATCCACACGCAATATACATAGGTAGTAGACCCGCACATGTTTGCAGGCGTGCATCCACGGCGACGGCATCACGAACCATCACTCCGTCTCCTGGCAACTTCAACATCATCCTCCGTTCTCCTGACTCTGCTCCACTGAGAGTCTGAAGGCCAATCCTAAGCTTGAAATCCCCGGTGGAGAACACAAACCAACCTACGCAACGAACGATTCGCGGCGAAGGCGTTGATTGGTTGGTTCTCGCGGCCTTCCGCTGCCTAGCAGGAGCTGGAGAGAGAGCCTCTTCCTTCACAACGAAGTCCTTCTCTCACACCCACAAACTTTCAGATCCTCGCCATTCCAGGGCTCGCTAACAACTCAAAAGGGAATTTATGCCACCGTCGCATCTATATAGAATATAGATATAGATATATATGTTCTCTATGCGCAACCTCGGAAAACCCGAAACGCCCCCTGCCACACATACATTATGCATACCTACAGCTAGATCCAAGCACAAACCGCCCCCGCACCCACAGCGAGCCAGCGAAAGGCAGCGAACGGCACGCTGCTTGCAACCCCGTTGTTGCAGTCGATCGTCGGGGTGGTATTGTTCCACGTGCTCTCAAGGACGGTAGAGACATCTGCAGCGAACTTTCCGTCGTCTATTCGCAGCAGCGCCTGTCCGACGGCGCCGAGGAGAGCCGCGATCAGCCGCCATCTCGGGTCCCTAATTAATGCTGCGCGTGCGAACCCTGCCGCACCGTTGGTCGCCAGGAACTCGAAGAGGGTGTCATCAGAAGTGCTGCCGATGGGGGACTCGATCGTCGCCGCGATGGATTCTACATATATGTGGGAAGGCGATTACTAAATTTGCCATAATGTCCGCTCGAAGGGGAGGAAGCTTCTTACCGGCGGCAAACCCAGCAGCTTGGATGCCGATGATGAGCAACCAGGCTTTCAACACGGGGACGACAAGCGGGACAAGAATCCAGGGTTGCTTGTGGACGTACTCGATCACCGGGTTGAGGAGATCGACCACCGGCCCGAGGTTTTCTTCGAGAGAAGTGCTGTTCGTGGGGAGAGCCACCATTGCTTCCGTCAGGTGCTGGGGGATGTCGCCGACGAAGCCATCGAGGATCTCATCCAGCACGGTTGCGGTGAGCTGGCAGGCTTGTGTGATTGTCGTATCGACGAGCTGCGAAATTTCGGACAAAATCTCGGACATGTTGATTCAGCCGTGACTGTACTTCGAACGCGGGAGGCGGGTGGGATGGTGGTAAACGGCGGAGGGACAGGGGAGGAGGACGAGGAGTGAGAGGGGGAGAGGACGATTTCTTTTGTGATTTCCTTTGCCATTCCTTTTGTTGATTCCCCATGTTATGTTACTTCCTTTTGTTGATTTCCTCTGTTACTTCCTTGGTGCGGTTCAGGGGGAATTGCGGACAGTAGATAAAATGTACTGAAGCGCCGAATGCGATGTAATCCGATCTCTAAGGTCTTACTCGCTGTTTTGCTGCGGCGCCAGCTCCGGGCTCCCCCGTATGACACCGCCATAGATATATCTACCTAATCCAAATAAGTCGGCTATATGAAACAAAAGGCTCTACTCCGCCCACAGCCTGCCAGGCGTATTTTCTTATTCGTTTCTTTTTTTCCCGTTTCTTTTTCTTGGTCAGCCAAAAGTCGAGACGATGACTGGTCCGGCGTCGCGAATTCGCTCGCCATCCATTCGTTTCTCTTCGGTGTCGCGAATCGCAATCGCAGGACATATATACAAATACACAGCCATCCGTCCTGCAGCGAACAGGAAAGGACAGGAGAGGTGGGGGTGGACCTGTGCATGGCATGGCATGGCCAAAGATATCCGCAGCGCGGTTGAAACGCGGGTTGCAGCTGCGAACCACATCACATCACATCACATCACATTGGCAAGCCAGCTGGATCGATAGCACGGGATGCCCAGCTGTCAGCCGCCAGCCAGCAGTGAAGGACCGCGGTTTTCCTAGACTCTGCTCGGTGTCGTATAGACATAGAGCACATAACTATCTAGAGAGCATGTATGGGTATATAGGTAGTCGAACGCCCAGACGCTAGTGGGTCAGTTTATGGGCGTTTGCTTTTTTTTTTTCCTCTTCTTTCTCGGGGATTTTCTTTCTTTTTTTCTTTTTTCCAGGGGAGCTTCAGGTCGGTAGACAGGGAGGGACTGCCAGTGGTCATGATCGATCCGTGTCTGCGGTGGTGAGAGACTGGCAAAGAGAGTGTTCAGCAAATGGCGAATACATTAACCGGTTGCTAGCGACGGGGGGGGGCTGGCAGCGAGGAAGTTACTGGCGACGATGAGATTATTTACCGCCGGTGGGTGAGGTTATGCGGGAGAGATGAAGTTACTCGGATTCCTGTCGACAAAGTGAGCTTTTGCCCGAATTTGCTCGATTTCACGATGTGCCTGAATGGCCAAGGAGCATGCCGCTGTCGTTGCTGGGACGAAGCGGTCGACGTTTAGTTCTAGGTATATACATACAGCGGGCTGGATTTCCACAGACAAGTCAGCCCTCGATGGATACATAGACAGATACTTCTGCAAGCAACATCCGGAGGTCAAAGCGAAATGGAGTCAACAACTCGATGAAATCCGGGCATGGCATGCGAATAAATTTTTATGTGTTATCTGGAGTCGTTCTTTAAAAATGTAGGTGTCGCTCTTCCTTTGAAATATCTTGAGCGCTGACTCTAAACGACACCCATAATAGGTGCATGATTTAGTCGTCAAACGTGGGGTATTGCCAATGAATCCGTATGAAACCGGAATTGGATGCCATTCAACGCCTTCTCCCTCCGAATTTGAAGGAGCTCAACTTCCCACTGGTTCACGGGGAATTTGCCACCGGGATTTGCTGCATTTGTGCAGATGGCACCTACATATCTTCTCTCGGCGATTATCATGAAGGGCCAGGGACCGCAAGACACACGGTTCCAGAACCTTGACGGAGTCCCCCGCGATGTACTGCTCGGTATATCACCGAATGGTTGGGGACGCAGCTTTGGACCAGAAAGTGAGACGGAGAAGAAGGCTGCTGGCCAGTGGAAGATGTTTATTTTCCAGACATGTCTCTCGACCTGGCTCTATTATAAAGTTCTACTGCCTCCCCCCTCGTACCACTCCTTTTTTTTTTCACAGCCCCTCAATGTTTCCCTCTTTGCACCTTTAAAGAGCGCGTACTCCAGCATTCTGCGTCGCTCCGATTGAGGCGGAGGAGGTTGCATTTTACATACACCAGAGAATATCCGTAGTGGGTTTTGGCGGACAGGCCGGGTTCCGTTGGATTTTGACGCTGTCCGGGGAAGGCTTGGTATTCCGAATCCGACCTTCAACGGGACTGCGCGCGCGGCTCTCCAATTCGCCCTTTATCATCGCTCACCCCAGCTGAAAGCCAACGCTATCCCGACAACCCCCGAGCCATCAGCCGCGAGGCCACTAGCACTGGACTTACAAGGCAACAGTCCGCGTTCGTGGAGGCTGAAACATGGCTGCGAAAGAGATCTCGAATGCTTATAGATATTTCAAAACTACGCCATTGCGATGATCTTGGAAGACAGCAGAAACCCCAAAAACGGCGCGTGTGGCCGTGACAACCGAGGCTTATCATATGGAATCACTCGCGCTAACCCATTTCAAGGAACGCTACTCTAGCTTGCTGGCGTCTGAGGGTTCGTCTGCATATCTACATATGTATCTATACCATATATGATACGCTCTATCCAGGAAATCCGCCCGTAGACAGAGGACGGCCCGGTTCAAGGTCGCCTTCGGAGACAGGGGCGGACGGCGATGCGAATGCTCAGGAATCGAGACACGGATGTACACACTATACATACATATGTATATAAGACGCAATCATGTACGCACGGTGGGATGACGGTATCGTGTTTTCCCAGCCACGCCGCGATGCCGTAGGTGTGTAGGTAGATATGTCGGTGCCATGCAGACTGACGGATGCGCGTATGTATAGATGTTACTGTACTTATGTATCAAATGTCGTGCGTGCAGATTGTCGATGCGGATGGACCAGTGTCAACGCCGAACGAGCGAACGCCACGGACCAGGCCAGTTGGCAGCGAGGGCTGGCGCGGGGGATCAGCGTCGTCGTCGTCGTCGTCGTCGTCGTCGTCGTCGTCGTCGTGCGGTGGACGCTTGCCGTGCCGTAGCTATGTATCCATTGCGTTGTGCTGCACTGCACTGGGCTATCGTCTCCGTATTACGGCCGAACCCGAGGGCGTGTGTCTCTGCGATCAGTGGAACACCACCACCGTCGTCATCACCACCACCACCACCACCACCACCACCACCACCACCACCGTCGGAAGGCGTGTTTCGCTGCGAACAATGGATCGTCGGAAGACATGTCTCTCCGTCCAGTGCCGTTGTTCGGGCTTGCGTGGCCTGCATGCGGACGGCCGGTCTGGGACGCGCCGACACCCGCCGAGCCATCTTTACATAGTTCTTCGGCCGCTCCTGGAAGGCTGGGGAAGCAAGCCCGCACGGCACCCGCCGTCCCCCGTTGCGGTTGCGGGTATGGATCGGTCCTGTGTGGTCCGCAGGGATCCGCCGACACCGCTGCCCCTTCGCCCGATGCGGAGAAAGGCGAGTGTGGCACCTTTGCCCGTTCGATCCGGTCGTGGCCGGGGGTCTCTTCGCATCGCCCGTTCTCCTCTTCTCCTTCTTTCTCCTCCTCCTCCTCCTCCCTCCTCTCCTCCTGGCCGTACCGTCTGTCTCCGCCGTCGCCGCCTCCCAGTGCTCCCGAAGTCCTTCGTTTATCTTCCGCACTCCCTGCTCCGACGCTCCTCTTCCTCTTTCTCCTCCTTCGCTTTCTGCCTCCTCGACTGTCGCTTCTGCCCCTTGCCTCGTCGTCCGTCCGTCCGTCTTCCGCACCCTTCCCTGAGGTTCGTATGTCCCCTGACTGCCCTCCGCCGCGGATCCATCCACAACCCCTCCAGAGAATCCACAGAAATTCGACCCCATTGTCTGCTGGATTGATCCGATTGGCTGACGCTGGGTCTTTTTTTCCTGCACTTCAGCACTTTTAGCTCTCTTCCTTCTCATCCTCCTTCTCATCCTCCTCCTCATCTTCTTCCTCCTCATCTCTCTTCCACCCTTCACCTCGCCACCCAACAAACAAACAAACAAAAACAACGACGCAATGCGTTCCACCCTTTTCTCCACTGTCCTGCTCGTTCTCGGCGCCACTTTCTCCGCCGTGACCGACGCCGCCAACATCACTGCTATCGATATCGATACCAGGACCGGTTGGTGCAATGCTCAGGTAAGGGGCAGCCCCTCCCCATCGCTGTGCTCGGGTCGAGACTGATGCCGCGGTGTGCAGGTCGCCCAGTGTCCCGCTCTCTGCGCCGACCAGAAGGAGGGCTTGACCGACCAGGAAAACGACTGTTTCCCCGTACGTTGCTCCGCTTCCCTCGCCGCTTCTCCCTCTCCCCGACTAACACCGTCATCCCGCAGGAGAACCTCTACTACGTCTGTGTCTGCAGCGACGGCTCTCGTCCCAACTTGACCCAGTACTCGGAGACGATCCCGTACTACCTCTGCACGCTCGACCAGGCGGACTGCATCAAGGGCTGCGCCGACGACAACAGCTGCTCGGACCAGTGCCGCAAGACCTACGTGTGTGGCGCCACCTCTCCCAAGAAAATCAACTCGACGGCCACGGGCACCAGGACGTCGGCCTCTAGCACGCCGGGCGCCTCCGGCACCGGTGTCTCGGACGGCGACGGCTTTGCCACCACCGGTACCGCCGACGCCGACAACGCTGCCGGCAACCTGCTCCTGAAGCTCGGCAGCTCCTACGGCGTTGGTCTCGTCGCTGCCGGTATCGCTTTCGGCGCCGCGTTTGTGGGCTTGTAAAAAGGAATGGGTGGGGGGAGGGATTCAGCGTAGCATAACATCGCATTGCAGCGAATTCCGATGTGTTTTCGTTACGTGTTCTCCTTTTCTTTTTGTTTTCTCCTCTTTCTTCTACGCCTCTCCTAATTCATTCCCCTCCTTCGTTGGCTCGTAAAACTGTTGCATTGAGTTTGGTCTGGTGTTCTTCCTTTTTCGTGTGTGTTTGTGTGTGTTTGGTTGGCTGGCAGGCAGGTTGGCAGGCTAGCTGGCAGGTGGCGATGGTGGTGGTCCACGGGCCGTAGCGATAGCTAAGCAGCGGAACGCGTGGGGGTGTTTTCCGTGAATATCTACATACTCTTACATACAATGTACTTGGTCTTTTGTCGAGAAGTGTCAATTATGATGATTTTGATATTTGATATTTTGATATTCTGATTTGTTTTGTTTTTGTTTCTGACGGGGTGTAACGAGTGACAAAAAAAACGCGCATGGGAGAGAGGAAGGTGATACCAAACCGGTCGTCTAATCGAATCACAGGGAATCACTCGAATCGTAATATATACCAAATAGAAAAAGAAAAGAGAGCGAGAGAGGAAAGATAGAAAAGTACGGGGCAATGCAACGACACGAATCTCAACAAGAAGAAAAGAAGAGAACCCCCTCCGCAATTCCCGATCGCCGAACAAACCAGAGACAACAACCCCGCTCCGACACGCTGTGGACTATCCGCTGAACGCCGTCTGCAGGAAGCCCTGGACGGCCTTGAGCGCCTCGTAGCGGACCTCGGCGTCGCTGTCGGCCATGAGCGCCATGACGCGGGCCTTGACGCCGAGCTCGACCCACTTCTTGCGCACGGCGGGCACCTCGCGCACGAGGACGCCGACGTCGTTGCAGGCGACGGCGAGGACCGTCTTGTCGTCGGCGGTGGCGAGGACGCGGGCGAGCTGGGCGACGAGCTGGGCGTCATCGACGATGTCGCGGGCGTGGCGCTTCCAGAAGGCGTCGTTGCGGTGCGGCGGCGACCAGCGCAGGTGCGCCGACATGGCCTCGATGCGGTACGACGACAGCGTGGTCTGCGAGCTCTGGAAGGCGTCGAGCGCGGCCACGAGCGCGGCCAGGTCCGCCGTCAGGTCCGGGTCGCTGTCGGCGTTGAAGCGCGCCGACAGCGTCTGCAGGTACGGCAGGATGTTGGTCACCAGCAGCACCGGCAGGTTCGCGCCGCTCGCCTTGCCCACCAGGTTCGTCAGGATCGCCAGCGTCACGCGCGTTATCTTCTCCTTGATCGGCGACCGCAGGATCGTGGTTACCGCCGGGATTATGTCGTACTTGCTGGTGGGGGGTTTTTCCCGGAGCGTCAGCAGGACCGTGATTGGAGCGAAGCGCGGCGGGGGGGGGGGGGGGGGGGAGACCCACACGTTTATAACCACCC